>Ga0182030_10011355_pt1 | contig 17991 bp, 16 predicted proteins | sample 812S3MmetaG_FD_121299 | JGI IMG/M metagenome (GOLD analysis project Ga0182030, IMG submission 121299) | Permafrost microbial communities from Stordalen Mire, Sweden - 812S3M metaG (Illumina Assembly) | ecosystem: Environmental > Terrestrial > Soil > Wetlands > Permafrost | place: Sweden...
CACAAGACCGGCGCGCGCTTTGAAGATTCCATTAACGATGTGCTGCAATACTTAGGCACCCACGATACACCCAGAGAAAACCTTCATCCGGCAATTCCGCAGGTCAGCGTCAAGAGCCTGAAGCCGGCGGCGTAAGGGAAAACAGTGGTTAGTGGTTCGTGATCAGTTGTCAGAAAGTGAGCGTCAAGCTCTGTTCCTGACTCCCTTTCCAGGTTGTTTTATATGTACTTCAAACGCGCAAAAGGGACGGCAGATTTGCCGTCCCTTTTGTGTTGTTTGCGAGCGGTTGGCGCTTAGACAACCTGAACGTTCTCAGCCTGCCAGCCCTTGGGGCCCTTGGTGACGTTGAACTGAACGCGCTGGCCTTCCTGAAGCGAACGGAAGCCGTTCGACTGGATAGCGGTGTGATGAACAAAGACGTCCTCGCCGTTTTCGCGGCTCAAAAATCCAAAACCCTTGGCGTCGTTAAACCATTTTACTGTGCCTGTTTCCATTGTGATGCTCCTCTTGTACTGATTTACCGCGAACGCAATGTGGAAGTTTGCGAGTAGGCGGTAACCGGAACAGGCAAGGACTTCTAATCGAATTCTACGATCTGATTGAGTGTAGCACGAATGGACATAGCCGCAGCCGCATATTGCCCTCGCCTCGCGAATGCGCCGGTCAGGAATTCCGTTTTGGGAAGATGAAACGGCGTCCAAACTGCCGGGGCGCTGCCTTCTCGGCTGGTCGGGAGATGTCAACCGAAACTGCCGTGTCCGCTGATTTTGACACCCGGATGGAATCTCAGGTACTGTTGCGACCAACTGTTTGTGGAACGAAAAAGGAGAGCGACGTTATGAAACTGCGCAACCTGATTGCATGTGCGGTGATGATTGCCGGCCTGGCCGTGCCGGCATTTGCGGCGGATATCGACGGACAATGGAAAGCAACCTTCGATACACAGATTGGCGAGCAGCATTACACCTACACGCTCAAGGCCGACGGCGAGAAGCTTACCGGCACAGCCAAAAACGACCATGGATCGACCGATATAACCGGGGGAACGATAAAGGGAGACACAGTTACTTTTGTCGAGAACCTTGATTTCAACGGCAATCAGATTGTGATCACCTACACCGGAAAAATCTCCGGGGACGAGCTCAAACTACATCGCAAGGTGGGTGATTTTGCCGAAGAGGATCTGGTGGCGAAACGGGTGAAGTGAGACCGGTCTTCCGACCGCATCACAAAGTTCGTCCGCATCGATGGGCGCAGCAGGTCTCGACACAGAGAACCTTCGCGCCCATCCTTCTTCTGCAGCATCCGGCGCGCTATTCGGCGCGCAGCGCATTCACAGGGTTCACCGTGGCAGCTCGGCGGCTGGGCAGATAACAGGCGAGGTATGCTGTCAGCGCGACGCCGATTGTGATGGCAGCATAGGTGACGGGATCTACCGGGCTCACATTAAAGAGAAGCGACGACATCAATCGCATGGTTCCAAAGGCGACGACGAGGCCACATGCCACACCGATGCCGGTGAGCATGAGTCCCTGGCTCACGAACATGGTAGTCAGCGCGGATCGCTGTGCGCCCAGCGCCATGCGAATCCCGATCTCGCGTGTACGTTGCGAAATTGAGTACGAGATGACACCGTAGATCCCGACGATGCCGAGCGTGAGAGCCATTGCGCCCGCGATGCAAAGCATCACGAGGGTGAAGGAAGTTCGCGCCATGGACTTTGTGTACAGTTCGCCGGCTGTGGTTGCGTTAGCCAGCGGGACATCGGGGTTGATGGACCAGACCTGCTGCTGAATTTCTTTCATGAAAGCCTGCGAACCGGCGCGGGGACTGCGGATGGCGAAGGCGATGCCGCGCTGCACGCGGGTCTTGTTGCCTTCGAACATCTCCATCATCATTGGCCAATAGACAGCGGTGGAAGCGGGCTGGCTAACCCCGTCGTCGTGTATATCCTGGACGACGCCGACGATTTCGCGCCAGGGGTCGGTGGTGGCTACTCGAATCATTTTGCCAAGCGCGCCCTGGGGGGTGTGCCAGTATTCTCGCGCGAAGTTTTCAGAAATAATGGCGACGGGCCGCTTGTCGTAGATGTCAGTCCAGGTCAGATCCCGGCCGGCAGTCATGCGCGTGCCGATGGTCGAAAAGAATCCGGGGGAAATCCACTTGAATCGCCGAACGGGCGGCAACTCGCCCTCGCTGTAGGTGTGGTCCTGCGCAAACACCGGATCGTAGGAGTCGAATCCGTCCAGGGGAATTGCCGAGGAGATGCTTGCCGATCGCACGCCAGGAATGGCGGCCAACTTGTTGAGGATGTCCTGCTGCTGGTGAACGACGCGTTCGGGCTGGGAGTCGGGTATCTGCGATTCGGGGATGTAGAAGCGGAAGGTCTGAATCGAATCGGGCGCGGTGAAGCCGGGGCCGACGTGCATCAGCGCCTGGAAGGTGCGGATCATGAGGCCGGAACAGATAAGCAGCACCATGGCGAGCGCGACCTGAACCACGACCAAGGCTTTACGGGCGCGATGGCGCTCGCGGCTCTGGCTCAGGGCGCGGCCGCCTTCGCGGAGACCCGTGGTGGCCTTTACACCGGCGTACTTGATCACTGGAATCGCGCCAATGAGGATGCTGGTGAAGATCGCAAGGGCGAGCGTGAACAGCAGCACAGGAATGTCGATGCCGATTTCGTGGATGCGGGGCAGGCCGGTGGGCGCGGCGGCGACAATGGCGCGCAACGCGCAGTATGCCAAACCGAGGCCGATAAGGCTGCCGGCAACGCCGAGGATCAAACTCTCAAAGAGCAGTTCGCCGGCGATTCGCTTCCACGGCGCTCCCAGAGCTGAGCGAATGGCGAGTTCCTGGCGGCGGCCTTCCACACGCACCAGCAAAAGATTGGCGACGTTGGCGCAGGCGACCAGCAGAACCATGGCAATCGAGCCCATCAGGACCCACAAAACCTTGCCCACGTCTCCAACTACGTCCTGTTTCAGGGGACGGAGATCGGGCGCGAAGTGCGCCTTTTCGAAGAGGCTGATGCTGAAGCCTTCAGGCGCTGGGAAAGTGCGCAGGACCACCGGAAGCAGCCGGGCCATGTCGGTGCTGGCCTGCTGCATGGTTACTCCCGGTTTGAGGCGCGCGAGGGCGCGGTAGCTGAAGTTGCCGAGCTTGATTTTGCTGCGATCCCATTGGAAGGGCATGACGATAGCCGCGTCAGGAAAATCGAGGAAATGAAAGTTCCTGGGCAGGACGCCGATGATCTGCCGCGTTCTGCCGTCCACGTTGATGGAGCTTCCAATGACGGAAGATGCGCCTCCATACTTTTGTTGCCAGTAGGCGTAAGAGATGAGCACGGTTTCCGGGGAGCCTGCGGAGTCATCCTTGCGCGTGAAGAGACGGCCAGCGGCCGGGGTTACGCCAAGAAGAGGCAATGTGCCGTCCGTTACGTCGAGGCCGCGCACGTGCTCGGGCTGTCCCGTGCCGGTCACGTTCACGGCGTCTCCGTCGTACGCGCCGATATCCTGGAACGTTGTGTTCTGCTCGCGATCAATAAAGTAAATAGACGGCGCCATGTTGAGGTTGGGGAGGTTGACCCCAGGGGCCGTATGCCATACGCCGATCAACCGATCTGCCTGCGGGTAGGGCAGGGGCTTTAGCAGAACACCCTCCACCACGCTAAAGATAACCGTATTGGCGCCGACGGCTATGGCCAGGGTAAAGAGCGTGATGGCGGTAAACATGGGCGCGCGGCCCAGACGGCGCAGAACCTGCCTCAGTTGATCGGTGAACATTGCCATGGGTCAAACCTCCAGCGAACGGGCGCGACTGGGCCGGGCCTGGGGATGGGGATTGTCGCCCCAGCTCCGGTGGTGTCTCATACGTTATCAAACTGGGGATGGTTCCGGGGGATTGCAAGCGTGGAGGCGCGGCTAGATTTTCTGCAGGTTGGCGAACTTTTCCATCAGCTTTTTCATGCCGTGCTGGTTGTTAAACATTACCGTGAGCTTGGCATCATCCCCGTCGCCTTCGCGAATGAGGATGGTGCCTTCGCCGTATTTGCTGTGGCGGACGCGCTGACCCCTCTTCAGGCCCGCGGCGCCGGTTGGCTCTGGAATGTCCATAGCCGGGCGTGTGAGGGAGCCGGGCCTGGGTGCGCCGGCCTTTCCTCCGAAGAAACGCGCGATGTTGACGATCGAATCCTGCTGACGGCCTCCGGGTGCTTCCGCATTCTTGTTTGTTGACGCGCCGATTCCTCTCGTTGAGCTTGATCCGGAGCCGAGCACATGCACTTCCTGGCTTTCGTCTTCGTAGTTGAAGTGCTTCTCGTTGAAATCGCCGTGGGCAGCGGGGCGGCGGTTATAAGTGTTGGGATAGCCGGGCGTGGACCATGCTGCCGGCTGCGGTCGGCTGCCCAGGTTTTCAATCAACTGATTGGGAACCTCTTCGAGGAAGCGAGAAGCGATACTCATCTCCGGAGCGTCGTTGCCGTACCTCCGACGGTAGTGCGCGCGGGTGAGGATGAGGGTGTTCATGGCGCGGGTCATGCCAACGTAGCAAAGACGGCGCTCCTCTTCCAGCTCTTCGGGATTGTTGAGGGTGCGGGAGTGGGGAAAAAGGCCCTCTTCAAGCCCGGAGAGAAACACAAGTGGGAATTCCAGGCCCTTGGCGGCGTGCAGGGTCATGAGGGTGACGCGGGCTTCGGGGTCGAACTGGTCAGTGTCGGAAGCCAAAGCGGCGTGGTCAAGGAATTCGGCCAATGTCTCGCCGCGGGCTTCGGCGTCGTGGGCGGCGTTGGCCAGTTCTTTCAGGTTTTCAATGCGACTGAAGGCTTCCGGTGAGCCTTCGGCTTCGAGCGCCTTAATGTAACCGGTGCGGTCGATGATAAACCGAATAAGCTCAGGGAGGGTCGCGGAGTCGCCGGGCGCGCGAAAGCCTTCGGTTCCTTCTTTTTGATCTTTTGCGGCCTCTTCGGGGTCCGATTCAAAGTCGGGCGTCGGCGGGGCTGGACTCCCGGGTCTGAAAGTCGAGATCTCCTCTCCGGATTTCTTCGGCATGACGAGAAACGGGCGTTTTGGCGCGGCGGCGAACGGCGAAAAGCTTGCGGCGTCAAGCAGCGGAAGCTGGGCGTCGCTGCCGCCGAAGTCGAAGCCGGTGGCCGACTCGGCGCTGGCTGAGTCTGCCGAACTGGCTCCAAATTCGAAGCCGGTATCTGCTTGCCCGGATTCCGCGCCGGCGGCTACATCGGCAGAGAGTTTACCGGCGAAATCGGGGTCCATCATCGCCTGCGCGTCCAGAATGAGCTGGCGGAACGACTCGATGGCCATGAGGGCGCGCGTGGGGATGAGACGGTTGGCGATGGCGGTTGAGAGCGCATCCCAGGTGGATGCGCCGGTTTCGAGAGCCAGGCGCTCGAGGGTTTCGAGGGAGGTTTTGCCAATGCCGCGGGTGGGAGTATTGATGACGCGCTGCAAGGCCACCGAGTCGTGAGGATTGCGCACCAGGCGGAGGTAGCAGAGCAAATCCTTGATCTCGGCCCGCTCGTAAAAGCTGAAACCGCCAACCATGGTGTAGCGGATGTTGTAGCGGCGGAGAGCTTCCTCCACCAGGCGAGACTGCGAGTTGGTGCGGTACAAAACGGCGCAGTGCGGCCCTCCGGGCTCTTGCGTTTCGGACGAGTCAGTCTGGCGAAGAAAGGTCTGAATGCGATCGGCGATGAACAGAGCTTCGTTTTCGCCGTCTGGAGCCTCGTAAAAGCCGATCAGGCTGCCGCCCTGGCGATCGGTCCAGAGCTTCTTGCCCTTGCGGCGGACGTTGTTCTGGACCACGGCGCCGGCCGCTTCCAGGATGATTTGTGTGGAGCGGTAGTTCTGCTCCAGCCGGACGATGCGCGCGTTGGGAAAATCCTTCTCAAACTCCAGAATGTTGCGAATGTCCGCGCCGCGCCAGGAGTAGATGCTCTGGTCTTCGTCGCCGACGGCGCAAACGTTTTTGGCTTCTCCGGCAAGCAGCTTCATCAGCTCGTATTGGGGGCGGTTGGTGTCCTGGTATTCATCGACCAGCAGGTAGCGATAGCGGCGCTGATAGCGCTCGCGAACGTCGCCCGATACCTTGAGCAGGCGGACGGCTTCGAGCAGCAGATCGTCGAAATCCATCGCATTATTCTTGCGCAACTCAACACGGTAGGCCTGAAAGATGTGGGCGATACGCTCGCTGTTCGGATCCTTGGAGGCGAGGTAGTACTCCTGCGGGTCGACCATGTGGTTCTTGGCCCAGGAGATGCGGCCAAGGACCGTGCGCGGAGTGAGTTGCTTGGTATCGAGGCCCATGCGCCGCATCACCTGCTTCACGATGGCCTGCTGGTCGTTTTCGTCGAAGATGGCAAAGGAACGGGTAAGGCCCTCGTTGCCAACCTTCAGCGCCTCAATGTCGCGCCGAAGCAGGCGGACGCAAAGCGAATGGAATGTGGCGATCAGGGGCTTGGCAAGCGAAGAGTGGTCGAGCAGCCGGTCGACTCGGGAGGCCATTTCTGTTGCCGCTTTGTTGGTGAAGGTGACGGCGAGAATGGAGTCGGGGGCGACGCCTTTTTCGCGGATAAGCCATGCAATGCGGCTGGTGATGACGCGAGTTTTTCCGGAGCCTGCACCGGCCAGAATGAGCAAAGGACCCTCGGTAGCCTCGACGGCGGCGCGTTGTTCGGGATTGAGGTTGGAGAGCTGCGGCGGCAAGATGAAAGTCCGGCGGGAAGGGTCCTGTATCTAGTGTAATGGTCCGGGGGTTGAGAGAGTAGTGCGCCGGCCCAGCATTGCCCGTCGAGTCCGCCGGTGGTTTCCTCTTACGGCGACTGTTGACGAGAGAGTAACTGACGAGTGGCCGGTAATCCGCCCAGAACGCCGCGTCGATGAGTGAATTGGCGATTTGCACTAACCCGCTGGCGCGTGAGGTTATGCCTCTGTGGCATTTGGATACCCGAGAACATCACGCGTGAGCCGGCAGGAAAGTCCTTTCCGCCTCCCTCCTCCACCACGCCTGCCTCTTCGTTGCCCAGGAGCAGCAGGCTTCTTCCCTGAGAAGATCTTGTATGTGTGGCTCACCGCTCCGGTTCGCGTTGATCTGACCTCAAACGGCCCTCAAGTCAGGTCGGTTCGCGATTTACTTCTTGCCGGAAGATAGACCCTTGATTTTGGATTCGAGATCCGGAATGTAGCTTGACTGTGCACCGGGCTCCAGACGCTGAGCGATCTGGAGGGCTGCCTGCCATGCTGTGTTTGCCGTCTGTTTGTCCCCTGTTGCTGCGGCGGCGTCACCCAGCGCTGTCTGGGTAATGAGGTTGTCGGGTGAGGTGACGACAGCTTCCCGTGCCACGGCGAGCGCTGGGCCTGAGAGCCCCCTGGCGAGTAGCGCTTCACTCTGCTGCGCACTTGCGAGAGCGGAGATCTCAGGGATGGCGAGGGTCCCCTGGTAGACGAATACGGAGTCGTCAATCGCCAGATTGGGATGCAGCGACTGAAACGATCTGTAGGGATTGAGTTGCCCGCTGGGCCATTCGCACCCACTGAGATCTCCGGCGCTGATCAGAACGGCTCCGGTAACAGAGGGTGGAACGAGTCCCACGCCACCCCACTGTGTGTCGAAGGTGGGGAGTGCGTGACAGCGAATACCGTATACGGCCGGGTCAATCACGGGCCGTGCGAAGTACGCGAACCAGCACTCCTGATCGGGATGACGGTCCTGCCACTGCTTGACTTGGAAAAGCTGTTGCGCCCAATCGACGCTTGCGTCACTCAGCAGGTTGTGAAGATTCCCGGGCCCTCCCGAGGCTTCGTTGGCATAAGCAATCTCATTCGGAAATACGAGAAGGCTGGAGACGACGTGGGCCACAATAAGCACCGAACAGAGGATCGTCCAGCGGCGATCCATACCGGCGAGCCTCACCGCCCCGGCAGCGGCGAAGATGATAACAAAGGCATACATGGGCAGCAGGTGCCGCGCACCGATATTCATACCGGACATCATCGCCACAGCAAGATAAATGACCGGCGGAGCAAGAGAATAAAACAACTCACGGTGTCTGGTTAGCTTGCCTGTGGCAGTGGCGAACGTGGCGAGAACAATGAGCAGAAGCAGCCCGAGCGTCGTCTTGATGAGAATCACCAAAGGGAAGTAATACCACAGGCCGTGCGGATAAACCTTACCCAGGAGGAAGGTGGGATAGGCTATCGACATTAGTTTCACGTCGACGAGTCCGACCAGATAAGATTCGGGCAAAAGGTGGAGGCGACCCACTGCAACAACGATGGCGGATTCGAAATGCGGCAGAGGCCCTGCGTATGCCGCGATCGAAGTGCTGAACACCATACCGGCAGGACGCGCGGTGTATCGAAACCCGTAAAAGGCCCAAAGCACGAAGACGCTAAGGACGACAATAGCGAAAAAGCCGCCGGTGAGTCGAAGTGCGATTCGTTTGCGCTGGGCACCTGGAGCCTTCAGCACCTCCCATGCGATCAGAGAGACGAACATAGGGCCGATGAGAATGCCCGAATGCTTGGTTGCGAGGAGCAGTCCTGTTGCCAGGCCGACGAGGAGCAGGCGGATGAGCGATGGCCGGGTAGCGAAGCGGTAAAACGTCCAAATTGCTGCGACAAAGAAGCAGGCCACTCCGATATCGGTTGTTACAAGGGCAGAGTGTGCAAGAACGTTGGGATCAAAGACCACGAGAGCAAGAGCAACGAGACCGGCCGTGTCGCCAAACCACTCCCGAGCCGCCAGAAACACGAAGAGGCACAATCCGAGAGCAAGCAGTTCCGCGCTCGCCCGCATCTTGAACACGAGATGCTGCCGGTCTCCGTCGTTACGAGCCAGCCAGTCGCGGCCATTCAGATACGCTTCAGCTTTGAAAAACTGACCGGGCATTGGTGGTGGTACCCACAAATGGTCCGCAAGGATGGGAACGGTCGCGAGAAGCTTGGCTAGAGGCGGGTGTTCAGGGTTAAGACCATAATCCGCCGCCTTCCACATCATGTAGCCCGCGAACATGTGATCGCCTTCATCAAAGGTAAGCGATTCTCGATGCACCATTGTCAGCGCCAGGGTTGCTTGAATTACGAGGAGAGCTACCGCCGTGAGCCAGAAGTATTCTGGGCGATGATTGGTCATAGGCCGATTATAGAGATCGCGCACATATGAGATTAGTTCCCAGACGCAGAAGGGGCCGGGAAAGGGTTGTGCCTGGTTTTCGGCAAACCGGAGATTACCACTTGTTAAACAACATAGAGACAGCCGACGGACAACAGGGGATCCCGACCCTTCTTACGATCAGCATTTTGGCGGCAAGCTGTTGTCCAAATTGATCATTTTAGACGAAATGTACATTTTCTGATAGGTTACATCCATGCAAACCGTCTCCGCAACCTACGCCAAACAGAATTTTTGCCGCAATCGTCGATCAGGCGCAACGCGAGCCGGTGCGCATCCAGCGCCATGAGCGCGATGTGGCCGTGCTGGTATCCGCCAATGAATGGGAGAAGATTCACCAGATGCGCGTGAAGGACCTGATTCGATTTACCGAGGAGACCAGCCGGTATGCCGAGTCGAAGGGTATGACGGATGAATTGCTGGAGCAACTCCTGGCTGACGAGTGATGCGCCGGCGGATTGTTTTTGATACAAACGTGTATGTGAGTCGGCTGCTTCACAAACAATCCAAGCCCGGCAGGGCGGTAGCACGGGCTTGGAGCTAGGGAGTCACGCTGGTCTCAGACGCTACTTTGGAAGAGTTGAGAGCCGTACTCAGGCGTGAGAAATTTGCTCGCTATATCCCGCCTGGAAGCGTGGGGCCGTACCTTTTACAGGTGTGGGAAGTTGCCCTGTACATCTCAAATCCACCCACCATCCGCGCATGCCGCGACCCCAAAGACGACAAGTTTCTGGAGGTTGCGGTGTATGGGCGGGCGGATCTGATCGTGACCGGCGACAACGACCTGCTGGCGATGCACCCTTTTCGCGGGATCGCGTCATCCGCCAGCCGAGTATCTTGACCAAGCGTAGTTTCGCCTTGCATCGCGCTATTCTGTAACCACAATGACCTCATCTATGAACCAAGCGCGCCGCGTAGCCGTTTACTGCGGATCGGCGGATGGAAACGATCCGGCATTTCTGGCTGAGGCGGTGGCGCTGGGCAACGCGATTGCGGCAGCGGGGCTGGGCCTGGTGTATGGCGGCGCCAGCGTGGGGCTGATGGGCGCAGTGGCCGATGCGGCGCTTGCGGGTGGCGCGGAGGTGATCGGAGTGCTTCCGGCGGTGCTGGACGATCGGGAGATCGGACACGGAGGACTTTCTCGGCTTGAGCGCGTAGCCACCATGCACGAGCGGAAAGCACGAATGGTGGAGTTGGCCGATGCGTTTCTGGTGCTGCCGGGCGGATTTGGGACGCTGGAGGAATTGCTGGAGGCGGTGACCTGGGCGCAGTTGCGGATGCACACCAAGCCTTGCATCCTGATCAACACTGCCGGCTATTGGGATGGGCTGCTTAGGTTTCTGGATACGGCCGTAATCGCGGGATTCTTGAAAGCGAAGAACCGTGAGTTGCTGCTGGTGGCCGGAAGCGCGGCAGAGGCGGTTGAGATGGCTTGCAACAGCTGAGGCGGAATGCTGTGTTTCAGGTCCGCCCGAGGCCTGCCGGCAGTGTCGGTTACAAACTGCGTAGCGATCCGGTCAGCTCAGGAGATGGATCGGAACAGCCAGTAAAGCGCGCCAGAGAGGAGCGCAGCGGCGGGAAGCGTAAAGACCCAGCCCGCGGCGATATTGCGGACCGTAGAGAAGTGCAGACCGCTGCCGTTCGCGACCATGGTTCCGGCCACTCCTGAACTGAGCACGTGTGTGGTACTCACCGGCAGGCCGAACCTGTCGGCGGCAAAGATGGTGGCCATGGCAACAAATCCGGCGCTGGCGCCCTGCGCATAATTCATGTGGTCCTTGCCGATTCTTTCTCCCACCGTAACCACGACGCGTTTCCAACCCACCATGGTGCCCAGTCCCAGCGCCAACGCGACAGCTACCTTTACCCAGTCGGGAATGAACTTGGTAGCCTTGTCTACCTTGCTCTTGTAGTTCTTCAGAGAAGCGGTCTCCTCAGGTGTGAAAGCCGGATCGCCGCTTTTCAGCATCAAGCGGATGGCCTCGCTGGCCACGTACATGTCGTTGCGGACGTTGGCCTGATCGCGGGCCGGCACCGCCTTGAAGGCCTTGTAGAGAGCGACTTCGTGGTTCAGGTCTTCCACCAGTTCACGCAAAGCGAGGATGGTGTCCGGCTGAAGCTGTTTGGTTCGAATGAAGTCGGTGACTTCGGCGCGGGCATCGGAGCCGAGGATGCCTTTGGGATCGACGCGCCGGTCGAGAATGTGGCCGGCCTGTTCAGAGGCCGCGATGAAGTCCTGAATCTCGTTGAAGGTAACTGCGTGGTTGAGCGCGTAGGCTGTTGGGACGGTGCCGATGAGTATGAGCATGATGAGGCCCATGCCCTTTTGGCCGTCGTTGGAGCCATGGAAGAAGCTGACACCGGTGCAGGTGAGGAGGAGAAGGGCGCGGATGGGCCACGGCGGAGGGGTGTTGTTCTTGGGGGCCTGGTAAAGCGAAGGATACTTGATGAGGCGTTTTGACAGGAGCATTAGCAGGGCGGCAGCGCCAAAACCAAGCACGGGCGAAATCAGCAGCACTTTGAGAACTTTGATGGCCTGTTCCCAGTCCACGCCGGAGGTGCCGGAGTGCGCATTCAGCAATTGATTGGCTATGCCCACGCCGATGATTGAGCCAACCATGGTGTGCGAACTGGACGCGGGCAGGCCAAGCCACCAGGTGCCGAGATTCCAGAGAATGGCGGCGATGAGCAACGCAAAAACCATGGCAAAGCCTGCGCCGGAGCTGACCTGGAGGATGAGGTCAACAGGCAGCAGAGTGATCACCGCGAAGGCCACAGTTCCGCTAGAGGCCAGCACACCAGCCAGGTTGCAAACACCAGACCAGACCACGGCAATATTGGGTTCGAGCGAGTGGGTATAGATTACCGTGGCTACGGCGTTGGCCGTGTCGTGGAAGCCGTTGACGAACTCGAATCCGAGGGCGATCAGCAGCGCCAGAGCAAGCAGGAGATACGGCCAGACACTGGTCGCGGTGACTGAATTCAGGTCTCTGGCTACATGGACGCCGATGTAAACAAGCGCACCCAGCAGCGCTGCCAGAAACACGGCAACGCCCGCACGATTCGAGAAACTCTTCCGCTTGCGCTCAAGTTCAAGTGCGACCGGGGACATGAATTCGACTGCGGTTGCCATCAGAAGTCTCCAGAGCACCCGGAATGATTTCGGGACCGCCTGGCCCTCCAAAATGCGGATTCAACAGCGAAATCAATGCATGAACGCAAAGGGGATGGATTGTTTTGGGAGAAGGAAATGCCGGATAAGTCAACGTCCATATAACCCCAGCAACAGCAATCTTTCGCAGTTGCTTGCTCAGCGAGCCTGGTGGGGAGGGTGGCTCCGCTTCACTGATTCTACTCCAGATAGGCGGGGTGGAGGCAAGCGAGCTCGGCTGGAGTGGGTAGCCCGAGTCTACCCGGGTGCTATTCGGCGACCGTGTGCTCCGCTAACCAGAGAGCCAACTCGGCTTCGGTGATTTCACCGGCAGCCAGCCTCAGGAAGGTGAGGCAAGCCTCCTCTTGACTGGCGGTTACGGGGAATCCATTGAACTCAAGGAATACGAAGGCGACTTCCATCGCCGTTCTCTTGTTTCCATCCACGAAGGGGTGATTGCTGGAGATGCCTACGGCGTACGCAGCGGCCAAATCGGCGATTGTCAGCACTCTCTCTGCGTAAGCAAACAGGTTTTTTGGGCGAGCCAGAGCAGAGTCGAGCAGCCCCCTGTCCCGTACTCCATCGGAGCCGCCAAACAACGCGATCTGCTGGGCATGAAATGCCAGAGCCTCGACTTCGCGAATCCAGATTGGCTCCTTCACTATTCCGCCAACCTCTTGAACGCATCGCGATAACGACGAATAACGCGGTCGGCGACCTCCATTTTGGCGCCGAATTCTTCGTCGTAGGGGCTGATCTGGAGACCCGCTGGAGTCTCGTTCACATAGACGGTATCGCCCTTCCCGACGTTCAGCCGGGCAAGCGTCTCCTTGGGCAGAATGATGCCGGCGGAATTCCCGATGGCGATGATCTTTGTGGTTGTTGGCATTTGAGGCCTCCGTTAAGACTCGAAGTATAACATAAGTTATAACATGAAGTCAGCGCCAATCGTCTCGCGCATTGGCCAGGCCCTCGTTCATTACGGCGTCGAATCCGGTGTGCTTTTTGATGAAGATGTCGGAGAAGGCGCGGTCCTGGCGGAGAAGCACAGCCTGAAGGCGGACCAGTTCCAGCAGAGCCAGAAAGATGGCCACCAGCGCTCTTTCGGAGCGCGTGTGGCTGAGCAGGCGGCGAAGAGCGATTGGCTTGTCTTCCATGGTGAGGCGTCGGGCGAGAAATTGAATCATCTGACCCACGGTGGCGGGGTCCTCTTCGAGGTCAATCACGGGACGCTTGCGGGCGCGCTCCAGAATGTCGCGGAAGATGCGGACCAGATCGACAGTGTCGGCGGCAATCTCCGGCTCCGCGGAGATGTCGCCCTGAAACTCGCGCGCGCCTGGATTGGACCAGGTTGCGGCCTCAAGCATCTGCTTCTGCTGGAGCATCTGGGCGGCGTTTTTGAAGCGCTCGTGCTCCAGCAGCCGGTCGACAAGTTCGCGGCGAGGGTCCTCGGCCGTTTCATCGGGTCCTGCCGGCGTGCGCGGTAGCAGCATTTTGCTCTTGATGTGGATGAGCAGCGAAGCGGTGTAAATGAATTCGCCGGCCACATCCATGTCGGTGGCCTTGAGCTGATTCACATAGGCCAGGAACTGGGCCGTGATTTTGGCGATGGGAATGTCATAGATGTCGATGTCCTGCTTGCGGATCAGGTCAAGCAGCAGGTCGAGTGGGCCGTCATAGACCTCGCTTACCGAGACGGAAAAAGGCGAGAGATCGGCGTTTTCGCCGGTCTTGGCTTGCCTTGAGGCTGACCTGGGAGCGGCCTCCTGCTGGAAAGCGGGCACCCGCGCGGCTTCACGGATGGAGGCGGCCTCGGGGACGGTTGTCGCAGCTTCCGGATTAGTGGGCTGATCGGTCAATGCTGTTTCTTCTTCCAATAAGCGCGTCGTTCAGCGGCTGGTTTCGTTTGTCAACTTCATAGCGGAACGGACCTGTTGCATCGTCTCCTTGGCGCGGGCGCCGGCGCGGTTGGAGCCGTCCTTCAGGATTTCTTCGACTTGCTTTTCGGAATAGCTGGCGCGCCGGGCCTGGATGGGTTCAAGTATCTGCACCAGCGCGTCGGCGGCCCAGCCCTTGCATTGAATACAGCCGATCCCGGCCGTGCGGCAGCCCTCGTAAACCTGCACCAGAGTCTCCGGAGTGGAGAATACCTTGTGCAGGTCGCCGACGGGGCACTTGTCCGGATCGCCGGGGTCTGTGCGTCGGATGCGGGCCGGGTCGGTGACCATGGTCTTGAGCTTCTGGCGGACCACCGGCTCGGGGTCGGTCAACTCAATCGTGTTGCCATAGCTCTTGGACATCTTGCGGCCGTCGGTGCCGGGAAGCTTGGGGGATGGGGTGAGCAAGACTCGCGGCTCGGGAAGCACCTCTGTGCCATTCAGCGTGTAGAAGCCATTGAACCGCCGCGCAATCTCGCGGGTTATTTCCACGTGCGCCTGCTGGTCCTGCCCTACAGGCACGAAGTCGGCCTGATAGAGCAGGATGTCCGAAGCCATTAGCACCGGATAGCCAAGGAAACCGAAGTTGGTCAAATCCTTGTGGGCCAGGTTCTCCTGCTGCTCCTTGTAGCTTGGTACGCGCTCAAGCCAGCCGAGCGGCGTAATCATCCCAAGGTAAAGCGGCAGCTCGAAGTGCTGCTCCACCTGGCTTTGCACAAAGATGGTGCATTTCTCCGGATCGAGGCCGCCGGCAAGGAAGTCGAGCGCCACCTCCATCGTATTCGGCGCGATCTGCGACGTATCGGCGTAGTCGGTGGTGAGCGCGTGCAGGTCGGCGATGAAGAAGTAGGACTCGTACTGGTCCTGAAGCTTGACCCAGTTAGCCAGTGCGCCCATGTAGTTGCCCAGATGCAGCTTGCCGGTGGGACGCATGCCGCTGAGGACGCGGGGACGGGAGGTGAGACTAGCAGGTTCGGGCATTTTGCTTTTCGTTTCCGGAGAATTCTTTCTCGATTGATTCTAGCGGGTCATGGCGGATGAAGCGACGATTTGCCGGCTCCGCAGGTTTTGTCCTGCACACCTAAACCAGGCTCAGGGCGAAGTAAATCACGCCGAGAGAGGGATAGAGGAGAAGGCGCAGGATAAAGGAGCCCACGAAGATCATCAGCAGGTAGCTTACCCAGATGGGAATGCGGTCGTAGGTCTGCACGGCGTTGTACGGCAGCATGTTGCGCAGCAGGTGGCTGCCGTCGAGCGGCGGAATTGGCAGCAGGTTGAAGAAGCAGAGCGAGAGATTGATGAGGATCGTCAGACTACAGAGCAAAAGCAAAGCCGGCAGCACGGCCGGCCCGGACAACTCGACGGTACCACGCAAAATCGCCGCAAACGCCGCCGGCACCAGTTGGTGTCCATTGGGAACCGCGAAGGAAATGACGACGAGAACCAGGAAGGCGATAAGGACGAGGAGCAGATTGGAGGCGGGCCCGGCCAGCGTGGTCAGGTTGTCGTCGCGGACAATTTTGTGGAAGTTGCGCGTCAGCACCGGGGTGGGCTTGGCCCAGCCGATCAACATGCCGCTGAAAAAGTTGAACCCGATGAATGGCCCGAAGATGATGAGCGCTGGAAAGATGAGCGTTCCAAGGGGGTCGATGTGGTCGATGGGGTTCAGTGAGACGCGGCCCATTTCGCGGGCGGTATGGTCGCCAAGACGGGAGGCCATCCAGGCGTGCGCACACTCGTGGACGCTGAGCGAGAACAGCAGCAGAACAAACTCGAAGACCGCAATGACAATGGCGCTGGATTGCAAGCTGGAACCCCACAACTGAAGAAACCTCAGGTTAGCATGGAGAGTCGGAATCAGCCCTCGTTGCTGGTTCACGCTCTTGCCCGCTTGCATAACGTTGTAATCTGATCGCAGGACTACTAACGCATGGGATTCCTTAGCCATCTTTTCTATCCCTGGGGCCTTTTGCTCCAGGGGCTGGCCATCGTCCACTTCATCCGGCGCCGGCCGAATATGTATTGGATTTACATCATCCTGTTTCTGGGAGCGGTGGGCGCGCTCATCTATCTTGTCGTCGAGGCCCTGCCAGACGCTGGCTTGGTGGGCCAGTCGTTCAAGATTTTTCCGCGCCGCAAGCGCATTGGGCAACTGGAGCTTGCGATTCGAGACAATCCTTCCGCGGGAAACTGGGAGGAACTCGGCAACCTCTACATGGACGACGGCAATCTTCAGATGGCGCGAACCGCGTTCGACAAAGCCATCGCCGCCCGCGCCGATACGCTCGATACCTTTTACCGGCGCGGCGTTTGCGCCCTGCAGTTAGGCGACACCCCCGCTGCCCTGCCCGACCTGGAACGAGTGGTGTTGAAGGATGCCAACTACGATTTCCATCGCGCCGCCGGCCTGCTGGCCCACGCCTACGCGCAAATCGGACAAAAGGAAAAAGCCGAAGCCCTCTTCAGGCAGGTAACGGTCATCTCGACGCTGTCGGAGACCTACCTGAATTTCGCCGACTTGCTGGCGCGCACTGGCCGCAACGCCGAGGCCAGGCAATGGGCGCAAAAGGTGCTCGACAAGGAGCCCACCATGCCCGGCTATCTGCGCCGCCGCGAGCGCCCGTCGTTTCGCAGCGCCAGGGCCATTTTGAAGCGTGTGCCTGCGTAACCAGCCGCCTCAAATTCAGGCGCGGTCCGAGGGGAACAGCCCCACGGCTTCTCCCTGTGCCACGGTTTGACCGGCCAGAACGATGGCGTGGCTGGCAATGCGCGCTCCGGGCCCAATCACCGTAGGCACCGCCGTTACCTGTTCAAAGTGTTCCGCGTTGTGGGTAATGGAGTAGATGCGGGCATAGGAGCCGACCACTGCGCCTTTGCCGATGGTGATGCCGCCGCGGTCGTTCAACAAGGCGCCCTGCCGGATGGTCACGCCGTCTTCGATATGCAGGTTGTAGCCATAGGTGAATTCAATTCCCTGGTACATTCTCACTCCAGCGCCAAGGTGCTCAAAAATGTGCCGGCCCAGCATGGCACGGAAACGGATGCCCAGCCAGTGGTTCAGCCCGATAGGTGAGCGGTCGAACATTTGCCAGAACCAGATCAGCGGCTTGCGCCGCAGGTAGCGCTCCCGGTTTATATCGGCAAAGTACTCGGCTTCGAGGGTCACGTTTTCAGGGTCCAGCGAGAGACCCAGAATGTTGCCGGGCAGCTCGGAAGTGAGCGTAAGGTTCAGCTTTCCACCGTGCGGGCGCCCCAGGTAGAGCTGGTATAGCTGGTCGCGTACAATCTCCGCGCGGCGCTCCTGAGAGCCGTGGCGAATGAACTCGTCGTCCAGAAACTGGAGCCAGCGGCGATAAACCTCTTCCGCCTCGGCCGCGGGATGGGGAGCGGTGCTCGGATTGGTTGCCATACGAATTGGACGATACACCTTGCGGCCAGGATGCATCGAGGAAGAAAGCACCGCGCCCGCTCCAGAAACGAGTCCAGAAACCTCTAAGAACCAGCCCCGAAACCGCGAATGTAAGGACTGTTTTGAAAAGGCGCGAATTCATTCGTGCCGTAAATGGCTGAAAATGGGCTGGGCAATAGAGCATCTCTCCTGAAGGTGTATAGTATGTATGGCGATACTCCGCGTACATGCTATGGCGCGACCATATTCGGATGATTTGCGGCGCAAGCTGCTTGAGGCCTTCGACCAGGGCAACGGGAGCCTGTCGG
>Ga0182030_10011357_pt1 | contig 17990 bp, 12 predicted proteins | sample 812S3MmetaG_FD_121299 | JGI IMG/M metagenome (GOLD analysis project Ga0182030, IMG submission 121299) | Permafrost microbial communities from Stordalen Mire, Sweden - 812S3M metaG (Illumina Assembly) | ecosystem: Environmental > Terrestrial > Soil > Wetlands > Permafrost | place: Sweden...
CGTGGATCGCGACGGATCTTGAACAGGACGCCATCGGTCTCGTTCAGTTCGTCAAGTTGGCTCTTCTGTCGCTCGGCGTCGACCAGCATGGTGCGGAACTTGAACAGCACGAACGGCTGTCCGTCCTTGCCCACCCGCTCCTGGCGGAACAGAACAGGGCCGCCGTCGCCAAGCCGGATGGCAATGATGACCGCTAGGAGTAGCGGGCTGAAGATCAGCAGTGCGATGGCCGCTATCAGGCGGTCAAAGGCCGCCTTGATCACGCGTGGCAGCCCAGTAAACTCGGGGTGATCCAGGTGCAGCAGGGGCAGGCCCGCGACTGGCCTGATCGTCGTCCGGGGCCCAGCGACGTCCAGCAGCGCAGGAGCCACGCACAGGTCGGTACCGGTCTTCTCCAGCTGCCAGGCCAGATCGCGCAGTCGCACGCCACTCATCTCGGGGCACGCGAGCACGGCCACCGTATCGGCCCCGTAACGCTCAACCGTGCTCACGATGTCATCGAGCCCGTACACGAGCGGGATGCCTGCGGAACTGGCCAGGTCAGCCGCCGGAGAGTCAGGCAAAGGCCCCGCCGCGCAGGCCGCCACCACCGACAGCCCGTGGTAGCTGTCCCGGTGCAGCATGGCCGCGAGCTCGACCACGATGGAGGGATATCCGACGGCCACAACTTTCCGCATGAAGTGACCATCGCGCCGGAGCCGGTGCAACCGCTTGCGGATCGCATACCTCGCCAACAGGTCGAAGACGGTCAACGAGGGCAGTGCCATCACGACATAGCCACGGGCGACATCGATCTTGGCCGCGTAGGAAACCACCGCCACCGCGGCGGTCACGAAGACGCCCGCGTTCAGGACCCGGCGAAATTCGTCCGGACCAACCCCGATGAACCGCGGGTCGTATCCGCCCGCGATCCCGACGGAAGAGGCCCACAGAACAGGCAGCACGAGGCTGATCGCCAGATAGATCCCAAGGCCGCCGGCCGTCGTGCCGCCAAAGCGGACGCTGAAAGCCAGCAGGCCCGCCGCCAGGCCGCAGCCTAGATCGGCGATAAGCGTTTTCCGCAGATAACGGGTCTCCCATGAGTCCGGACGCCGGGCGACCCGGACAGCGAGACCTTCAAGAGATTCACCTGTGGGCAGCGAGTAACCCGTCACCACACCCCCTCACCCGCTCCGGATCATGCCGCTGGGACACGATCCGTACTGCGTGACCTAAACCTGGCCTGGCTCACGCCCTGGCACATCTTACCGATACCTTAATAATAAGGAACGAAACGGTGACGGTCTGGCGAACAGCAGGATTCATAGCTTATTAATACGACTAGTGTTAAATCACATGTTTCGGCCGGTTACAAACGATCGGATAAGTAGCCCGGCTTTGATCGTGATAAGCTGGTGAGCTGTCCCGGTGCGGCCTCACGCCGATGTCGGCGCAAGACCACTGCCGATCAGATACCGCGGCCGCGGCGATTGGCCGCGCGCACGACCGAGGTGGCGGGAATCACGCCGACCGCCACCGCCAGGGCAATGTAGGCGCGGCGCTCGGCCGGATTGCCGCGCAGGGCCCGCCAGATGAAGCGGCCTGCTTCGCGGCGCCGGGCCAGCGCCGCCTCGGCAAAGGCGATCTGTCCGCTGATCCTGGCCCGCCCGGCCGGATCCGCTCTCAAGGCCGGGTATTTGGCGAGCAGGTACCGCAACGCTTCGGAGATAGTCTGCCAGCGCTCGGCGAAGAACGACTGCTCGTGCCAGAGCACGTCGACGAGCGGTTCCTGGACGGCGAGCACGGGCGCCCGCCGAGCGGCCCGGAGCAGCAAGTCGTAATCCTCGCCATAGGACCCGGGGATTTCCTCGTCGACCAGACCTATGTCCTCCAGCGCCGACCGCCGCATAACGAACGCCGACGGGTGCAGAGCCGCCACCCGGTCATGCACCAACTGGTCAAAGCTGGTTTGCGCCGGCGGCATTCGCACCGTGACATGGCCTGAATACAGTATCCGGACGCCGCAGGCGACGAATTCGGCGCCTGACCTGTTCAGCAGCTCCACTTGCCGGGTGAGCTTGTCCGGGTGCCAGGTATCGTCGTCGTCGCAGAAAGCGATCACAGTGCCGACAGCAGCGTCGATGCCGGCATTCCGGGCTCCCGCCAGACCTGGTTTGCGGGTATTAGACAGCACGTGCAACTTCCGGCTGACCGGTACCTCGGCGTGAGGCGGCGACGGTTCGCTCTGATCGAAGACCACCAGGCACTCCAGCTCACCGGGGTAAGACTGGCCCAGGATGCTGGTCACGGCGCGCAGCAGCAGCTCGGGCCGATGCCGGGTGGCGACCACGACGCTGACCGTAGGCCAGCCGTCTTCCTTCGCGTTAGCGGTCATCGGATCGACTCTGCGCTCGTCGGCCAGGGCAGCGAGCGACCGAGCAAGTCGGCCAGTCCCTGGTTATGCTCCACCAGGCTGTTCTGCAAGCGTAGGCGCGTCTCGGGTGCCATATCGGCCGAGGGCAGGTAGTTATGCCGAACGCGGCTCTGCAGGCGATGCGGCGGCAGCCCGAGGAATTTCCAGACCTCGTTGACATGTCCGTCCGGGTCGGCGTAGAGTTCCTCGCTCACCGCGATATGGAACTGCTCGCGCGGGAACAGGCTGAACCACCGGGGCAGCATGTCCAGATAGCGGCCCTGCGCCAGGTACGAGTGATTCTCGTGTTCCAGGCTCAGGTAGCCAGGCTCGGCCACGATACGCTCGGCCTCGCCGCGCAGCCTGTCCTCTTCCGCCGCCAGTGCATCCTCGAAGCTCAGCGTTTCCCCGCCGTGGTGGGTCCGCTCCTTGAAATGGGAATAGGCCCGCTCGGCCGGATCGCGGAGCGACACGATGATACGGACGTCCGGGAAATCTCGGGCCAGCCGCTCCGCGGCTAGCGGATGAAACAAGTAGTAGGGGCTTCCCTCGCCGCAGATCGACGGCCGGGCCGGCCGCCGGCCTGGTAGCTCGATCGGGAAGTGCGATCGGTACCAGGTCAGGCCGCGTGCGTACCGCGTATCGTAATAATGCGCGCCCTTGATGTGCTGGCGACTCGGAAATAGCGGGACAATATCCGGGTGCTCAAGCACGTAGTTGTACAAGGAGGTACTGCCCCCTCGTTTGGCGCCAATAATTACGAAATCGGGGCCTCGGCGCAATCCGGCGGTGAGCTTGCCGTAGCTTCGCAGCGTGTATTTAGCAGACTCCCGGGCCAGGCGGTTAACCGGGCTTCTTTCTTGACGGGGCATCAATTCTCCTTGACTTAGCGGTCAGCGTTCCAGCACGGGAATATGAACGGCCGTTATGTCGGTCCGGCCCGGCGGCTCCGGACGGGAACCGCGGTGCCTGCACGGGCCGTGCCCGCAGGTGGTCTCGCCTGGCCCGGACGCAATGCCGCGGCCAGCTCGGAAAGCTGCAACTGAGCACGGTTGGTGTAGAGCACGAGCGCATAGCTGACCATTCCGGCCAACAATGCCACGAGCAAAGCTATGACGGTCTGGCCGAGGATGAGCCGGGCGGCGATGCCCGTGACGCCGAAGCAAGTCAGCGTGATTCCCGCGGTCTGCCAGTAGCCAGGACCGAATGAGGCCATGCCCATAACCAAGCGGACCTCGATCATGGCGGCGACGTTGTCGATGGCAATGCTCGCCGACCAGGCAATCGCCGCGCCGAGAATGCCGATGTGCGGTATGAGCAGCAGATTAAGGCCGATATTGGCGATCAGCGCCGCGACCGCGTTGATCGCGCTCCAGCTGCTCTTGCCGCCCATCAGCAGGACCACCGTGACATTGCCGGTGCCCAGGTTGACGAGCATGGCCAGGCAAAGCACGGTCAGAGCGGGGGCGCCGGAGGTGTACCGCGAGCCGAAGATGCCGAGGATCACGGCCGGGAAGGTCGCCAGCACTAGATACAACGGGAAGGTGAGCAGCACCAAGGACCGGGTGGCGGTCTGGTAAAGCTCGGCGGCACGGCCGTGTTCCCGGCGGCCAAGCATGGCGCTGAGCTGGGGCCCGATGGCCAGCCGGTTCCCCTCCAGGGCAAAGGCGCCGAGGATCGCCAGCTTACTCACGGCGCTGTAAATGCCGGCCTGGTAGGTGCTGGCCAGCGCGCCGACAATCAAGACGTCGAGAAAGAGCACGGTGACCTGGAAGGTGGCCTGGAAGGCGCGTGGTCCGGTAAAGGCCCAGAACTCAGCGGCGAGTTTCCTGCTCCTAGTGTTGAGCAGGTCCCACGCCCCAACCTGGCTCCTCGCGTCGCCGTCCCCGGTAAGGTCCGTCTCGCCGACGTTTTCCCAGGCCAGCGGCACCGGGTCAAAGACGACCGGGAGCTCCACGGTGGCATCCAGATCAGGAGTGGGCGGGAACTGGGAGCGCCCTGGGCGCCGGGGCACATCGGCCGGTACCCGGATGCGGCTTAGCGGCCGGGCCGACCCGCCCGTGACGCCATGTGACGGGGCGAGCGCGGCGCCGGGCCGCCTCCGGAAGCCGGTCCCCGTGCCGCCGGGTACTTCTTTCCGCAGCACGCCGATGAAGATGACGGTGCCCGCCACCAGGCCGACGATGACCGGAATGCCCCAGACGATGATGGCGGCGTGCAGGTCAAGCCCGGCCATCAGGACCGCCGTGACCGCGACGATGCGGACGGCCGGCTTGCCTATCCCCTCAATGGCCAGGTAGGGCCACATCCGGCCAAAGCCGCGTACCCCGTCGACGATAACCGCCGACAGGGCGCCGAGCGGAACCAGCGGCGCGAGAAGGCGGATGTCGGTCGCGCCGGCCGCCACCGGCACCCCGTGCAGGAACAGGCGCGAGACTTGCGGCGCGGCCATCCACAGGGCCGCCGCCGCCGCCACGCCGATCAGCGTCACCGGGATGACCGCGATCGCCACGATCCGCCGGACGTCCTCCAGACCGCCAATCGCGCGAGCACGCGATATCCATCTGGTCAAGCCGGTGTCGGCACCGAGCTCGAAGGTGTTGGACAAGATCGTGAACAGGGCGACCAGCTCGTAAAACTCCCCGGCGCCGTGCGGCTGAAGCCACCGGCTGACCAGGACCACGAGTCCGAAGCTCATGGCCGCGCCGGCCACCATCGCCACCAAGTTGATGAGCGAGCCGCGTGCGACGACGACCGATGTCCCGGACACCCCGCCTGCTGGGGTGCCTGGCTCGTTGTTCGCGTTGTTCGCGTTGTTCGCGGGCGAGCCTGCCGTGGGCACTGGCCGCGGACCAGGCACGAGCGTCCTGGGCGTCGGCCGGCCAGGCCATTCGCGGGAGCCGGTCAACTCCGGCACGAAATCCGGCACCACGTGCTCCGGCAGGCCTGGTACGGCTTCCCGCCGGTGAAGCGCGCGGTCCCGTCGGCCGGGCGGAGCATCCCAGTCCAGTGCCTGGGGCTCGAGCAGGTCAGGAGCGGCATCCAGCCGGGCTGGAACGTGCGCCTTAACCGTCGGCACTGGCCCCCAGCAGCGTCGGTACGCGAGCGCCGCGATCACCATGACCACCTGCAGTTCGACCGGCAGCCAGCCGTAGACGGTGATCTGGGTCAGCGCGATCAGCGGCACCGCGTGCAGCCATAGCCCAGCCGTGCCGGCGGCGCGTCGGGTCTGCCAGAGCACCGCAAGGAAGAAGCCGATGAAGAGCGCGGTCGCGATGTAGCCATCTGAGTACAGGACCATCCACAGCTGGCCCTGGCTGCCAATCGGCGGAGTGCCCCCCTGGCCGGTGACTTGTTGCGGCTCGCCCCAACCGAAAATCGGCGACTGGTTGGCGCCCGCGATGGACTGCTGGCTCACGCTGATCCGGGTGGTGTTGCTGTTGCCGTGCGAGCTGGACAGATTGGCGATCACCAGGTGCCCCAGCGGCGTCAGCGCGACGATAACGCCCAGTCCGATCATCAGCACCAGCAGCGACACCAGCGTCGACACCCGCCCGCGAGCCGCCAGCCGGACCGCCACGTACAACAGGCCAACCCCGAGGCTGAGGAACATACCGCGGTTCAACGAGACGATCATCGGCACGAGCGAGGCGAGCAGGAAAAAAACGATCGTCCTGCGGCGCAGCCCGGCCCTGGTGACCGACAAGGCCGCGAGGGCTACGGGGGTGAGCACAGCGATGTTGCCGCCCCAGTTATTGGTGTAGGGGAACGGCGCGGACGGGCGTGGCACGGGAAAACCGAGGAAATTCACCACATTAGCCAGGACCGGCTGGACGAGTTCTTGCACGAACGGCTGGCTGCGCAGATGATGCGGTATCAGGAACTCAAGCAAGGCCGGAAAAGTGTGCGAGCCGCCCAGAATGCCGACGTAGCCGCCGATGACGACGATCATCCAGAAGGTCGTCATAATACGCAGCACCCGCAGGTCCAGCCGACGCGACCTCGGCAGGTTGTACACGTACAGGAACAGCAGGCCGCCGCACACATAAAGGGTCAGCCGGTAGGTGAAGGTGATGATCTTGGTGCCGCTCTCCAGCTGCAGGCCGGACATCAGCACCCAGCTGGTGAAGGCGAACCACAGCATGATGGGCAGAGGTGCCTTGGTCCGCTGCCGCCAGATCAGCGCGACCAGCAGCGGACCCACCATGATCGTCCAGATGACGGCGCTCAGGCCGAGCACCCACAACAGCGGGAAGCCGGTGAACACGACGGCCAGAGGCCAGGTAACGGGCAGGCGCGGTCGGCTCCTCCGACTGGGCCCAGCTATACCAGAACCGGAGCTGGCCGGCGCGACGTCCTGCTTGTCATCCCGGAATACCGTTGTCACCGGGGCTTGTCCAGCGACTCGCCTGGAGCTGCGGACGTGGCCGAAATCCGGGGGACTATGCGCAACGGCATGGTCATGTCGGACTGGGCATCCGGCTCAGCTGTCTGCACCGGGGCGGCTGTCTGCACCGGGGCGGCTGTCTGCACCGGGGCGGCTGTCTGCACCGGGGCGGCCGGCTCGACCTCTTCGATGACTGGCCGGCCGGCGGTGCCCACGGGGCGGCCGATGCGCCGCTGGCCCAGCCGCCGGCCCCGGCCCAGCCGCCGGCCCCGGCCCAGCCGCCGGCGCCGGATCAGCACGCCGCCGATGATGGGCACGCCCACCTGCTCCAGGCGATGGCGCAGCCCGTCGATGTTCTTGCCGACGGTCCGCTTCTCGCGGACCAGCACGATCACGCCATCGACGTGCGCGGCCAGAGGCAGGATGTCGGCGCCTGCGGCAGGCGGCGCATCCAGCAGGAGGAATTCATAATCCTCGCGCTGGAGGCGAAGCAGGTCCCGCATCCGGCCTGAGTCCAGGGCCGACAGCGCAAAAGGCGTGGGCCGGCCGCTCGGCAGCACGGAAAGCTGCTCACTGATCTCATCCGGCAGCGGAGCTCCGGATGCCTCCAGCGGCCGGCAGATAACCTCCTCGGGATCGCCACCGTGAATGAGCAGCTCGCTGAGCCCGGCACCGTCTGGCACGTCGAAAATCCTCGGCAGGACCGAGCCGCGCAAGTCCGACGCGACGACAAGCACGCGGCGATCGGACTCGGCCAGCGCTACGCCAAGCTCGGCGACGACATGGCTGGAGGAAACGCTGGCATCCACTCCGACGAGGAGTATGGTGCCCAGCTTGCGCCTGGACGAGATCGCGATCACGGCCGCCCGCATCGTCCTGGCCGCCTCCGCGGCGGCACCGTCGGGCGCCGCGGCCATGGCAATGACCGGCGTGACGCCGGATCGGCTATGGCGCCCCTCGGCTCCGCTCACCGAGGATGGCAGCACGGCCAGCGTGACCGCGCCGAGGTGCCGCTCGAGCTGGCCGGCGTCGCGCATCCTGTCATCGAACAGGTCACGGGCAAAGGCGATCACCAAGCCGATCAGCAGACCGAGAATAAGCCCGATCGCGGCGTACACGGACCGGCTGAATCCTGATGGCTTAGACGGCAGCGCAGCCGAGATGAGCTGGCCGCCCGACGTGTTGTAATCGGGGATGGCGGCGAGTTCCGACTCGGTCGTGTTGTACTGCTGGCTGACCTGGGTGAGCTGAACGGTCAGGACCTGATTGGCCGAGGTGCCCGATGTGGTGTGACCGAGCTGCCCGGCTAGGGTATTGACTTCTTTGTCCAGCGTGGCGGCCTGCGACTGCAGGCTTTTCTGTAGCAGCACGACCTGCCCCGCCAGCACGTGCTGGCGGTACGACAGGTACGCCGCCGCGAAGGCATTGGCGCCTTGCTGAGCAAGCGCGGGCTTGGCTGCTTGCCAGCCGACCTCCAGCACGTTGGACGTGGTCAGCGTGCTGGCCGGCACGCTGACCGACAACCGCTTCGCGGCGCTTGCCTCCAGCTGGGCCACCGGCACGCCCAGCTTAGCCGCCGCCAGCTGGACCACCGCCGCTGATTGCGCGATCGTCTGCTCGGTGCTCATGTTGACCGGGGTGGTTACCGGCGTAGATCCGTTCTGCGGTCCCTGGGTGACGGCGCTGACGACCACGGAGGCCTGAGCGGTGTAGGAGAGGCCGGAGTGGTGGGAGTACTCCACACCACCGACCGCGCCGATCAGCGCTATGACCACGATGAGGCGCCACCGGCGGCGGACGATCAGCCAGTATTCGCGCAGGTCGAGGGAACGCGGCTCGGCTGCGAAGTCGTCCTGGTCCTGCGCCTGTCGTCTTGCCGTCATTCAAAATCCTTCGTTAACCAAGGGCTTCGATGAGTTGAGGTGCCCGGCTGCGCGGACATCGATGACCGCCTTGATTTGGGAACTACGTCGGCAGCAGCCCTGCTGGCCCGGCAGGACCAGCGGGCCGCCGCTCCTGGTGATCCTGCGCCGCCGTACTCGCCTATGAGTGGCGGCCGGCGCCCATCCGCAGCGAACGGGAATATCATCACAAAATAGCATAAACGCGGACATCGCCGGAACCGCGGCGCTCATCGGAAGTTCCCCGTTCCGAGTCCAGTCTCTTGCCATTCCCCTAAAAATAACGCATCTGTCGCTCACGACATATATCGCAGTAGCCGGATGCCGCGCCGATGGCGGCAGCCAGTGCGGCTGCCGCCATCGGCGGGCTAGGAAACCTCTACGAGCCGGTCGGATTCAGGTCGGTCAGCTCATCCTCCCTGGGCGAGCCCGGCCGCGAAGTGGGCCAGGACCTGAGCCGCCGACAGGGCGCTCGGGTAGACGGCCACGTCGGCGATGGTCCCGTTGAAGTAGTAGCTAGCCGGCTGGGTCGTGCCCTGGCTGTTGCTGCCCCACGGGTCGAGGTTCCAGCCGTTGAGGTTGTCGCCGCCGACTCGCCAGTAACCGGTGTAGACCTGCGCCGAGCTGCTGGTGCTGGTGCCGGTCAGCTCACCGTCGACATACAGGGCCAGGTTCGTGCCGTCATATGTCGCGACGAGGTAGTGCCACTGGCCGTCGTTGTAGGTGTTCGGCGTCTCGACGGTCTCGGTGGCGTTGTTCCAGACACCGAAGACCAGCTGACCGTCGTTCATCATGTAGATGTGGCGGTCGTAGCTGCTGCTCAGCCCGGTTTGGCTGCCCGCGAAGCCGATGAGCTTGCCACCGGTGTTCGCGCTGGTCTTGAACCAGCCCTCGACCGAGAACGTCTGCGGGCCGTTCACCGCGGTGTTCGAGTACACGTTGCCGGTGTGGCCGTCAAACGATGTCGCCGAGCTGCCGGTAAGCGGACCGGTCGCACCCTGCGTCGTCCCGCCGGTGTACGTGCCGTTGAAGCCGTTGGGTGAGGCGTCGGTGGCGGTACTGCCGGTGTCGTTCAGCGGCCAGAAGAACGACGGGTTGTCGTTCAGCACGGTCGAGGTGTACGACGCCGGGTTGGTCGAGGTCACGGTGACCGATGCCGACGACGGTGACCGGCCGGACAGGTGGGTACCGTCCGTGGCCGCATAGGTGTACGTGTGCGTGGAACCAGGGGTCAGCCCCTTGTCCTGGTACGTCAGCACGGGCAGAGACCACGGCCAGGAGGTCGCGGTCAGTGTCGCGATCGCGGTCTTGCCGCCATCACGGTAGATGTTGTAGGTCAGCGTGCCGACATCCAGGCTGCTCACCGCGGGGAACTGGACCGTGGCGATCCCGGACGAGGTGCTGGTCACGGTGGGGGCGGTGGTCGGGTTGGACGGGTAGACCGAGTCGGGCTTGGCCGGGAAGATCGCGAAGCCCTGCTGCGGGTGGGCGTTGACGTTCTCGAAGTCGCCGCCGACGAACAGCTGGGTGCCGTCGGTCGCCATCGCGCGCGGGCCGAGGACGGTACCGTCCGTGTTCGGCGTCCAGTGGCCGATCGAGCCATCGGTCAGCGACTGGTCCAGCAGGTGGTGCGTGACCCAGCCGCCGGAATTGTTGTTGACCTGCGGGAAGCCGCCCGGCGCGTACGCGCAGTCATGCGCGTGTGAGCCCTTGAACAGGAAGCCGTTGATGACCACGATCGCCTGGGTCGCGCCCAGGCAGTCGTTCTGCCATACCAGGTTGTCGCCGCCCGAGCCCAGGCTCACCGCGAAGTCGCCGTCGAAGCAGCCACCGCCGGTGCCCTCCGCGCTGAGGTACGCCACGCCGTTGGAGATGACGATGTCCTTTACCGCCGGCGGGGAACAGCTCGAGCTGTCGGGCACGATGTTCGCGCCCCAGGCGACGTTCGTCGTTCCGGTCGTCGGATCGACCGCCCCGGCACCCGGCTGGGACGCACCGTTGAGATTCCCGAAGTAACCGCCTATCAGCACCTGGGAGTCATCCGGGTCCACCGCTATCGTCGTCAGCGCGTTGTCCACCACCGGCGCCCATGGCAGCAGGTTGCCCGAGGCGTCTACCGCGCCTGCGGAATTGCGGGTCTGGATTCCCGCGGGTGAGCCGGATGTGCCCAGCTCGTTGAAACCGCCGCCGATGTAGATCACCTGGCCGTTAGGCGCCGGAGCGATCGCGTTGACCTTGCCGTAGGCCGACGGCTGCCAGCTGGTCAGCGCCCCGGTCGAGGTGTTGAACGCCGCCAGGTTGTCCCGGTAGCTGCCGTTGACGTGGTTGAACACGCCCCCCACGTACAGGGTGCTGCCCGACACCGCCAGCGAATACACCCCGGTGTTGGAGTTGGACCCCGACTCGGTGATGACCGGATCGAACGAGGTGATCAGGGCGCCCGTCGTGGAGTTGAAGGCGGCCAGGTACGTGCGAGACACCTCGCCGGTCGTTGACCCATTGGCCGCGCCCGGCGGCCGGGCGTTCAGGAACTGCCCGCCGACGTACACGACGCCGTTGCCGTACGCCAGGCCCCAGACGGTGTTGTCGGTCTGCCAGGTCTGCAGGGCGTTCGAGCTGAGGTTGCCGTCAGACTGTCCGACCGGCAACGGGGTTGGCGTTATCGCCTTGACGGCGATAGCCGCTTTTCCCGCGTGCGCTGAGCTAGCGGCGGGCGCGGCGGCGGCCGGCAAAGCGGCCATAACCGCGAGGCTCCCCGCCGCCGCGACCGTAGCCGCGCTGAGGATTCTTAGTCTCATACTTGTGCTGCTCCATCATTCGAAGTTGCGGCCAGGCGCCAGTGTGCACTTTTATGCGGTTCTGCCTGCCAGGCCGTGGTGCTGCCGGATGAGGATCCGGCGGGTAATGCCGTAATCGACCGGTTCGTCGGCGATAGCGGGACCAGCGGCCTATACGGATCAGGGGCTGCCGTCTGGGACGGCCTACCAGCTCCTCGATCAATCCCCCCAAGGAAGCGACAGCCTGGTCGGCTGGGGAGCTGGAGATTGTGGTGCGGAAGCGCGCTGGGTCCGCCTCGGCCTCGCCCAGGAGGCCGGTGAACTCCGGCAGCGTGCGCGCGAGCGCGATCCGGCCAAGCGCCGCGAACCTGTCGCAGAACTCGGCCTGATGGTCATCGACGTGTTCGCCCAGCCGCGCGAGCCTGGGAACGACGATCGGCGTCTGGCCGCGGGCCCAGGCCTCCGCGATGGTGTTCGGTCCACCGTGGCACACGATCACGCTTGACTGGTCGAGCAAATCCCCGAGTTCATGGACCTCAAGAAACCGCGCGCCTGGGCAGGTCGGCCTGGCCGACGTCGAACCCCACTGCACGAAGAACCGGCCGGCCTGCTCAGGATGTTGCGCGAGCCACTGATTCGTCCAGCTGATGAGCCGGTCAAAGGGGTGGTGGTCAGTCCCCGTGATGACCACGGTCCGGCCGCCGGCCGGTCCAGCCGACTCGGCCGCTGAGCCCTCGAGGCGGGCGGTCACAGCAGGCATCCGATCACCCGCCCGCGCGGATAATGCCGCACCTGCTCCGGCCACTGGAGCAGGAATAGCTCCGCGATCGGGTAGCAGAGCCTACCGGTCATCGTCGGCCTGGTGATGCGGTCGAAGACCTCCAGATACGCAGTCCGGATGCCGATGACCCTAGCGACCAGGAAGAACGGAAACGCCACCCCGGCGCCGTCGGAGATGACGACATCGGGACGATAGGCGCGGAGAATCCGAATAGCCAGGCGCAGGTTCCTGATGGCGTTGGGCACGTTGCGTGTGGTCGGGGCGAAGGCCGGCGTGACGCGCTCGCCGCGGAGCAGCGAGCGCGAATGCGGGTCGTCGAAGGTAACCCAGGCCCGCTCATGAGCTTCCCACCAAGGCCGCAGCTTGTAGAGCTGACCGAGATGCCCCCCGGTGGAGCAAACGAAAAGGATCTTCATGACGCTTTTCCGATGACGCCGGGAGTTGGTTGCCTGAGGTCCGCGAATTGCTGCCCGAGAACGCTCGTGATAGCCGGATAGAACCGCTCGTCGGCGACACCGGTCGCATTGCGTGCTTCCTCGTGCCGCAGGAACAATTCGGCTAGATGCAAGACCGCGAGCAGGCCGCAATACGCGGCCGGCACACCAAGCTCGAGCAGGGCCGGGCGAGCCGATCGGGCCGCGAGCGCGCTGGCCTCCCCTAGCGGCAAGCCGCGGCCGACAAAGGCGACCTGAAAGTGGTAATGCACCGCGTCGAATCCCAGTGGGGCGTCTGGCATGCTGCTCTCCCAGTCCCAGACGTAAAGCCGGCCGCCCACCCGCGCCAGGTTCCACGGGACGAAATCGCCGTGACAGAAGCCGTACTCAAGCAGAACGTCGCCATAGTCCGCCTCTAGCTGGCTGGCTACCCTTTCCAGCGCCTGACGCGAGGGGGGATCGGTCACGCCGTGCCGGATCCGCGAGCGCACGCCGCGCCACCACGTACTGCGCGCCAGGGGCCCAGTGGCGCCCTCCGAGAGCTGGCTAATCTCGCGCAGCACCGAGGCCGCAGGCAGCGGTGCGTCCGCCCCGATGCTGCGGACCCGATCCGGCAGGGGCGCGGTCGCTAGCAGGCTGAGGTCATGCCAGTCGGACAAACCCAAGAGCCGGGGGACGCCGAACTTCGTCGACCGGGTCTCGCATGCGCGCAAGGCTGCTGCTTCACGGCGCACACCGTCCCTCGTCCATTCATTCCAGCCGGCTTTGACGAAGCCAAGCGGCCTTCCTTTTGCGCTGAATACTTGCAGCACCGGCTTGCGGTACGGCCCGTCACCGGCGCCAATGGCCACCACCAGCCGCGCCGCATCCGATCGAGAGGCACCGCACACCGTGCGCAAGTGTTCGGTCAGCAGGTCGGCTGCCTGCTGCTCGGAAGTGGCCGCAGACCGGACGCCGATATCGATCTTGGTGCGAAGCAGCGGCTGGACCAGCCCGGTACGCAGGCCAGCGCCGAGTACACGGCGCACCACCCGCTTACGGCGTGACCGCAGAGCGTTATAAGAAGTCAAGGCAGACGCCGCGCCCCGCTGCGTGGCCAGGGAGACGAGAAAGCTGCGCCCCGGCGCAGACGGCAGCTCGGCCAGCTGCTCAGCTCGCTTATAGCCAGCCGGAAGTGAGCCTGCTACCGCCCAGGCTACCGACGGCTTGCTGCCGTACAGCAAGTCAAGCATCCAGGCATAGCCCGACAAGCCCAAAACTGCGTTCGACCGCAGCACGTGTCTCCCCCCACACACCAGTCACTGTCCGCCAATGTACAGATGACGCGCAGCTAAGACGTCTAGTTCACAAGTTTTGCTACCAATTCGCTACTTAGCCAGATAACTGTCACAAGCTAGACATCGTCAGGTGCTCAGGTGAACCCCTGAGACAGGGGACGCCGCCTCGGGTGAGCCGGCTGGGACCACCGCCTCAGGTGGACCAGTGAGGCCGGGGGCACCGCCTCGGGTGAGCCAGCCGGCCGCCTGCTGATCGTCGCGACGGCCGCCCGAAGGCGTTGTGCTAGCGTTATGTCACTCTCGGCCAGCCTTCATGCTGGCTGCACGTGCAGAGCCCGATTCAGCCGACCGGTCGCGTCGGGTCGGCCGCCATGGCCGAGAAACCTAAAACTCCCTGGGGGGCGAATTTGAGTACGCTTAAGCAGGTACGAAGCCAGTTGGTCGAGGGATCGAACTCGGTTGGCGAGCGCTACCGCGCTAAACGATGGGAACTGCTGCGGGCAACCTTCCCAGATATCGAGTCCATGACGGTGCTGGACCTAGGCGGCAGGCCGGGAATGTGGCTCCGTGCCCCGTTCCGGCCGGCCGCCATCCACATCGTCAACCTGCAGGCCCCGCCGCCCGAATTCCCAGACTGGATGCGCGTCGACCAGGGCGATGCATGTGCCCTGGGTCACGAGGTAACAGGTAATAGCTACGACCTGGTGTTCTCGAACTCTGTCCTGGAGCATGTAGGCGGCCACGCCCAGCGAGCCAGGTTCGCTGCCAACGTCCGCGAACTGGGCCCGCGCTACTGGGTGCAGACGCCATACCGCTACTTTCCACTCGAGCCACATTGGCTTTTCCCTGGATTCCAGTTCTTGCCGCTCAATGTCCGCGCTGAAATTTCGCGCCGCTGGCCGCTGGTCCATTTCCCGCCGGAGGATCAGACCGCGAGTATTCGTCGGGTCATGGAAATTGAGCTGGTCAGCAAGACCGAAATGCTCGCATATTTCCCGGATTCGACCTTGCTTTCTGAGAAGACAGCAGGTTTGACGAAGTCGTTGATCGCGGTAAAGCAGCTGGGACCTGATGTGGCTCTTAACCGATAGCTGTATGGCGACTCTTCCGTCAGAACGCGGCAGCTAACGTGGCAAGCGGCGAAGAAAGGGGTTTGCCCATGCCTCGAAGCTCCCATTCGCGATATTCTGGGCATTCTGATGGCCTTTCTTCTATCCGGCACCAGCCGTCCAGCCCAGACGCCGGGCGTTGGCGACTGCAAGCACGAAGCATCATCTACGGGATTACCCTCACCCTGGCTGTGATTGCGCTGGCTGCCGTGACCGGCTGTCAGCAGAGCGCCGGTAACCCGCCGGGCAGTGCCGCCACCTCGTTTGCTTGCCCACAAATACCTGCTGCAGCGACCAACTCCTCCACGGACACGCTGCTGGGCGTGGACGCGACCAACCCGGGCCAGCTGAGCAATCGCACCGCCGAGTTCGGCCACATGCCGGTCTTGCGCGTTTACTACACGGGCATGCCGGACCCTAACCTGTGGACCACTGGTGTCCAGGGGCTCAACCATTCCGCGGTCGTGGTGAGCTTCCGGTCACCGCCGTCCACGGTGCTATCGGGCGCTGACGACGCGGCGCTGGCGAGATTCTTCGACTCCGCCCCGGCCGGCTACCCGATCTATTACTCCTACTATCACGAGCCCGAGCCGCTCGTGCAGGCCGGGACGTTCACGGTGGCCCAGTACAAGGCCGCGTGGGCGCACATCGCCGCCATCGCCGCGGCGGCGCACAACCCGGACCTGAAGTCCACGCTGATCCTGATGACCTGGGACCTCGATCCTGCCTCCGGCATCAACTGGAAGGACTACCTTCCGGCCGGCCACGTGATCAGCGTGCTGGGCTGGGATGCCTACCCGGCAGGCACCGTGCACAACTCTGACCCGCAACCGACGCCGCCAACCGCGTTTATGGGGGCAGCGGAAGCCGCCTCGCGCGAGGTAGGCCTGCCGTTCGGGTTCGCCGAGTTCGCGCTCGGCACACCCACCGACAGGCCGCAATGGCTAGCTGAGGTAGTGAGCTACCTGTGGCAGACTAGGGCATTGTTTGGTATCTTGTTCGATTCTACTGGTTATCCATGGATGGAATTGAACGACAGTCCGTCGATCCGGGTTTGGCGGGCAGCGGTAGCCTGCTCGGCCACCGGATCAGCCTAAGCCGAGCCGTCCGCCACGTCAGCGGCCCCCGTCCTCAAAGACCCCTCGCGCGAATTCGTCCAGTGCTTGCGCCGCAGCAACAAGACCCAGCCGGGCTATGTCACCGAGCGTTAGGCCTCGGCAGGTTCGAGGTTAAATACCCCACCCCGATGGATATCACCAGATCAGTCCAGCTCAAGTCAGCCAGGCTGGCAGTGGAAACATTGATCTGACAATGAATTCCACGGCTAAATCATCGGGTGCGATCAACACTCAGAGTTATGAGTCATGGTCTCCCGGTACCATAATCTCGGTTACCGCAAATCTGCCCTGCAACTCCAGCGGGCAAATCGAGAACTGGCCTGGGATATGGTTGCCCGGGACAACGGGAACATGGCCCACCAAGGGCGAGATCGACATGGTGGAGGGTCTGAGCGGGGTTGCGTGGTGGACATACCACTACACCAACTCCAGCGGGCAGGGCAGGACGCGCAGATCAACGGTAAGCTCGGCAGCGGGTGCGGCACGCATACTTATAAGGTCGATTACGGCACTTCAGCGATTACCTTCTCGGAAGACGGCACGCAGTACGGGGCGGTCACGGCAGTGCAGATCGGCGTTCCGCTCGCAACTGACCCGATGTATGCGATCGAAGACTACGGGGCTGGAAGTGACGGCGGTCCTACAACTGCTGGGGCTGTGATGTCTCTGTCGGCGTTCAGTGCAACAAAGGATTAGACCTAGCCAGCACTTCGGGAGTTATGCGCCTCTGTAGCTTTTGCGCCCGAGGTGCGAACCCTCCAGCTCGGCGGCCGGAGGCGGAGCCTGACTAGGTTTCCTCGGCTAGCCTGATCACCCAGCGCAGGATGAGCCAACCGAACAGCCAGCCGCCGAGGACGTCCTCGGGCCAGTGCCGCCCGAGGTATAGCCGCGAGCCGCCCTGGGCCGCTATCACCGCGAGCACGATAGACCAGATAGCCCGGCGCTCGGCCGGCGAGTCCCAGCGCTCGGATAGCAGGTGCGCCAGCAGGCCGAAAATGATGACCGTACGGGCCGCGCCGCCTGAAGGGAAGTCCCCCGGGGGGCCCACTGAGTCCTGCTCCGGCGGCTTGCTGCCTTTTACCAGGACCTTCAATACCTTTTGCAAATAGACCTCGGCCGCCAGGCCGCCGACGAGCAGCGGCAGCGGTCGCCAGTCGCGACGCTCGTACGCGACAAGGCCGCCAACCAGCACCGAGAACGGGACGAGCACCGGGTAGTCGCCCATACCGGTAATCGTCTGCTCGAGGCGGCGGGCAACCTGCGGCGAGCGGCGCGATCGTATGTACTCATAGACTTTTCGCGACGGCCGGACTATCAGGTCCTTCTGCATCAGCCTGCCAACTGCCCAGCTGGTCAGAACCGTCGTGGTGCCGCCCACGGCCAGCGCGCCGGCCAGCCTGGCCGGCCGGCGGGCCCATGCTGAGCTGGTCATGGTCGCTTTTCGCATTGGATCACAATAGCCGACGAGGCCTTGGAGCGATGACGCGGTCGAGGACCCGCCGCGGCGTCCAGGATGCCTTGTGGCCGAGGACTAGCAGGGACGATGCGCTGCGCTCATTCAGCAAAGTGGACACGAGATGTCCGGGACGTGCCTGAAACTTGACTTACATGCAGGATTTTGGGCTCTAGGTTAGGGCGGGGAATTGAGCTTTGCTGATGCCGATCTCGCCAGGCTGCTCGTCGCGCTCGCCGTCTTGCTGATCGCCGCGCATGGCATGGGAAGCCTGTTCGCCCGGTTCGGGCAGCCCCCGGCCATCGGAGAGATTGTCGGCGGGATTCTGCTCGGCCCGACCGCGCTGGCGGCGATTTCGCCC
>Ga0182030_10011358_pt1 | contig 17990 bp, 14 predicted proteins | sample 812S3MmetaG_FD_121299 | JGI IMG/M metagenome (GOLD analysis project Ga0182030, IMG submission 121299) | Permafrost microbial communities from Stordalen Mire, Sweden - 812S3M metaG (Illumina Assembly) | ecosystem: Environmental > Terrestrial > Soil > Wetlands > Permafrost | place: Sweden...
AATCATCAAGAAGATAGACCGCGCACGGGCCAAGTTGGAGCAGATCAAACCTGGATGTGCGTTGCCAAGAACCAAACAACCCACGCCCGGTACGTAAACCTATTTAAGCGACACTACACTAGCAAGCGCGAAGTCATCGTCTACGATTACGTCGACGACGCTGTGCCGGTGCTCTCCAAGATGTACGCCAAGCGAGTGCGAGGATATGAAGCGGTCGGTTACACCATCCGCACCCCTCGGTAATGGTGAAGTGGGGTGGCAGATACGGCGCTCCCTACACGCCAACATCGCACGAGCGCAAGCCCGCCCCCGCGTTCCGTCCGCCCGCCTCCCCGAGACCCGCCGCCACCGTGTCCTACGGCGCGGTCTTCAACACCGCCAGGAACTGCTTCATCGCCGGCGAGAGCACCTTCGTGCGGGTATGGATGGCCGCGATCGGGCGGAACAGCTCCTTGTCCTCGAACCGGACCACGGCCAGGGACTGGTTGCCGACCTCCTGCGATACCGTCGCCTCGGGGATGATCGCGATCCCGGAGTCGATCTCCACGGCGCGTTTCACCGTCTCGACGTTGTCGAACTCCATCACGTAGGTGACCGAGATCCGCTGTTCGCGGAAGAGCCGGTCGAGGGCGCGGCGGGTCGGCACCTCGCGCTGGAAGCCAATGAACCTCTGCCCGTCCAACGCCTTGAGCTTGATCGTCTTCTTCTTCGCGAACGGGTGCAGCGGGTGGCAGATCAGCACCATCGGCTCCTTGCGCAGCGGCACAATCTCCAGGTTCCGGGCCTGGGTGGGATAGGCGACCAGGCCCAAGTCCACCGCGTTGCCGGTGACATCCTCGTACACCTGGGTCGCGTGGCGGTATTCCACGTGGAGGTTGGCCCGCGGGTAGGCCTTGAGGAACCGCTTCAGATAAGGCGGCAGGCTGTGCAGGCCGATGCTGTAAATCGTCGAGATCCGGATCGTCCCGGAAACCAGCTCGCTCGTTTCCTTCAGCTTGGCGCCCAGGCCGCCGTAGGTGGCCAGGATCTCCTTGCTGTGCTCGTAGAGCAGTTCGCCCTGCGGGGTGAGGCGGAACTTGCGCTTGCCGCGCTCGACCAGCGGACCGTGAAAGAACCGCTCGAGGGCGGTGATTTGCTGGCTCACCGCGCTCTGGGTGACCTCGTTCACCTGAGCGGCTTTGGTGAAACTCTGGGTCTCGGCCAAGTCGCAAAAAACCTTCAGGCTCTCAATCTTCATGGCCCTATTGAAGCGAACTAAGGCCCGTTCGTCAATACTCTTAATCCGGTTGCAACCGTAGCAGAACCAAATTTGATGGTTTGGGGCCCGAAGGCCCCGCCGGGCCCTGAGGAGCCGCAGCTCAGCGAATCCGGGGGGCCAGCAGCGCCGGGAGGTCGGCGATCTTGACCCGTTCCTGCCTCATCGTGTCGCGGTCCCGCAGCGTCACGGTGTCCTGCAACTCCGGCCCCTTCTCCCCGAGCGTGTCGAAGTCGATGGTGACGCCAAAGGGCGTCCCCGCCTCGTCCTGGCGGCGGTAGCGCCGCCCGATGGCGCCGGCCTCGTCGTAGGCCACGGACATGTGCGCGCGCAGCAGGTCGCGCACCTCGCGCGCCTTGCGGACGAGCTCGGGCTTGTTCTTGAGCAGCGGAAAGACGGCCACCTTGACCGGGGCGATCCGCGGATGGAACCGCATCACGACGCGGGACTCCAGCTTGCCCTTGTCGTCGGGTGCCTGATCCTCGCAGTAGGCGTTGCAGATCAAGGCCAGCGCGAGGCGGTCGACCCCCGCGGAGGGTTCGATCACGTGGGGGACGTAGGAACCGTTGGTGAGTCCCGCGCCCTCGGCGGCAGACTGGGCGGCCGCCTTCTCCGGCGCCTCGCCGGTCTTGAGCAGATACTTGAGCCGGGCCTGGGTGTAGCTCTCCCGCAGGGCGGCCTGGCGGGCGGGGTCCAGTTTGGCCCACGCCAGCTTGAGTTCCTCGTCAAACACCGCCATCGACTTGCCCGCAAAACGCTGGTGCTGGGAAAGATCGAAATCGCTGCGGGCGGCGATGCCCTCAAGTTCCTCGCCCATCAGCTCTCCTTTTTCATCCCGCTTGCTGAAGGGGAATTTGTAGAGCAGATCGACGGTGGCGCGGGCGTAATGGGCCAGTTCGTCCGGCTTCTGCCAGTATTCGACCAGGGAATTCCGGGGCAGGCCGATGTTCTCGTAGAACCGGAGCCGTTCCTCGACCCAGTATTGGTGCCACCTCTGCCAGCCCCAGTTGGGCTGCGGCTCGCCCGGGTGGCCGGGGCCCGCGGGGCGCGCGACGCTGCCGCAGATCGCCTCCACCGCCTCGTCCGGGCGGATGAAGAACTCGAGTTCCATCTGCTCGAATTCACGCGAGCGGAAGGTGAAATTACGCGGGTTGATCTCGTTCCGGAAGGCCTTGCCGATCTGGCAGATGCCAAACGGCACCTTCTGCCGGGCAACCTCCATCACGTTGCGGAACTGCACGAAGATGGCCTGGGCCGTCTCGGGCCGCAGGTAGGCAATGTTGTCGGCGCTCTCGACCGGGCCGACGTAGGTCTTGAGCATCAGGTTGAAGGGCCGCGGCTCGGTGAGCAGGCCGCCGTTCTCGGGATTGTAACGCGTGCTGTTGACCACCGGCTCGGTGCGCTCCCCCTGGAGGGCCGGGGCCTCGATGCCGCGCTGCTCGTAGAAGAGCCGCGCCACCTTGCGGGCGTAATCGACATGCTTGCCGGTGGCGATCACCACCGAGAAGGTCTCCTTGCTTTCCTTCCCCGTGGCACCCGCCACCGCGCCGGTGTAGAAATAGGCGTCACCGCTCTGCGGCTCGACCTGATCGGCCCGGAACCGCTTCTTGGTGAGCAGGCAGTCGACCATCAGGTCGCTGAAGGTGCTGGTGTGACCGCTGGCCTCCCAGATCCGGGGGTGCATGATGATGGAGGCCTCGAGCCCCACCACATCCTCGCGCATCTGGGTCATGGAGCGCCACCAACTCTCCTTGATGTTGCGCTTGAGCTCCGCGCCGAGCGGGCCGTAATCCCAAAAACCGTTCAGACCGCCGTAAACCTCGGACGATTGAAAAATAAGCCCGCGTCGTTTGCACAACGACACGATCGTCTCCATCAACTCAACGGTTTTCGGTTCAGCCATAGGCCGGGGAGTGTTGGAAATGCCCCCCACGATGTCAAGCGGCGCGCGGCCACCGCGCGGGCACCGGGTGCGACCCCGGCCGCGGGCGGCCCCGGAGAAATCTGTCCTACGCCGGGTTGGGTCGGGGAGCAGACCGGAGTTTGCCCTCTGATCGAGGCATGTGCTAAACTTGGGTTATGAAGACGCTGAGTGTGGCGGACGCTGCCAGGAGCCTTGGTGCCTGTGTCGAGCGGGTTTATACCCGCAAGGAGTCGTTCGCCATCGCCAAGCTCGGCGTGCCTTACGCGCTGCTCGTGCCCGCTGCGCCCACCGGTTGCGACAGCCATGAACTGGCGGCGGATCTTGCGAACGCCAAGCTGACGGCTGAAGATCGTCGCCAACTCGCCGCAGCCGTGCGCAAAGGCCGCAAGGCGCTCAAGCCATTGAAGAACCCGTGGGGCTGATCCTCGACAGCTCCTTGCTCATCGCCGATGAGCGGGTGGACTTCGATCTGCCAGCCTGGCTCCATGGCAGGCCGCCCGAGCCGGTGGCGGTGAGTGTCATCACTTTCACGGAGTTGTGGTTCGGGATCGAGGCTGAGGCAGACGCCGCCCGCTCGCGCCGACGGAGGCGTTGGGCGGAGAAGCTCTTCCGACGCCTCGAGGTTGTTCCGGTGGACCTGCGGGTCGCACGGATCTACGCCCGGACCTGGGCGGAACTCGCGGCCTCCGGCCAGATGATCGGGCCGTACGACCTCATCGTCGCAGCGACAGCGCTACAGCGCCGCTGGGCGGTTGCCACTTTCAACGCGCGCGAGTTCCGCCACGTCCGCGGGTTGAAGGTCGTGGAACCCTAACCCCCCTGGCGGCGGGCGGGTGCCGCCGGGCCAGCGTTCAGCCTTCCCCTGCCCCGCCCCGTTTGGTAACGTCGCGCGGCTTATGTGCGTCGTCCTTTAGGCGGTTAAAGATTATGGCCCTGTGGATCATCCGCGTCCTGTTCCTGCTGCTGTCCGCCACGGGCGGTTATGCCGTGAGCCAGGTCCGCCCCGAACTGATCACCGCGCCCCACAGCGGCTGGCTCGGGCTCGCCGCGGGCTTCGGCTTCGGCTGGCTGATGATCGGGGTGGACGAGCTGCTCAAGGGCTTCTCCCTGCGCGCCTTCTCCGCAACCACCTTCGGCCTGCTGCTCGGCATGGTCGTCGCCCTCCTGATCGACCGCTCGGGCCTCCTCGACACCGTGGACGAACGGCCGACCCGCTGGCTCATCCGCCTCGTCCTCTTCCTCAGCTTCGGCTACATCGGCATCGTCCTCGCCATGCGCAGCAACAAGGAGGATTTTTCGCTCATCATCCCCTACGTCCGGTTCGCCCCGCAGAACAAGCCGGAGAACCTGCTGCTGCTCGACACCGGCGCCGTCATTGACGGCCGGATCGCGGACCTGCTTGAGGCCCGGTTTATCGAGGGCCTGGTGGTGGTGCCGAAATTCGTGCTCGAGGATCTCCGCCGCATCGCCGACTCGGAGGATCCCGTGAAGCGGGCGCGGGGACGCCGCGGTTTGGAAGTGCTCGCCCGCATCCAGCGGGACGAACGGAACGAGGTGCGCATCCACGAGGGTGATTTTCCCGACGAAAAGGACGTGGACGCCAAACTCATCCGCCTCGCCCGGAACCTCGGCGCGAAATTGTTCACCAACGATTACAACCTCGGCCAGATCGCGAGCCTCCAAAAGGTGGAGTGCGTGAACCTCCACGAGGTGGCCAAGGCACTGCGGCCCGCACTCATCCCGGGCGAGCGGCTGGTGCTGCGCCTCACCCGCGAGGGCAAGGACAAGGGCCAGGGTGTGGGATACACCGCCGACGGCACCATGGTGGTGGTGAACCAGGGCCAGGCGTTGATCGGCCAGCAGGTCGAGGTGGAGGTGCAAAGCCTGCTTCAGACTGGCGCCGGCCTGATGGTCTTTGCCGAGCTGAGGGACCACGGAGCCGCGCCCGCGAGATCTCCGCGCGCCCTGTCCTGAGCCGTGAATGGTCACGGCCGAGCCCGCCCAGTTTGCCCATGAAGACCAAGGAAGAGACCGCCACGATCATCGCCGAACTTGCCGCGCTCCTGCCGCCGGGAGAGATCACCACCGAGGCTGCCGCCATCCAGGAGCATTCCGGTGACCGGTGGTTCGCCTCCCACCCGCCCGAGGTCGTCGCGCTACCGCGCAGCACGGAATCGGTCTCCCGCCTGCTCCGTTTCGCGAACCAACACGATCTGCCGGTCACGGCGCGGGGCGCGGGCGTCGGCTACGTCGGCGGGTGCGTCCCGGTCCGGGGCGGGGTGGCGCTCTCGCTCAAGCAGATGGACCGGATTCAGGAGATCAACGACCGGGACTTCGTGGCGGTGGCGCAAGCCGGCGTGACGACCCAGGCCCTGCAGGAGGCGGCGGAGAAAAAGGGGCTCTACTATCCCCCGGACCCGGCGAGCCGCAAGGAGTCCTCCATCGGCGGGAATATCGCCACCAACGCCGGCGGCCCGCGCTGCCTCAAATACGGCGTCACGCGGGATTACGTGCTCGGGCTGGAGGCCGTGCTCGCGAACGGGGACGTCGTCCGCGTGGGCGGGCGCACCCACAAGAACAAGACCGGCTTTGATTTCTCCCGCCTCTTCACCGGCTCGGAGGGGTGCCTCGCCGTGGTCACCACCGCGACCCTCAAACTGATCCCACTCCCGCCTTCCCGCGCCTGCCTGGCGGTCGGGTTTGACTCGATGTCGCAGGCCATCGGCGCGCTGCATGCCATCTTCGCCGCCGGATTCCTCCCCTGCGCCCTCGAACTGGCGGACGCCTTCACCCTCGCCGCGGCGTCCAAATTCACTGGGGCCCATCACCTGCTCGGCTGCCAGGCCCATCTCATCGTCGAGTTGGATGGCCAGGTCGCGTCGGTCCAATCGGAAATCGCCGAGGTGGAGCGCATCATCCGGCAACAGGGCATCCGCTCCTTGATTCCGGCCCTGGGTGCGGCAGCCTGCGAGGACATCTGGCAGATCCGCCGCGACTTCTCCAACGCCCTGAAGAGCACCGGCCTGACCAAGCTCAACGAGGACATCGTGGTCCCGCGCGGAAAGCTCGCCGACCTCTTCGAGTTTGCCGCGCGGCTCCAGGCAAAGTACAGACTGCAAATCGCCTGCTTCGGGCATGCGGGCGACGGGAACATCCACACCAACATCATGGTGGACTACCACCAGCCGGGGGCGAAGGAACGATCCGAGGAAGCTCTGGACGAACTCTTCCGCCAAGTGCTGGCATGGGAGGGGGCAATCACCGGCGAGCACGGGATCGGGCTGGCCAAGCGACGCTGGTGGCCGTTGGCCGTTTCGCCCGAGGTGGCGGCAATGCACCGCGCGGTGAAGCACGCGCTCGACCCCCGCGGCATCCTCAACCCGGGGAAATGGGTCTGAAGCACGGCGGACTCCTCAGGGACCGTCCTTTCTTCGTAGTGTTTTAATTTGAATTGGCGTCCCCGACCGAAAGGGGTATTTTGGACGTGGGGGTGTTCGGAGTTGAACCGAATGCGAGTTGGATGCATACGACCGACCACTTGCGTTCTCGGCTGGGACCCAGGGCCAGCGGTGGTGGCCTGGGGATCCGCTTCGGCGCGAAGGACGCGGGTGAGGCTGTCCCGCCCCTCGCTCGTGGACAAGCCGCGGCCGGCTCGGCAGGAGAAGAAGCGCCGAGAGGGGTCTCCTCGACCTGAACCCGAACCTTGACCTCGGACAGGCCAAGGAGTATAGAACCGCCATGCATCACGGACCTGAGGGCCTGCGATCTGGCCAATAAATGCGAGAAAACAAACATGTGGAGTTGCTGCCGCCGAGCACCTTCCGGCGCTACATGCTGTTCAACCGCTTCAGCGTCGAGCGGGATGGTGGATTTACGCTTATTTACTTTGGGCTGGTGAGCCCATCAAATGCGCTGGTCGACTCTTACTCGGTGGCTGTAAGCGACAGTGAGCTCAACGCGGCGCGCCAGGGCATGATGGACTACCTCGGGAGGCAGGGCACGCTCAGGGAGGAACCGCCTCGATGGGTGCCCCCGCAGGGGGAAAGATGGAGGTGGCGAACCACGTCCAGATGGCGCAGCACGGCGATGTGGCGGAGACGAGCTTCGCTGTTTTCTCATACTGGTCGGCAGTGCAGCAACAACTGACGCGCCAGGCTGGACCGAAGGACTCGCCAGTGGAGGTGAAGGCTGAGGGCATGGCTCTACTGAGATCGCCGCTGGCGGTGCAGCAGCACCTAATCCGACTGCTGTTCGACAGCGGAGAGGATGTGCAAGGGACGTTATGATCACGGTGGACATCGACCGAATCCAGACGACCGACCGATCTCCTCGAGTTGAGGCCGTGGTAGCGGCGGATGCGACCGCGGGGGTGGCGAGCCCGCTCGATCGGGGCGATGCATCCGCCCCGGCGAAACGGCGGCTTGGCAGCGGCGCTGACGGGGCGTCCAGTCCACCGCCCGCCATGCCCACCCAGGAAATGGAATGGACCAAGGACCAGGAGCGCCGGTTTTCGCAGCTTGCAGGGGAGGAGGCGGTCGGCACACTGACAGGCAGCGGGAGGAAGGAACTGGAGCGGTTGCTCGCGCTGCGCCGGAGAAGCAAGAACCCCCGGAGGGGCGAGGAACTGGTGATGGAGTACGAGCAGCGAAGGCTGACGACCGACCTCATTAAGGCGTTGGAACGGTATGTCAAATTTCACCAAGGCGCGCGTTTCAAGATCAAAACTGACGGTTAGCTTCACGGAAGCCACATACCGGAAGGCGAAACCCCACCTCCTGAAGGACTTCGAACAGCGCTGCGCGTACTCGCTCCAGCACATGGACCGGGTTGGCTACCGGTGCATCGAAGTGGACCATTTCAACCCAAACCTCAGGGGGGCACGGCGCCATAATTACTCCAACCTGTTCCCCGCAACCCGGCACTGCAATGGCTCAAAGAGCGACTCGTGGCCAGATCGGAAATTGCGGAAGCTGGGGGTCCGATTCCTGGACCCAACGAAGGATCAGGACTACGGCCTCCATATTTTTGAGGACCCCAACACGCACGAGCTAGTAGGGGCCAGCCCCGCCGGCAAGTACCACATCCTCCGATGCGACTTGAACGCCGCCCATCTGGTTCAGGAGAGGCGCGACCGGGCAGAACTCAACCGGCTCCTGGATCAATACCACGTTGCTGCAAGGGTCCCGCTGGGCGATCTCATGGATGGGAGCCTGGTGGAAACCGCGCGGACGCTGCGTGGGATCGTGGCCACCATGATCCCCCCGATACCGCCCCCACCGGGAGCCGGGCAAGGCGGGGCCGCCCGATGGGTTTGACCCTCGTGCCGGTTTTGGCTTTTCCATCGATCCCCTCTTTTCAAATTAGGACACTACCTCCTCTTTTGCCCCCTTGACCCGCCGGTCCCGCGGGGCTAAGTTCCCTTTATAGTGACCGAGGGGAGCCAACCGGTGGCCGCATCGGAGCGGCGCGAAGGCTGAGAGTGGTGCGCGGGGGTGCACCAGACCCGTTGAACCTGATCCAGGTAATGCTGGCGAAGGGAGTTTGGCCCCCATGGCCGCCCCGCCGAGCCCGCCTTGCCTGTGTCGTTTTACTGATGATTATGACCGACACGCGGACCGCGCCCGAACCCGTTAGCACCACCCCCCTGCCCAACTCCCAACGCGTCTATGTCCCCGGCGCCCTCCACCCGGCGGTGCGGGTACCCCTCCGTGAGATCACCCTGAGCCCGACCCGCGCCGCGCTGGGACGGCTGGAGCCGAACGCCGCGGTGCGCGTGTACGACTGCTCCGGGCCGTGGGGTGACGCGGGCTTCTCTGGCAGCGTCCGCCGCGGGCTGCCGGCGCTGCGGGCGGATTGGATTCGCGGCCGGGGCGACGTCGAGGAGACCGGCATCCCCCCCGCCTTCCGGCTGCCGGACGCGCCGGAGATCAGCCCGCTCCGCGCCAAGCCCGGCCGGGCGGTCACCCAACTGCACTACGCCCGGCAGGGGATCATCACCCAGGAGATGGAGTTCATCGCCATCCGCGAAAACCTCGGCCGCGAACAGGCCGCCGCCACCGCGCCCCGCAACGGCGCGCCCGGCCCGATCACGCCGGAGTTCGTCCGCTCGGAGGTCGCCCGCGGCCGCGCCATCATCCCCTCGAACATCAACCACCCGGAGTCCGAGCCGATGATCATCGGCCGGAACTTCCTGGTGAAGATCAACGCCAACATCGGCAACAGCGCGGTGGCCTCCAGCATTGAGGAAGAGGTCGAGAAGATGCGCTGGGCCGCGAAGTGGGGGGCGGACACCGTGATGGACCTCTCCACCGGCGCCAAGATCCACGAGACGCGCGAGTGGATCCTGCGCAATTCGCCCGTCCCCATCGGCACCGTCCCCATTTACCAGGCGCTGGAGAAGGTGGGCGGCAAGGCCGAGGCGCTAACGTGGGAGATCTACCGCGACACCCTCATCGAGCAGGCCGAGCAGGGGGTTGACTACTTCACCATCCACGCCGGCGTGCTGCTCCGCTACGTGCCGATGACCGCGAAACGCGTCACCGGCATCGTCTCCCGCGGCGGCTCGATCATGGCCAAGTGGTGCCTCGCGCACCACCGCGAGAATTTCCTCTACACCCACTTCCGCGAGATCTGCGAGATCATGCGCGCGTATGACGTCGCCTTCAGCCTCGGGGACGGCCTCCGGCCCGGCTCCATCGCGGACGCCAATGACGAGCCGCAGTTCGCCGAACTCAAGACGCAGGGCGAGCTCACCCGCATCGCCTGGGAATACGACTGTCAGGTGATGAACGAGGGCCCGGGCCACGTCCCCATGCACCTCATCGAGGAGAACATGCGCAAGCAGATCGAATGGTGCCAGGAGGCGCCCTTCTACACGCTCGGGCCGCTGACCACGGACATCGCCCCGGGCTACGACCACATCACCAGCGCCATCGGCGCGGCGATGATCGGCTGGTACGGCTGCGCGATGCTCTGCTACGTGACGCCGAAGGAACATCTTGGCCTGCCGAACAAGAAGGATGTGCGTGACGGCGTGATCGCCTACAAGATCGCGGCCCACGCGGCTGACCTTGCCAAGGGGCACCCCGGCGCCCGGGACCGGGATGACGCCCTGAGCAAGGCACGCTTCGAGTTCCGCTGGGAGGACCAATTCAACCTCGGTCTCGATCCCGAAACCGCGCGGGAGTATCACGACGCCACCCTGCCGCAGGAAGGCGCGAAAACGGCCCATTTTTGCAGCATGTGCGGCCCGCATTTCTGCGCCATGAAGCTGACCGAGGATGTCCGCGAGTACGCGGCCCGGGAGGGTCTGGCGGAAGCCGAAGCCCTCGAGGCAGGCCTGGCCGCCAAGGCAGGCGAGTTCCGGGAGCAGGGGGCGGAGCTCTACGTCAAGCAGGTCTGAGGCGGGCTGGCGCGGGCGGTGCCCGCGGAGTCCTTCCGGGATCCCGTCAAGATTCCATCGCTCAGCCCAGCGTTGCCGCGCCGCGCGGCTACGCTGGGTCAACTCCCCGCGTTTCCGCAACTCTGAAGGAGTTGCATCGAGCCCCGCGTCGAAGGCGGTTTCTTATCGTCGCGGTCAGGGAGGCGGCCGGATCGCAGATCTCGGTAGGACAGGATTCGATTCAACTCTTTCAGAGTTGAGGGCCTGGTTGTCGTGACGGCCTCCCCAGCGTAGGCGCCCCGCGCCAACGCTGGGCTGGGTGATTTTATCCCTTCGGGATGGATCCACCCCCGCGCCCATCGTGCCCCGCCAAGGCATCCCTGGGGCTTTCCGCCATGTCCTCGGCGGTCAAATCGACTCTGCTCCCCCTGCCCAGGCCTTGGGCGGACCCGCACTCCCGGCTTGTTTCCGCGGCCCGGTACGCTACGCTCCCGCAGTGATCTGGCCTGTGTGTCAATGAGGGTGTGGTTCCCCAGTTTGGAAGCCTCCGGACCGGCCTGCCAGGCCGGCGGATTCGTCTCCCGGTGAAGTTCCGATGACAACACGAACGCCGACATTATTGATCGTGGACGATGAGAAGACGCAGCGCGAGGGGCTTCGCGCGGCGCTGCAGGACCGTTTCGATGTCTATCTGGCGGAGGACGCGAAGTCGGCGTACGATCTCCTCGAACGCGAGAGTTTCGACGTGGTGCTCACCGATTTCCGGCTCCCGAACGAGGATGGGATGAAACTGATCATCCGCGCCAAGTCGCTCCCGAAGCCGCCGGTTTGCATCCTCATGACCGCCTACGGGTCGGAGGAAATCGCCGTCGAGGCGATGAAGCGTGGGGCGGACGACTACATCGCCAAGGGCCGCCTCCAAATTGACGAGCTGGAGATCCGCATCGCCCGCGCGCTCCGCCAGACCACCCTCGAGGCGGAAAACGTCTCCCTGCGCCGCGAGCTCGATTCCAAGTACGGGCTGGAGGACATCATCGGCGAATCGGCCGCGATGCGCGAGGTCTTCGACACCGTGCGGCAGGTCGCGCCGAGTGACGTCACCGTGCTGCTGCTGGGGGAGAGCGGCACGGGCAAGGAGCGGATCGCCAAGGCGATCCACCGCCTCAGCCCGCGCGCCAGCCAGCCGATGGTCACCGTGCACAGCGCGGCGCTCGCGCCCACCCTCTTGGAAAGCGAGCTGTTCGGACACGAAAGAGGGGCCTTCACCGGTGCGCATGAGCGGCGCGCGGGCCGCATCGAGCAGGCCCAGGGAGGGACCCTGTTCCTGGATGAAATCGGCGAGATCGATGCCTCGGTCCAGGTGAAGATCCTCCGTTTCCTCGGCGAACGGACCTTCGAACGCGTCGGGTCGAACAAGACCCTCACCGCCGACCTCCGCCTGATCGCCGCCACCAACAAGAATCTCGAGGAGATGGTAAAGGCGGGCAAGTTTCGGGAGGACCTCTTCTTTCGCCTGCGGGTCGTGGAGATCTGGCTGCCACCGCTGCGCCAGCGGGTCGAGGACATTCCGGCGCTGGCCCATTCGTTCCTCGGCGAGTTCCAGCGGCCGGATGGGACGTCGGCGGCCGGTTTCACCGCCGACGCACTGGAGGCGCTGCTGCGCTACTCCTGGCCGGGGAATGTGCGCGAGCTCCGCTCCGCGATTCAGCGCGCCGCGAGCTTCAGCCGGAGCGACCGTGTCACCGTGCGCGATCTGCCACCTTGGGTCCGGGGCGGCGGCGGGCCGCCTCCCCCCGCCAGCGCTCCGGCGGCCGCACCGGCCACGACGCTGAAACAGGCGGAAAAGGACTTGATTGAGAAGGCGCTCAAAGAGGCGGGCGGCAACCGCACCGCGGCCGCGCGCAACCTCGGCATGAGCCGTCGGACCCTGCACCGGAAGCTCCACCTCTATCACCTCGAACAACTCTGACCATGCGTCTCCCGTTTCTTCAGGAGTTCATCCACCAACTCGAAAACGGGGTGGGCTCCCGCTTCGTCCGCACGGCCCTGCTCATCCTGCTCACCGGCACCCTCTGGTTCCTCTACGACTGGCGCGCCTTCCGCAACCCCTCGGCCCAGGAGGCCATGGACGCCGCGCAAGTGGGCCGGAACCTCGCCGAGGGCAAGGGGTTCACCACTCTCTGTGTGCGGCCGTTCAGCATGTTCCTGCTGAAGCGGCACAACCAGCCGCCCGGGGGTGTCGCCCGCGCGGCCCACGCCAGCGACCCCGCCCAGATCAAAGGTCCGCACCCCGATCTGGCCAACCCCCCGGTCTATCCCCTCATGTTGGCGGGCTTGATGAAAACCCTGCCGTTTGAGTTTCTCAGCCCCAACGCCAACCCCGGCCTCGGCGGCCCTTCCGCCTCCTCGCGGTCCCAGCCCGATTTCCTCATCGCCCTCGCCAATCAGGTGCTCTTTCTCGTGCTGGTCGCGCTGGTCTTCTTCCTGGCCCGCCGCCTCTTCGACGAACCGGTCGCCTGGGTCTCCGCCGTGGTCCTGTTCGGCTCGGAACTCTTCTGGCGGTTCTCGGTCTCGGGCCTCCCGACCATGCTGCTGCTGGTCATCTTCGTCGGGCTGCTCTTCGCGCTCGCTTCCCTCGAGAGCGCCGGCCGCGACCCCTCTCCGCAAGCCGGCGGCGGCTTCCTCCCTGCCCTGCTCGCGGGTGTCATCCTGGCGATCGGCGCCCTGACCCGCTACTCGTTCGGCTGGCTGATCCTCCCGACCCTCTTCTTCCTTGCCATCGCAGGCGGACCGCGCCGCGGCGTTCTGATGGTGGCCACTCTCGCAGCTTTCGCCGCGGTGATGGCACCCTGGATTGCGCGGAACTACGCGGTTAGCGGCACCCCGTTCGGCACGGCCGGGTATGCCATTCTCGAGACCACCTTCATCTACCCCGAGAACAAGCTCGGCCGCTCGCTGGAGCCGGAATTCTCCCACCTGATCCTCGCCCCGTTCTGGATCAAGCTGGCCGCGAACCTTCGCGGCATCATCAGCAGCGACCTGCCGCGCCTCGGCGGCTCCTGGCTGAGTGCTTTCTTCCTCCCCGGCTTGCTGGTCCGGTTCCTCAACCCGACCACCACGCGGCTGCGCTATTTCCTCCTGGCCTGCGTCCCCGTTCTCTGCGCAGTCCAGGCGCTGGGCCGGACCCAGATCTCCGAGGAATCCCCGGAAATCAATGGGGAGAACCTGCTCGTGCTCCTGGCCCCCGTGGTGATGGTGTACGGCGTCAGCTTCTTCTTCCAACTCCTCGATCAGGTGGAGGTGCCGGCCCTGGTTTTCCGCCACCTCGTCACTACGGTTTTTGTGCTCGTCTGTTCCATCCCCCTAATGCTCATCTTCCTGCCGCCGAAGACCCGGCCGGTGGCGTATCCCCCGTACCTTCCCGCCGCCATCCAGACGGTCGCCGGGTTGACCAAGGAAAACGAACTCATCATGAGTGACGTCCCTTGGGCGGTCGCCTGGTACGGCCACCGCCAGTCGGTCTGGCTCACCCTGCGCGCCGTGCCGGACAAGAAGGACAACAACCTCCACGAGGATTTCTTCGCCATCAACGACTACCAGAAGGCGATCAACGTCCTCTACCTCACCCCGGCCACCATGGACAGCCGTTTTCTCTCGCAGTGGATCCAGCCGGGCGAGCTGAGCTGGGGCAGCTTCATCCTGCAGACCGTTCTGCTCAAGGAGGAGCCGCCCTCGTTCCCCCTCCGCAAGGCCCCCCGGGACTGGCTCCCCTACCAGTTGCTGCTGACCGACTACGATCGCACGCACCGGGCGAAAGAGGCGGGCGCGGAACGGTGAATACCCCGCCCGGGGGGCCCGGGAGCAACGCCCCTCCGCAGCCGCCCCGTCCCTCTGCGCAGGCCCGGCCCGTGTTACAATTTGGTGACGCCCTTGTTCCTCATGGACAGGGGCGCTGGGAGCCGATGAAATTCCCCCCAAATTGTGTCGAGCCGGAGCGAAGAACAACGCGGGTTGAGCCAGGCAGCGGTGACGTTCAGCGCCGGCCTCGTGGTGGCTGTTTTTACGATCATTGCCTCGGCCTCGTTCGCCGCCCTGATCTTCGCCGGGCCGGTGCGTGATTATGTCTCCAGCGGCATCTACCTGGCGCTGGTGACCGCGGTGGTCGTCGGGAGCATCGTGGCGCTGACCAGTTCCTGCCACACCGCCGTCGCCATTCCCCAGGACCGCATCGCGCCGATCCTGGGGCTCATGGCCGGCCGGATCTGCGCCGGGATGCCCACCGCGACGCCCCAGCAGCAATGCCTGACGATCCTCTCGGCCATCATCCTGGTGACGCTCGTGAACGGCCTGTTCCTCTACGTGCTGGGACGGCTCCAACTCGGGAACTTCATCCGGTTCATCCCCTACCCGGTCGTCGGCGGCTTCCTGGCGGGCTCGGGGTGGCTGCTGCTCATGGGCGGCGTGCGGGTCATGGCGGGACAGTCGGTGAACTTCCACACCCTGGCGCACCTGTTCGAAACCCATGAACTCGCGCTCTGGGTGCCCGGCCTGGCGTTCGGGGTCGCCCTGTTTGCGGCGATGCGCCGGGCAAAGAACCAACTGCTGGTGCCCGGGATGCTGGTCGCCGCCATCGCCCTCTTCTATCTGGTTCTCAACCTCTCCGGCCACTCGACGGCGGACGCTCGTGCTGGGGGGTTCCTGCCCCCGGCCATCACCGCGGGGGACACCCGGCACATCACCCATTTTTCGATCCTCCAAATCTCCTCGTGGTGGGTGCCGCTCGACCACTTCAACCTGGTCGCCACCATCCTGCTGACCAGCGTGGTCTCCATTCTCCTGACCGCCAGCGCCCTGGAGTTGACCACCCAGCAGGAAATCGACCTGAACCGCGAACTCAAGGCGGCCGGGGGCGCCAATTTCCTGGCCGGTCTGTTTGGCGGGATGGTCGGCTTCCACTCGCTCAGCATGTCGCGCCTCGCCCTCAGCATGGGGGCGCGCACCAAGTGGGTCGGCGTCATCTCCAGCGCGGGTTGCGGGGTGGCGCTGTGCTTCGACCTTTCCTTCGTGAGCTACGTGCCGCGGTGGGTCTGCGGGGGCCTGCTGGTGTTTCTCGGCCTGGTCTTCCTCTGGGAATGGGTCTATGAGGGTGCCCGAAAACTCACCCACCTCGATTACCTGGTCGTGCTGCTCATCCTCGCGGTGGTCGGTTTGGTCGGATACCCCGAGGGCGTCGGGACCGGCATCGTGGCCGCGGTGGTCTTGTTCGTCCACAACTACAGCCGGGTGAACGTGGTCAGCCACGCGCTCTCGGGCGCCAACCTCCGCAGCAACGTGGACCGCCCGGTCCGGGAGCTGCGCCACCTCCGCCAGCACGGCGGCCAGATGCATGTGCTGCGCCTGCAAGGGTTCATCTTCTTCGGCACCGCCACCCACCTCCACCTGGATGTGAAACGGCGGGCCAACGACGCCTCCCGGCCCAAGCTGCGCTTTGCCATCTTCGATTTCCGCCGGGTCTCCGGCCTCGACTCGTCGGCGGTCTTCAGCCTCTCGAAAGTCCACCACCTGGCCCGCAAACTTGGCTTCACCCTCGTGCTCACCCAGGTGAAGCCGGAGATCGCGCGGCAACTCGAACTTGGCGGCCTCCGCCCCTCGGATTTCCCCTCCCTGCGCTTTCTCCCGGATCTCGACCACGCCTTGGAATGGTGTGAAAACCTGATGTTGAAAGACGAGGCCGGCGGGGAGGAACAACGGCCCATTCACCTCGCGCATCAGCTCAAGGAGCTTTGGCCGCCCGGGATCGATGCGGCCGGGCTCATGGATTACTTGGAACGCCAGGAGGCCCGGACCGGGGAATACCTGATCCGGCAGTCCGAATCCTCGGAGTGTCTCTACTTCATCGAGTCCGGCCTGGTGACCGTCCGGCTGGAGCTCGACGACGCCCGTTTCGTGCGGTTGCGCACGATGGGGGCGGGGACGATCGTCGGCGAGGTGGGCCTTTTCCTCGGGGGCCTGCGGACGGCCTCGGTGGTCGCGGAACAGCCGTGCGTGGTGTACCGGCTCACACTCGACGGCTTGGAGCGGATGCGCCGCCAGGACCCGACGCTGGCGCTCGCGTTCCACCGCTACGTCGTCTGCCTCCTCGCCGAACGCCTGACCAACACGGGTGGACTGGTGCGCAGCCTCAGTGAGTAGGCTTCCCGGCGCCGTCGACGGCCCCACCCCAGCGTTGGGGTTGGTTCTACGCTGCTTGCAAGCAGGCTCGGCTGCTCCTTTTGCAAGGGTTCCGCCGCGCTTGAGGGAGACCCAGAGAACCCCTACACTCCCTGGCGGGCTCGGGCAGCGGCCCTCGATTCATTGCCCCACCGATGCCATCGCCCCCTGCCAAATGACAATGATTTATCACACCCGTGGGTTTGTGGTTATGGGAGAGCACGTTCCACCGTTCGCTCTTAACCCGGGTGACTGGTTGGTCCTGCGCTGGCCTGAAAACTCTCGGACCGAGGTGGAGCGCCTGCTCTACAAAACCCTGTCGGGCGAGGGAGTGTCCGGAGCCGTTTCCTGCCATGCTGGCATCAAGGTTGTGTCCCCTCTTGAGGAACGATCCGCTTCGCTTCTCACCCAAGCCAACGTGGGGGATCTCCTCGCGGCGCTTCCGCCGACGGAGCAGGAGCCATTCCTAGCTGAGATCCGCGCGAGGGGTCTCTTGCCCGCTGCGCCGATCGATCATCTGCCCGGCACGATCAAACGCCTCTCGCAGTTGATGCTTGCCTGCGCTTCGGCGGAGGTGGTGGTCCTTGATGCGGGGGGGCTGGATCCGCTTGGCAAGAAGAGGATCTGCGACTACGTGTCTGCGCAGCGGCAACGAGGCCTGGCGTTCATCGAGCTCGAGGTTCCCTTCATCGGCCGCCATATGGTCCGCCCCAGCGGGGTCGGGTACCTCGACGCCTCGGCAACATGAATAGCTGGCCGGCTTGGCCGGGCGGACGGGCACAGCGCCGGAGTAAGCGCGCAGGGCCGCGCGGGGAGACCAAGTTCAACGGCGACAGCCGACGGCGGCCGATCAGCAGAGACACCGCTCTCTGGGACCGCACGCGCCGCTCTGCACCGGCCGCGGCGGCGGTTGCAGTCCGCCCCTCCCCCTGCTAAACCTTCTCGCGGATGCTTCGCGGGTTGCTCATCGTTTGGATGGTCTGGGGTTGGCTGGCCGGCCAGGCCGCCGCCAACGGGACGCGTCATGCCGGGGCGGCGGAGATTCAAGCCGTTCTCCACGGTGCCGGGGCGTTTCCCTCCCCGGCCAGTCTTCTGACGGCGGATCCGCCCCCCTCCCCTCTCCCCGATGCCGCCAACCAGACCAACGACGGCGTCCGGTCGTTCGTCTATGACCCGGAAAACCGGCTGACGTCCGTTTTTGTCCCGGGCGCGTGGCGGAG
>Ga0182030_10011359_pt1 | contig 17989 bp, 16 predicted proteins | sample 812S3MmetaG_FD_121299 | JGI IMG/M metagenome (GOLD analysis project Ga0182030, IMG submission 121299) | Permafrost microbial communities from Stordalen Mire, Sweden - 812S3M metaG (Illumina Assembly) | ecosystem: Environmental > Terrestrial > Soil > Wetlands > Permafrost | place: Sweden...
GGGCAAACACATGGGGAAGGTTCTCGGCTTCGTTCATTGCGGGGATCACGGCGCTCACACGCGGACGGGCGTTCGCGCGGATCTGGTGCAGGTTGCTCGGGGGGGTCAACGCGTGGGCGTCGAAGGCGTGCTCTGGAGCGAGCGTTGCCACTGCGTCCTGGATCTGGGGTGCGAAGGTCGTGGTCATCGTTGGAGTCCTTTCCGTGCGACTCCCGCGGGGGTGAGCGGGACGCCGTTTCAATGAACGCTTTCTGGATCTAAGACTCCCGGACGGCGCAGGAGGGGGCACCGCCCATTTGGATCGCGTCATACCCCCCAATACGGTTAGGTCGTGGCCAGATGTGGCACTTTTGGGTAGCTGGCGGCGTGCTCGGGCACCGCTTGCGCCCGACCGAGCGGGGCACTGTGACCGATACGGCGCGGGCCGGGGACGGACCATGCCGCTATTGCGACTCGACCGGCTCCCGTAAGATGACCGCGCCGGGATCCATCGTCGTGGTCGGTTCGAGAGCGAGGTCCGCCGGGAATGAAATCTGACGCCGCACCGGACGTCCGCCCGGCCGCCGCCGGAGACATTTCTCCGGATCTCTCCCCCGAGGGTATCGAGGACCACGTGGTCGGCGACGCCATCGAGGGAGCGCTTGACGAGCGCTTTAGCGTCGTCAGAGACGTGCTCGCCAGCGCACGGCCCGAAGACCGGATCGCCGTTGCCCGATGGCTCAGCGCCATCGTCGACGGAAGCTCGCCCGACGAGATGCCCGGCCTGAGGCGCGTGATCCTGGAGCAGGACGAGCCGATCTACGGCACGATCCCCATGGACTCGGACGATGAGCTTGTGGAGGCGTGGCAGAGCAACGTCTATCCGTACAAGAACCTGATGGCCCGCAAGACCTACGAGGCGCAGAAGTACCACCTGCAGGTTGAACTGCTCAAGCTCCAAGCATGGACCAAGGAGACCGGCCAGCGGGTGGTCATCCTGTTTGAAGGTCGCGACGCCGCGGGCAAGGGCGGCACCATCAAGCGGTTCATGGAGCACCTGAACCCGCGTGGCGCCCGGGTCGTGGCCCTGGAAAAGCCCACGGCGGTCGAGCAGGGCCAGTGGTACTTCCAGCGCTACGTTCAGCATCTGCCCACGCGAGGGGAGATCGTGCTCTTCGACCGGTCCTGGTACAACCGGGCGGGCGTCGAGCGGGTCATGGGATTCTGCACGGATGACGAACTGACCGAATTCCTGCGGCAGGTTCCCGAGTTCGAGCGGAATCTGACCCGCAGTGGGGTCCACCTGGTCAAGTTCTGGTTCTCGGTGAGCCGCGACGAGCAGCGCAGGCGTTTCCTCGAGCGCGAGAGGCACCCCCTCAAACAGTGGAAACTCTCGCCGATTGACCTCGCCTCGCTCGGCAAGTGGGACGACTACACCGACGCCAAGAACACGATGTTCCAGTCCACGGACATCCATGAGGCTCCGTGGACAGTGATCAAGTCCGATTGCAAGAAGCGCGCCCGGCTGAATGCGATTCGCTATGTCCTGCACAAGCTGCCATATACCGACAAGGACGTCGGGGAAATCGGACTGCTGGATCCGCTGATTGTCGGACGGGCGAGTGACGTCTACGAGACCGGAGAACTGCGGCAGTTCAGCGTCTGAGGCGCGCGGTGCCCGCATACGGCGCGAACCCGAGTCGCCAAGCCTCGCCCGTTGCAGCGGGCCACCCCGTGCCGCCGCCGCGCCGGGCCACGAGCGATCTGGGACCCCGCCGGGACCAGACGGGGGTCGTTGCCGCGCGTTGACCGGCACGCTGAGGTTTTGCAGTCAGTGCAAATCTACATATACTGAAAATCATGGCCGGCCCGGACGCTGCATTGTCGATTCCATTGCGTGAGCGCAAGAAGCGCGCGACCCGCAACGCGCTGCGCGCTGCCGCCGTGCAACTTGTCGCGAGCCGCGGACTGGCCGCCGTCACAGTCGAGGACATCGCCGCCGCCGCGGAGGTCTCGCCCCGCACGTTCTTCAACTACTTTCCCACCAAGGAAGACGCCGTCATCGGGTGGGACCCGATGCTCCTGGCAGAGATGGTCGACCACGTGCGAACCCGGCCGGCGGGCGAGTCTGCTCCGGTGGCCTTGCGCGAGACGCTGTTCGCGGTCTTATCGCCGTTTGACGCCGACCATGAGGATCTGTTCGAGCGCCTTGGGGTCATGCGCTCGGATCCACACCTGGTGGCCCACCATGTGGCGCGATGGAGCGAAACCGAGCGCCAGCTGGCGGCTGCCCTGTCCGAGCGGCGTGGGACGGATCCCGCCGCGGACCACTATGCGGCGCTGGTCGTCGCGGCGACCCTGGCAGCAACCCGGACCGCGATGATGGCGTGGTGTGATCTGGCGGGGCAGATTCCGCTTGCCGATATGCTGACCTCGCATCTGGACGTCATCGCGTGCGGCCTGGCGGAGCCCGCCGGGGGGCTCGCGTGAGCGGTACGACCGACCTCCCGGCGATCGCTGAGACCGATGGGCCGTTGGTCGGCCAGCTCAGCCAGCGCCGGGTCCTGATCATCATCGGGGCACTCCTTTTGGGGATGTTGCTCGCCGCGCTGGACCAGACGATCGTCGCGACCGCACTTCCCACGATCGCGGGCGATTTGGGCGGCGCATCGCGGATCGCATGGATTGTGACCGGCTATCTGCTCGCGTCGACGGTCTCGACCCCCTTGTGGGGCAAGCTCGGCGACATGTACGGCCGCAAGACCTTCTTCCAGGCCGCGATCGTCATCTTTCTCGTTGGATCGGCGCTGTCGGGCCTGAGTCAGTCGATGGTGATGCTCATCGGATTCCGGGCGCTGCAGGGTCTCGGGGCGGGAGGGCTGATGGTGGGCGCCCAGGCCATCATCGGCGACGTCGTCTCGCCGCGGGAGCGCGGGAAGTACCAAGGCCTCTTCGGTGCGGTCTTCGGACTGGCGACGGTCATCGGCCCGCTGCTCGGGGGCATTCTGGTCGACAACGCGTCGTGGCGGTGGGTTTTCTACATCAACTTGCCGTTGGGGGCGATCGCACTCGGCGTGACTGCGGTTGTACTGCCGGGAAACCTCGCGCGCATCCACCGGGCGATCGACTACGCGGGTGCGCTGCTGTTGACGGTGGGCGTGAGTGCGCTCGTGTTGCTGACCAGCCTCGGCGGGACCAGCTACGGCTGGACCTCGTGGGAGATTCTCGGCCTTGGGGCCATCGGGATCCTGACCCTGATCGCGTGGGGCTTCGTCGAGCGAAAGGCCGAGGAGCCGATCCTGCCGCTCAAGCTGTTCCGCAACAGGGTGTTCTTCGCCGCGAGCGTGATCGGGTTCGTCGTGGGATTCGCCCTGTTCGGCGTGATCACCTACCTGCCGGTGTTTCTCCAGGTCGCGAAGGGTGCCAACCCGACCGACTCCGGTTTGCAGCTGCTGCCGTTGATGCTCGGGCTGATTATCATGTCGACCGTCTCGGGGGTCCTGATCTCACGCTGGGGCCGCTACAAGGTCTTTCCCGTGGCCGGGACCGCACTGATGACGGTCGGTTTGTACCTGTTGTCGACTGTGGGCGCACATACGCCGAACTCGACGATGTACCTCTACATGCTGATCACGGGCCTCGGCATCGGCGGGGTGATGCAGGTACTGGTGATTGCGGTCCAGAACGCGGTCAGCTATCGCGATCTCGGCGTGGCCACCGCCGGCGCCACCTTCTTTCGGTCCATCGGCGGCTCGTTCGGGACGGCAGTGTTCGGGGCCATCTTCGCGAACCTCCTCGATGGCCGGCTCGCGACATCGCTGCGCGGCTTGAATGTCCCGAAGGGGCTCGGCGCCTCGATCTCGCCGGCGGACCTCGCGCATCTCGAGCCGGCGGTCCGCAATGCGGTGATCGACGCCTACGCCTCGACGATTGATACGGTATTTCTCGTCGGTGTGCCAATCGCGGCAGTCGCGTTTGCGCTGACCTGGTTGCTGCCCGAGGTCCGGCTGCGGCGCGTCATCGATGAAGTTCCCGAGGAGGCGAGCGCACCCACCCTGGCCACGCAGGGTCCGCCCGAGGCCGGCGTGGGCCCGTCTCCCGCGGGACCTTCAGGGACGCGTCCCGAGAAGTCCTAACGTCGTCCCGAGTCTCACCTCGCAGTGTCCTGTCCGACCAACCGCGCGTGTTACGGAGTTGACTGCATGAACCACCCCCCGATGCGATCTATCGACCCGCCTCGTGCGCCGGCTGCGTCCCGCGCGCTGGCGGCACCCGTCCTCGCGCGGGGTTCGTCCCGCGCTCGCACGACGGCGGCCGGCTGATGCGCGCGCTGGCGGGCTGGTGCGTCGCACACCGGCGTTGGGTCGTCGTGGGATGGGTGGTTCTGCTGATCGGCATAACGCTGATCAGCCGCAGCGTGGGAAGCGCGTATAAGGACAGCTTCAGTCTGAACGGCACGCAGAGTTTTGAGGCGCAGACGCTGCTGCAGAAGGTCGCCCCGAAGGCCGCCGGTGACACCGAGCAGGTTGTCATCGCGGTCCAGCAGGGCAAGGTCACCGATCCGGCGGTGCGCGCCCAGGTGACGACGATGCTCGACAAGGTCGCCGCGCTTGGTGATGTCGCCTCGGTGGACTCGCCCTACGGCCCCGCGGGTCGTGCGCAGATCTCGAGGTCCGGGCAGATCGCATTCGCCAACGTCCATCTGACGACGCCGTCGATAAAGGTCCCCATCAGCGCCGCACACGAGCTGGTCAATACGGCCAAGGCCGGCGCGGGTAACGGAGTGCAGGTCGAAGTCGAGGGGCAGGTGGCCGAGGCGGTCAGCCAAACAAGCGTCAACAGCGTCGCCTACGGCGCCGCCGCGGCGCTGGTGGTCTTGCTCGTGGTCTTCGGTTCGGTGATGGCTGCTGCGCTGCCGTTGATCACGGCGGGCATCGCGCTCGGGGTTTCGGTGTCGGTCATCGCGCTGCTGTCGCATCTACTGGATATGGCGTCGTTCAGCTCCCAACTGTCGCTGCTGATCGGCCTGGGCGTCGGCGTGGATTACGCACTGTTTATCGTGACCCGTCACCGTCAGGGGTTGCAGCGCGGCAAGCCCGTCGCCGACGCGATCGTCGACGCCATCGACACGTCTGGGCGGGCGGTCATGTTTGCGGGCGTCACCGTGTGCATTGCGCTCTTGGGAATGTTCACGCTGGGCGTGAGTTTCTTGTACGGCGTCGCGATCGCCGCATGCGTCGCGGTGCTGTTTACGGTCCTCGCGGCACTGACGCTGCTGCCTGCGCTGCTCGGATTCTTCGGGACGATGGTCATCGGCCGACGGGCGCGCCGTGCGCGTGCCGCCGGGGAATTCACGACGAGCGATCAATCGCCGGGATGGGCGAAGTGGGCGCGTGTCGTGCGCCGGCGGCCGGCGCTGATCGCCACGGCGTCCGCGCTGGTCATGATCGTCTTGGCGATCCCGTTCTTCTCGATGCGGCTCGGGTCGTCCGACGCGGGATCCGATCCGGCGGGCACGACCACGCGCAAGGCGTACGACCTGCTGGCGGCCGGCTTCGGGCCGGGCTACAACGGCCCGCTCGAGCTGGTCGCCGCCGTCGATGGCCCCGGTCAGACGGCCGCGTTCGCGAAGGTCGTCGATGCCGTCGCCAAGACCCCCGGCGTCGTGCGGGTCACCCCGCTGCGCGTCATCACGGGGCCAACGGGCCAATCGGGCGTGGCGATCGCGAACGCATATCCGGCCGGATCCCCACAGGACGCGTCCACGACGAACTTGCTCAACCACTTGCGTGGCACGGTCGTGCCAGCGGCCAGCACTGACGGCGTCAGCGTCTTAATTGGCGGCCAGACCGCCATTTTCGCCGACTTCTCGACGGTCTTGAGCAACAAGCTGCCGCTGTTTATCGGCGTGGTCGTGCTGTTGTCGTTCGTGCTGCTCGGAGCCGTGTTTCGCAGTCTCTTGATTCCCACGATCGCCGCCGTGATGAACTTGCTCACCGCGATCGCGTCGTTCGGGTTGGTCACCGCCATCTTCCAATGGGGGTGGTTCAACACCGTGTTCGGGATCGACAAGACCGGGCCGATCGAGGCATTCGTCCCAGTGATGATGTTCGCGATCGTGTTCGGTCTGTCCATGGACTATGAGGTCTTTCTCGTGACGCGTATGTACGAGGAATGGCATCGCACGCGCGATACCGGAGAGGCGATCACGCGCGGGCTGGCGGCCACCGGCAGGACGATCACCGCTGCCGCGGCGATCATGGTGCTCGTCTTCGGCGCATTCATCCTCGGTGGCGTCCGGGTCATCGAGCTGTTCGGTTTTGGGCTTGCGGGCGCGGTGCTTCTGGATGCGCTCGTGGTGCGGTCGGTGCTGGTTCCGGCGCTGATGCTCGTGTGCGGAAAATCGGTGTGGTGGCTGCCGCGCAGCGTGGACCGGATCTTGCCGTCGCTCAATGTTGAGGGCAGCGTGCACGACGATGCCCAGCTGAGCGCTCCGGCGCGGCCCGACGGGTCGCCGCCGCGGGGTGCGGATGCGGCGCCGGACGCCGGCGTGTGAACGCGGGGACCGGGCACATCCGCCGTTGGCACGCCGTCATCGCGGCACCCTGGCGCGCACCGCGCCGTTGTTCAGGCGCGCGCCGGTGAGGATCGAGGACCCGCAGTCGACGATCGCGCCGGCACTATGTAGCGTCAGGGGCCAACGCCGAGGGGACTAGCCCGTGACCCATCAACGCGCCGAGCGTCTCGCCGGGGCTCGCAGTTGGCTCTTCACGCCGGGCACGCGGCCGCACCTGTTCGGCCGCGCCGGCGAGGCCGGTGCCGACGGGCTGATTATCGATCTCGAGGATGCGGTCCCGGCTGGCGAGAAGGAGGCGGCTCGAGAGCACGTCGTCGCGCACTTTGCGGGTGCACCGGAGCTCGGTCTGCTGCGCGCGGTGCGCATCAATCCACCCTCGAGCCACGCGGGAATTCGCGACCTTGACGCCCTGCTGCAGACGACGCGGGCGCCCGATGCGGTGGTCCTGCCCAAGAGCGAATCGCCCGGGGTTGTCGCACTCGTTGGCGCCCTGTTCGCGGAAGCCGGGAAAGCCACGGCCGTCATCGCCCTGGTCGAAACGGCCGCGGGTGTTGCGAACATCGCGCATCTGGCCGCCGCACGCGAGCTGGCGGGGATCGCCGTCGGTGCCGCGGACCTTTCCGCGGATCTCGGATGCGATCCGAGTTGGACCTCCCTGGCGGGGATTCGCACGATGCTCGTGCTGCACGCTGCGGCATCCGGCATCCCCGTCATCGACTCTCCATTTTTCGATCTCGCCGACGTCGCCGGTCTGGAGGTCGAGGCGCGTGCGGCGGCCGCCCGGGGGTTCAGCGCGAAGGCGGCGATCCATCCGCGGCAGGTCGCGGTGATCAATGCGGCCTTCACCCCGTCGGCCGCCGATCTGGATTGGGCCCACCGGGTCTTGTCGGTCACTGCGGGTGGGGCGGCGCTTCTGGACGGGGCGATGGTGGACGAGGCCGTCGCCCGGCGGGCGCGCCGCATTCTGGCCTCGAACGCCCATGCGCGCCGCTGATCGTCGCGACACGCAGGGCCGTTGGCGAACAACCCAAGGAGCAGCAGATGGAACGGCCAGTCCCCCAGCATCGCGAGATCGCACCGCACCGCTACCGGGAAACCTCCGGCCTGCACTACGAGGACTTCGTTCCTGGCGACGTCTTCGAACATCGTCCGGGACGGACGATCACCGATGCCGACAATATCTGGATGACGCTGCTGACGATGAACACACAGCCGGTGCACTTCGACGCGGCCTACGCCGCGCACACCGAGTGGAAACAGCTGCTGGTCGATTCGACCCTCACGCTGGCCATCCTCACGGGCATGAGCGTTCGCACGATCAGCGCGAAGGTCGTGGCGAACCTCGGCTGGGACCAGGTGCGCGCGACGCATCCTGTGTTCGGTGGGGACACGCTGTATGCGGAGACAAAGGTGCTCTCCAAGCGTGATTCAAAGAGTCGTCCGACACAGGGCATCGTGACCGTGGAGACGACAGGACGAAATCAGGACGGCGACATCGTGATGACGTTTGAGCGCACGATGTTGATCTACAAGCGCGGCGGATCCCCCGACGCTGAGGCGAACTACTGAGCCACCGGCGGGTCGCAGCGCCCGAAATCCCCCCGGCCTTGGACTCGTCGCGCGCGGCCCCGGACACTCGCGGCGATCGACACGGGGGTAGGCTCGCAGATGCGCGTCAATCGCTCACAAGGGTCCGAGATATGCCCGAGGACTACGATGACGGGAGGGTCAAATGCGCGGCCGATGGTGTTCATCTGCGCGGGTACTACTTTCCGTGGGGCACCAAGCACATCCCCTACGCGGCGATCCGTGCTGTGGACCGGGTCGATATCGGCCTATTGACCGGGCGCGCCAGGATCTGGGGGACCGCCAACCCCCGCTTTTGGGCCAACCTGGATCCCGGGCGGCCGAAGAAGAGCGTTGGGCTGATTCTCGACATCGGGAAGTCGGTCAAGCCGTTCATCACGCCCGATGATCCTGGTGCCGCGGAGGCCGTCATCCGGGAGCATGCACGGCTCGGAGTGGGTGCCGAGACGCCAGCCCACGGTCCCATCATTTTGTGACCAACAGGATTCGCGAGCGCGCCTGTGCGGCGTACGCGCTCAGCTGAGCTCGCGCCGGGTCGGTCCCGCGGGCAACGGTTGCAGGGGTGCCGGGTGCGATGACCGGCGCCGGGGTACCTCAGGGCAGCCGCACATCGTGATGTTCCGCGGCGAAGCGCCGCTCGCGCTCGCTGAGGTCGGATTCCCGCACGGGCGTGACGAGGGTCCAATGGTGGCCGACCGGACAGCGCTGCAGCCTGAACCAGCCGAGGCGAATCGCCTTGATCGACGCCCCGGGAACCCACGTCGTCGTGAACAGGTGGCCCTGGCGGCATCGCACCACGACATCGCCGCCGACGTTGTAGCCACGGCGCCGGGCGAGGAGAGTCGCCAGGATATAGAGCCCAACGACGATGACCAGCATCTTGTTTCGCGGGATGCGCGACGACATCTGCCCAGGATATCGCACGTCTGCCACGCCGGTCATCGGACGCTCTCCGGTTGTCCGCTGGAGCGCGGCGAGCCTGTGCCGGTGGTGGCCGATCCGAGCCACGCTCGGTGCGTCCTGGCGGCGCGGGGTCGCGGCGACCGGACGGCGCACGCACCGCACCCAAACGCGGGTGCGGTGTTGAACGGCGATGTCGTGTTTCTCGATGTATCGCCTGGGCGAGATCGTCACACCGGGTCTCGCCCCCCACATGCGATGCGACCCATGGGCCGCCGGGAGATCCGGTCCTAGGACTGCGTGTTTGCGATGGGTGCCGGTGATGCGAAGTACTGCTCGATCGCTGTCGCCAGACCGCGGGCGATCGCCGTTTGGCCGGCGCCGCTCGCGGCGATGGATCCCTCGGCGGGGTCGGTGATAAACAGCGGCTCGATCAGTGCCCCGGGCATCTGGCTCGGCGTGGAGAAATACCCCGCCATCCCAGGTCCGAGCAGCAGGACATGGTTGTAACTGGCAGCCCCGGTCGCCAGCGCACCGGTTGACGTGGTCGTGACCGACGATCCCTCGTTGGAGTCGGATACCACCCCGGCATTTGGGATGCGCCAGCCCTGCGCGTTCATGGCCGTGAGCACGTCGTTTTGGACGAGCGTCGCCAGCCGCCCGTTCGCGCTGGCGAACGGGCGGGCCGTGTCGTACATCGTCAAACTGCCCGCGTTTTGGGCGCTGGCGCCACTATCGAAGTAGATCCCGACAAGCACGTCTGCGTGCGCAAGGTTGGCGCAGACGTCGCGTGCGGCAACATCGTCGTGGGCGCCCTGGAGGCTGAGCTCGCCTCCAGCCACTTCCACGTTGCTCAGGCGCACGACCGATCTGTTGGTCGTGCGGGACACGACCACGCGGAATCCGTGGCCCCGCAGGATGGCCGCCGCATCCAATTCCACGGGCAGGGTCTCTTCGGCCTCGTAGATCGTGGCGCCCGAGGTCGTTGTCCCGACCGCGCCGGGATCGAGCCCGCCGTGGCCGGCGTCCAAGAAGACCGTGAGATGGCGATTGCCCGCGGTAGGGGCGAGCGCGACACAGGCCCCGGGCGAGAATGCGCTCGGATCGAGCGCCTCTATGGCGGGGCTCGCACCGGCGATGCTATGGATTGTGTCGCCGATCCTGCCGGTCGCCCATGACGTCACGAGCACTGCGGCCAGAATGCCGACGGCGAGTCCGACGGAGCGCCGCCGTACCCGGCGCCTGCGGTGCCCGTAGGTGCGAAACGGCAGCTTCTGTGCAGGCCGTTTGCGTCGTTCACCCATTGATTGTATTGAACCAAACGCCAGGAGAACTCCATGCAAGGCGGTCGCCGCGCGACCACGCCCTCCCCGGGGGATGCATCTTTGCCTGGGCCGTGGTTCCCTGCGCCGCAGGGGGGGCGCCCGCACCGAGGGCGCCCCGCGGTTCGTCTCCCGAGGATCGCGGGCCGGCTCGCGGGGCATCGACCACCAGCTCGTCTCGCCGGGATCGGCGGGGCGTCTCGGGGTAGTCGACGCACTCGTCGTGCGCGGACCGGGCGTCCTCGTCCGGTGCACCGTGCGACAGACGACGCGCCGACCAGCCCCCTGAGGCCCGTGCTGATGCGGCCCCCGAGCCCGTCACCTGGCCGGACGCGCGCGCTCGGGATCCCTCCGAGCGCCGACGTCGCGGCCGACGTGCGATAGCGCCGCGTCGCCGCGCGGTATCGAGGGTCGCTCGAACCGCGCGCCGGTCGGGTGGCGTTAGGACCCGGTTCCGTGCAGCGCCCCGGTGATCTGTTCGACGATCGCGGTCTCCGCGGGACTGACGTCCTGCCCGTGTTCCCGGTGGGCGTCCGCGACTTTGTTTGCCACCGTGAGCACGAAGCTCCGGTAATCGTCCAGCTCGGCTGGTGTCGCCTTGGCCGCAACCAGCCCAACTGCGTTGCGAATGAGCGCCAGCCCATGTGTGCGCATTTCCTCGGGGGAGTGGGCCCGCGTGTGGTCGGTCTTCGGCCGCGTCGAGGCGATTGCGTCGAGGAGTTCACTCTGCCCGTGGTGGGATCGCGCCTCCACGTAGGCCTTCGACATCGCAAAGGTCTCACGGAATGTCCCGCCTCGGGACGCGGTGAGTACGAGCATGCCCGCGCTCGTCGGGCCTTCGATTACCACGGTCCATTCCTCGGGTGAAAAAGCCGCTTTTGTGGTCATTCCGGGCTCCGAGCCTCGTGACGGACGATACGCCGGATACTGTAGCGATCATGGTGGTGCGCCTCGCGAGTGCACCACCCAGCCCCCGCCCAACGGCCGTTGTGCCGAACCGGAGCGACGTGGCCGCTGTCATCACCGTCGATCCGCAGGCCCGTGCGCGTGGCGCGAGGTCAGATCCCACCTGACAGGGGCGACCTCGCGCCGAACTCTCGGCCAGAGACCACCGCGCGATCATTCCCCCGACCGACGGCCGACGAGAATGCCGGGGCGGGCGTCGAGACGGGTTGGGCCGTGCGCCAGCGACGGTGCCCGCGAGACCCTAATGCGCCCGCTGTTCCCCGGGGACGGGTATCGAGAGCATCGAGATATGGGTGTGAAAGTGCACCGCGCCGTTGACGCTCCCGCCGATCCCCGAACGGGCTGCACCGCGGCCGCGCGAGCCGAGCACGATGAGGTCGTAGTTCCCGGTCGCTAACTCTTGGACAATTTCGTGGGCCGGATGCCCGGTTCGCAGCACCGTGTGGACCTCAACATCGTCGGGGACACCGGCGACCGCGTCGGCGAGAATGTCCGTGCCCCACTGCCCGGCGCTTTCCTGAATGGCCCGAGGGTCCGCACCAGCGACGGGCACGAGCGGAGGGACCGGCGGGGCGACCGCCATGATCGTGAGGGTGGCGTTCTGCGCGTGCGCGAGGTCGATCGCCTCGCCAAGGGCGTGCAGTGACGAGGGTGAACCGTCGACGGCGACCACGATGCTTGAGAACATTGCAAGGACCTCTCGTTGGGTGGTTCAACCTGTGGGGTTCGGACCGCTCGCCTGAGGGTCCCCGGTCCCGATGCCGCTGAGCAGCGCGCGTACGGCGAGTGCGCTGGCGCTCTCTGCGGAGACCTCGCCGGCCGCCATCGCCGCCCGGGCCGCACGCAGCACGCCGGTCAGTACCTCGAGCACAAATGTCGCCGGCAACTGCGCATCGAATTCACCCACCGATTGCCCGCGACGGATGAGTGCCAGGAGCGGTCGTTCGATCGCGTCGGTGAGTTTTCCTTGCTCGGGATCCGAACGATCCGGCGGCGGTGCGTCCAGGAGCACCCGGTAGCGATCGAGCATCGGGAGCAGTATGGCAACGACCGCCCCAAGGGCCTCGGTGGCGCACGCCTGGTCCAGCGGGGCGGGCGTCAGCGCCTGTTGACAGTCGCGAAGTGCGCGCAGCCGAATCGCCCGAATCAGTACGTCGCGAGTCGAGTAGTGCCGATATACGGTGGCCCGTCCGACGCCGCTGGCAAGGGCGACCGCAGCCATGCTCGCGTGGGGATCCGCGCCCAAGATGCGGATGGCCGCATCGACGATGCGATCCTCGGTGCACTCATGCGCCGAGGATGCGGAGATCGTGGGAATGTCGGTGGGGCTGTCCATGAGACAATCGTGTCTCGGATAGGTTACCTTCGAGACAACGCTGTCTCGCGGGTGTCCGAGGTGGAGCAGGATGGAAGCCGAACAGAATCGCCGACCGGGATTGACGCTGACGATCCTCGCCGTCGCATGCGTCGCATATGTGCTCCAACAGACCCTGGTCGTGCCGGCGCTTCCCGACTTTCAGACGAGTCTGCACACGTCTGAGACCTGGGCGGCCTGGGTGTTCACCGGCTTCCTGCTGACATCGGCGGTGGTCACGACGCCGATCGGAAGGTTGGGTGACTCGTTCGGCAAGCGACGTCTCCTGGTGATCTCGCTCGGGATCTTTGCGGTCGGCACCGTCGCCGCGGCGCTCGCGAACACGATCACCCTGCTGATTCTGGCGCGCGCGCTGCAAGGGGCGGCTGGCGCGATCTTTCCGCTGTCGTTCGGGATTATTCGTGATGAGTTCCCACGCGAGCGCGTGGGCGCGGCCCTCGGTCTCTTGTCGGCGACGTTTGGCGTGGGCGCGGGACTCGGTCTGGTGCTGTCGGGCGTCATTCTCCAGTCACTCAGTTGGCACTGGCTGTTCTGGTTCGGTGCGGCCCCCATCGTGGTAGCGCTGGTACTGGTCTGGCGTCTGATCCCCGAGTCACCCGTTCGCACGCCGTCGCGTTTTGACGTGTGGGGTGTCCTGACCTTGTCTGCTGGTCTTGGCAGTCTGCTCGTCGGTCTGAGCGAGGGCGGCAGTTGGGGCTGGCTGAGTGCGGCGACGCTGGGATGTTTCGTGGCAGCAGCGGTGATTCTGGTGCTCTGGGGGTGGGTGGAGACAAAGGTGGCAGATCCGATGATGGACATGCGGATCATGCGTGAACGTGCCGTGCTCTGGACGAACGTGCTCGCTGTGGTGGTCGGGTTCTCGATGTACGGCACCTACCTGCTGATCCCGACGCTCGTCCAGCTCGGCCGTGGCCTGCCGCCGTCTCTCGCGGCCCAGGTGCCGTACGGGTTTGCCGGCTCGGTGATCACTGCCGGGCTCTACCTGACTCCGGCCACGGTGATGATGCTCATCATCGGACCACTGGGCGGCGCAATGGAGCCCCGCGTCGGGGCGCGGTGGCTCACCTTCGTCGGACTTCTATCGATCGGTGTGGCAGCCCTCATGCTCGCGGTCGCACACACGCAGCCCTGGCAGCTGATCATCGCCATCAGCATCCTTGGCATCGGGGTCGGCTTGGTCTACTCGATGCTCGCCAAGCTGATCGTCGACGCAGTCGCGCCGCAGGTCACCGGCGTCGCAATGGGGATGAACACGGTTATGCGCACGGTGGGCGGGACGATCGGCGCCCAGATGTCGGCGGCGTTCCTGACGTCATTCACGGTGGGCCAGACCGGATTGCCTGCCGAGCGGGGATTCACCCTCACGTTTCTCGTCGCCGGAATCGTGGCGATCATCGGACTCGGTGCGGTTTTTCTCATTCCGCGAACCGCGCCGGTTGTCGCAGATCCCGTGCGCGATGCCATCCCGCGCGCCGAGACCGCGAGCTCGACGTGATCCCGTTCCGCGGGACCGGCACCGCCGGCAGATATGGCCGCTCCCGTTCCCGGTTGACCGGGACGCTGGTCGTTGCGACACCGGGCGTCCATCACTGAGGCATGAGCAGCGCGCTGACCATCGGAGTGATGGTCGCGGGCGGTCCGGGATCGATGGGTAAGACGACGGGCTCCGACCCGTTTGCGTCGCGCATTGGGTCCCGTGTGCATCCATTATCCACGGCCGCACGCAACATGGTGACGACTCCATGCGCCAAGGCCCTGCCGCGCGCTTGTGTGAACCCGCGTCGAGGCGGGCTACACCCCACGGACGTGAACGGGCACGACAGGGGCACGAGCATCACGCAGGGTGCGCGGGTTATGGTTGAGATGGCGCAAGCCCCACCCGGCGGCCCGAGCGGGGGATTCGTCTGCGACGAGGGATTGCTCCCATGCTAATTCGACTGCCCTGAGTGCAACCAGGTGGCGCAGCTCCGGACGCCACTGGGGATCATGCAGCCCTCGACGGCGTCCACCGACGCCGCTGACTTCCCCGGAACGCGGAGATCTTCTGATGCCCACGTCTGGATGTGTTCGCGACCAGGCGCGATCGAAGTTGGATCGGCCTCAACGCGGATCGAGACAGCGCCCTGTGCCGGTCGCGAACCAGGCTGCGGGGGCCCTGAGGGGTGGGCGCTCACCAGGAGCGCCTGGGCGCATGCGTCGTGCGGTCTGGTGACGCCCATCCCGACAGCACGACGTAGACCCCCTGCAGAAGTAGCGCGCAAGACGCCGTCAATGCGATCGCAACCGCCGCCGTCGCGGGATCGGCGAAATGCGTTGCCGCATGCTCAAGCAGTGCGATTGGCCGGTTGACTACATCCCAGCTGTTCCAACGCAGGACGCGGCCGACGTACATCCCCGCGCTGGACGTCCAGGCGCACAGTGGAACCACCCAACGCGCCGCGCGATGGCCAACGCGCAACGTGGCAGCGCCGCGCATTGTCGCGACCGAGATGAAGAACAACACGCAACCGGTCGCAGCGAGCACGCCCAAACCTCCGGCGATGAGTCCCGGAGTTGCATTGTGGAAGTTGTGCACGTGGACGACGTCCGTGAGCAGATATGGGGCATTCGGGAGAAACAGCAGCCACACGGCGCTGGCCAGGAGCAGTGCGATGAGCGGAACCTGGGTGCGCGCCCCGAATGCGATCCCGTAGCTCATGCCCACGGGAAGCCACGCCAAGAGCAAGTTCACTGCCATGAACCTCGCGTCGTTCGCGGATCCCGTAACCATCCATAGCCAGAAGACCGCAACACATGCCGCGCTGGCGGTGACCGCCCAGAAAAGTGGCTGACGAGTAATCGTGTCCTGTGATGAGCGGCGATGGGTATTCCCATCCCGACTTCGTGATGTCTCCATCGGTGAACTCCACAGCCATGGCGTCGGCCAGTGAAAAGGCAGCTTGGCAGAGTGATGCGGCGGCGCCCCGCGAACGGTCGCCCCTGCGGGCTGCACGCAGGGGCCCTCCACGTCGGAACCCTGAACGGCTCCGGGTACGCAAAAGTACCCCGAATTACCGGGGCAATGCGCGGCGAGACCTCACATTGAGGGGCGCCGAGATTTCGGCGGTGGGTAGACGCTTCTGGCGATCGTGGCCGACGTCCACCCGATGGCCCATCCGCCAAACACCAGCAGCATCACGTGCAGGGTCGTTCTCGTGGCGTGCGCCGCCGCGATCGCCAGGAGGACCGCCCAGACGACGGCACACGCGATGCTGTATGTGGTGTAGCTACGCATTCGAAGTCGCATGTGTGGCCTATCTCGATTCATCGCGGATCGTGGTGTTGCGACGGGTGCGCGATGGAATGACACCGCGTTCTGGGGCGAGCCGCGCCGGCGTGGTACCCGCGGGCTTCGGGCTCCGAGAGGTCCGGGAGCCGGTCATCGAGACCGGAGCCTGATCGTGGGTCCGCCGATGGTGCGATCCGGACGCCTGGGATCAACCCGGGTCCCGGGCGTGGGGAGGGGTTGGCCGGGCATGGCGCCCCTCGGTCGAAGCGGTGTGGTATCGCGCTCGCGCCGCTCACGATTTTCCGGCCTCATAGGTCTCGGTGAAGATGTCACCCTGCGCGGCGCCAGAGCCGGACCGGCCCCCGCCTGGTCCGCGGAGCACGAACGCGATGCCGACGGCGATGATGGCGCCGACGATCGGTCCGGCGACGTAGACCCAGTAGCCGGTGAACGTGGTGCTGGCCAGGTCGGGGCCGAAGGTGCGGGCGGGGTTCATTGAGGCGCCCGAGATCGGGCTACCCCAGAGACCGGCCAGCGCAATGTAGCCCCCGACTCCCAGCGCGCCGAAGATGCCGATGTTCTGTGCCCCCGACGCCGTCCCCAGGATCACGCTGACAAGGCCCACCGTCAAGATGGCTTCCATCCAGAACGCGGCCATGTTGGAGTAGCCGTGGGCGGGGAAGTTTCCTCCGTATTTGGCCGAGACGTTGATGACCGCATGCAAGAACACGGCGGCCAGCGTCGCCCCAATCAGCTGCACGACGATGTAGCCGGGAACCCGTTGCCACGGGAAGTCGCGACGCAGGGCGAAGGCGATGCTGACGGCCGGGTTCAGGTGCGCACCTGACACCTTGCCCATAAACAAGATGATTGCCATGACCATCAGTGCGGGCGCCACCACGGCAGCCGTGCGGCTGATCTGGCCCGGGAAGGCTTGGCCCATCATGCCGCCTCCGGCGGCGACGAGCACCAGGAAGAATGTGCCCAGCAGTTCAGAAAACAGACGTCGCCACTCCTGGCGCGGGTCGTTGAAGTCGTTGATGCGCTCGATGATGTTCTGCTCGTAGCGAGCGAGCGGACCGAGCTTCGGTGGTTGTTGTTGTGTGCCCATCGGGGATCACATCCTCCAGGTTGGAGTTCGTTGCGAGCGCTGCTGCTGCCCTCGTGGAAGCGAATGTCGCGTCTGTGTGGACGGTGTTCCTGCTGATCTACGACACCACCGCGCCGCGCCTAGGTTATGCCACCTCCGGTGGTGGGCCCTGCCCGCTGCGCTGGGGGCGCCAGTCCGCGGGTCGCCCCTCCTGGAATGCGCGGATGCCCTCGGCCGGATCGGGCCCGTGCAGATGGTTGAGCACGTTGGCCTCGATTGAGGGGAGGATGGAGCCACGCGCTGCGTCGGAGCCCGCGTTCAGGCCGATCTTGGCGAGACGGAGCCCTTCCGGGGAATTGCGAAGGATCTGCTGGCACCAGCGATCGACCTCGTCGTCGAGCCGCTCGTCGGGCACGACGACGTTCACCAATCCCATCGCCCGGGCCTCGTCGGCCGAGTAGCGCTTGCTGAGGTAGACGATCTCGCGGGCGCGCTTCTCGCCGACGGTCCGTGCGAGGATTTGCGCCGTCCACCAAATGGGCGCCCATCCGAGGCGGGTGCCGGCCTGTCCGAAGACCCCGGAGGCCCCCGAGATGGTCAGATCGGCGATGACGTTGATCTCGTGGCCGGCGCCGATGCAGTAGCCGCGGACACGCAGGATCACGGGGATCCCGCAGCATCGCAGCGACTCTCCCAGTTGGAGGTAGAGCCGGATTTGTTCGCGCTTGTCGCGTTCGCTGCGCGTCGGCTCGCGCACGTCCCCGCCGACGCAGAACGCGCGCTCTCCGGCGCCGGTCAGGACAAGGACGCCAACCTCGGGATCATCGGAGATTTCCGCGAGGGCGTGGCACAACTCACGCAGCGTCATGGTGCGTAGAGCATTCAAGCGGTGGGGCCGGTTGATCGTGATGGTGGCCCGAGCCCC
>Ga0182030_10011360_pt1 | contig 17988 bp, 16 predicted proteins | sample 812S3MmetaG_FD_121299 | JGI IMG/M metagenome (GOLD analysis project Ga0182030, IMG submission 121299) | Permafrost microbial communities from Stordalen Mire, Sweden - 812S3M metaG (Illumina Assembly) | ecosystem: Environmental > Terrestrial > Soil > Wetlands > Permafrost | place: Sweden...
TCTAACACTTGATCAATCGAGCTTCCTCAGAAACAGTAGTCCAATGTACAGGTTGGTCATTTACCCCATAATTTCGACACGAATCCAATGCAGATGCAGACTACCACCTAGTGCCCTTGACTTTTCAGCTTTACAGCCAAGGTTTCATTCCGATTACAGAATAAAGAGCCGAAAAGAAGGGATTTAATTATTTGCACTGGCAAGTAAGAAGATCTTAATTCACCATCTTGGACCCCTAGTTTCACTCGATGATGGTTGTGATGGGGTTCAAGCCCCTGTGCATTTACGACCGGCATTGGCTTATTGACTCTGACATTGTATGGCGGAAAACTCGTGTGGATTCGGCGGTGAATAATCTATTTATCTGACCGATTCTGTTCTTGTTGCATATGTAGGATACCTTAATCTGGTGGAGTAGAGCATAACAGCACCACCATCAATAAAAGCAATGAGAGGCCAAAAAACGTAAAAAAATCGGTGGGCTGAGTGAGGAACGCGGGCCGGACGCGAGCCGGACCAGCCGTCAAACCCTCGACCCAATGACGTTGAGCTCTGGTAGGAGGTGCATACGAAGTATGTCCGGAAGACGAAGGGAAATGCGGCAAAGGGACTCTCCGCATGCATGATTCCATGTGCCTGGAATGTTCTGCTAGAGTCTGGAGCTTTGGTGTTGGTGGGGTGTTTTTCTCCCGGAAAGCAAGTGCTTTGCAGGGGTTTAGCCTGCGAGAAGCTAGACAATAGCTGCTTCGAAAAATAGGAGTTTTCTTTTTGCAATTGAAATAATGGTTGAATGGGTATTAGAACCTTGGGGTGGTATCCCTCCGAAAAGCCAAACCAAAAGCCGCTGAACTTGAGCTAGGAGCGGGGTTCGCAGATCATAAAATGATTGGAAAATCAAATATGGGGCTGAAACATTATACAGCAGTGGGGATGCGAGTCATCACTTGAGACATGAAAGAGGAACATCAGTTCTTGAGAAAGAAAGCCACAAGACGTGCTGCGTGGCCATGCAAAACCAGCAACACTGGCCACATGCCCGTGAAATCCTTTCTAGTCCATCGAATCTGTACTAGTAAGCACGATATCAATTGATCACGTTTTGATAGATTCAAAGTTTTTTGTTGCGGAGGAAGTGTATCTGCTGCCGCCCCGGCAAGCCACAGCACCCGAGTGGATACTCCGGTAGCATTGAAGCCCTTCTAGCGCAGTATAATGAGCACGTAAAAACATGACATTTTCTTGTGGCCACCTGAGTAAGGAGGCGGTGTGAAATGGATGAAACATTGATTTAAGAAAGATATGCGGAATATGACGCACGCGGACGCAGTTTACAAACCTAGTCCAGCGTGTTTGGAACCAATCACGTTGGCATTGAGACCCAGCACACGACATTATAACCTCGTTTACATACTTTAAAAAAGACAAGGAGTCCAAGATCAAGGAATAGTGGAGCTTCATAGATGGATTTCTCAATCAGATTCTAGCCCCAGCTCGGATTCATTTCCCTTCCCCTGAGCAAAATCAGCGTTTCTCGAAATTTGCCTTACTCAAACCTGCTACAAAATAAGTATAAAAGGGTTCTTTTGTCCACTTGCAAGCCCTACAGTCCAATGGGGGAAACCCATGCTTCATAAGGAATTGAACCCACGCTCACCAAAAACCATCTACTCAAAAGAGCTTTATTTCTACAGAATGATGAAGGGGGGATAAATTTTTTGCTCGATTTCCAAAAGGCTCAACATCTTGAGTGAGAGTCAGATAATGACAGCAAGAGTGAAGTTGACAGCGAATGACATCTTGATAGCAGAATTTATGGCTAGCTACGAATATGTGAATAGCTTTTCCAGTAGGAAGAGCTTTGCGTGCCCATGACTTCGGTATCAAACCTCATAGTAAGCGTCCACTTGGTTTTAATTGACCTGAAAGTAGCGCTGCTCAAAGCTCGCCATACCTTTTTCTGGGGCTTATGATATGTAACTACAAATCCTAAATTCTTGGAGAGGTGGCAGTATTGCTACAAAGGGGCATAGCGTCCAAAGATTTCAAATTCCACATACAGGATCTTTGTCTACCTCCCTTCCTTTCAAGTTTAGAACTACTGCAAGCTAGAATAGTAAAACAAGATTCTGTTATTATAAAAGCTTTTCGAGTTTTCTGTTCCCACTTAAATACAAGCAGGGAAACATAGAAACTTTCAGGATGTAAGATGGAAGCCTGCGGATGTTCCTACCTTGCACGTATAACAGTCTCTGCCACCTTTTACCACCCATATTTCACATAATTACACCCCTGATTCAGAGTTCCCATGCTCATTTACCGCCAAGCTAATCTCAAGGTTGAGGAAATCGTTTGAAGTATTTTAGAACTGTCTATGGTAATCCTATCAATGGCGAATGGACTAGGGATCGCCTTATATGATCAAATTTGGTATATATGTCCCAATTCTAGCTCTTCCCTGCTGAGTGGAGAAGCTGTGAATCAGATTTGTCAAAGCATATTCACTCCGAAAACAACAATTTATCCCAATGCGTGCCACTAGCATCTCTGGAAAAGGTATAGAATCCACTGGCAGGACGTCAAAAGAGAATCAAACCAAAATGATACAAATTCACACCCTATTGCGTTGGAAGCAACACCCAGATAAGTCCCAAAATTAGGATACTGAGACTTCCCACTTGCGGGAATTCTAAGATAGGGATTATTTAACTTCCATTGCAATCTACCGCAGGGGAAGTTGCTTAGCTTCTACACCGTAGAAAACGATAGCGGTGGTGTAAATGACAATGGAATAGTTGCAATAACGACTAACAGTCTACCTGCTCTTCTCAAGAAACCTAAAGCTCACCGAGTTTCAAGTCATTCATAGCCCCTTGCAGAGAACGCGTGGTTTCTACCTGAACTCAGTGAGGCAGGCAATTGCTCCATACTTGGAACGTGAACCAGCGGTGGCCGAAGAATTCGATGAACTTCTTTAGGGGTATATCCCTGTATTTATACCCTCCCTTGGTTAAGCTCATCCGCATCTTCAATTTGTAACATAACATCCATCGATCCACCTCCACTCACTCACTGGACCTCCACAACTCATCCACTCGCTTGAGCAAGTTGAGCCGCCTAGCAGCCTGTGTGCTCAGCACGATACAAATCTCTCCAGCACCTGCAACAATCCATCATATACTTCGTGTAACATCAAGGAAAGCTTACTCCTTCGCTCCCATTTCACCCACCCTGCAATTCTAAACTAGGAAATTCCTGGGTTACGGCTTTCCATTGCACACCAACTCCAAATCTCAACCAGGTATCTGATTGTCTATCACCCTGACGCAAAATTAAAAATGACAGCAATCCCCACAACAACGAAAACACTGAAATACTTGGCAATGATGTAAACCAATTTTAAACCCAAGTCAGACACAGATAGAAAGTAAGGGAATCGAACACCTGCAGACTCGGGTCCAAATGCAAACCCAGCGTTCCGACTTCCAAACCATCACCATCACCCACGCGCACACTTCTCAAAAATTACATTCTTTAAGAGTGCATCAACGAGCGTAGAATTCTAACACTTCTGAATCCTTTTATACCCCTTCATACCCCTTCATAATAGTCAATGCTACGCACGTGACACACACCTTCCCCCTCCCTCCGACCCGAGACGGTTTCTAGTCATCATGACTCGCGAATTCGCTCGCTCGCCCCCATCGTCATCATACATCACCACGACATCATAGCCTCACTGCGATATGCAACAATTTTGAAAATTCTCAGCCTCATGATGAAACGTTTTAAGGACTACTCTTGTTTCATCGAAGGCTTGGAATTTCACGTAGCAAGGAGTTGTATTTTTAAAGGAAAAGGAAAAAAAAAAAGTGTAGGAATCTGGTTTTAGGGGTTGCAATTCTAGGTATTATCACTATATTGAATTGTACAAATCTAGAAAGACGACCATAGCATAACATTTATATTTCTCTCCCCTGCTCACGAGAGTGTAAGGATAACGCCTGATAGATATCCCAAAGTCTCAATCGAATCGATCGCGGTGTACAATACAAAGGGGGTGTTGATGTGCATGCAAAAAGCAAAACCCGAAAAAACAAACAGATAAGACAAATCCATACAAGAAATAGTAAAAGAGTATTACAACACAATATCCATGCAGTTTCAAATCTCGAAATGTTTCCTTTTTTTCCTCTTCCTCTTCAGTTTTCATGTCTCTCGTAGGGACGGGAAGATCAGTTCCCCACAACCTCCTCCTCAGCCCACCCATTTAAGCCATTCATTCCTCCATCCTGAATTGCAAGCCCATACCCATTAAACCCCGTCCCATTACCCAACCCACCAGAGAATGAACTCTGATACTGATGCCCCCTACCCCTTTGCTGCTCATTCCCACCATTCTCTTGGAACCCATTAACCTGCTGCGCGAAAACCGGCAAGCTGACTGCACGATTGTGACTCCTGGGAGGAGCTAACAACCCAGCTGGTTGACCGGAGCTGCTGTTCTGGAAACCGTTGATTCCGCTGATAGAGGCGCTTTGTTGGTGGCCTATTCCCTGAGATTGTTGGGGGATGTCGAGAGCATCGTTGGAGTTGTTTTGGCTGTTGCTATATAGAGCGGCTTGTTGGGCGGCAAGAACTTGTTGTTGTTGCTGTTGCAATTGAGCTACTGAATAGGGGTCTAGCTGTTGCTGCTGTGCTTGAGCGTGTTGCTGCTGGGAGACTTGGTTCAGGTACATGGTGAGAGGGTTGTTGCTTCCTGCGTTAAGGATAGTGGATGGTGTAGGAGCAGGCTGGAATGGCTGAGCATTGCCATTGATGGATCCAGGTGCGGCAGACCCGGTTGGTGATGAGCCTGCTTGACTTGGCTGAAGCCCACCGCTGTTGGGAGGAGGTGAGTTCACGCCGTCAGTTCGGGGTGATTGTTGAGATTGAGAAACCTGACGAGGAGGATTGCCGCAACGATCCTTGCCAAAATTGACCTTGAATCTGCGATAATCATCCTTGCCCCTAATAGCCTCGATAGCCTTGATAGCATTTGCGATGTTGGTGAAGTTGACGAAAGCACAACTCTTCTCTCGAAGAGTGTTAACCAACTCAATCTCACCATATTCAGAGAAGTCCTGTTTCAGCCTCTCCTCACTCCATGATTCATCCAAATTTCCAATGTAGACGTTTCTTGAAGCTCCACCACTGACAGCAAGGGCAATCGCAGCTGGAAGAGCACCGGAATGTTTTCCCCATCCAATCTTCAATCTCCTGTTGTGAATCATTAAACCTTGTAGATTGCTTAAGGCGTAGAAAGAAGCTGCCGAAGTAGGATCAATAAAAGTGACGAAGCAAATATGCTTGTCGGGTATATATCGAATGTGGTGTAAAAGTCCACCTCTGACAACATTACAAATTTCTTCAATTGTGGTTTCGGGATGAATGTTTCCCAAGTAAACGGTCCGGTTTCCAAGGTTGTTGATTCCTCCCGCAGTTGTAGCGACAGCGGCTGCGGCCACAGATTGTTGAGCCAAAGCGTTCGAGATCAAATCGCGGTCAGCTCCATTGAGCACGTGTGCGTAGCCAGGAGCAATTCCCAAATATTGTGCGGCATTCTGTTGTTGAGTCTTCGAAACGTATGCGCATCTATCCTTTCCATAGTACACTCGTCGTGGAGACTGCCATTTTGGTTCTTGAGGAAGCTGCGACACAGCCTTGATAGCATTTCCAATTGAAAGGAAATGAACAAAGCCGATAGCCTTCTCGCGGACAATCTTGACAGTATCAATTGGCCCAAACTTGCTCAAGTCCTCCCGAAGCTCATCCTCTGAAACATCCTCACCAAGATTTCCCAAGTACACGTTTCTCGAAGCACCTGACTGCTGAACTGCCAAAGCAACAGAAGTCGGAACTTGCGATGGCTTTCCCCAACCAACCTTGATATCCTGTCCTCGAATAGAAAGTTTCTTTAAAATAGCATCCGAATGAAAGTGTGTAGCAGAACTTCCATCCAAGAACGAGATGAAAGCACAGTTCTTGTCCGGCAAGAGTCTTACAGACTCAATCTGACCACTTCGCACGTGCCCCAAAATCTCCTCAGCAGACGTCTCCGGAGGAATATTTCCCAAGTACACTGTCCTGCTCGTACCCGAAACCAAACCCGGTGACATATGAACAGGAGAAGACGGCTGAATCTGCATCTGCTGCATCTGGTTATTCATTTGAGCGAATTGTCCAGTCGGCGATTGCGGGTTGTAGAATTGAGGAGCGCCATAGGTCGAAGGAGAAACGAGAGTCTGATAGAGTTGTGGGGACATTTGTTGAACAGGGCTCATATTCTGCGGCTGTTGCTGATTATTCTGCTGCTGCTGATATCCACCGTAATTCTGGAACTGATTATTAAAAGCGGCTGGCGTTCCTGGTTGGAAAGGGGAGCCGAGGAGCAGTTGGGAGGGAAGTAAGGGGGTGAACTGCATATCAAATCCGGTTCCGGGGGTTGCCATATCATTCTGACCATGTTGTTGACCCATCGCTTGTGCTTGTGTATTTATCGAAGGAATGTTCGCTCTGCTACGCGGGTGCCTATCTCCGTATCCGCCCATTGAGAACTGATTGGAGCTGTAAGCACCATGAGAAAAACCGGTATCGCTGTTCGAAGGTTTCGAAGCGTGTCCTGGGAACCTGCTGGCAGTCGCTGCACCGGGCCCATTCTGCGAGTTTGATGTTTGTGTCTCCTGCATCCCGAGAAGATGAGGTGGCAGGACAAAAGTGTCCCGCACAAGTGACGATAGAACAGCCGTTTTGAAGGATTAAAGTGCCAAAGGAGGCACGAAGTGGTAGATGTATTGAAAGACAGGTCGCTCAATTTGCCTGTCAAAGCAGAGCAATCGAAACGAGAATGAATGTATATTTCGAGGAGGTTATGCGTGTTTCGAGGAGGATAGGGTATTCGAATGGTCGTGGTGGGCGGGTACGAAGAATGTTTGATATCAACAAATTCTTGTATCAATTAAGGATAATATGTATACAAGTATGCAAGACGAAATCGAAGCTTGTCTAATCTGCGCGAGATAGATACGAATAATTCGAGGTAAAGCGAGCGTAGTCTCTTCGAGGAGATCTGGCTTGGCGAACAAGGCTTTTTTTCGAGTGGGTGAAGGAGACTGTTCGAAACAAAGAATAGGGAGAAGCTGTGGTAGTGAGTGTTGGGGTCAATTGCCCAAAGAATAAATGTAATAATAATTGGGGTTAGAAGAAGGATGAAAAAGAGAACACAGCGAAAGAAGAAATCAGCTGGATATAAAGAGCGTGGGATTGGTCTTGGGGGGAAAAGAACCAAAAGAAAGAGGGTTGGTATTGAAGGGAAAAAGATGGAAGAAGGATTTAAAGATTGGAGAAGAGAAGGATTGAAGAACATCGAGACCCGAACAGGGGGAGTTGCGCTCGAAAAGGAGTTGCTGTAATTTCTTAGGATGCGCCAATACACATTGAGATTAGGCGGGCGGTAGGGATAAAAGAAGGGGAGAGGCAGAGATAGAGGCAAAGAAAAAGAGGCAGAGCCGTTTAAAATAGCCTGCACAGCCAATGAAAACACCCCATTTGGCCCTTTAATCCATTAATAAAATGCATTGGAATGATAGAAATGGGCTTAAATAGAATTTTATTAGACTTTTATTACTCCCGTAGCGTAAGTTGTTTGGTTGCCAAACTATCTTTTTTTACATGTATGAAGCTTCAGACAGAGACGACTCCGACAGTACTTTTGGCCCGTCCAAGCAGATCATAAGATTGTACCAAGGCGAGAGAGTCAAGGTAGCTAGCTGCCCAATGAGGACTGTATCTTGACCTCACTACGGTATCATCCGAAGTAATTGAGACAACGTCAAGTTAGAGGCGTCTTGCCTCTCACAAAGAACTCCCTCGCTAAAGACTACTTGTACTAGTACTAGATATTATGCATAGGTATGGAGAACATATCAAACGTGCTCAGCATCAATTGATTCACGAAATCCACTTTCTGACTCTTCCTTTGAGGCGTTACGAGGCTTTGAGAGGCTTTGAATCTTAAATCTATTCATGGGAATCATATGTGGATCCACCAAAACTATTTACTTGACCCCCGCATGGATCCCATACTGTTCTTGTATTGGTATCGTGGCTCATCCTTTGAAAGGGCACGGTCAAAGGCAGAGGTACAGGTGACAGGTACGTAGTTTCAAAAACATCCCAAAATAAGATGGTTTGGTTTGAAGGGGAATCCCGAGCCCGGGCCTAGCCTCATAGCAGGGCTTAGCCTGGAGGCTGTGGCATCAAAAGAACAGATGACACCGGCCGTGAAAGAGACCATTGACCAAAGCTTAGGACACCGTAGCTTGAACCACGAGGCGAGGCGAGGCGAGATGAGGACATTGATTCAATTCACATTTATATTTTGTTTCTCGTCATTTAAGCCAAATCTCGGGTGATTGGCAAAATTGTCTCACGAGCCCCTTTTCTGATAGATCATGTGATTTGTCTCGTATGAAACACCACACGCTTGGTCCCACCAACGGAAGCTTACACGAGAAAAGGTGGGAAGACCTGGCTAATAGTGAGAGCAACATATGCCATTGAGCTCAATTCCTTAAGTTGCGATTTTGAGGCAATTGCATTATTCGCTCAAATAAGGGTAAAATCTGACCATCAACTACGTATCTGATTCGAGCGAACATCTATGGATATCCTAGCAAATCTCGCACGAATCAACAAATCTATTGTCATACAACATTTCATATTCCGATAATCCGCCGAAAAGAGCAAGTCCAGATATCATAACGCTTCCCCGTAAATCTATTGAGTCGCTCAGGAAAACGAGCCACTAAACAAGAGAAAATAAAGATCTATGGTTTGCAGCGACCCATGAATCGAGGATATAAGCAACATGTACGAACGGAATGTTGTTTGCAGATCCAAGCAATGAATCGTTCGAGGCCTAGTCCATACCCACCGTGGGGTGAAGTACCGTACCTGGGTAGATGAGCATATGTCTGCAGGATCAAGAGGTAGGAAACCCACTTTCTTTGTTCAGTGTACCAATAGTATTCCTTCGGCGAGATACCCTCTCTCTTGTATGCCTCCATCAATTCCTCATAGCCCTCCATCCTCATCGATCCGCCGACAATCTCTCCTACGCCAGGCATCAGAACATCCACACTCTCCGTGACTCGACGATCGGCCTCTTCCTTCTTCATGTAGAACGCCTTGATCTCGACGGGGAAGTGAGTGAGAAGAATTGGCAAGTTGATGATGTCGGTCATTCTTCGCTCGGCAGCTTCGGCGATATCATCACCAAAAACATGAGGGTTGCCTTCTTCGTTGAGAATAGGAGGATCTTGGGCGTTCAACCAGTCAATAGCATCCGAGTACCGCATACGCTTGAAAGGTCTCGTAGGTGCTTTGAACTCCGGGTTGAGCTCCTTGATGTATCCAGCAATCTCCTTGTCTGCCATAATCGTACCAATGACCTTGCTAATGATCTCCTCTAAATGATCTAAAAGATCCTCGAAATCAATAAAGTCCAATTCCGCTTCGACGTGAGTGTATTCGGACAAATGACGGCGTGTTAAAGACTTCTCGGCTCTGAAAGACTTCTCGATGCAGTATACGTTGCCAAGACTCGGAATGCCGGTTTCGAGGTAAAGTTGAGATGATTGGGTGAGGTATGTCTTCTCGCCATAGTAGTCGAGTTCGAATAAAGTAGAGCCACCTTCGACTTGCGTTTGCACGAATGCAGGAGGACTGATTTTGGTGAAATGCATTTCCCTATATGCCTTTGCGAAAGCCCATTCTACAGCAGAGCGAACCTTCATAACTGACGAAGCGGTATCTCCACGGAGGACGAGATGGCGGTTGTCAAGCATTTGAGAATCCCATTGATCTTGCTGAGCCGAGACTCTGTTAGTGATTGCATCCGCATCAGATGGAGATGCACCAATCACTTTGTAGTAGTCGACTAGTAATTCTCTGTTGTCTGGTGCTGATTGACCAGCGAGGACCTTCCGCATCTCCCCATAGAGGGTGAGGGATGTACCTTGGGCAAATGTGAGGGCATCGTAGGTCTTCGTAAGGTCGCCGGAGAGAATGCACTGAAGATGTCCGTATCCGTCAATGAGTGTGAGGAAAGTCGCTGCCTTCTGTTCCCGTAACCTGTGAATTCGTCCTGATACCTTCACTCGTGCTCCCTTCACATCCCCTTCCCCCAGGTCCACATTCTTGTGCCCAATTGTTATCTTGACAGCTTTTGGTAGGGAAGGATCTTCTGTAAGAACGATCTTCTTCGCATCCTCGAGTGTTTTAAGTCGTGCCTTCTCTTTCTCGTCTTCCTTCGCCGATAGTTGTTGTTGCTTTAACAGCTTCTTCTTGTGGGCATCCAATGCTCCCTGAGCTTTCTTGATCGCACTTTTTGCAGGGTCTTTCCAAACCAATCTCTCTGCAAGGTCTCCATCTGCACTGACCGGTCCAGTTGTAGAGGCTCGCGATAGGTATGATTTCCCCTCGCTGCCACCTTGCTGGATGTAGGCGAATGCCAACGACTTGTATGGTTTGCTCTCAGAGCCTGTTGCGGTTTCGTCATCGGCGCCGGTGTCTGTGTCAATGTGAATTGTATCGACCTTGGTTCGGTCTGCGAGTTCTTGTACTGCCGCCATTTTTTGTCGCGTGTGTGTTATCTCTTGAACTTCTTGAAATTTGTGGTGGGGTTTTATTTAGTGAGTCAAAGCGGTGAGTCTTCGAGGTGTGGTTTTAGGGCAGTAAGGTGGGCGAATAGAGAGAAATCGATTTACACGAGTCGACGCGACATCAAGAAGACGCGTTGTTGAAGATTGGTGATGTCGACAAGAGAGGATCTTTGAATTTCTGGTTTTTGAAAATAATTCTGGGTCATCCTGTTTGTTTTCTGAAGGTCGCGGTTTCTTTGCAGATCAAAAGATTCCCCACGTCCCTCGCAGAGACCCGTCGAAGGTTCACGAGCAGAAGCATCATTTTCACAGCTGCTTTTATATGTTCCCGCCTGCTGGTAATTGTGGCTTCTCGAAGACTCACTGGCACCGCAGTGGTTTTGACGCGGACACTCATTAGACCATTCTTCAGAATGCCTCCACAACAAGCTACCTTGGGGTATGTCAAAGATTCCCAGACCACCTTAGGGTGCGTGGCTACGTTCTACATATGGTTTGAGGACTCATTTTAACGGATTAAATAGAAAATTCTTCGGCCAGCCAAATGGCACGAAAGCCCCTGCAAAACAATCAAAGCTCTCGTTCTCTTCAAAGTCTGTGGCAAAGAATGAGGCGCCCAATCCAAGTTCAGCCAAGGAGAACGAGAACGTGGAAATGAAGGAAGAGGAATCAGATACGGAAGTCAAGCCAAAAATCGAGACAAAGGTTGATGTTGAGCGCAAGGAAAATGCGAAGCTTGGAAAGGGTATGCCAGTTCACTTCATTGGTGAAAGCCAATACTCACGTCTGCATTAGATACGAAGAAACGATCCCGGTCGCCTGCTCCAAAAGCTCCGAAGAAATTCGACAGACCAGAAATCAAACAGGAGGTCGTTAAAGTAGAGGAAGAGGATGAGGACGAAGAGCCAGTTGTCAAGAGGATGCGACGCGGAAAGGCAGAAGTGGACGAAGACGAGGATGTGAAGCCCATCAAATCCAAGGCCAGGTCCACTCCCGAACCAAGGAAGTCCAAAAAATTAGAAGAAAATGAGGAGGAAGATTTGAAGCCTACCAAATCTAAAGCCAAATCTACTCCTGAACCAAAGAAATCCAAGGGCACGGCACCATCACCTAAGAAGCCCAAGAAGGAAGAAGACGATGATGACGCCGAGGAAATAAATTTGACATCAAAGCATTTGGGGAAGCGAAGAGGATCGAGTGCCTCTGAATCTGCTTTGGAGATGGAAGAAGACGCAGAAGAGGATGAGGAAGACGAGAAACCAGAAATTGCCGCTAAAGCTCGAGAGAAGATTCAAACAACTTTGAAGACCAAGGCGAAAGATCCCTATCCCGATTGGAAACCTGGAGAGCCAGTGCCATACGCAGCTCTGTGTACGACTTTCTCCTTGATCGAAATGACCTCGAAAAGACTGATCATTACTGCTCACTGCTCCCTCTTTCTCCGACAAGTCCTTCGACTGACTCCAAACGACATGCTCCCCACTGTCCTTCTCATGATAAATAAACTCGCTGCCGATTATGCTGGCATCGAACTGGGTATTGGAGAATCTCTCATAATGAAAGCCATTGGTGAGACAACTGGCCGTAGTCTTGCCGTTATCAAAGCGGATCAAAAAGAAATAGGTGACCTTGGTCTAGTGGCTGTCAAGAGCAGAGCGAATCAGCCTACCATGTTCAAGCCAAAAGCTTTAACGGTGAGAGGCGTTCATGAAGGTCTTATCAAGATCGCTACTACTTCAGGCAATGGTGCTCAGGGACGTAAGGTTGATGGAATCAAGAAGCTCCTCTCGGCTGCTGATGGACACAAGTCTGGCAAGGTCGATATCGCGGAAGATAAAGGCGGACCCAGTGAAGCAAAGTTCATTGTAAGATTCTTGGAAGGAAAGCTTCGCCTGGGTTTGGCAGAGAAGACGGTCCTAGTGTCACTTGCACAGGCAATGGTTTGTCACGAGATTGAGGCCAAAGGAAGTGGAAAGGTACCAAGCACTGAGCAATTGGCGAAAGGCGAGTCGATCCTCAAGCAAGTCTACAGGTGCGATTTCTCTTCTTCCTCAATTAGAGAATATACTAACCTCTACAAGTAATCTTCCTAGCTACGAGGTCATTATTCCAGCAATGCTTGAGCATGGTATCATGCATCTGAGCGAGAATTGCAAACTCCAACCTGGTGTTCCTCTGAAGCCCATGTTAGCAAAACCAACTAAAGCCATCACGGAGGTACTTGACAGATTCGAAAATCAGAACTTCACATGCGAGTATAAATACGACGGAGAAAGAGCTCAGATCCATTATGTTTCGAAGGACTCACCACAACAATACAAGGGTCCTGCTACAGCAGCTACCAAGACACCTAGCGGAGGTCTTGCTGCAATCTTCTCTCGGAACTCGGAAGATCTTTCCAAAAAATACCCCGATATCTTGGCCAAGTTGAATACCTGGGTCAAGGAGGATACCAAGAGTTTTGTACTGGATTGCGAGAGTGTGGGGTGGGATATGGTAGAAAAGAAAGTTTTACCCTTTCAACAACTCATGACTCGGAAGAAAAAGGATGTCAAGGTTGAAGACGTTAAAATCAAAGTCTGTGTCTTTGCCTTTGATCTTCTCTTCTTGAATGGAGAAGCTGTGGTTGAGAAGCCACTTCGTGAACGACGTGAGCTCCTACACAGTGCTTTCATACCTGTTGAAGGCGAATTTCAGTTCGCTACCAGTATGAACGGTCAAGAGATTGATGAAATCCAACACTTCCTTGACGAAAGTGTCAAAGCCTCTTGTGAAGGTCTCATGGTAAAGATGTTAGATGGAACAGAAAGTGGTTACGAGCCCAGCAAGCGCAGTCGAAATTGGCTCAAAGTATGTCTCACTCTCCCGCCTTGACTCTCATATCAGACTAACTCTCCCAGATCAAAAAAGACTACCTCTCCGGTATCGGTGACTCCCTCGATCTCGTCGTTCTAGGCGCCTATTACGGCAAAGGCAAACGCACCTCCGTGTACGGCGCCTTCCTCCTCGCCTGCTACAACAGCAACACTGACACCTACGAAACCGTCTGCAACATCGGTACTGGCTTTAGCGAATCCATTCTTGAAGAACTCCACTCCCAACTCTCAACCATCACCATCGATCGCGCCAAACCCTTTTACTCGCACTCGTCTGGCAACCAACATCAACCGGACGTCTGGTTCGAACCGAAATATGTTTGGGAGGTCAAGACGGCGGATTTAACACTCAGTCCAAGATATAAGGCGGGCTGTAAGGAGGGTGTGGACCCAAGTGGAGAGAAGGGAATTAGTTTGCGCTTTCCCAGGTTTGTCAAGGTGAGAGAAGATAAGAAACCGGATATGGCGACGAGTAGTAGGCAGGTAGCGGAGCTGTATAGGAAGCAGGAGAGTGTTGCGAAGAGCAAGGGACCAGCGGTTGATGATGACTTTGAGTACTAGTCCCCCTTTTCTCCATTATCTGGGAGAGGTATTTTGCGAGGAATGGAATGTATATGGTTGAGGCTGGTCATGAGGTTTCACTGCATAGGGGTTTGAGGAAACGGCGTTCCGAGATTTTATGTATATAGGTACTCAGAACTTGCATGTACCATGTGCTTTGCTATGTTGTGGAAGGGATTACGAGCTGAGTTGATGTTTACTGTTGTGTAAAGATTACAACGCAGGTATATGTGCATAAATACATTTATTGAGCTTGCTGCATTACAATTTCCACGACATGTGTATGCGCGATTTACTGTTTTCGGGCAGGGAAAATCCTCGATGTGCCACGTGTATGCTCCACTGTATTAACTGGTAGACAGCTGGGATTGCAGGTTCAAACGTGCCACTTTTTCGAATGTCAAGGTTACCAACAAGAAGTGTAGAAAACCCGCTTCCGGTCACCCACTTCTGCAGAGCGGAAAAGGGGGAAGGGCAGATAGAGGGGTAGTGGCCAAAGGGGGGCGTCTCAACCAATAAATATGGTAATTTTTCATTCCATTTCTTGAGACTGTAAGCTAGAGTTAGGTTGCTATAGCTCAGTATCAAGGCGTCCGAGTAGGCATGTATGTGCCATATATGCAGCGAATATTCCTTCCCGGGGAATAAACCACGGCATCAGAACGATACTCCCTCCATCTCAAGCGATGGCATAAGCTATAGGGAATCTTAAAGAATCCGACAAAGACTCATAACCAACCACTCCTCACTATCCGCTTTCCCACCCCTCTCCCCCAACTCCACCAACTCCTTAACCTTAGCCTTATACCTTCCCAATCTCCTCTCCCACTCCCTCATCAACCCCAATTCCTCCGCAACCTCCTCATCCCTCACTAATTTATCAAACAGCCCGCCCCTTAAAAACTCCCCAATCTGCACCTCTACTTTCTCTATCACCGACTGCATATCCCTCAAAGTATCCCGCGTCAGATAATCCGCCGCGAGAACTTCCTCTACGAAAGGTTATGGTCTCGCGAAGCGGAGACATACTCTCCATTAGGCCACGACGTAGTGTGGTTTGCAGTTCCTCCAGCTGTAGGGATACCTTGGTAGCGTATGTTGCGTGGGTTTTGAGGAATACTAGAGAAGGGAAAGGGTGAGGATGGGGTTAGGAGACGGGGGCAGCAGCTTTGGCCTTACCGTTTAGAAGCTGCTGCGCTCTGAGATCCCATTCTCCTCCCTTGTTTCCTTTCTCTGTACCTGTGGTTGAGGCTTGGATCTCAGCTTTCAATTTATGTTTCCTTGCGCGCCGGATACGTATCTCGAGGTCTTGCAGCGCGAGGTCCGTGGTTATGAGGGCAGGGATTGTGGTTGAGAGGGTGCCGATTGAAGTTATTTGGGCTTGCCGGAGGGAGAGGGGTGTGAGGATGCCGAACATGCGGAGGGGGTCTTTGGGCTTTGTGGGTGCTTCCTCCGCATTTGTAGCTGTAGATGTATCCTTCTCCTTCTCGTCAAGCCCCAACTTCTCCAAACCCTTTACTCCCGCCGATGCGTCATTTTCACCTCCTTCTAAATCCGTCTGTTCTTGCAGCGTAAACGTCGACACCGTGACAGCTGTCGTGCTTGTGGTTGTGCTATTTTCGGAAGCTCCTTGGTTTTGGGACGACGTGGTCGGCGTGGATGATGGGACGGTGATACGGCATAATCGTGATGCTTGCATTCGTGCATCGTAAAGGTCGGCGCCGTATCTGATACCTCGTTCGGCGGAGAAGTTGGCGCGGGCTATGCTTTGATAGATCTGCTATTGCATCATCATCAAATATTCCAGCAGTAGGGTAGAGATAGGAAATCAAGAGAAGAACTTACGGAAGCCTGCGCAACGGTCAATTGAGAGCGTAAAGTTGTGTATTGGTCCAGCAGCTGCAGGTACTGCTCCAGCATGCGATCAATGCCATCGGAGAGCTTGGCAGCCATGTCGACGTTCTAAGTTGTCTTCCACAGCGGCTGAAGTTAGATTTGATGCCTGTGATAGTGACAGTGACAGTGACAGTGACAGTGACGATAGCTTGCAGGATTGTCACGTTGCAATTTGATATCAGAACAAGCCTCTATCACCAATTTATCCCACGCGACAGTAACGCGATGAGTGGTTGGGAGGGACGAGGGAAATCCTTGTCGAGATATCTAGGTTTGGGGGTGATGGAAGTACCTCACATGAGGATGCAGTTGGCATGGCATCAACCCGCAATTTCAATTAATATATCTCATATATATCCCTTCTTCTTGGCTGCTTCTATAGAACGCGTTGAAATCATGTAGCAATATTATTATATCTTCATCTTCTCAATTAACTAAGCCACTTCATTCAAAGGATTTGACGTATTCGGCCTCCTAGCGTTTCACAACGCATCTGCAGTCACTGAACCTAGACCAGCAACTGCTTAGGATCCTTTCTGAATCACAACTTGTATGATATTCCCAGAGGATCCTCGAAGTACGACATCCCCTCCTCTCTACATCGTATCCTTGCGACGCATCACTTTCCATATCTTGTTCTTCCTTGCATCTCCCGTATTGTTATCGATCATTCTCTTCTTCTCCAATATAAGACTGAGCTCTGGTATATTAGAGGAAAGACGAAACGACCCAGCAAGATCCCAATCCCTATCAGAGCCGGGCGGTGTCCTTTGGCGATTCCATTAGCGGCAAAATTCGCGACGAGACAACTAGAACAGCGGACTTCTTAATCGCCATATTCATTGTGGTGCTCGACCTTGATCCTGAACCAATTTCAATATTGAATTCTCTTGTTCAACCAAAAACTCCTTTCCGCATTCAAGAAACCACCCGATAATCGACCGACGAACCTTTCTTTCTGTGTCGAGAGTCTCTATCACAGACTCTGCCGACACTTGCGTCTGCCAGTCGAAAAGAAGTCCGAGAAGGTGAGGAAGAGAACAGAGTAAAGATGGTTGTCGCGACGATAAAGTTAGTTCCTTTCCCTCGCAAATGTCTGTGGTTCTTTGTTTGAGAGTCCGCGCAATTGTCTGGCATTGAAGGAGAGCTAACCACGAGATAGATGTGTGGTGGTCGGTGATGGTGCCGTTGGCAAGACTTGTCTCCTCATCAGCTATACAACGAATAAATTCCCTTCCGAATACGTCCCTACAGTCTTCGATAATTATGCTGTAACCGTCATGTGAGTTTCAACGCGATTCTACTCCAAACACAGCTTGCGAAAGGAGCAAACACGTCAGGGGATGAAGCACATGTCTATGTAATTGGGATACATTTTCTAATTTCGTGATCGCATAGGATTGGTGATGAACCATACACGCTTGGACTCTTCGATACCGCTGGACAAGAAGATTACGACCGACTCCGTCCTCTATCCTACCCTCAAACCGATGTCTTCCTGGTCTGCTTTTCTGTCACCTCACCCGCATCCTTCGAGAATGTACGCGAGAAATGGTTTCCAGAAGTCCATCACCATTGTCCTGGTGTTCCCTGCCTCATCGTTGGTACGCAAACTGATTTAAGAGATGATCCTAGTGTAAGGGAAAAGCTTGGGAAGCAGAAGATGAGTCCGGTCAAGAAGGAAGATGGGGAAAGGATGGCAAAGGAATTGGGCGCTGTGAAGTATGTGGAGTGTAGTGCGTTGACGCAGTATAAGCTGAAGGATGTCTTTGATGAGGTGCATATACCCAGCTCCCTATCGGGATAATGATGCTGATCAGTTACCAGGCAATCGTAGCGGCTCTCGAACCACCAGCACCCAAGAAAAACCACCGAAAGTGCTTAATACTCTAACACACCCATCTCCCTTCCTCTAGAGCATCGGCCCTCCCTCGCCTCTCCATCCATCCAACAAA
>Ga0182030_10011361_pt1 | contig 17986 bp, 17 predicted proteins | sample 812S3MmetaG_FD_121299 | JGI IMG/M metagenome (GOLD analysis project Ga0182030, IMG submission 121299) | Permafrost microbial communities from Stordalen Mire, Sweden - 812S3M metaG (Illumina Assembly) | ecosystem: Environmental > Terrestrial > Soil > Wetlands > Permafrost | place: Sweden...
GAAGCATATTGATTCTTAGATACAAGCTCTTCTAAAGGAGACGCGGAATTCATAACGCTTTGCTCTGGAATGAACGGCCCGGTTACTCCCAGGCAGCCTGACATATCGTTCGAGGCGTTGCATGGGAAGGCTTTGTCTTCGTCGAGTGCAACGCACACTTTAGATCCCACTGACTGAATGTCTCAACGAAATAAGACAGACTCTTCTTCAAGGAACAATCACCGCTGACCCCCGCCCTGTCTCTTCTTTCACCCCCAGAAGGGCCTGGTTTGCATCTTCGAGAGGAAATACTGTCACCTCCGGCCGGATATGAAGATCGTGAGCGATCTTCAAAAAGTCGCGCGCGTCCTGGCGAGTCATATTGGCCACACTACGTATCTGCCTCTCGCCCCAAAGCAGTTTGTCGTAGTCAAAGGCCGGCATCTGATCGAGGTGAATTGCATTGATTGCCACTACGCCTCCCTTGCGCAGACTAGCGAGCGCACTCACCACAACTTTTCCGCTGGGAGCGAACGTGATGGCACGGTCGAGATCAACGGGCGGTTTCTCGTCTTCTTTGCCAACCCAGGTCGCACCGAGAGAGCCCGCCAAGGTCCGATGAGATTCACCTCGAGTCACGACATACACATCGCAGTTCCAGGATTGCAGAATGGCGATTGCTAGGCTCGCGGAGCTTCCAAAGCCAAAAAGTCCAACACGCTCTCTCCGTTCCACGCCCGCAACCCGCAAGCTGCGAAAACCGATGATGCCGGCACACAGCAAGGGCGCGACATGTACATCATCCAAGCCAGCGGGCAAGGGAAAGGCGAAATCGGCGCGCACCAGGGCATATTCCGCGTAGCCCCCGTTCACCGTGTACCCAGTAAATGTAGGGCGGTCACACAGATTTTCCATGCCGTGATGGCAGTACCAGCAATCACCATCGACGCCGCCCATCCACGAAACCCCAACCCGCGTCCCCTCCGGCAACTCTGGCGTAGCACCTTCGACTACCTCTCCCACGATTTGATGGCCAGGAATGAGTAGCGGTCGAAGCGGTGGCAAATCTTTTTCTACGATGTGCAGGTCGGTTCGACACACTCCGCATGCGACGACCCGAAGCAGAAGATGCCCTGCTTCGAGCTTTGGACGTGGGACATCCTCGACGTGAAGGAACGATCCCGGCTCTGTACGCTCTGATCGAAAAATCGCAGCTTTCATTTTTCTTCCTTATCTTCCGTACATCCTTGTCGCAAAAGCTCTGGGCTGCAAAGAGCGCGACCTCGACCATTGATCTACCTCCCAGATTGATGCCAACAACGAGCAAAACGAAACACGATTGTTGCCTTGGCGTGATGCAACGCTCTCCGTGAGCATCAAAATGCGCACCTCGTATCGCGGAATATATGACCGGAATCCACTTCTGGCTCGCAATTCTGTATCTTCCGGTCTGCGGCAGCAAGCAATCAGTCCGGCATACAGCGGCCACCGCGTCAACACCATCCGTTGGGAATCACCTTGCATTGGGGCAGGAAACCCCGGTAGAACTTAACCAGAACATGCACATTCCTGATGGTTACCTCAGCCCGTCGACCTGTGCCACTCTTTATTTGTGCGCAACCGCCGGCTGGTATGCCGCCCTAAAGCACATCAAGCGGCTTCTTGCCACCCGCGCTATCCCGCTGATCTCAGTGTTCGCGGCCTTCTCTTTTGTCGTTATGATGTTCAATGTTCCACTGCCCGGCGGAACTACCGGGCACGCGGTTGGCGTTGGCGTCGCTGCCATCGTGCTCGGCCCCTGGGGTTCGATTCTTGCTATTTCAATCGCTATCGCCATTCAGGCGCTGTTCTTCGGCGACGGAGGAATCACCACGCTGGGAGCGAACTGCTTCAACATGGCAATCGTTGGATCGTTCGCAGCCTATGCGGTGTACCGGTTGATCGCCGCGAAGTCGAATCTGAATTCCCGCCAGAGAGTACTAGCGGCAGCGGTTGCCGGTTATGTTGCCATCAACGCCTCGGCCTTGGTTACAGCTGTTGAACTCGGCATTCAGCCCTCGCTATTTCATGACGCCAGCGGAACGCCGCTCTACGCGCCATATCCGTTGCATGTGGCTATTCCGGCAATGATGATCGGACATCTGACCTTTGCAGGACTGGCTGAAGCGGTGATATCGGCGGGGATGGTGTCCTATCTGCAGCGAGCTGATTTAGGCCTGCTTCGAGGAGTAAGTGGTTTGGCCCAGACACCGGCACCAGTCGTCGCTGGCGCGCTCGTTGAACGCTCCCCAGGGCGACTGTGGTGGGCCGTAGCTTTTCTAATGTTGTTCACGCCTCTTGGCATCCTGGCGGCGGGCACGGCCTGGGGTGAATGGTCTTCGGCTGACTTGACGAATCCTCACACGCGGCAACGGATCGGAATCGCATCCGGAAACCATGCGCCTCCGTCTTCCGTTCCTCTCGGAATCCAAAAGTTTTCGAGCCTCTGGACCGCTCCGTTTCCCGGCTATGCGCCCCGGTTCATCAAGAGTCCGCAATTGGGGTATTTGCTCTCGGCAATGTTTGGCGTGGGCGTCCTGGTATTGGCTTCGCTGCTCTCGATAATGGCCGCGAGAAAATGGCCTGTGAAGAAGCTGGGGACATGAGCCAACATTCCTTCGTCGAATCGACGATTCTCGGCTTCACTCGGGCTGTGTCGAAAGCTCTGCAGGCGGAACACGCCGCAACCCAGCCCGGATTGCTGCAGCATCTTGATCCTCGTGTCCGGGTCGTCGGAATCTTTTCTCTCGTTATTTCGGTGATCCTCTGCCGACGGCTGGAGGCCATTGCAGCCATCTTCCTCATCGCAGTTGCAATCGCGGTCGCCTCCAGAGTGAGTCTCAAGTCACTCGCAAAACGAGTTTGGCTGGTGGTGCTAGGCTTCTCGGGCGTGATCGCTTTACCCGCGTTATTTCTTACTCCCGGAGAGCCGCTTTTCACCGCAGCGGCCCTGCACCTTTCCGTCTCCGTTCAAGGACTGCGGACGGCCGCGTTGCTGGTCCTGCGGGTGGAAACAGCGGCCACACTCACGACTGTTCTAGTGCTTTCGACCGCCTGGACTCACATCTTGAAGGCGCTCCGTTCGCTGCGCCTCCCGGCCGAGGTCGTCACCATGCTGGCCATGACCCACCGCTACGTGTTCTTGTTGATCGAGACGGCCAACCAGATGTTCGAATCGAGGCAGAGCCGCGCGGTCGGTATACTGAGCGCTTCCGAGCAACGCAAAATGACGGCCCGAACTGCTGGAGTGCTGCTGAGCAAGAGCATCGAACTCAGCCACGAGGTGTACCTGGCCATGGTGTCCCGCGGCTTCCGGGGAGAAGTTCGTCTCTTGACCGACTTCCGCCTGAGACCCCGCGATTATGTCGGACTGACTGCCTTCGTCTTTAGTAGCTGCTTAGCCGCATGGATGGGGAGGTAAGCAAGCGTTGCCACCAACTTTCGAAGTGCAGGGCATCAGTTTCTCCTACGAAGCAATCCCGGCGATCCGTGGGCTCACGCTTCGCATCGACGAAGGTGACCACGTTGCGCTGCTTGGAGCCAACGGCTCCGGCAAGTCCACACTGCTGCGAATTCTGGATGCTCTATATTTTCCCTCGGCAGGTTCCGTTAAGTTTAAGGGCGAGGCTCTCACTCAGAAACACTTTCAGCAAGACGAATTCTCCTTGAATTTCCGCCGGCGCGTCGCGCTTGTCTTCCAGAATCCCGATGTCCAGTTGTTTAATCCCACCGTATTCGACGAGGTCGCCTACGGTCCTTTGCAGATGCAATGGAGCAAAGAAGATGTAATGCGCCGAGTAGATGAGACGCTCCAGTTCATGTCAATTTCACACTTGAGGGACCGTCCGCCTTACCGGCTCTCCGGGGGTGAAAAAAAACGGGTCGCCTTGGCCTCCGTGCTCGTCCTGGACCCCGAAGTCCTACTGCTCGACGAGCCAACCGCGACGCTCGATCCGAAGAGTCAAAGCCAGGTCGTGGACCTCATTCAGCAGTGGAAAGGCACAGCGAAGACTGTCGTCACAGCGACTCATCAGCTGGAAATTGTCGAAGACATTGCCGATCGAGTCCTCGTGCTTGAGGCAGGCGCCGTGATTGCCGAAGGAACGCCATCGGAGATCCTCTCCAACTCCGACCTGCTTCTCAGAGCAAATCTGATTCACGCCCATCGTCATTCTCACGGCGGCATCGTGCACTCGCACCCCCACCTTCACGGGCATTCTCACCATGAACATGAGCACTGAGCGCCTGTGCAGGCGTCCCGTTGCCACAGAAACTAGGGTGCTGCGCTGCGCCCGAACCTGTAGGTAACGGTCGCGCTGGCACAGGAAGTATGCGGCCTCCGACAACCTCCTGGACGTCAGAAGGAAAGAAGTTCTCCGTTGTCTGCCCGGTGTACCCGTTCGCGACAAGGAAGTTCAAACTACGCTTCGTCGGCCGCTCAGTAGGTGAATGACCATGACCACAAACGCGACAACTAAGAGCAAGTGGATCAGGACTCCGCCGAAATGCAAACTGAAACCCAAAAGCCATAAACCTGGAAGAACCACGACAATGGTCGAAAGCATAGCAACTTCCAGTGCTCATTTTGCGACGTGGTTCTAGCACAACGTCCGCGAGACACCTTTTCGCGCCAACGGAGAGGAGGGTAAATGATGGGGCTGGCCGCCACCTGCATAAAGAGTCGGCCAAACGACAGACAGCGGCAACCCCAAATCTTGCGATTTCTACTTCTACTAGTTCGCTCTAGCTTCAGCTTTTGCGCCGCGAATTTCCGCAACGAATGGCTGGGCTGCGGCCGGAACTGGCACTTTTCCCATCAGCAACGCTCGAGTTGTGACTCCGTGTCCGTATATCGCGTGCCGGGAATCACTGTCCTGGCGGAGCGATGCACCTGTCAGCGTGAGCCCGGCAAACGCACCCTTGGCACGGGAGTAGGTCAGGATCTCCGTATCCAGTTTCCAATCCGTACCCGCCGTGGCATGCCGTCCAACTGGACCAGCTGCCGCGGAAGCGTCTCCTCCCACTTGAAAATTACTCGAGAGCAGTCTTTGCATTGCTTTGTCGCTCTGAAAGATCATTACCACGTCCACAGCTTCTACACCGATCTGCAGTCCCCAACTGCCGCCCGAGATCGTGATGAACGCTGGCGCGCTCCAGCCATTCGCGGTCCGGCAGGTTGCCACGCCTTTGCCTCCTTCAGCTCCGAAGACAAACCCGCCCTTGACCATGTGCGGTATAACGGCCACGCACTTTGCGTGCTCCAACACTTCTTCCGGGATTCCCTTGTCCGGCATCCCCATAATTTCGTGCATTACACTGGTCGCGTTGTTCAGTCGGTCGGTGGCATCTTCCCGCGCCGATCCTGCCCAGCACAGCGTGCCGAGACTCAACATCGCAAGTACAAACATTACTTTTTTCATGGATAACCTCTTTTTCTGTGCCACCCGGACGACCGGGGCAGACCCTGTCTCGGTCTGGACCGGTCTTATTTCTGGCCGTCTGGTGTGGTGGGCAAACTGCCCTTTTGAGACACCCCCAGATTCGCTCACTTGCCCTTGCAATACTGTGCAAAATGGATCATGTTACGCGCCATAAAACGCAATTTCCAAAACGGGCAGAGTTGCAAGGATGTGATCCAATCTCTGCAGGACATCGCGCAGAATCCGTGCCAGGGGTTTTCAATTTGCCCAGGACTGATCCCGCCGAACGCGCTGCTGTTATTGCGGGCTCCGGGCAACTCATTGCATACTTGCACCCATGGGAATAGAAGACCCTCTGCTGCCAGGCGCGCACGTTCGCCTCGAACCGCTCGATTACCGCCACGTTGAAGGCTTGGTGGCCGCCGCGGCAGCCGACTCCTCCCTCTACCAGTGGAGTCCCGTCCCACAGGACAAAGTTGAGGCCACCCGCTACGTGGACACTGCCCTGGCGTGGCGGGACAGCGGGAGCGCGGTGCCCTTCGCCATCGTCCGCAAGGAGGACGGCGTCGTCATTGGGTCCACGCGCTTCTGGAATTTGGAGCGATGGCCGTGGCCGCCGAATCACCCGCGGCAGGGCCGCCACATCTTCGACGTCTGTGAGATCGGCTACACCTGGCTTACCCGCTCGGCGATCAGGACCGCAGCCAATACTGAAAGCAAGCAGCTCATGCTGACGCATGCTTTCGAAACCTGGCAGGTACTTCGTGTCTGCCTCCACACCGACGTGCGGAACCAGCGCTCCCGCGCTGCTATCGAACGCATCGGAGGGAAGTTCGAAGGGATACTCCGAGCCCATCGGATAGCGGCGGACCACACTGTCCGCGACTCGGCACGCTTCTCGATCGTAGCGGCGGAGTGGCCGGCGGTGAAGCAACAGCTGCGCCACCTCCTGAGGCAAGCCTGACCAAATCGCATCCGCGGGAACTAGACCAACGGAAATGTCGGGTGTAACGAACGCTTGAACCGAGATGGTTGCCATTGCGGATGGACTGTCAACGAAACAGTCGCGTAAACTAGGCCCGGCAGTTGCCATTGCATAATCTGCCGAGCATACTCGTTTTCGTCGCCAACTGGACGCAGGATCGCACCCTGCGGCTGGGCTGAACATCGCTCGGGAAGGGGAGGGACTGAAATGCATCCTTTAACACGTCGTGATTTCATGCGCATCAGCGCGGGCTCCGTGGCCGCTGGAGCCGCGGTGAAGACCACCTTGATCCAGCCGGCCGCGCTTTTCGGCGCTGGCCGCGCCGTAGCGCCAAGCGATCGGGTCCGATTTGCCTCGATCGGCACCGGCACGCGCGGATGCGAACTTCTGCAAGCTTCGCTCGCGGTACCCGGGATAGAATGTGTCGCGGTCTGCGATCTCTATGACAGCCGGCACGAAGCGGCTCAAGAGGCATTGCAGAAGCAGGTCCCGGCGACGCGCAGCTATCATGAGATTCTGGACCGCAAGGATGTGGACGCGGTGATCGTTGCCGTCGCCGACCACCAGCATCGCCGGATCGTGGTGGATGCCTGCGCTGCGGGCAAGGATGTGTATTGCGAAAAACCGATGTCGCACACGGTGGAAGACGGCTTCGCCATGGTGGAGGCGGTGCGCAAGGGCAATCGCATTCTGCAGGTAGGCAGCCAGCGCGTAAGTTCCATTGTTTATGAAAAGGCGCGCGAACTCTTCGCGGCCGGAGCGCTCGGCGACGTTTTCTTCATCGAAGGCTCGTCGGATCGCAACTCGGCCAGCGGCGCCTGGGTCTATCCGATTCCCGCCGACGCCAGCGAGCAGACTATCGACTGGAATGCGTTTCTGGTGGGCGCGCCCAAGCGGCCGTTTGACGCCGCGCGCTTCTTCCGCTGGCGCTGCTTCTCCGACTACGGCGAAGGGCTGGCTGGCGATCTGTTCGTGCACTTGCTCTCGGGAATTTACTTCATCTCGGGAACGAACGAAGCTCCGACGCGCGCGCAATCAAGTGGCGGGTTGTTTCGCTGGAAAGACGGACGCGACTTCCCCGATCTCATCGAGACACTCTTCGACTATCCGAAATTTCGCGTGGTCCTGCGCTGCAATCTGAATAACGCGGGCGGTGAACCCATCAAATTCCACGGCACCAAAGGCACCATGGAAATCATTGGACAAACGCTGACCTTCACGCCGCAGGACGTTAGCCCCAAGCCTGAGGGATACTCGCTGAAAGGCTGGCCAGCGCGGCTGCGCAAGGAGTACTTAGCGCAGTGGGCCGCGGAACATCCGCAGCCCGGGCCTCTGGACTATCAGGCGGCCGAGGCGGAAACTTTCACAGCCCCGCCGGACTACAGCGACGTGTCGGCCCACCAGGCAAACTTCTTCAACGCGGTTCGAACCCGCAAGCCGACCGTCGAAAACGAGGAGTTTGGCAACCATGCTGCGATCGGCTGCCATCTGGCCAACTACGCCTATTTCAAGAACACTATCGCAACCTGGGATGCTAACGCCAAGACGATTCGCGGTTAGCCGCCGGTCGTTTTATAGAAGCTGTACAAGCTTTGTACAAGAAGATGATTCAGAATTGAGGGCTTGAATATGCAGCACATTTCTAGAAGGACTTTTCTGAAGACTGCCTCCGCCTCGGCCGCGTGCGCGGGGTTATGGAACAGCGTGCCCCGAGCAATAGCGAATCCGCTCGGTCTGCCGATCGGACTCCAGCTGTACTCGGTACGGGACATTCTGCCCAAAGACTATGAGGGAACTCTGAGGCAACTCGGTGCGATCGGCTATCGCGAAGTCGAAGCGGCGGGCTTCTTTGGCCACAGCCCCAGCGAGGTGAAACAGGCGATGGACCACGCGGGTCTCCGCTGTGTGAGCGCGCATTATCCCCTGACCGCGCTGCTGCCCAAGGTGGATGAAACGATCCAGTTCGGCAAAGATCTGGGGCTCAAGTACATCGTCTGCGCGTCGCCGATGCTGAAGGATCCCTCGCGCGCAAACGACGCCGGCTCTCGCTCCGCCAGGGAGTCGATGACGCTTGACGACTGGCGCTGGAACGCGGATCAATTTAATCGCATCGGGGAACGAGTGAATGCGGCAGGTATGCGGTTTGCCTACCACAACCACACCGCGGAGTTCCGCGCGGAAAACGGCGTGGTGTTCTATGACGAACTGCTGCGCTCGACCGATCCGGCGAAGGTTACGATGGAGATGGATTGCGGCTGGGTCGTCGTGGGTGGCAAGAATCCCGTGGACTACCTGACCCGCTACGCTTCGCGCTTTTCCATGCTGCACGTGAAGGATTTCAAAATGAGCCACGGGGTAGCGCCGTTACCCGCGCCGCCTTCCACGGAGATGGGGCGAGGCGTGATTGACTATCATCCCATCTTCGAAGCGGCGAAGAAGGCCAACATTGAACATGCTTTCGTGGAACAGGAAGAGTTCGACATGCCGCCGATGGAAGCGCTGAAGATTGATGCGGATTACATGCGCGCGTTGACGGTATAAACCAGTTGTGCTGGACCAGTTTTCCAGTTCACTGTCATCCCGAGCAAAGCGAGGGACCTTGGTTTCTGCCTCACCTGGCAACACCGGCAGTGCAGGCGAGAACCAAGATCCCTCGCTTTGCTCGGGATGACAAGTGTGTTTTAGTCCTCCCTAAATCTGCATCGTCCTAGCGCAGCGCACTCCGGATCGCCAGATCTAATCCCACCATCAGCACGGCAGAAGCTGGGATCACCAGCAGGGCCTTCTTCAGACGCCTTGGGTCGCCACCAGCAATGAGGCCAATAATGCGTGAACTCACCGCGAGCCCAATCCATCCGCAGGTAATCACGAAGCCGATGGCGGTACCGGTCATGCGTGGAAAGGCATCGCCGACGATCGCCAGCGTAGTAGGAAAGACCGGCGCCATGGAGATCCCGGCAAGAAAGACCAGCACGAATGCAGCCGTAGGCTTGTTAGTCCGCAGCATAACGAAGGTCGTAACCGCCATAGCGGCAGATCCGGCCAGGGTAACCGTGACCGCGGGTACGCGGATGAGAACCGGCAGGATTCCCGCGCGCCCGATCAGCATGCCGAGCGCAAATCCCAGCGAGAGAATATTGAGCGCTTGCGATTCAGGAATGCCCTGGGCGATCAAGTAACGCGGCAACCAGTTCCAAATCCCAACTTCACATGTAATGTACAAAAACACAAAGAGTCCAAGCAGAAACAACAGCGGGCGCCCGAGCACCGGAGCCGCATCCGCGAGCACGAATCGTCCGGTGCCGGTGGGTCCGGGCATTTTGGTGAGGGCCTCGATCACCAGCGTGGCCACCGTGAGTGACGCAATGGTGTAGCAGAGGCGAATCCAGTTCCTCCCAAAAAGATTGGCGGCGATGAGCGGCGTAGCCAGCGCGCCGAGTCCGAAGAAAAGGTTGGCCAGGTTCAAAGCGGTGGCGCGATGGGCCTCGCCGACATCGCTGGCCAGCGCATTCGCACCGGTCACCATAATGCCGCCTCCTACTCCAAGCAGGAATAGCAGCATCAGGATGCTGCGGAAGCCCGGAGCGCGCGGCAACACGAAAAGGGCGATCGCAATGAAGCCCAGGCCGAGAACGATTCCGAGCTTCTTGCCTTCGTTATCGAGCAAAGGCCCGGCGGCGAGCGAGGCGAGGATAAGTCCCACCGCTTGCGCAAAAGCGATGGTACCGTTCTGGCTGGGCGACAGATGAAAGCGATCCGACAGTTCGGGCAGGATCGTGCCCAACATGGCGGCGATCATCCCATAGATGAAGATGGCGATAATGGCAGCGAGGATCAACAAGTAGCGGCGCTCCTTTCAATTCCTGGTTTCATTCATTCGAACCAAGCGCGGGTACATCGACCCAGCCTCGCATCCGATTACTCTGGAGCGCAGTATTGAGGATGGTCAGTTGCCGCAGTCCATCGACGAACTGTGGATACTCGGCGACGCCGCCATGTTGGCTCGAAGCGTCGCGGATCGAGCCGTAGAAACGCCGGAAGATTTGCTTGAAAGTATCGTCGTAGCCTTCGCTGTGGCCACCGGGAAGATCAGCATAGCTCCGCGCCGCCGGTTTGAGCAGAGATGGATCTTTCACGAAAATCTGATTCGCCGGATCTCGGTGGCCTGCCCAGAGTTCATCGGGACGCTCCTGGTCCCACGCAACCGAAGACCGCGTGCCGTAGATCTCAAGGCTGAGCCGGTTCTTGCGTCCTGCTGAAACCTGGCTGGCAGTGACGGCACCGCGCGCACGCCCACCCATGCGAAAGAGGACAGCGCCAAAGTCTTCCGTATCCACGGCGGTTTCAACGTAGTCTTCTGCGCTGAGCATCTTGTTCGCAAAAGTCTCGACCGAGTGTTTCGGCCGCTTGCGCGTGGGGTGAAAGGTCTGAAGATCGGCACAGAGCGAAGTAACCTGCAGGCCGGTGACGTGTTCGGCCATGTCAAACCAGTGCGAGCCAATATCGGCCATGCAGCGCGAAGGCCCGCCAGTTTCGGCATCCACGCGCCAGTTCCAGTCGGTTTCGTAGAGCAGCCAGTCCTGGGAATACGTTCCCTGAACCACCAGGATTTCTCCCAGGTCGCCGGCCTCGCGCATGCGGCGCATCTGCTGCACCATAGGATAGAAGCGCAAATTGTGGCAGACGCAGTTGCGCACTCCCTGCCGCTGGGCCAAGGCTACGAGTTCTTCACCCTGCTCAACGCTGGTGGCCAGAGGTTTTTCGCAGAGCACATGCTTCCCTGCCTGGAGCGTATCCTTGGTCATGGGAAAGTGCTGGGCGTTGGGCGTGCAGATGTGGACCGCATCGATCGCCGGATCGCGCAGGACGTCTCGGTAATCGGTCGCTATCGTCGGGACGGAAAAGCTCTCGCCCAAGTGTCGCGCCGCCTCTGCGTTTCTGCCTGCGATCGCGGCCACCTCTACGGATTCGACCCGCCGCACTGCTTCCAGATGCACGCGGCCCATGAAGCCAGCGCCGAAGATTGCTACCCTGATTGATTTCATCGTGTTTTCCGTCCGCGCACGCTCGACTTAATAAGCTACACCCACCAGGCAGCGCCCGGCTGCTCGCGGATCACGATACTGTTGAGAAAATTCGCGGCCTTGGTCAGTCCCTCTTCCGGCGAGAGCAGGCTGTCTTCGTGTTCGATCGAGAGCACGGAATCGTAGCCAAACATGCGCAGGGTCGAAACAAACTCCCTCCACCACTCAGCCCCATGACCGTAGCCGCAAGTGCGGAAAATCCATCCGCGTGTGCGTTCTTCGGTGTACGGTTTGGTATCGAGCACGCCGGTCCGCGGCAGGTTCGCAGAATAAATCTGCGTGTCTTTAGCGTGGACATGAAAGATAGCCCCTTCGAGCACGCGGACCGCAGCGATAGGATCGATGCTCTGCCAGAAAAGATGGCTGGGATCGAAGTTGCAACCCACGCTCGGCCCGGCGAGGGAGCGCAGCCTCAGCATCGTCTCCGGACTATAAACTACAAACCCTGGATGCATTTCGATCGCGATCTTCACGCCGTGGTCCGCGGCGAACTTCGCGTGTTCGATCCAATAAGGCGCGACCACTTCGTTCCACTGCCAGTCAAGCACCTTAAGATAGTCCGGAGGCCACGGGCAAGTAACCCAGTTTGGAGCCGTGGCGTGGGGCGAATCGCCGGGACACCCTGAAAAATCGACCACCACCGAGATGCCAAGCTTCTCCGCGAGCAAAATGGTCTTGCGGCTCACCTCGCGGTCGTGCTGCGCGCGAGACTGATCAGGATGCAACGCATTGCCGTGACAACTCAGTGCGCTGATGCTGGCGCCGTGATCGGCCAGAACCCTCTGAAACTCGGCGAGCGCCGCGGCATCTTCGAGCATCCCAAGCTTGCAGTGCGCATCGCCCGGATAGTTTCCCGTGCCCAGCTCGACTGTATCGATATGGAGCGCCTTAAGTTTTTTCAGAACCGCAGCCAGCGAAAGCTGCGACAGCAGGGGCGTAAACACTCCGACACGCATGAAAATTTCCGTCTCCTGGTTGTATTTATTCCGAACCGAACGGCACGATCCACACTTTGCGAACCGCCGCGCTCATTTTATTTCAGCCTCTTCCGCGGGCAGCAATTCATAACTTACGAACGCGACGTTCAAACTATCCGGCGACCACGAAGGAACGTTGATCGTACCTTGACCCCCGAAGAGCTTGGCGAGGACCGTAATCTTGTTATCGATCTTTCCACCACTCACGTTCATGATACGCAGTTGCACATCTTTGTTAGGCGGATGCCCCGTGACATCATTTCCGTACGAGAGGAAAACCATCCACTTGCTGTCGGGAGAGATGTGGGGAAACCAGTTATTGAAGTCATCGAAAGTGATCTGCTCCTGGGCACTGCCGTCAGCACGCATTCGCCAGATCTGCATGTGTCCGGTGCGCTCGGAGTTGAAGTAAATGTAGTTGCCGTCGGGCGAATACTCGGGGCCGTCGTCGAGGCCCTTCGCCGTGGTCAGGCGCGTCTCGTCTCCCCCGGCGAAGGGGATCGTGTAGATGTCGAACTCGCCATTGCGCTGGCCCGTGAAAGCCAGGGTCTTGCCGTCAGGCGACCAGCCATGCCAGTAGGAAGGAGAGTTCGCGGTGACGCGGCGCGGCGTGCCTCCGCCGATGGGCACCACGTATACGCTGGACTGATGATCGGCCTGTGAGGAATCGCTGATCGCCAGCCACTGCGCGTCGGGAGAGATGCCATGGTCGTTGTTGCAATGGATCGCCGTGCCGGTATCGATAGTTGTTGGCGTACCGCCGGCAACCGGCAGTCGCAGGATGTGACCTTCCCGGTTAAAGAGGAAGTACGCGCCGTCGTGGCTCCAGTTGGGCGCCTCGAAGTGGCTGGGAGCGGTGTAGACCACGCGCCGATCGGTGGAGGCAATGGCCACCGTCTCCAGAGTGCTGTAGAGAACGGGCGGCGCTGCGCTTGTAGCTGGAATCGCGAGCTCGACATTGGAGAACACAGCCTTCTCCGCGACGTCCTTATCGTGGGAGCAGACGCCGATGCCGACATAAAACGGTCCCTGCAGCGGAAGTTTGATGGACGCACCAGAGGGCCGCAGCGCTTCGCCCGCGGCTCCGGCAATGAACACATAGATAAAGTCGCCGCGCTTCTCAATGCGCAAGCGATGGGGTGAGGAAACGTTGGATTGAATCTCGTGCGTGCTCGATCCCTTGCTATCGCGGAACTGCAGCGAGGTAAGCCCGTCGCCGTGCAAGGCCACATCGGCGTAAGGCGAATCGGCGTCCAGGCTTTGCCGGAACATCAGCACGGCCTTACGATGCGAATTGCCGCCTTTCTCCGGGAAAGCAATCTCCGCGGTTAACGCTATATCCCCGGAGACTTGCTTCCACGCGAACTGGAAGGCGTCGGAGGTAAACCATATGTTTTCGCCACTGCCGGTAAGAGTGTAGCCCTGATTCGAAGCGTCGTACTGCGTCGAACCGGGACGCATCACAGTGCCGATGTCAGCGTGATTCTGAAACAGGCCGAGCGAAGGTGCTGTGGTCTGCGCGCCGACCAGGCCGGTTGTGGAAAGAAGCAACAGAACGATGCAGCCCAGCAACGGAGAGAATAAGGAAGAAGTAGATCCGAAGATGCCTTTGCGCACGATGAGAACGCCTCCCCGACTGTCCAACGGAAAGGTAGGGCGGCGGCGGCAAATTGTCAATCAGGCGGAGCGTGGGGCACAGCAGCAGTCACCCGTCTAACTTGGGTCGACCTTTATCCCCACAGCTTTGAAAAACTTTCGGTCGCTGACAGTCAGCTCAATTGGAACAGGATCTTCGACCGGCATCTGCGCGCTCGCCCGCGGGACCTCGCGATTCAATGGAGGCGCCTGCACCTGAGCATAAGCGGAGAGATCGAGACAGATAAGGACTTCATACCCTGCACTCTCGGCCTCGGAAGCAATTCCTTCAAAGCGATCACTCGACTCAATTGCCTCATTGACGATGGTGTCGAGCTGGCTGTAATAGCGGCTATTCTTGATCACTGCACTGGCTGCATTTCTTAGTTCTCGAGTTAGTCTGCCGATTAGTTCAATCCCAGGAGCCACCCGAATCCCAGCCGGTTTGGGCAACGCAAAGACGCCCTCTTCGGTTCTGACCCGGATTTTGATGTGGGGCACGAAGGAGCTAAATACGCTACGGCCAGCAGCCTGCAACTCGCTAACGGTCGATTGAACCCGAGGATCGTTGTCGATCTCCAGTTTGAGGGCTTGTACCGCTTGATAGAAAGCGGAATCCTGTTGCAAGGTTTCTTCGGCTGCATGCTCCATATTCTCAAGCAGCGATCGCATTGTTTTTCTGTCGATCATACTTCCATCACGCCGAACCTCCCGCTCTTACAACGGCTTACCACTTCTTCCTCCAATTGCTTGACTTCGATCCGCCTAGCCATGGTTGCGAGCTAAGCCCTCTTGAGCGACGGTTGGTGGATCCTCTTACGCCCGTCACCGTCCTATTTGACGACTGCGTCGTCTTCATTGGATTGTTCCACCGTGCCGAATTCTCCAGTCGGCTTTCCAAAGTCCCCCAAACCTTCTACACGATCTCCCGGATTCATTTCTTCGCCGGTAGCAGGGGGTTCCACGAGGGGTGGTTTCTTGGCGCGATCCGAGTCAGCGACCGCCCCGGGATGTGACAGCGGAGGCTGGGGAGCTTTAGGCAGCTTGCGCATCGGCTTATTGGTGGTTGGGGCCATGTTTCCGTTGTTTCCTTCCGGTAAGCCAGAGCGACCTTCGCTGCGACTCTTCGTCTCCTCAATAGATTCAACATAGTCTTGCAAGCAATGGTTTAGCTGGTCGAAACAGCTCAGTTCCCACAATTAGTTTGACTAACCCTGTGGCTCAGATTGTTTTGGAATCTGTTCGGCTTTCGTAACAAAAGTCGAAAAGATTCTTGACCTTCGCCACTTCATGTACTATTGTCGCCAAAACGCCCCCCCGGCATTTAATAAGCATACGCAAGCTGCCTGCAAAGCGGATCGGAGCACTTGATTCGCATGTTACGGGTCGCTAGAAAATGCGACTAGCGGTGAGCTAGCACGCATCGTATCTTTCCCCAACTCGCGCATTTTCGCAAAGGTCTCGGGATACGAGTCCGGAAACTATTTTCAGGAAGGACAGAGTAGGTCCAGCCGCCAGTCACTCTAGCGGGCCCCACACTCGCGGAGTTTCTGCGTGATCGCTGGTCGACTACTGCGACCGTTCGGCCGGAGGATATGTATGCGCACCAGCCCAACCCTAATCGCTATGGAACCGCCCGCCGAAGCTGCGATTGGCAGCGTCGAAGAAGTCATTCGCACTTTGACGGGATTGATCGAAATCATAAGCCGCGGACGGGGAGCAATCGAAGCTTCCGCCGGAAGTCCCGCTGAAGAAGTGCTGGTCGATACCGAAGTAGATGGCGCCCGCTATCTTCTGGTGCGCATGCGAAGGCTCGGGAGCAACCGCATTCAGCTCAGCCCGCGCGAGCAGGAGATCGTGCGAATGGTTGCCAAGGGACACCCCAACAAAGTGATCGCGGATGTACTCAACATCAGCTCTTGGACTGTATGTACGCACTTACGGCGTATCTTTGCCAAGCTGGGTGTGGGCTCGCGCGCGGCCATGGTGGCTCAACTGCTGGAGTTGGGAGTTCTCGCCTCAGAGCATCGCGCCGCGTCAGTTCCGCGCTAAAACATTCTTCGGAACCGGGCTAAAGAACCGGGCTAAAGGTGATATTCGGACTCGCTCACGAGCGGCAAGGGATCGCGCGGGCTGGGCGCCGCTGATTCGGAGTGTGCTGCCTCATAGTGTTTCCCCCGCCAGGGCCGCGTGATTTCCACCGCCTCCCGGCTAGCCGGAACGTGACGCAACAGCCGCAGCGCGTTTCCGCCTAACACCATGGCTTGCTGGTCGCGCGGTAAACCAAGTAACCGTATCTTGTGCAGTTCCAGGCCGGGATGCGTCCAGGGTCCATCCGAGCCAAATAGCAATTTGCGGGGCCCCGCCCGCCTCACGGCTTGAACCAGGTAATCGAACTGCCGCACGGCGGACGTGTCCGCATACACGTTCGGATAACGCGCAATTTGATAAATCACCTGCTGATGGGCCTTCCAGTCGTCGGTGAAGCTGCCGAGGTGTGGAATGATGAAATTCACGTCCGGATATTGCGGAGCCAGCATGTCCACAACCTCGGGACGGCTCACCACATCCACCAGCATGGGAACCCGAAAAGCCCTTGCAGCCTCACACACTTCCCGTGTCGGCATGGCATCGAACCCGTGCACCTTGATGCCACGAAACCGCCATTTCTTCAGAGCTCGCCCCACCATGTCAGCGATTCGACCCGCATCCCGTTTGGCGTGAACGAAAGCGAATCCCACCAACCGGTCCGGGTATCTCGCTACCAGGCGGCCCAGGTAGTCGTTGGCTTCGGAGTAATTACTATGGAAGGGCGGAATAGCGATCGTCTTGTCGATGCCCGCCGCCCGGGCGCGGCGCAAATAGGGCTGAATCGGCGCGATGGTGTTCCACGGCGCGGTCATGCGGTCGCCTTTTCCTGCGTGGCAGTGGCAATCGATGATCATGACCGTTGCCATTCCGTCTGCGCTTGCGTCGGCTGTGGCCTCCGCAGCCTCGCAGCCAGGGCCAGGTAACAAATGCTGGTTGCAATCGCGCTGTAGAAATTCGGCAAGTGGAATTTCTCGTTGGGACCGTGAATATGGTCGTCAGGCAGGCCAAAACCCATAAGAACCGCGGGAATCCCGAGGACCTTCTGAAAAGTGTTCACCACCGGGATCGAACCGCCCGAGCGGATAAATACCGGCGAAGCTCCAAAGCCTTTCTTGTAGGCGAATGCCGCGGCTCGCACTGCAGGGTGATGACGGTCCACCAGAGCAGGTTCGATGGGAGAGAACGTGCGCACCGAGGAACGCACTGCCGGTGGAGTAATGCGCTCGATTTGGTCGCGAAAGAGTTGCGCGATCTTTTCCGGATCCTGGTCCGGAACTAAACGAAAACTCAGCTTAGCAATGGCACGCGCTGGGATGATGCTCTTGGCCCCGCGCCCATAATGCCCGCCCGCCATTCCATTCAGAGTCAGCGCTGGCCGGATGGTGGTGCGTTCATAAAGGCTGAAGCCCGATTCTCCCCATCCTCGTTCAACTTTTCCGTCCTGCAGGATCTGCTCGTCGGTTGGTCCCGTGCGCGCCATGAAGGCGCGCTCCTTTTCGCCCCAGCGCCGTACGTCGTCGTAGAAGCCAGGAATGGTCACGCGCCCCTGAGCATCGTGCAGCCCGGCAATCATTTCGCACAGGGCTTGCAGAGGATTGTGAACCGCGCCGCCGAAATTACCGGAGTGCAACTCATGCGGAGGACCTTTCACTACCAGTTCCGCTCGCAGCCCGCCTCTCTGCGCATAACTGATCGCCGGCCGATCCGGAGCCAGCATCCGAGTGTCGGAGATAACCGCGGCATCTGCCCGGAGTGCGCCCTGGTTCCGCTCGATGA
>Ga0182030_10011362_pt1 | contig 17986 bp, 20 predicted proteins | sample 812S3MmetaG_FD_121299 | JGI IMG/M metagenome (GOLD analysis project Ga0182030, IMG submission 121299) | Permafrost microbial communities from Stordalen Mire, Sweden - 812S3M metaG (Illumina Assembly) | ecosystem: Environmental > Terrestrial > Soil > Wetlands > Permafrost | place: Sweden...
CACGCCGTCGTCGGCCGCCGCCGTCAGCACCGTGGCCATGAAATCGTGGCGGGCAATCGGGTCGAGCATTGCCACCGGCTCATCGAGCACGAGGAGGCGTGGGTGGCGGGCCAGTGCCAATGTCAGCGCGAGTTGAGCCTGCTGCCCGCCCGACAGCTTGCCCGCCTTGCGCTTCTGCGGGATGCCCAGCTCGGCCAAGCGGGCTTGGGCGTAGGTCTGATCGAAATGCCGGTTGAGATTGCGGGTGAGATGCAGCATGTCGGCGGCCGACAGGTTCTTGTACAACGGCGTGTCCTGAGCGACGAAGCCGATGCCGTCGAGTGCCGGCAATGAGCCGGCGCGGCATCCGCCGATAACACTCAACTCACCGCTCGTCGGCGCTGCCAGTCCGACCGCGAGGTTCAGCAATGTCGACTTTCCGGCACCGTTCGGTCCGACCAGCGCGGCCACGTGCCCCTCCGGGATCGCGAGGTTGCAGTCGTAGAGCGCTTTGGTCGCTCCATACGACTTGCCGAGGCCGTGAGTCTCGATGATATTCATGCCACACCCTCCGTCTCACCGCTTGACGCGGGGGGGCGCGACCCGCTTCGACGCTCATAAAAATCCCGCAGCTCGCTCGCGACGAGTGCCGCAATGCCGCTCTCGTCGAGCCCGGCCGTGTCCGCCTTGGCCAGCCAGCCCCGCAGCGATCGCCGAAGCCCAGTCAACTCGGGGAGCGCGACCTGGCTGAGGGTGGCCAAGATGAATGTGCCCTGGCCCGGACGCCCCACGATGAGGCCTTTTGTTTCCAGTTCTCGATAGGCCTTGGACACCGTGTTCGGGTTGATGGCCAGCGAGGCAACGACATCTCTGACCTTGGGTAGCTGGTCACCCGGTTTGAGGAAGCCGAGCCGCAGCGCGTGCTCGACCTGATGGACGAGCTGGAGATAGGTCGGCACTCCTGAAGCGGGGTCGAGCCGGAACTCAATCGGTGAGATCTGAGCACCGACCCGGCCGCTATCCCTCTGTCCTATTGCCATAAGACAACCCTATTAGAGGTTGACTCGCATTGTCAACGCCTGGAGTGCCCAAGAGGTAGTCGCCCGCGCCGCACGATCGTGAACGAGGACGTGGAGTCACCGACCCGTAAAGGCCGCAGGCGCCCCACCTCCGTCGGACAGCGGTTCGACACTGAGGTCGCCCTCAGAGCGCCACCGAAAGTTCAAGTGCCCCACTTTGACGTCGTCATATCCAAGTGGGGCATGCCTCTGATGTGCCGTTTCGGGCGCATGCAACTATCGCGAGCGGAGGCATCTGATGCCCACCTCCGCTCGGGGTCGGCGACAATTTTCCTCCGAATAGAGAGTGCCGAGGACGTTTACCAAAACGGTAAATGCTGGACACCCGATTTGAGTCAATAGAATTTCTCGCCTCAGAGCACATTGGCGCGGAAATGGCGCGGAACGATGGAGAACTGCGGTATTTCGTGGTCTTGAGCGGTCAGCCGGCGGGTCCAGAATTTGGTCATTTACCTGGACATTCTCCGATATTCTTCGACGGACAAGGAGGGGAGAAATTTCCCAAGGCTCTGTTCGGGACGCAGAGGTCCCCGGTTCAAATCCGGGCAGCCCGACTCAAAACCCCTGGTCAGAGCCTCAGGATTCTGCGGTGCCTGATCCCTCGAAAGGATTGGCGCGGAAGTGGCGCGGAGATTTCGTGCCCGAGGCCCTTTTGGCCTTTTCGCCGAAGAAGCGCTCGCCAATGACGTCCGCTGCGGCCCGATCTATTGACGCCGGAGCGGAGGCGTAGACCGCCAACGTCGTCCTGGGTCGGCGTGGCCGAGTCGTTTCTGCGCCGTCTTCACGTCGATGCCTTCGACAACGAGCGTGGTGGCGTTCAGTCGGCGCAGATCGAGGAAGCCGGCACCGGCACAGCCGGCGGCAGAGGCGGCCGGGAGCCAGACCCGGCGGCGCCAGTTCGAGTAGCGCAGCGGGTTCCCGTCTTCGTCGGTGAAGACGAGTTCGTCCGTGTCGTCGTCGGTGAACCCGGCCCGCTCCAAGTGGGCCGACAGCATGGCGACAATGACCTTGGGCATGAACATGGTCCGCTTTCCTGCCTTCGACTTGGGCGGCCCGAAGACATTGCGGCCATCGGTCCCCCTGACGAGCGCCTCGGCCACCGCAAGCCTTCCGGCGTCGAGATCGAGTCGGCCGACCCGGAGAGCCGCCACCTCGGACCAGCGCAGGCCGAGCGCGGCACCGATGCAGATCATCGGCCGGTACTCCTCGGACACGTGGGCGGCGATGCCGGCGAACGCCCGCCGTTTGCTCGAGAGCCTGGAGCAGGCCCGCCGCCGTCCATGACGGAGCCCTCTAGGTGACTACACTGTAGTCATGGTGACTCCCGTATCCATCCGCTTCCGTCGGGCCGAGGTGGCCGACCGACTCAAGGCCGAGGCCGGAGCACGCAATGTCTCGACCTCGGCCCTGGCCGAGGAGCTCATCGAGGAGGGTCTGCGCCTACGGCGCCACCCGATGATCGTTTTCCGTGACGGTGCGTCTGGTCGTCGGGCCGGGCTCATCGGCGGCCCGGACGTCTGGGAGGTGGTCGGCGGGCTCGTTGGCGGGGACGTTCCCCCCGAAGACCGCGTCGCCCGTGCGGCCGAGCACCTTGGCCTGTCCCACCAGCAGATCGACGCCGTGTTGGACTACTACGCCGACTTCACCACCGAGATCGACGAAGAGCTCGCCGACAACGTCGCCGCAGCCGACGAAATCGAGGCGGCGTGGCGGCGGCGCCAAGGCATCCTGGCGGGGTGAAGCTACTGCTCGACGTCCATCACTCCCGCCTCGCGGCACCACGGCTCACGGCTGCGGGGTACGACGTGGTGGCTGCAGCTGACTTCCCCGACTTAACGACCCTGTCGGACGAGGAACTGCTGCGCCGTGCCAGCGTCGAGGAAAGGGCAATCGGCACCGAGAACGCCAAGGACTTTGACCGCATCGTGCGGTCCTGGGTAGCGACAGGTGAACATCACGCCGGAGTGGTCTTCACGTCGCCTCGACGCTTCCACCGTGGTGGTGTCGCCTACCCGGAGAACCTCATTGCGTCACTGACTCAGTTGTTGGAGTCACCTCCTGAAACCGAACACGACTGGGTGCACTGGCTTCAGTGAGACATTGACTCACATGTATTTTGCGGATGCTGTGTTACAGGGCACGCACCCGCTCGTGGAGTGGCCCAATTGCGCATCCAGGCCGGCCGCTGGGCGCCCGGCCAATTCCATTGTGGGACGTCGGGTGGAGTCCCGACGCAGCCCTCAAGGATTCGGTTCGCCGGCCTACGGCCGTCCTTGACCGCTGCTGCTCGTTGGTGCTTGCTGCATAAAGCACGGCCGTACCAAACGGCGTATAACACCGGCCCAGGCCGAAGGTAGGGGGTACACCAATCTCACTCGTTACGTGCCATCTCTGGGCCGGTCAACCGACTCAGGAGCGGGAACGTCGAGGCAATAATCAATAGCGACGCCACCAGTCCAACGACGATCGTTGCCCAGAAGGCGACGCCGGGCATTCGGAACGCGAAATCGAGCTGCGACTTGAGGAAGAGGGCGGCAGCAAGTAGTCCCACGGCAGTCGATACGGCTGCGACTAGGAGCAGCGGCAGGGCGCTCTCCAGCGCGACCACACGGCGCAGGATGCTTATCGGCACGCCAGTGAGGCGGAGCAGGCTGAAGGGCCGCTTGCGCTCGCTCAATCCGGCAGCGATGTTCACCGCCAGGCTGCATGCCGCTATGACCAAGCTGGCCACCACGATCACTTGCGTCAGATTGCGGACCATTGCCAGGAGTCGCACTTTGCTTGGCCCAACCGTATGGATCACCACAGGTGGACCTTGGTCCGGGAACGCCCGAATGAGCGCTGTTCGTGCCCGTTCTATTGAGCTGGGCGCGCCATCCGTGGCAACGATGACAGCCTCGACGGGAAGGTTCGCGATGCTCGCAGCACTCAGAGGAGCAGAAGGCCATGTCGACTGCGACGGCGCCTTGGCGGCTTCGTTGTGCCCGACGAAGATCCCAACGCTCGCAACCTCCGCTCCCGGCGCACACTTGCCGATTGCGGGGGTCGTGGCGAGTGCCTGGCAGGAGATCACGCCCACTCCGTTCATCCGCTGAGCAGATGAAGGATCGACGTGGATTAGGGCCACGTTGCGTACCCCAGGCACACCTTCGAGTTCCCCGAATGTCCCGGCAGAGATTGCGCGAACTGAGTTTGAGCTGTTGCACGAGTTGGAGAGCCCTGGCCGTTCGCCGCACTCGTTTTGTGAACTTGTGTCACCCTTGGCCGGGCCGCCCCGTTCGCCGGAACGAGGGCAGGCCCAGCCCGCTCCATCTGGATCGCCTCACATTTTCCCGATGGGATCAAAGTTGCGGAGCCTGGGATGCAACCCGACGCCGCCCCCCAACGAAGGCAGGGGTACGGGGGCAGAACGTCGCCCGGTAATGACTGGGAGGAATTCGTTCCATGCGCCGTTCTCGAATGCTCGTAAAGGCCATGATCTCCACGGCCTTGCTCGTCGGCTCCCTCGTCATGGGTGCCGCCGTCACTGTTGCCGGCGCCACCACGACCGTCACGGCGGGCACTTCCGCGGCCGGGTTGTCCTTCACCTTCCCAACGACACCGAGCTTCCCGACCTTCCCGACGGCACCGACTTTCCCGACCTTCCCGCCGGCGTTGCCAGCGCCTACCCCGATCGACACGAGCACCAATGGCACGACTTCTATCGTCACGGAGCTTGCTCCGGGTGGCGAGGAGAACGACGGTGTCTTCGACATCAATGAGTTCGATTACCACATCACTGCGCTGCTCCTGAACGATGTGTTGGCAGCCCAGCCGAGCGGCCCGCTCTCGATCTTGGCCGACGGCACCCACCGGGCAACCTTCTTCCAGCCAGACGACGAGGCGTGGGTCCTGTTCGTCCGCAAGCTCACGGGCAAGGCGCTGCCGCTGCCGAGCGCGGCCACCGAGCAGGCGACGGTCACGTACCTCCAGAGTCTGGGTACCGCCCGGCTCGAGAAGATCCTGAGCTACCTCGTCATCCCCGGGGTAACCCTGACGGGTTCCCTCTTGGGCCCTCCCACCGTCTCCCAGACGACATACACCACGTTGAACGGCCAGACCCTGCTGATCAAGTCCGACTTCGGGGTGGTGACCCTGCTCGACAACAATCCCCTGCAGCCACCCTCGGGAATCGTCGAGGCTCCGATGAACCAGGGCAACAGGCAGATTGCCTGGAGCACCGCCGTACTGCTGCCCTCGACGTTCTGATATCGCAGTTCTCCGGCGTCGGCGAGGCCTCCAGGGTTTCCCCGGCGAGGCGGTGCACACATCGCTTGCATCTTCGCTGCCGGGACAGGGTCACGTCAGTTGGCGCGTTTGCGTGCTGTTGCTCGGCGGACAACATGGAGGTTGCGCTTCAGACGACGATCTATCCTCGGGCACCTGAACCAGTAGGCAAGAGAGGGAGCATGGGCATGCGGACAAACGAATCGCAGACGGACAAGGCCCCCTCGCAGCTGATCGACGAGAGAATCGAAGAGCTCGACGACTGGCGGGGCACCATGCTCAGCAGGCTGCGCTCCGTGGTCAAGGAAGCCGATCCCGACGTTGTCGAGGAGTGGAAGTGGCGCGGGGTGCCGACGTGGTACCACGACGGCATTCTCTGCACGGGCGAGACCTACAAGAGCGTCGTGAAGATGACCTTCGCCAAAGGAGCGTCCCTGAAGGACCCTTCGAACCTCTTCAACTCAAGCCTCGACGGCAACGTACGACGCGCCATCGACTTTCGCGAGGGCGAGAAGATAAACGAGAGGGCGCTGAAGACACTCATTCGTGCTGCCGTCGCCCTCAACGAATCCAAAGCGAAGAAGAAGTAGCCAGAGCAGACCGTCCCGCTCGCTGACTGGCGGGCCGAAATCAGTGCGTCGGCCCACTGCTCCGGACTGTACGAGCTGGTGATTTCCCCGCTGGTACGGGCCCTTGCCCGGCGCCGATCAGTGCGACCTGCGCAATGGTCGTGGGGCGGTGGAAACCCAGCCCAAACTCAGGTTGTATAGTTTCGTTCCATCCTCGAACCAGAGGCCGCTGACGCTTGCCCACGAGCCGTCGCAGCCAGTCCACGAGTCCTCATGACCCTTCAGCCCTCCTCACAGCACGACCAGGGACACGGACGTATGCAGCCGCCCGGGTTTCGGCTTCTGAGCCCGATCGTCACCGAACCATGATCAAAGCGGCATCTCCCGAGGAAGGGGAGGAGCCAATCGCGGCAAGGAGGAGCCTGCTCGGCAAGAGTGCGGCCATGTGGGCGGGTCACGGTGACCACGAGGTGGCGCCGGGGTGGTGGAAGGCCCTCAGCGGCGCTCCAAGCGTGGACTTCAATACTCTCGTCTGCCACGGACGGGATCTCGGTCTGGTGACGAAGAGCCTCGACATCGTCACCGGCACGAAGGCTCCGGCGGTCATCACGCTCGCTGGGCCAGGTTTGGCGGGCGCCCAGGTGCTCAACGACGGCGGGTGGGTCTGCATCGGTGCCAGCCAATTCATGGTGCTCGAGCATCTGGGGAGCACGCCTCTCGACAGTGATCCTCAAGTGACTGAGGCCGGTCCCGACGATCTGCGCGCCGTGTGGGATCTCGTCAGCGAAGCGTACGGTGTGGGCCCGACGCTGGCGCGAGTCGCCATTCCAGAGGACGTCTTCGAGACCCCGGGCCAGAGCGTGTGGCTCCTGTCGGTCGATGGCGTTGTTCGCTCGTGCGTTGCCACGGTGATCATTGAGCAATCGATGATGGTGTGGTCCATGGCCACCCCTCCGGCCTGGCAGAACCACGGATACGGGCGGCGACTGCTGACAACTGCCCTGGGCCGCAGCGCCGCCCTGGGCGTCACAGAATCGATCCTGCAATCGTCGTCCGCCGGCGAGCGGCTGTATCGGAACCTAGGCTACGAGGTCGCTGAATACTGGCAGTCGTGGTCGCGACCTCGGTGGGTCTTCGGGCGTTCCTGAGCCTGCTCTTCAAGGGGATCGCCGGCCTTTCGACAACGCCAACGTAGGGACGAACGAACAAAGGGACCGTCATGATCCACAGCTACGGACCCGAACCCGACCAGTACGCCGAGTTGTCCCTTCCCGAAGGTGACCGGCGGGGTGTCGCAGTCGTGATCCATGGCGGGTTCTGGCGGGCCGCCTACGACGCCTCGCTCGGGCGGGAACTGGCACGGGATCTGTGCGAGCGAGGATGGGTCGCGTACAACATCGAATACAGGCGGGTTGGCGCCGGTGGCGGGTGGCCCACCACGTTGCAGGATGTGGCCGACGCCATTGATCACCTGGCCGAACTCGACCTCGACCTCGAGCGAGTGGTCACGATCGGTCATTCTGCCGGCGGACAACTTGCCGTGTGGGCGGCGGGACGCCCGGGCCTGCCTCCTGCCGCCCCTGGTTCATCGCCCCTGGTTGCGGTGACTGGTGCTGTTTCCCAGGCAGGGGTCCTCAATCTGCGCGCGGGCGCGGCGCAGGGTGTCGGCGGCACGGCGATCCTGGACCTGCTGGGCGGCACTCCCGATGAGGTGCCCGAGCGCTACGCCTGGGCGGATCCGATGGCTCGGGTGCCATTGCCCCTTCCCGTTGTCTGCGTCCACGGTCGTGACGACGAATCGGTACCGTTCGTCCAGAGTGAGACCTACGTGACCGCCGCCAAGGAAGCCGGCGGCGGCGTCGAACTGGTCGAATGCGACGGCGGTCACATGGCACACGTCGACCCTGCTTCAAAAGCCTGGGGTGCTGTCGTGAGCGTGCTGCCTCGTCTCGGGAGACCCATGACATGAGGCACCATGTGACGACGCCAGCGCCTGCTCATTCGTAAGTGACGGTCACCTCTTCATCGACGAACTCTCGCATTGCCCGCACCTCATTGTGTCCGGGAGCCGTGCCGAGCACCGTGAACACGTACTCATGGCTGCCCTTCCGCCAATCGACTTCGTCGCCCTGCTTTCTGTCCATGGACACCGACGTGACGCCGGGATATTCGGCCACCTTGTCGAGCCCGACAACGTTCAGCACGCGGCGAGCCCCGATGGGCGGCTGACCCACTGTGACGTACCCCACCAGCTCAGTAGGCAGCAGCTGCTCGTAGGCGATGTGATGACCGAGAGCAAGACGCTGGGAGATTGCGAAGAAGTCGACGCCGGGACATGCCAGGGCAAGAACGGGAGCGACGAAGCCACCGATTCGTCCGTTCACCTCAATGACCCGGAGACCCTTGTCGGTGACTTTGATCTCGGTGTGCAGACACCCAGTACGGATACCCAACGCGACAATGGCTTTCGTGGCGACATCGGCGATCGCGTCGATCAACGAGGGCTCGAAGTCGCTCGGGATGATGAGGCCCGTCTCGCGGAAGGGTTTCGCCGCCGGCAATCGACCCGTCACAGCGAGGTGACTGATCTGGCCTCCGGCAACGATGCTCTCCACTGAGACGTAGTCGCCGAAGTAGGAGCTCGGAGGAAGAGGGGCGCCCGCCATGTACTCCTCAACGACCATGCCCGACGCTGCGTCCGAAGGAGGCAGACTCGCGATGAGTTCTCGCAACTCAGCGACATCCTCGGCAAGGTGCGTGTCCCTGCTCGCCGCGCCATTCCGGGGCTTGAGCACCACAGGGAAGTCGATACCTCTCGCCAGCGTGTCGACTTCCTCGGGTAAAGGGTGCGGCGGCACGACAACGCAGCGCGGGACCGGCAAACCTCCCGCATCGAGGGCGCGTCGCTGGGCCACCTTGTCGAGCAGCCACTCTGCCACGGTGCGGTCGTGATAGTCGAGCCCGAGGGACTCGCCGAGAACCGAGGCCGTCGCGATCTGTGCGTCAGCGTACGCGACAATGCCGTCAGGTTGCATTGACCGCACGGCAGCAGCGGCATCAGCCTCCGACAGATCGGCAATGTCCACGACCTTGCCGAGCTTGCGAAGCAGGCGGATCATCGACCGGTTGCTCATCACGCCCGAGTCGATGACCCACACGATGTCGCACAGTGATGCCGCAGATTCCGACAGGGACATGGCCGAAGCCGAGCCATCCCCGTAGACGATGGCGAGGACCGGTCGACGTGTGACGGTCACGGGCATGGCCCGTCGTCAGCGCACTTGCCTCTTGTTGAAACCCGCCGGTGGGACACCGCTACCCTGTCACCTCGATAGCGCGGCTGTTCACTCGCTCCGAAAGTCGAGATCACTGACAAGCGTTGTGGGCAGCCGGGGCAGCGACGAGCGCGGCAACAGATAGGTCGCCACGTCGAAGAGATCCCGGAACGGCGTATAGCGCTTCGCCGTCTCATCCAGGTAGTCGTATCCACTCCCCGCCGTCCCGGTGAGCCTGCCGAGCATCCTGTGGGCCATGAGTGCATGCCGTTGACGCCAGATGGTCAGTGTCTCGTCGAGGTCGATCAGTGCCGTGAGAATGCGATACGGCATGTGCAGAAGCGGTTCATCACGATAGAGATTGATGAAGAGCGCGGCCATGAATGCGTCGTACGAGAGTCGCCTCGATCCCTGCTGGACATCCTGATCCCACAGGGCCCTGTCAAACAACGCGTCGAACTTCCGAATCCCGTCCTCGAAAGACGCAAGCTGCTCAGGATGACCCAACAAGGCTGATCTCGTGCTGTCGTGCTTCGCCTTTGCGACCTCCCGGTACGTCGCGACGAAGTCGAAGTCCTTGGTGCGAAGGAACGGTGTCCGTGCAAGCCATTGCTCGACATAGTCGAACAGCGACGGCGCATCTTCCGACCCTGTCACGAGTTCGACATGATCACGACGGAGGGTGTCCGAATAGCTGTGCCCTTCGATACGCAAACGGTCCTTCTCGAGCAACCCGAACCTGTTTTCAATGAGACGGAATTGCACACTCTGGAATCCCGACGCGGGCAACAGCATGGACCGAAAGTCGAGAAAATCCAGCGGAGTCATCGTTTCGAGAACATCCAACTGCACCACGAGCAGACGCTGAATCACGTTTACCCTTTGCAATCGGGAGAGGATGACACCGAGATCACGCTCGGGAATTCGCTCCTGGTCCATCAATGTCAGCACGGATTGCAATTCAGCCAGGATCTGCTTGAACCAGAGTTCGGAAGTCTGATGCACGGCAATGAAAAGCAGCTCGTCGTGAACAGCGTTTCCCCGCTCGGCGCTCTTCGGCGTTTGAGAGTTCAGAAGATCGTCGAGGTGGAGGTAGTCCCAGTAGTAGAGGACCTCGGCTGTCTCTTCACCGGTGCCCGCCATAACCGGACATCCCTCAGGAGGCAGCTCGCCCGCAGTGGGGACCATCTCCGGAAGCGACACGATGACCTCTGGTTCCTCGGCGTGCCGCATATCGGTATCTGACACGTTACGCATCCTACTCTGGTAGTGGGTTGAGTCTCCCCTGTGCGACGAGCGGAGGGCGTCCGAACCCGTCGTCGGACGACACTGCACAGAACCTCCCTCGACCTCATTTCATTCTGCGGAGTTCCACCCCTCTCGTCGCCCGAGCGGCCACTCTCCCCACGATGGAAGCCCTCCGCCTGGGCCGCTCCGTTGGTTCTTGACTTGTCGGAAGGTTGTGCCGATCCCTTGAGCCACTTGACGCATCGGAGCAGCCCGTCGGGGGACTTCCCGCTTCAGTCCATACAAGGGCGATCTCGGTACACTTTGCTGGCGGTGGCCCAGTGCACCGGCTCCAACACTCGGGAGGCCATTTCTGATGACGGCGACTCACAACCAATCGTTCGCGGGAGCAGTCGTGCTCGTGACCGGCGGGAGTCGGGGGATCGGACGCGCCATTGCGCTTGCGTTCGGAGAGCAGGGTGCCATAGTCCTGGTCAACAGCCGGACACAGGAGGGAGCGCTCGAGACGGTCCAGGCGGTGACAGCTGCAGGCGGCACGGCCGAGGCGGCGGTCGCCGACGTCGGAGACTCCGAGGCGGCGCGGGCCATGATCGCCCGAATCGTGGCTGATCACGGCCGGCTCGACGTGCTGGTCAGCAACGCCGGGATCAGCCCCATCGTCCCCCTCCTCGAAATGACCCAGCCGATGTGGGAAGAGATCCAGCGAGTCAACGAGTGGGCGCTCTTTCACTGCGGCCAGCCTGCGGCGCAGCAGATGAAGGCCCAGGGACGCGGTTCCATTGTCGTGATCGGTTCCCCCGGGGCGGAGGATGCCTACGATGCGCAGTCCGCGTATTCCGCTTCCAAGGCGGGTCTACAGATGCTCGCCATGGGAATGGCCTGGGAATGGGGTCCGCTCGGCGTCCGGACCAACGTCGTACAGCCCGGATGGATCGAGACGTCGCTCAACCGAGCGTATTTGCGAGACAGCGACGTGCGTGACCGTGTCACAAAGCAGATCCCGCTCCGTCGGATGGGCGCTCCCGAGGACGTCGCGCCGGCCGTGCTGTGGCTTTGTTCGGAAGGCGCCTCCTATGTAAACGGCGCCACTATTCAGGTCGACGGCGGCCAGCTCGCGGGACGACCGACCGTGATGTCGAAACGATTGGAGTGGGCTCGCCAATAGGAGCGTCACAGCGCTGTGCCGGTGGGTGTCAGGCCAACCAACTGCTCGAGTTCAAGGACCACATCGAGAGGTTGGTGCTCGCTCGCCAGTATCGACGCCAGGCGCACTGCGTTCAGCTTGTATTCCTCATTGTCGAGCACGTCTCGAATCGCCTTCTGAATCGCAGCGGACGAGGCCGTGGGCGGAATCTGTATTCCCGCCCCCTGGCGCACGACGCGCTCGGCCGTGCCGTCCTGGTCGCGGCCCATGGGGATGCAGACCATGGGCACACCGGCTGCGAGCGTCTTCATCGTCGTCCCGTGCCCACAATGGGAGACCACGGCAGAGGCCTGTCGCAGTATCTGGGTGTGCGGAACGGACTGCACGACGGCGACGTTGTCGGACCCGGCCAACTCGCTGGTGCTGATCATCTGGCCCAGCGACACCACTCCCCGCACCTTCATCGACGAGAGCACGTTGATGACACGCTGTAACAACGCGCCCTGGTTCTGGTACACGGAGGTGAACCCGACGAGCACTAACGGATCCGTGTTGTTGTCGGGCCACGGGGACGTCCAGGGTTCCACCCACAGCGGGTCATCGAGAATCGGGCCCACGTAGCGAACGTTGGACGGAACGAAGGGCGACACGGGGTCAAAGGTCTCGCTGCTCAGCACCAGGATCCGGTCGAGCTCGAGAATCTGGTCGTAGAACGACGTGAGCGGCGGCAAGCCGCGCTCGGCGCGGGCCGCGTTGAGATCGGGCAGCCCGGTCTTGACCACCCGATTGGCAATGGCGAGCACCGCACGCTCTCCCGTTCCTGGCGTTGGGATCTCCCAGATGTTCGGGATCAGAGCGGCGGTCGGAAGCGAGGCCTCTTCCCCGGCAATGGCCGATCCGAACAAGTTGGCGTCCAAAAGGACGGCGTCGGGCTGGAATGCCTCGATCGCTTCCGCTGTCTCGGCCGCGAACGCCGACGCCGGACCGGACATGAGGTGATCCCGGAGATTTCGCAGCGTATCCAACGGGTCATCGGCCTCCCAGTCCTTCAGGAGATCATCGGACACATCATGTGTCATCCGGTGGGGTGCTCGCTCCCAGGACGAGAAGCTGCACCCTGCTGCCTCGGCGGGCGCAGCCAAGGTGGGGTCGCCCAGCACGTGCACCTCGTGGCCGCGGTCCACCAGCCGCCTGGCGATTCCCAGTTCGGGTGGCACGTTCCCCCCGCCGTCCCAGAGCGTCAGCAGGAATCGACGCGAACGAGTGGTCACGACACCCACCTCGTTCCCCGCTCCTCAGTCAGGCCCGAGGTCGACGGCCACGTTCACGGCCAGAGCCGATTGCGCACCGCGACCGGCCAATCGGCAGGTTGCAGCCCGTGCGTCCGCAGCAAGGCCAACGTGATCCGGTCAAGGCCGAACCCGAAGCAGCACGAATGCGCCACCTCCCCGTCGGCGGTCAGAATCCCGAACGGCTTTCCAAAGTGGTCCCGATGGCAGTTGGCCGATGCGATCGCCGTCGGGTGCTCCGCATCGGCGACCGTGGTCACGATTTCGAACTTCAGCGCTTCTTCCCGTTGGTTGTTGGACAGAATTCGGCCAACCCGCCCGAAGAACGCATCATTGGCGACCACGGTCTCGAGCACCAGGCCCAGGGAGCTCAGGACGTCGTTGCCGAGCTCCAACCAGCGGTCCCGCTGTGCCACAGCGCGGGCGGCGTCGCCGACGTAGACGAGGTCGTGCTGTCGGAACGCCTGCATCCGAGCGGGGTCGAGGCTGGGTTCGTGTCGATAGCACCAGCCGGAAACGTCGTAACGGCTCCCCTCCTCGGGCAACCTGCCGGTCAAGGTCGGGTAGAGCGGATGGCAGACGGCCGGGCACAACGCCACTCCCGCGTCGTGGAGCAGCGCGGTCCAGTCTCCGCCCGACTGCGCGACCTCCATCAAGTTCTTGTGGTCCTTGTCTGTCCCGGTGAAGGTCGACACTGCACCGATCAGGTCAGGAAACGAGCCGAGGTAGCCCGTTCGTTCGAAGACCTGGCGAGGCATCACTGGTGGAAAGCGGTAGCTCACTGTCCCCTCGGAGGCGGCGGCCGCCATGACCACGCTCTCGATTCCGACCACGATGTCCTCGTAGACAGACGAGCGACCGTAAATGCCGTCGGTGCCCGCAGGAACGAGGAGGCCGGCAGCGACGAGTTCGTTTCTGAACAACCTTCCGGCCGGCGCGCGCAAGGAGTTCGTCATGGAGGCAATTATGAGCTCGCGAGCGCGCCGAGGGCGGTCCGGATGGCCGCAACCGACTCGAACGTGCTCTTCCGCAGCATCGCCTCTGGGAACTCCAGGTCGAACTCGTCTTCAAGAGCCAGCATGACGTTGACACTGGCGTGCGACGTCATCCCCGCCTGGTAGAGGTCGTCGTCATCGCTGATGGTGGCCACATCCACGGGGAGGTGGGCATACTCAGCCAGGACCTTCCGGATCACGTCGTCCATCAGTCAACCCCTCCTGGACCGGCTGGGCTCGAGCCCAGCCTGGATTTCTCGGCGGTATCTCCCTCAGAGGAGCACAGCGCGACGACAACGGCCGCGGCGACGTCCCCTTCGTGCGTCAAGCTCACGGCCAGTTCGGCGATGCCCGCCTCATCGGCCAAGTCCGCTGCGTGACCCGAAAGAGCCATGGTGCACCAACCATCTGTATGGCGCCGCACTTCGACTGACCTCCAGTCAGGTTGGTGACCGACCGGCCGCAACACCTTGATGGCGGCTTCTTTGGCGGCGAATCGAGCGGCCAGGCTCGCGGCTCGGACTCGAGGGGTGCCCGCACAGGAGTGGAGTTCGTGGTCCGTGTAGATTCGCTGCAGGTAGCGTGAGCCGAAAGAGTCGATGCTCTCAGCGACCTGCCGGACATCCACCACATCTGTTCCGACACGGATAGACGTTTTTGTGTTCAGCGACACCGTTCTCCTCCACCAGCGACTTTCTCGTTCTCACCAGCACGGCCGTCTCTTCGCAGTTCGGACGGACACTCTGTTCGACGACAAGGGTCTACCCGGCAAAAGCCGAAACCATTACGCCGTCCCCTGACTCGGCCAGGGGACGACCTGCAGGGTAACGAGTCGCTCTCCGCCTTTTGTTTCGCTTATCTCCGGCTGCACGCGATATGTCGGCTCACCGAGCAGGCAGCTTTAACCGGAAAATACTAAAGACGCCTCTCACTGATCAAGATCGCGCCGGCCGACCCATGGGATACCCGTGATCTGTCGGCACGCCAGAGACGGCAGTGGCCGCTTCGTGGCGGCCAGGAAGTCATCGGCACCTGGCCGCTGTCGGGCCCAGCGGGGGAGAACGCCGGTTGCCCATGGCCGTCGGTCGGGTTCGGCCGGAAGTGGCGGCGTTCACGCCCTCGAGAGGACTGGACTCCCTCCATGAAGAGCCCATGGAGTCACCGCCTCGGTGCGCGGAGAACTGTTTCAGACTCCATCGGTCACCCGAGGATGCCGGGCGCGGTGCCGGCGCGCCACCCGCTTGGCCTCGTACATCGATTCGTCCGCCTGTTGCCTGAGCCGGTCGATGTCGCCGTTCTTGCCGCAACAGGCGAACCCAATGCTCACTGACGTCCCAACGCCCTGCACCTTCACGCGCGACACGGCTTCGGTCATGCGGTCGACCACGCGCCGGGCGATCGACTCCTCGGCATCCACCACGACGGCCAGGAATTCGTCGCCACCGGTTCGGGCCAGAAGGTCGCCACCGCGCAGGACCCCGGCGGCGGCACGCGCCACGGCGACGAGGATCTTGTCCCCGACATCATGGCCGTGCGCGTCATTGATCGCCTTGAGGTGATCGATGTCCAGGACGAGGATGCCCATAGCCTTGATGCTTCGGTCTCCACTCAGGTAGAGCGAGAGTCCACGCCGGTTCGACAGCCCGGTGAGAGGGTCCGTATTGGCCTGGATCTCGAGCTCCTGATGAGCGATGGCATTGCCGAGTGCCAGCTCGACCACGTTGGCCATGGCGCGACAATGGGCGAGCACGTCCTCCGAGAAGGAGGTGCCCCGGCTGTCGATCTGGAACATGCCGTGCAACGCGTCGTTCACCATCACTGGGAACAGCGCGGCATGCGTGCTCTCCATTTCATCGGTAACGGAACGCAACGTGGCTCCCATGGAGGTCCGGTCGAGCCTGGTGACCAGCGGCTCACCGTTTTCGACCACCTCCTGCACGTAGGGATCGTCCTTGAGGAGGTAGCTGGTCGGGACGGTGTTCCGACCGTCGACTACTGCCTCCTGGGTGACGACCCCGTCGGCCACGCGCAGATACGAGGCGCTGCGGGGTCCGCTGTCGGCCAATTCGAACATGGCCAGCGTGCCTTCGGTAATCACGTCCTTCGGATCACGCAGGGAGGTGAGCGACTGGGTGGCTCCGTTCATCAACCGGCCCTGGCGGGCCAACTCCGCTGAGTCCTGAACCTTCCCCTCGAGGCTCTTGCGGAGGTGATGCACGGTCATCCCGACCACCGCCGTGACGGCAGTCCACACCAAGACGCGGCGGAGGTCCGTCGCTTCGCTGCTCTGGTTGGCGACAGCGACGGCCGCGAGGCTCAGTACGGAAGCGACGACGACGATCGCCGTGTAGAGGCTCGGGTAGTAGAGCGCCATGCCGAGGACGGGAAGCAGGACCAAGGCCGACAGCCCGCCGGCGGTGTTCTGCATGCTGGGGTCTGTGCCGCCCGAGAGCAACAACAAGGTGACGGAAACCAGGTAGCCCACCGCGGGGATGAGGATGGCCCACCGCGGGAAGCGCGACCAAGGCAGAAAGAGCGACAGTGCGCAGGCGACGAAAACGGCCAGGCTCGCCAAGTAGTAGCCCTGGTTCGTGGGTCCCGAAGGGAGGGCGGCGCTGGCTTGGGCGATGGCCGCCAGCCCGACAAAAATGGAGGCCCGCACCTTGATCCGACGCCTGGCCCTGCGCACTGGCGCCTCCCCGTCGTCCTTTTCCATGGCGGCCTCCGTTGGCGCATGCTCCCCGTGCGGTCCCTCAGAACGTCGGCGTGTCACCCGGTCTCCAGTGAGAGGCGACGTACGAAATTGTCGAAACGAAGACTGCCTGTTGGCCACCCGCCTGCAACCTCCATACCGGCTTGCTGTTCGATCAGCCGGTGTCGGCGGTGACGGATCCCGGGCCGAGCTGGTCGGTCTTCAGCCCGAGAGCCTCCAGGAGCAGGGGGAGAAATGGGGCCTGTCCCTTGACCAGCTTGCGTTCAGCCAGGCCGATGGACATCCACTCGACCCGGTCGACCTCGGGGAACTCCCGGATCTCGCCCGAACCTCGGGGCCATTCGAGCTCGAAGGTGTTGCTCGACGAGTGCGTGATGTCGAGGTCTCCCTCCAAGGCCCACACACTCACCCGCTTGCCGCCCGGCTGGCGACGTTCTCCCAGGAAAACAGCCTCACCATCAGGGGCGGCGAGGCCAACCTCCTCTTCGAACTCACGGTAGGCGGCTTGGAGCGGGTTCTCATCGGACTGGTACTCGCCCTTGGGGACCGACCAGGCGGCGTCGTCCTTGCGCGCCCAGTAGGGACCGCCCGGGTGGGCGATCAGGACCTCGACCGCGCCCCCGGGGAGGATCCGGTACAGCAGGAGGCCTGCACTGGTTGCGCCCATGCTCCGAATCATCCTTCCACCTGCAATAGGAAGCGCCGGGCATGCTGTCGCCGCAGTGCGCATTGCAGGCCGGCTGCCCGGAGCCATCTTCGTCGCACCGCCCAGCAGCGCGACTGCCCCACCGGGACGGCTGTCGCTAGGCTCTCGTCTCGTTCCGGAGGCCCAAACCGGAGCCGTCTCGGGGGAATGGGCCTCGGCCGGAGCATCCGACCGCATGTCTTCCAACTGATCACTGCGCGATGAGCCCTCCCAACCCTGAGAACGACCCAGTCCAAAAGGGCCTGCACGAGCTCGGCCATCAGATCGGCGCGGAGGCACCGCCACCGAGCGCGCCGGTGAATCCCGTCGAGCAGGGCCTGCACGAGCTCGGGCGCCAGATCGACGAGGCCAACCGGGGCGTCCGCCGCCGGAAGAACAAGCGGACAGAGGCCGACACGGCCCACCAGGGTCCGGCGCACGCCGCGCAGAAAGGGCGGCGCTCCCGCAAGCGCACGGCGGCCTGGGTCGGTGGAACGGTCATGCTGGTGCTCGTGCTGGTGGTCGGCGCGGCGGCCGGCTACGGCTGGTACCTCAATCACGAGATCCACCACATCGACCTGCGCAACCTGACCTCCGCTCCGGTGAAGGGCGACGACGCCGGCACGCAGAACATCCTGATGATCGGTTCGACGGACCGCTGCGCGCTCAAGGTCCAGAACCCGGCCTACGGGTTGTGCTCCCAGGGCGTCAACGGCGTGAACAGCGACGTCGTCATGATCCTGC
>Ga0182030_10011364_pt1 | contig 17984 bp, 16 predicted proteins | sample 812S3MmetaG_FD_121299 | JGI IMG/M metagenome (GOLD analysis project Ga0182030, IMG submission 121299) | Permafrost microbial communities from Stordalen Mire, Sweden - 812S3M metaG (Illumina Assembly) | ecosystem: Environmental > Terrestrial > Soil > Wetlands > Permafrost | place: Sweden...
CTGCTGGCCAATGGAAGCACGATGTCTTCCGTGATCGCCAATGAATTTGCCGAGGCTTCAGGCGATCTGCACTTGAGCGCGCTGATGGAATTGGGGCTGGCTCTGTTTGCGGTAACGATTGTGGTGAATGCATTCGCAAGGCTGCTGGTGTGGGCGGTTACGCATGGAGCGCCGATGCAGGCGCGATGAAGAGCAGCTTCTAGAGCATTTCTCCTGTTGCTGTATAGGGAACTTGTATCCCACCCTAGCCGCAAAAACAAGAGCGCGGCGAGGGCGGGGCACCCATGACTCTCTACACTTTTAGGAGAAATGCTATAACAGCTAACAGCTAGAAGCTTTCAAGTGGGAGAAGAGAAACTGCAGAACGATCACACAATGCGGGCGCGGATGCGTACGCTGATCGATGGCGCGGCCACCGGCCTGGCGGTGTTTGCAACCGCGCTGGTGGTGACTCCGCTGGTGGCGATTTTTCTCTATCTCGTCTACAAGGGCGCGAGTTCGCTGAGTCTGGACTTCTTTACGCAAATCCCCAAACCGGTGGGCGAATCGGGCGGCGGCATGGCCAACGCGATTGCCGGGTCGGGGATTCTGCTGGGCATCGGCAGCCTGATCGGAATTCCAATCGGCATCGGCGGAGGAATCTTCCTGGCCGAGTTCGGGCGGGGAACCAGGCTGGCCAATGCAGTGCGCTTTACCGCCGATGTGCTCAACGGCGTTCCCTCGATTGTGATGGGCATCGCGGTCTATTCGCTGATTGCGGTTCCGCAGGGACACTTTTCGGCCTTTTCCGGCGGAGTGGCGCTGGGCATCATGATGATCCCGACGGTCTGCCGCACCACCGAAGAGATGCTCTTGATGGTGTCCAACGATGTGCGCGAGGCTGCGCTGGCACTGGGCGTTCCCAACTGGCGCTCGGTGCTGGCGATTACCGTGCGAACGGCCTCGCCGGGGATCATCACCGGCTGCATGCTGGCCTTTGCGCGCGTGGCCGGCGAAACCGCTCCGCTGATCTTCACCGCCTTTGGCAACGTGGACTGGAGCGCGAATCTGAACGAGCCGATTGCCGCGCTGCCATTGCAGATTTATGTCTATGCCATCTCTCCCTACGACGAGTGGCACCGGCTGGCGTGGGCCGGAGCGCTGGTATTGATTATTTTGATCGTGCTGGCGGTTTCGCTGGTGAGGTATGTGACCAGCCGCGGCGTTTTGAAGGGAGCAAGCTAAGTGGGCGTCGGCATCGAGGTCGTCAACCTGAATGCGTGGTACGGAACCAATCACACGCTGCAGGATATTAACCTGCACATACCGGCCAACCATGCGACGGCGCTGATCGGTCCCTCGGGCTGCGGCAAGAGCACCTTCGTGCGCTGCCTGAACCGCATGCACGAGACCAATCCCATTGCCCGGGTTACCGGCACAGTGCGCATCGGCGATTTGGATATTTACGAGGACGCCAAGCCGGTAGAGATTCGCCGCCGCGTGGGCATGGTCTTCCAGCGGCCCAATCCCTTCCCCACGATGTCCATCTACGACAATGTGGCCGCGGGGCTGAAACTGAACGGCTACAGCAGCCGGCAGGCGCTGGATGAGATCGTCGAGCGGTCGCTCAAACATTCGGCGCTGTGGGATGAGGTGAAGGACGACTTGAGGAAGAAATCGGGCGCCAGCCTATCGGGCGGTCAGCAGCAGCGTCTATGTATTGCGCGCGCCCTGGCCGTGGACCCCGAGGTGCTGCTGATGGATGAGCCGGCCTCGGCGCTGGATCCGGTTTCCACCTCGAAGATTGAAGATCTGATCTTCCAGTTGAAAGCGCAGTACACTATTGTAATTGTGACTCACAACATGCAGCAGGCAGCTCGCGTGGCCGAGAATACGGGATTCTTCTTGAATGGCCGGATGGTGGAGTTCGACTCGACCCACAAGATTTTCACGAATCCCCGCGACAAGCGCACGGAAGATTACATCACAGGCAGGTTTGGATGACGCGCATACGCTTTCAGCAAAGTCTAGAAGACCTGAAGGAGCAACTGCTGATCATGGCCGGGTTGGCCGAGCAGGCCATTCAGCGCGCCATCGAGGCCTACAGGGTTCGCGATCTGTCGATCTGCGATTTGGTGAGCCGCAGCGAGATTGCCATTAACCAACTGGAACGGGAGATCGACCAGGCGGCGCTCGACCTGCTGGCGATGGAACAGCCAATGGCCATCGATCTCAGATTCATTCTGGCGGTGATCAAGATCAACGCAGATCTGGAACGGGTTGGCGACTCGGCGAAGAGCATCAGCGACCGGGTGCGCCACATCGAACAGATGGCGGCGGTCGATCTGCCGGTAGATATACCGAGAATGGCGCTGCTGGCCACCGGCATGGTGCGCAAGAGCCTGCAATCGTTCATCGAGGCGGACGCGGAATTGGCACGCTCGGTGCTGCTGATGGACGACGCCGTGGATGAGATGAACCGCTCGGCTTTTAAGTCGCTGACCAGGGTGATGGAAGAGCAGAGCCACTGGGCTCCGCAGGCGCTGAACGCGCTGATGATCTCGCGCGCGCTGGAACGGGTGGCCGATCATGCAACCAACATCGCCGAAGACGTGATCTTCTGGGTCGAGGGCGCCGACGTGCGCCACCACAAGAGCCTGAACAAGGGCAGTGAAGAGCAGGTCAAGGGGTAACCTCTGCACTGGTCCGATTTGCTCGATCGGCATTATTTTTCTGCGGGTTTCTGGACCATTTCCTCTTCGTGTTTTTTGTCCCACTCGGCACGTTCCTTCGCCTGCTCGTTCTGCACAAGGTGGAGTGCCTGGATAAACGTATGCATCACATCGTCCAGTGTCCGGCCGGGCGCCAGGGTGCAGCCGTTAAATAGGTCGGTATCGGGATCTGCATCGATTTGCGGCGCGATACATATCAACAGCAATCCCTTCACGTCGTTCACTTTGAACGTGTGATCACCGGCGGGAGGATGAGAGCCGGGTTTTGGAGCCGGGGTAGTCGCGAAGAGCTGTGTCTGTGTCGCTGGTCCGTAACTATTCTTGGCGCTTCCAGAGGTGGAGGCCGTTGCCAGTGCGGCAGCGAAGGCGATGGAGACCGCGATTGCCGCGAGTGCTATGTGTTTTCTCATAGTCACCTTCCACTTTCCTGGGCCAGAATGGTTGTGCTAAGAGAATTATCGACAATATGAGCAATGTTGTACACTTTTGGGGCTCGTCGGGGTCATGACGGCAGAACGCGTGAACCACGCCGCAATCCACCGGGACTCGATTGCGGACTGAGTTTTTCTAGAAGCAGCTGGAATTGCCTTGACCGGAATGTCTTTGACCTGCGGATTCAAGATGTCGCTTGTGGGCAAGGGAAATCGGTCAGGCGGTGGACTGAGTGCGGTGGAAGTGCAGCCAGATAGTCTCGGCGGTCTTGGCGGGCACGACGGCGGCCAGCGACTCCGCCGTTGCCGACTGCACCTCGCGCAGGCTGCCGAAGTGGGTGATCAGGCGCTGGCGGGTTTGCGGTCCGACGCCGGGAATCGACAGCAGTTCCGACTCGCGGTCGCGCATGGCCCTGCGCTGGCGGTGATAGCCGACGGCGAAGCGGTGGCTCTCGTCGCGAATCATCTGCACCAGATGCAGCACCGGCGAGCGGCGGTCCAGCACCACCGGCTCGTCCTCGTTGCCATAGAGGTAGATGATCTCTTCGCGTTTGGCGATCGAGGCCAGTGGCTGCGTCGTCAGGCCCAGAGACTCCAGAGCATCGGCGGCGGCGTGTAGCTGGCCCAGGCCGCCATCGACCAGGATGAGCGAAGGCATGGGCTGACTTTCAGCTTGCAGCCGGCGGTAGCGGCGCTCGACGACCTCGCGCATGGAGGCGAAATCGTCAATGCCGGAGACGGTCTTCACCTTGAATTTGCGATAGGCCTGCTTGTTCATCTTGCCGTCCTCCCACACCACCAGCGAGGCCACCGTTTCGGCGCCCTGCAGGTGCGAAATATCGAAGCACTCGATGCGATGGGGCAGCTGGGGAAGCAGCAGAGCGTCGGCCAGAGCCTCCTGGATTGCCTTGCGAGAGGGCTCCAGCACGCGAAAACGCTGGATATAAGACTGCTTGGCATTCTGGGCGGCCAAGTCAACCAGCGAGCGCTTTTCGCCACGCTGGGGGACGGCGAGTTCGATGCGATGGCCGGCGCGCTCGCTGAGCAGCGCGGAAAGGGATTCGCGGTCGTCGAAATCGGCCGGGATGAGAATCGTGCGCGGAACGTATTGCTGGTCGATATAGAGCTGCTTGAGCAAGGCAGAAAAGAGCGAGCCTGCGTGAAAAGGAGATTCGCGCTCTAGCTGGCTGGCATTTCCCTCAGGGGCTAAAGCCCCCGCTGATTCTATTTGGTCAATGTACGGACTAAAGTCCGTACCCTTCAAATCCTCTCCCTTCTTCGCGCCCGGCTTCGCAGGGCGATCGTCTTCGCCTTCGGCGGCGGCAGCTTCGAGCAGCTCGGGCAGGTCTTCCCAGAAGAATTCGCGGCGATCGACGATCTTGCCTTCGCGCACGTGGAAGAGGTTGACGGCCAGATTGCCGGCTTCATAGTGATAGCCGAAGACGTCGCTGTCGTCGTCCTGCTGGGCGGTGGCGGCGCGCTGCTTCTCCTGCAACTGATGGACGGTGGAGAGCTGGTCGCGCAGCCTGGCCGCGGCCTCGAAGCGCTGCGCCTCGGCGGCCTCCATCATGCGCGCCGTGAGGGCGCGCTCCACTTCGGCGTGGCGGCCATCGAGCAGCAGTTGCGCATCGCGAATGGCGGCTTTGTAGATCTCCGGCGTGGTAAGCGCTTCGACGCAGGGGCCCAGGCAGCGGTGAATGTAGTACTGAAGGCAGGCGCGAGGATGATAGCGCGAGAGATCGACCTTGCAACTGGGGAGCTGAAAGCTGCGATGGATCAGATCGACGACCCGCCAGGCCAGGCTGCCGGGAAAGTACGGGCCGTAGTAGGCCGCGCCGTCCTTCAGCAGACGGCGAGTTACGAAGACCTTGGGGAAACGATCGGCCATGGTCAGCTTTACGTAGGGGTAGCTTTTGTCGTCCTTGAGCAGAATATTGAAGCGCGGGCGGCGCTGCTTGATGAGATTGGTCTCCAGCGCCAGGGCCTCGGATTCGTTGCCGACCAGAATGTACTCGAGATCGACGGCCTCGCGCATCAGCGAGCCGGTCTTGGCGTCCGCCTGCGATGCCTCCAGCAAGTACGAACGCACCCTGGCGCGCAGGTTCTTGGCCTTGCCCACATAGATGACTTCGCCCTCGGCGTTTTTGTAGAGATAGACGCCGGGCTGCGTGGGCAGAGCGCGGATTTTCTCGTAAAGGTCCATGGCGGGATGGTCCCGGATGCGCTCGTACTTCTGGTCACCCGAAAACTTACAATGCAATTAAAGGAGTATTTCAGTTCACAATCACCCCAAGGATTGTATCTTCCAGATGTAAAAACCGAAACAAGACGATACGTTTTCTAGTGTCACTACGTGGGCAATTCTCGTAAAGCCAGATTCCGGGAAATGTCTTAACAATGTGATCCATAGTTTCTGAAAAAGTGACATTATCCAGAGACCCCTCAATGTGCGTGACCCAGTCCGGATTCGTTCCGACTGCCGGCATTTCCGGCGGCGCTGTGACCGTGGTTCCCTCAATGTGAGGGAGGTCCCGAATCGTTATGGCATTCGATTCGAAAGATATAAATCGGAAATTCTCATGTGGAAGATTAATGTCATGAGCCTTCATATAGAGGTTAATTTCAGGTGACGACAAGATTAGTTCCAAGGCACTATTCGCGCTATAAACGCCACTTCCATCGCTACCAAATAAAATGTGGCCGATTCTGACATTCAAAATGTCCGTCGGAACATTCTTCTCAATCATTCGAATTGTTCCGTCAGCATGCTGTGTTACGCGCATGGCTGGATCATCTGCGAAGATTTCACGCAAAGTTTGAAGAGGAGAACCGCCGCTCGTCACAGGCGCACGTAATTGCGGAAACTCTGCAAATCCGGGAGTATTACAGCTCCCCGAAAACTCGAGAGATCCCGAAAGTTTGGCCTTATCGAGAACATCAAGAATAGGCCGAAGTGAGTAATATGTACCGGGAGCAGTCTCTGCTTCTCTGAGATGCTGGATCGTCGCTTTCTTCGAGCCAGGGTCTTGCGCCCAGGCCCCCATCACCAGCAGACCAACCATGAAAGTGACTACAAACGCACGACGTAGCATAAATCCACCTCACCCATGCCATCAGTAAGACTATCTTAAACGGAAGCCAAAATCTATACGACGATATGATAACTGGTTGGCAGGAGCGTGGAATACAGGCGGTCTTCCGGAGCCAACGTCAGGCGGGCAGCGGAAGCTCCGCGTTCAGTCCGGCGGCGATCAGGTCGGCGCGCAATTGCGGCACGGAAGTGAATAGGAGAGCCTGCATTCCCAGCGCGCGAGCGGCCACAATGTTGGGCATTTTGTCGTCGATAAAGAGCGTTTCTTCGGGCCTGACGGCAAGCTTTTCCAGCAGATGCTGAAAGATCGCCGGGTCGGGCTTGACCAGATTGACCTGATAGCTCCAGACCAATGCGTCGAAGCGCTGAATCCAGGAGTCATGCTCGCGCAGAATGTGAGTGCAGATCACGTCGCCCATATTGGAGAGGACCGCGGTGCGCAGGCCGCGCTGCTTGAGCTGTTCGTGCCAGGCCACCATGACCTCGTTCTTGTCGCCCCACAGCCGCGCGTCCCAACCGTTCAGTTGCTCGATGATCGCGCTGTCGAAGGGCAATCCCGCCGCACGGAAGAACTTCTGCCAATAGGAGACGCCATTCAGCACGCCCTGGTCGTAGGCCGGCCGGTCGGTCCAGTAGAGCTTTTCGAAATGCTCCGCAGTGAGACCGGTAAGGCGCACCAAGGCGGCATGGGCCTCGGCATTCGCCGGACCGGTCAAGACAATTCCATAATCGAAGACCACCGCGCGCAGAGCCAAAATTCCTCCCCGTCGGCGCCCGTGTATGGTTGAAAAAGACGCCTGTTTTATTGTGCACGATCGACCCCCAAGCGGGCGGATTGGCGCAGGCAACGGGCGGTTGAGGGTGAAGGCAAATGCGATTTTCGCGACGGACAAGCTGGAATACCGAAGAGAGCGAGCTGGCGCGAGCCCACCGGTTACGCGTGGAGGCAGGATTGCCGCTGGCCGACCTGACGGTCTCGAATCCCACCCGTTGCGGCTTGGCCTTCGATGCGAAGCTGCTCGCCGCGCTCACCGATCCAAAAGCGCTCGATTACGATCCGCAGCCCAGGGGAGTTTTGCGGGCACGCGAGGCCGTTTGCGCTTACTACGCAGATCACGGCGTCGCGCTCAAGCCGGAGCAGATCGTTCTCACCACCAGCACCAGCGAGGCTTACAGCTTTCTCTTTCGGCTGCTTTGCAATCCGGGGGATGAGATTCTGGTCCCGCAGCCCGGTTATCCGCTCTTCGACTTTCTGGCCGCCCTCGACGACGTAAAACTGAAGTTTGCGCCGCTGTTCTACGACCACGGCTGGCAGATCGATCCCGAGGGTTTTCGCCAAGCGATAACCCCCCAGACGCGGGCCATCGTCCTCGTGCACCCTAATAATCCCACCGGGCACTTTACCAAGCCCTGGGAGGCCGAGGAACTGGCCAAACTGTGCCGGGAGTTCGATCTGTCGCTGATCGTCGATGAGGTCTTTCTGGATTACGGCTTCAACGAAGGGGCCGCGAGTTTCGCCGCCGGCCTGAACGACGTTCCGGTCTTCGTGGTCAGCGGACTGAGCAAGATCGCCGGGTTGCCGCAGATGAAGTCAGCCTGGATTGTGGCGACCGGCCCGGAGGCCGGACCCGCGCTGGATCGTCTGGAGGTGATCGCCGATACCTTTCTCTCGATGAATGCGCCGGTGCAGTGCGCGCTGCCGATCTGGCTCGCCGGCCGCGCGGAGATGCAGCGGCAGATTCGGGAGCGAGTGAGAGCCAACCTGGCCGAACTGGACCGGCAACTGACTGGGCCGTCGGCGGTTCAACGGCTCGAAGTGGAGGGTGGCTGGTACGCGGTGCTGCGCATTCCGGCGCTCGAACCGGATGAGCAAACCGTATTGACGCTGCTGGAGCGCGGGGTCTGGGTCCATCCGGGTTACTTCTTCGGCATGGCCGGCTCAGGCTGGCTGGTGGCGAGCCTGCTCGGTCCAGAAGAGGAGTTTAGCACTGGAGTAACCAGACTGATGGAATCTTTGGTTACGCATCAAGGGAGTAACACTCTTGGGTTACAGCTTTAAGCATTACTTGAAGTATCTTCGTTAAATACTGAAAATGAACGAGTTGACAGAAGCCAACTTTTGGGTAATCAATCCTGTAAAAACGGGTTTGTCCGGCGCTCGATGCCGATGGTGGTGGAGGGGCCGTGGCCGGTGATGACCTTGGTATCATCGGGCAGAACCATTAAACGGGACTGAATCGAGTGGATGATCTGAGAATAGTCGCCTCCGGGCAGGTCGGTGCGTCCGATACTGCTGGCAAAGAGCGTATCCCCGGCGATAACCAGCTTGAGCGACTCAAAGTAGAGGCAAACGCCGCCCTGGGTATGCCCCGGCGTGGCCAGCACCTGGGCGGGATAGCGTTCCAGGCCCACAATGCGGCCGTCGAAGAGGTACTCGTCGGGCGTTGCAGTCTCGATCGGGCGCATTCCCATCCAACTGGCCTGCTCGCCGACCGTGGCGAGCAGCGGCAGATCGGCTTCATTCAGAAAAATGGGCGCGCCGGTCAGCTTCTTCAGATCGGCCGCCGCTCCCACGTGGTCGAAGTGGGCGTGGGTGATCAGAATCTGTTTCAGCTTGAGCCCCAGCTTGATCAGCCGGCTATCGATCCTTTCGGCTTCGTCGCCGGGATCGACGACAATGGCCTCGCCGGATTGTTCGTCGCCAAGAATGGTGCAGTTGGATTGCAGCGGGCCGGTGGGAAAGGTCTCGATGATCATGAATTCATTTTAGAGCGTTTTCAACTCAAATGTTAACAAAATGCTGGGTGCCCCATCCATTCCGCGTTCTTTGCGGAATGGGTGGGATAGCGCAACTGTTCATTTCGAACGTAAACAACAGAACCGAAAACGCTCTAGCCTGCCCGGTGCTGAAAAATCGCCGAACATAAGCGAAAGAACGGAAAATCCAATCGGCGAGTTTCGCTGAAATTGCAGAGCCGCTATAGATAAGGCGTGAGCGATCTTCATGGCCCTTCATCGTCGACTTCGGGAAGCGGCAGGGGCAGAGTTACCTCATATACCGCGGCGCGGAAAGACTGAGGCACGGGTTCGGCACCCTCCGATTCGTCCAACAACCGTGAATGCGGCTTTATGAGATTCCCTTTACATTTTTTGAATAGCTCCAAGCCTAAACGAGAAGGAGTGATATCAAAGCTTTCCGTAGGAAGATAGGACGTAAAATCGAAATTTTTTTCGGCTAATCCATATTGAAATAAATAGGCGATATCGGTAGCAATCCTGGATAAATCATGCAAATCAGCGACTCGACTTATCTCTTCCGGCGTAAAGACAGCTCGATTCCGGGGAAGATTCTCTTCTTTTGACGCTGACTCCATCGCCCTGTTACATGCGGCAACGAAGATCCGGCCCTGATTGGGTGTAACATTGAAGAGCAGATCGACAAAGGCATTGTTGGATTCGTCCGTTCCCTCCAAAGTGCAAGATGAGGCCAGAAGGCCTATCCATAACTGCTTTATCAAATCGTCATTCGCCCATGACCCGCTTCTAAGAATGCTTGCGACAGTCTGTGGATGGGCGCGCATCCTATCGGCATCGGGTTCGAAATCCAGGAGCAGCTCCGCTCCGAGCGCAATCTCCAAAGCATTTTCCGTTCTAGGCCCACTCAACTCTCCGCCAAACAACTGAATGGCTTCGCTGGCCGCGGCCTGACATATCCGGCACAAGAACAGAATCGTTCGGAGCATCCGGAACATGAACAAGACATCTTTCTGTTCCGGCATAACGACGGCGTTGCGAATCAGGACTCCCCAAAGGTTTAAATCCAGGCCCTTTGGCAGAACAAACGATAAGCCCATGCCATCTTCGCCATGGCGGATCACCCGCGCCTGCACTGCAATCTGAAGCTCTGGACTATCCTCCGGCGAAGCTTCCCCTTGCAAGATCAGCGTGATCAACTCACCAAGGGGCCAGCGTTCATCGGTGACCAAATAAACTCCGGTCGAGCTGATATTTCCGATGCGGGCCAGCTTTGAAGCAGGGCTGTTCTCTGGCCGGGCAACGAACCCGGACGGGGTTAGCCTTTCAGTCCGCGGGATCTCCTTGGCCCCCAGCCTCTGAAGCATGCGTTTCCATTCACTCACCTTCGTCATTTCAATATCTCATTCGAGCGCAGATTACAGGTGTTGTGGTTGCCCAGTCATTTGCAGCCGCGCAAGTGGTAGTGTAGCCCAGCCGCGAAGGCTTCGATCGATAGACATGGTACTACATAGAATAGATCCTCAGAAATTCCGATGTCGCGGGGAAATCCTAGGTTTCCGCGACATCTCCTTACCGTATAGCGAGTGCTCTTTGAGGCTTTCGGGAGAGATGGTTCGCCAACCCTGCGCCTACGGCGCGGACGACGGGCTGCTACTGGCCGGGCGGCGGAGTTGATACACTCAGCCGATGGGCCGTCTTATCGTGAATGCCGACGACTTTGGGCTGACTGCCGGGGTGAATCGCGCCATCGTCTCGCTGCACAGGGCCGGAGTGCTGACCAGCGCCACACTGATGGCGCGCGCCGGCGCGACCGAGGAGGCTGTCGAACTGGCGCGCGCAACGCCCTCGCTGGGGGTGGGCTGCCACGTGGTTCTGGTGGACGGCGAACCGGTGCTGCCGGCCAGAGCGATCCGCTCACTGGTTGACCGGCGGACGGGACGCTTTCATCCCACGCTGGGCGCGTTTCTTCAACGGCTGCTGACCGGCCGCATCCGCCGGGGCGAGATCGAGGCGGAGGCTGCGGCGCAGATGGCGCTGCTGCAGTCCAAAGGCATTTCACTGACCCACATCGATTCGCACAAGCACACGCATATCTTCCCCGGTGTGCTCAGTCCGGTACTTGAGGCGGCGCGGGCGGCGGGGATTTTTGCAGTGCGCAATCCCTTTGAGCCGGCGTGGAGTTTGCGCGCTACTCCCGGCGCTCCCTTGATTCGGCGCTTGGAGGTGAGCTTATTAAGGCAGTTTGAGCCGGCTTTCCGGCGCATTGCGGCCCGGAAGGGGTTTGCGACCCCTGACGGCGCCCTCGGCGTGCTGGCCACGGGGACGCTGGATGCGCCTACTGTCACTTCCCTGCTCAAGAATCTGCCTGCGGGAAGCTGGGAACTGGTCACGCATCCGGGCGCGAATGACGGCGATCTGGCGCGGGCCCATACGCGGCTTTTGGCCTCGCGGGAGATGGAGCGCGATGCCCTGCTGGCATTTGTTCCCCAGAGCGGAGTCGAGCTGGTCAGCTTTGCCCATCTGGCCGCGGAGGGAACGCGCAGCCCGTACGTTGCGTAACAAAAGAGCATCGAAGGCAACTCTTGCCGCGTCTCAAGGTAAAGGCTGCATCTTCGCAAAGCTCGGTAACCAGGAGGCGCGTTGGAAATCTCTTTGTTGTGGCAAATCCTTTTTTATGGCTGGACTGCTTCCGAGATATATATCGCGGTGGCCACGCGCACCCGCAAGAGCGGCGGCAAGGTGCGGGACCGTGGGTCGATGCTGGTGATGTGGGCGGCAATCGTCGTGGCGATCACCGCGGCGGAGTTCATTGGCCACACGGCTCCGGCTACGATGTTTGGCGGAGCGCATTGGCTCAAGCTCGCCGCAGTCGTTGTGCTGATCGCAGGCCTAATCGTCCGATGGACGGCAATCCTCTCCCTGGGAAAAGCGTTCAGCGCAAACGTGGCGATTCGCGGCTCGCAGACGATCTATCGGTCCGGACTGTATCGCTTGATCCGTCACCCATCCTACTCGGGGCTGCTGCTGGTCTTTGTGGCGATCGCGCTGCATGAGCGGAATTGGATGGCCGCCGCGATCCTGCTGCCGCTGACAACCGCGGCCGTGCTCTATAGAATTCACGTTGAGGAAGCAGCCCTGCATGAAGCGTTTGGCGCGGAGTATGAGGCATACAGCAAGGTAACCATGCGCCTGATTCCGGGAGTGTATTAAAGATTTTTACGCAGATCCGGAGAAATGGAAGCACTGCGCCGGATCGATCATCGTTGCGGCTTAACTCCAACCACTAGGGAAGTGTTTCATGCGCATAGGCATTACCTGTTATCCAACTTATGGCGGCTCGGGCGTGGTGGCCACGGAGCTGGGCATTGAACTGGCCGCACTGGGCCACCAGGTGCATTTTATCTCCTACTCGCAGCCTTTCAGGCTGAGCGGGCGCGATAACGGCATTCTCTATCACGAGGTTCCGGTATCGAGTTATCCGCTGTTTGAGTTTCCGCCCTACGATCTGGCGCTGGCCTCGCGGATGGCCGAGGTGGCGGAGTTTTGCGATCTGGATCTGCTCCACGTGCATTACGCGATTCCCCACTCGGTGAGCGCGCTGCTGGCACGGCAGATGCTTGCGGATCGAGGGCGACGACTGCCCTTCGTGACCACGCTGCACGGCACCGATATTACGCTGGTGGGGCTGGACCGCAGCTATCTGCCGATTACCCGCTACGCCATCCAGAAGAGCGATGGGGTTACCAGCATCTCCAGCTATCTGAAGAAGAAGACGGTCGAAGATTTTGGGGTTACGCAGCCCATTGAGGTGATTCCGAACTTTGTGAACTGCGATGTGTATACGCCGATCGCCGATGAAGCCGCGCGGGCAAAGGCGCGCAATCTGCTGGCCGCGCCGGATGAGGCGATCCTGATGCATCTGTCGAACTTCAGGCCAGTGAAGCGGGTAGCGGATGTGGTGAAGGTCTTTGCGCAGGTGGCGCGCGAACTGCCGGCACGGCTGGTTTTGGTGGGCGACGGGCCGGACCGGTCGACCGTCGAGTGGCTGGCGCACGACCTGGGAATTCAGGATCGCATCCTGTTTTTAGGCAAGCAAGAGAAGGTGAATGAATTGCTTCCGCTGGCGGATTTGATGCTGATGCCCAGCGAGTTGGAGTCGTTTGGGCTGGCGGCGCTGGAGGCGATGGCCTGCAAGACGCCGGCAATTGCAACGCGGGTGGGCGGAGTGCCGGAGCTGATCGACGATGGGGAGACGGGGCTGTTGTATCCGGTGGGGGACATCGAAGGAATGGCCGCCGGAGCCATTGGCTTGCTGAAAGACCGGGAGCGGCTGGAGGCGATGCGGGATGCGGCGCGGCGGATGGCGCAGAAGAGGTTTTGCTCCTCGCTGGTGGTGCCGCACTACGTTCGGTATTACGAGTCGGTGCTGAGGGATGCACAGTGAAGAGCGAGTGAGCTTTGCTCGCGCAGGCCGGCAATCTCGGCGTGGGTGGAGTCGGATGCGGTGCGGCGGTGAGAGTAGACTCGTGACTCGCCGAAGCGAAGTTCAGCGAAAAAACTGGCGACGCAGAGAGTCTTCAAGAGATGGGGCAGAAAGGGCGCGTCGCCAAACCAGCATAGATCCCGCTCCTCAGCTCCATCCTCGTTCACGTAGCGAACGGTGGCGGCCATCACCGGGGCTCCAGCCACCACAGCGGGATCAAACATCCTGGAGTGGAAGCGCAGGAGCGAAGTGCCGTCGCTGCTGGTGCCTTCTGGAAAGAGCAGCACCGGAACCGGAAGAGCGAGGCGTTCGGCGATGATGGCCGCCACTCTTTCGGCGCTTGTGCGGCTCGACCGGTCGAGAAAGATCGTCCCATTGGCGCGGCCCATCGCTCCGATAAAGGGCCAGCGAGAGATCTCGGCCTTGGAGACAAAGAAACAGGGCAGTGCCGCGCCGTAGATGAGAATGTCCAGGTAGCTGAGATGGTTGGAGACGAGCAGGCCATGAGCCGGTGGCTGGCCAACAATCCGGGAACGGATGCCCAAGGCGGTCATGGCCATCCGGCAGCTTGAATGCATCCACCGGGCGCGCTGCTCCAGGGTGAGCGGTCCGCCGAGGCGCGCCAACCCCAAACGAAGAAAGCTCGCAATGATCGTCAGAGCCAGCGCCACAGCGCGCCGGAGGGCACGCAAGATCACGGTATGAGCGGAGCCAGAAAGCGGTTGCGCGCCGAGGGTGAGATCGCCTGGAGATCGAGCAGAGTGAGGAAATCGATGGTGCCGAACTCACGGTCCCAGGCCGGCGGACCACATATCTGTGCGCCGATGGCCAGATAGGTCTTCAGCAGCTTGGGCACCTTGATCTGGGCTTGAGGGACCTGGACTGGGAGCGGAGCCGGCGAGGACGGATTTACCAGTCTCGATTCCATCCGATTCGATTCCTTGGGGCAGGGCAATGGCTGTGCGTGCGCGCCTTCCTGCTCGATGGGGCAGGCGTAAGCGGCGGCCGGCTCAGTCTCGAACTCCGGCGAGACCCGGTAATGCTCAAGCTGGCGATACATCTGCCAGCCCTCGGCCGGGTCCTTTGAAGTCAATGACGAGCAACCGATCAGGTAGCGCAGCCCCATATTTGTAGCATACTGCGCGATCCCTCTCCATAGCAGCATGAGCACCTCGGGGACGCGGTGCTCGCGGTCGATGGAGGCGCGGCCCAGTTCGAGAATATCGGCGCGGAGCGGCTCATAGGGAGCAAAACTGAACTCCTGCTCGGAGTAGTAACCGAGGTTGCGTCCGGCTGTCGTGCCCGACTGCATCCGGTAGGTGCCGACGATGCGCCTGACCGGATTGTCTTCGAGCTTGTCCTCGACCAGCAGGTGCTCGCAATGACGGTCGAAGCGGTCGGTATCCAGACCGGTCCGATAGGAGCTTCGCAGCCCCTCGCCCAGTTCGATATTGAAGACCTTGAAGCGCAGGCGGCAGGCGGCCTCTCGATCTGCGACGGTCTCGGCCAGCCGCAGCCGGTAGCGGCCCACCTCTGCCCACCCCTGCGACGAAGACCTGTCGCTGGGGACCACGGGAGCATGAATGCGGAGCTTGGGCGGAGCCTGAAAGCGAGAAGGAAGATAAGCAGGATCAGCAAGCTCCACTAGAGAAGTGGAAGCTGCGACAAGTTTTGACGGAACCCGTTGCCGAGTATTTGCGATCACGAATGCAGTATCGGTTGAAGTCTGTAAACAGAAGGTCAAGCGCGTGCGAATACCGTGCGAATAATTTGTCCGCGCTGTAACTTCGCCGTAACAAATCGATCAATTTTAGATTGAGGTCAGCGCTGGGATCGGTGAAAATGGCGCTTTTATGCCAAGGTTCCCGGGCTTCGTCGTCATGGAGCCGGCTGCGTACTTCTGAAATCGAGCAAAAAGACGAACGGCAGGGAAAGCCGCTGCCCGTGAGCAGCCGCTCCCCAGCCGTTCGAGGAGGCCACAGATTCTCTCTGATTGCCTGAATTCAATGCTGGCACAAACGGCAATAATTCTATGCAAAATTGTGGGCCAGCCTGACTGATTGATGCGGGCCCGACTCGACCTCACCGGCCGCACTCAAATGCGAAGGAAGCGGTCATAATTGAGAACATTTTAGCTATTGCTATAAACTTCCGTGCCCAATCCATTCCGCGTTTTTTCTGCGGAATGGGTGGGATACCGACAAAATTCCGGTCTACACAATTTCCGAAAAATCTCTAGCATCAATGTGGACGATTCAAGGCACTACAGCAAAGAGCGGCCGAGAGCCATGGGCCTTCGCTTCTCCATTCAACCGACTGAAATGCCGACTTAACCGGCGCTATTTGGCGATCTTGTCGAGATCCAGATTGAGAGCGAGGACGTTGACTCTCGGCTCACCCAGGAGGCCGAGTTGGCGGCTGGTAATGTGCTGCTCAATGAGAGCGCGGACGCTGTCTTCGCTCAGGTTGCGGGCTTTGGCCACGCGAGGAGCCTGAAAGTAGGCTGCGTCGGGAGTGATATCCGGGTCCAGGCCGGAGGCGGAGGTGGTGACCAGGTCGATGGGAACGGGCTGGCCGGGATTCTCTTTAGAGAGCTTGTCGATGTCGCCCTGGATACGGGTTACGAGGGTCTTGTTCGACTGGGCCAGGTTCGAGCCGCCCGAGGCGGTGGCGTCGTAGCCGTTGCCCGCCGCAGAGGGACGGGGATGAAAGTAGCGGTCACTGGTAAAGCTCTGCGCCAAAAGCTCAGATCCTATGACCTTCCCATCCTTGAGAATGAGGCTTCCGCCGGCCTTGTGAGGGAAAATCACAGCGGCGATGCCGGTAACGAAGAGAGGATAGCCCAGGCCCAGCAGGAGCGTGGTAACGATGGTGAAGAGAATTGAGGTCTTCCAAACGGAGTGCACTTTGTTTCTCCTAAGAACTTCCCTCAGGGGCTAAAGCCCCGAGTTCTTTTCTGCTTCCTACGGCACGACTAAAGTCGTGCCCTGACACTTCTTGTGGCTCCGGATGCTTTACTTGCGGCTCCGGGAATCAAACTACGCGAGATGCACGGCAACCAGAAACATATCGATAGCCTTGATGCCGATGAAGGGGATGATGATGCCGCCGACGCCGTAGATCAGCAAATTGTTGCGCAGCAGAATATCGGCGGCCTTGGGCTCGTATTTGACTCCCTTGAGAGCCAGCGGGATGAGGGCCACGATAATCAGCGCGTTGAAGATGACCGCGGAGAGAATGGCCGACTGCGGCGAGTGCAGATACATGATATTGAGCACGCCCAGCACCGGGAAGACGCCGGCGAACATGGCGGGGATGATGGCAAAGTACTTGGCCACGTCGTTGGCGATGCTGAAGGTGGTCAGCGCGCCGCGGGTCATCAGTAACTGCTTGCCGATCTCGACAATTTCGATGAGCTTGGTGGGGTTGGAGTCGAGATCGACCATATTGCCGGCTTCCTTGGCGGCTTGGGTGCCGGAGTTCATAGCCACGCCCACGTCGGCCTGCGCCAGGGCGGGCGCGTCGTTGGTGCCGTCGCCGGTCATGGCGACCAGTTTACCCTTGGCCTGCTCGCGCTTGATGAGGTCCATCTTGTCTTTCGGCTTGGCCTCGGCCAGGAAGTCGTCGACGCCGGCCTCGCGGGCGATGACGGCTGCGGTCAGCGGATTGTCGCCGGTAATCATGACAGATCGGATGCCCATCGCGCGCAGCCGAGCCAGACGCTCCTTGAGTCCGCCCTTGACGATGTCCTTGAGGTGAATGACGCCCAGCGCGGTGGCATTCTCTGCCACCACCAGCGGCGTACCGCCCTGGCGGGCAACCTCTTCGACAGCATCGCGCACCTTCTTGGGCAAGCTCGATCCCTGCTCTTCGAGGAAGTGGGAGATCGCGTCCACCGAACCTTTGCGGATGCGCGAACCGGGCAGGTTGACGCCGCTCATGCGGGTCTGCGCGCTGAAGGGAACGAACTCGGCGTGAATGCCGCCCAGGTCGCGGCCGCGCAGATTGTATTTTTCCTTAGCCAGCACGACGATCGACCGGCCCTCCGGGGTTTCGTCGGAGAGCGAGGATAACTGCGCCGCGTCGGCCAGCCGCTCCGGGCTGATGTCGGGGGCGGGGATGAACTCCGAGGCCTGGCGGTTGCCGAGGGTGATGGTACCGGTCTTGTCGAGCAGCAGGGTATTAATATCGCCGGCCGCTTCGACGGCGCGTCCGCTCATGGCCAACACGTTGTATTGAACGAGGCGGTCCATGCCGGCGATGCCAATGGCCGAGAGAAGTCCACCGATGGTGGTGGGGATGAGGCAGACCAGCAGCGAGACCAGAACAAAGACGGTCTGGGGAGCCTTCGAGTACATCGCGAACGGCTGCAGCGTGACCACGGCCAAAAGAAAAATAATGGTCAGGCCGCTGAGGAGAATGCTGAGAGCAATCTCGTTGGGCGTCTTCTGCCGGGAAGCGCCCTCGACCAGCGCGATCATGCGATCCAGGAAGGTTTCGCCGGGGTTGGC
>Ga0182030_10011365_pt1 | contig 17983 bp, 16 predicted proteins | sample 812S3MmetaG_FD_121299 | JGI IMG/M metagenome (GOLD analysis project Ga0182030, IMG submission 121299) | Permafrost microbial communities from Stordalen Mire, Sweden - 812S3M metaG (Illumina Assembly) | ecosystem: Environmental > Terrestrial > Soil > Wetlands > Permafrost | place: Sweden...
ACTGTTCATGATCGGTACCGTTCGGTCGTCGGTCGTCGAAAACAGAAATGTCGGCGGCGTCTGTGCCGTCACATGCAGTTCCGCCGACATCGCATCCACATCCGCCTGTGACGGCGCATCGCCCAGCAGAAACGTCCGCGAACCTCGATGCACATACGGATCCTCCATCGTAATCACCGGGTACGACAGGATCAGGAAATCCGGCCTGCTGCTCTCCCGCTCCACCGCATCCGCCGCCGTCGCGTTGCCCGCATCGAAGTTCGTCCCCGCGGTCGCAGTCAGGTGTCCGCCCGCCGAGAATCCCCACATCCCGATGTGGTCCGCCGCCACGCCATACTCCGCCGCGTGCGCCCGCACCATCCGGATCGCCCGCTGCGCATCGCCCAGCTCAATCGGATTGTGATACTTCGGCCCAATCCTGTACCGCAGTTGGATCGCCGCAATCCCATGCGCATTCAGCCACGCCGCCACATCCGACCCCTCATGCACCACCGACAGGTGTTCATACCCGCCCCCCGGCGCAATCACCACCGCCGTCTTCGTCGGGTTCGTCGCCGGCAGCCAAGCATAGATCGCCGGCTTGTCCGCGTCCGTATCGCCCAGCGCCCCCGGAGCCCCATTCGGCCACAGCAGAGTCGGTGCCGGAGAATTCGCCGGCATCACCGCTGCCGGAGCCGGCGCGCGCTGCGGCCTCACCGCAGCCGCACCCCCCTGTGGCGTCGCCGTCTGCTGCGCCGCTGGAGCCTGCGCCAGCCCCATCGTTCCACTCATCCAAATCGCAACCGCACTCACCAACAAGAATCCACTCCGCCGCATCATCCCTCCCCTTCAAACTCCGCGCTCCATCCTACCCGCAAACAAAGCTCCGCGTCTCGCCAGCGAATTCCAACCGGCCAGCATCCACTTACCACTTACCACTAACCACTGACCACTACACTCAAGGCGCAAAGCACCGCACAAAGCTCGCCCCCGCTCCCGTCTTTACTATCACCTCACGACGCCCCGACGGAACCACCACCGCCCGTCCCATCGGCAGTTCCACGGCCTCGCATCCCTCGCCCACAACAGTAGCCAACCCCGAAAGCCCCACCACGCACCCCGCCCCATCCACCGGCACAATCGCCTCGTCCCCCGCAGCAACGTCGTACCGGTCCACCACAAAGTACTTCTGCTCGATCAGCCGCACGAACCCATCCATCGCACGCGGCTTCACCTTGCCCGCCGCTGTCCGCGTCTTCAGCGCGCGCAGCCCCTCCTCCAGGTGCAGCTCCCGCCCCCGCCCGTAGTCGTACATCCGGAACGTCACATCGCTGGTCTGCTGCGTCTCCAGCAACACCACTCCCGGCCCGATCGAATGCACCGTCCCCGCATCCACAAAAACCATCTCCCCAGCCGACACCGGAACCCACTCCAACAGCTCCTCCAGGTTTCCTGCCCCAATCGCCGCCCGCACCGCCTCCACCGTCACGCCCACGCCGAGCCCCAGCGCAATCTTCGCCTCCGCTTCGGCGTCCATAACATACCAGCACTCCGTCTTGCCCCGCGGCTCCCCCATCGACCGCGCCATCGCATCGTCCGGATGCACCTGCACCGACAGCTTCTCCCTGGGAAACAGCAGCTTCACCAGCAGTGGAAACTCCGCGCCCCCGTCCTTCCCGACCAAGTCTTTCCCACCCGCGCCCACCAGCCGCTCGCCCGCCTCCGCCGCCACCTGCGCCAGCGTCCGCCCCGCAAACTCGCCCGTCTCCACCACACACTGCGGCCCGGTCAGCCAAGCCTCGCCCACCCGCTCCTTCGTCCCAGTCTCGCTGTACCACGGCCGCAGGTCGAGTCTTCCCCACGGCCGCTCGCTGAACCACGGTGCCAGCCGAAACGGCCCCAACCCATCACTCTCCATCCATCGCCTCAGTCGTCGTCCTCGTCCTTCTTCGCCTTCTTCTGTTTCTGCGTCAACTGCGCCGGAACCGCCCGGTCTCCCATCGCGTCCCGCCACAAGATTACATTCAATTTGCTCGCATCTGCCCGGTCCGCGAGCGTGAAGTCCATCTTCGCCGACTCCCGTGCTCCCACCGCCGTAGCTGCATTCGCAGTGTAGATCAACCCATTCTCGCGGTTCGCGTAGTCCGCCGTAAACGGCCTCTGATCGCCCGCCCCGCTGAACATTGACCCGATCTGCGGCGCCAACGCATCATTATTATTCATCGGTGGCAACCCCAGCAGCGTCTCCATCGTGCGCACCACGCTCACCGTGGTGTAAAAATTGCTGTCCACAAACGTCCCGCCGTCCGCCGACCTCGGTGCATACTTGCTCACCACCAGCGCCAGGCTGCGATGCGCGTCCACGTGGTCCGCCCCGTTCTGTGCATCGTCCTCCAGAATAAAAAACGCCGTATCGTTCCAGTACGCCGAATGCGACACCGCATCCACCACCCGCCCGATCGCCAGATCGTTGTCCGCCACCGAAGACTTCGGCGTCGGCCCGCCCACCGTCGTCCCCGCCGTATGGTCATTCGGCAGCCGCAGCGTGATGTAGTTCGGCATGGTGTCCTTGCCCGCCGCGCGCTCCCCAACCCATCCCGCAAAATGCCGCAGAAATATCTCCGCCCGAATCTGGTCCGGGATCCACAAATTAAAGTCCGGGGCCTCCGCCGCAAAGTGCCCCGCCAGCTCCGGCTTGGTCGCCACATTGCGCACCAGTAACGGGATCGCCCACGGCCACTTGCTCACTCCGCCGCCCCACTCCGCCGGAATCGCCTCTCCCGGCTCAATCGCCTCCCGCGCGCACCTCGTCTCCGCCAACTGCGGCCCCTCCTGCGAACTCCCGCTCTTCTTCGCCTCACAGAACGTCGAAGAGATGAACTCGCCGAAGTTGTAGTGCGTCCTTCCGTGCGCCTCCGCATTGCCCCACATATACCCGCTCTTTGGCTCATTCACATCCGCAATCTTCTGTAGCAGCGGGTAGCCGTTCGCCACCATCCCCTCGTAGTCGTACGTCCGCTGCCCATTGCGATACTCCTGCTGCCACGTCTTCTCCAGGTAGTCCGTCCCAATCGCCGCGTTCGACCACACATGCCCGTCGCCCGACACCTCGCCCGAGTCGAAGAAATTGTCCAGCACGCCGAACTGCAACGCCAGCTCGTGCTGGTTCGGTGTCACGCTCTCGCCGTACATTGCGAGCCCCGCATCGCCGTTCCCCACCGGCCTGCCATTCCGCTTCAGATCGCCGAACAACTGATCGTAAGTCCGGTTCTCCTTGATGATGTAGATCACATGCTTGATCGGCCCTGCCCCTTGTTTGTCATACCCTATATTTTCTTTGTCATTCCGTAGCGCAGCGGAGGAATCTGCTTCTGCTTTCGCACTCGCACTCCCCGCAAACTCGATCCTCTCCTCCGCCGCCTTCATCCGGTTTGCCGTCATCACCTCAGCCGTCGCCGCCTTCAAATCCACCGCACCCACATCGACCGCCGCCAGCGACCCATACAACAGCGTCGCAATATAACTGAAATCCCGCTTTGTCTTCGGAGCCGCCACACCCGCAACCGCCCGCTGCGCAAAGTTATTCGGCCCCGTCCCCCGCCCCTTGTCCGTCGCAATGTACAAAGTCTCTCCAGCCACCGAACCGGGTGCCCCATTCATCGCGGCCTTATCGCGATGAGTGGGACGTACGACCGCCAGACTCATCGGCATCCACTCCGTCGGAATGAACCCCATCGGCTCCACCATCCCCTGCTTCGCCGCCGCAGCCGTCAGCTTCCGCGTATCGATCACCGCCACCGCATCCGAACCCATATTCGCCGCATACAGCCGCCCGCCATCCCCGCTCACCGCCAACGCCACCGGCTCCGCCCCAAAATAACTCTGCCCTGCCAGCCGCGTATCGAAGTATCCCTTCACCGCAAACCTCGATGAACTGGGTGACTTCAATGAACCGGGTGCCCCATCCATCGCAGCTTTATCGCGATGGGTGGGATTGCCGCCACTGATATCCACCGCCGCCACCGCGTCCCGGTTCGCCAGCGCCACATACAGCGTCTTCCCATCCGGACTGATCTCCAACGCACACGGATGCGTCCCCGGCTTCACCGGATCCCTCGGCTTCAGCAGCGCCAGCCTCCGCCGCACCGTCCCATTCACCAGGTCGAGCTCCACCACCTCGCTCGCATTCCACAACGCCACAAACCCGCGCGTTCCATCCTTTGACACCGCCGCCGCCACCGGATACGTACTCGGCACCGCATCGCTCTCCGACAGATCGAACCGCATCTCCACGTTGCCGTTTCGCGAATCAATAACAAGCGCATCATCCGACAAATTGTCCGCCACCAGCAGCCGCTCGCCAACAACCAAATCGGGTGCCCCATTCATCGCGGTTTTATCGCGATGAGTGGGATCTTGTTCCACCACCGCAATCGCCGCCGGATACGGCACGCCCATCGTCCCATCCACCCCGCCAATCAGCTTCGTCCTTCGCGCCCCCTCCAGCTTCTGCAGCCCAATCGGAATCATCCTCTCCGGCGTAATCTTCCCCGCATCGAACCCATACACCGCAATCCCATTCCCCGTCTTGTCCTTCCCATCCCCCACCGGATCGCTCAGCGATGCCATGCTCGCGTACAGATGCCTCCCATCCGCGCTGAACGCCAGCCCCGAGTACAGAGTCTGCTTGCCCGTCGTCGCCGTTCGCTCGTCGGGAAAGTCCGTCACAACTCCCGTCCGCGCATCCATTACCGCCAGCGACTGCTCGTACTTCGATTCGAACGTCCCGTACCCAGCATTCACCGTCACCACATAGCGCCCATCCGGCGACACCGCCATCGAGATCGGCAGCGAGTTCACCCTCTGTGGATCTCCTGGAACCACACCCACAATCTGCTTGCTCGACGGCAGGTCCACCACCGAACCCGTCCCCTGCGCCAACACGCCCGTTGCCACGCCCGAAACAACCAGCAAAATCCCGCCCAATCCAACCCGCGCCCCACTCCACACTCCGCATCCACGCATCAACCTGGCCCATGAATCTCTCATCCACTCACCCTAACAAATCCATCTTGCGCTTCCATTACAAAACTCTTACACCCCGCGCGAACCGCGCCCTGCTAGCGTCGAATCTAACAGTAAGTACGGCAACTTTAGAGGTCAATCCAGCACAATGTCCCCAACCCTCCTCATCCCCGAAGCGCCCGCCTCCGAGCCCCGCACGCAAGCTCCCCCCCGCGCCGTCTCCGATCCCATCACGCCCCAGAACAGCACCGCCCGCCGCAACGCCGCCGGCGTCGCCCGCCAGATCAAGCAGGATCTGCGCATGGGCCGCACTCACCAGCAGGGCCGCATCAACTGGATCACTGCCGTCGTCATGGTTCTCTTCCACGCCGGAGCCATCGCCGCGCTCTTCTGCTTCTCCTGGAAGAACCTCGCCGCCTTCGCCATCATGTACTTCTTCGCCATCAACGTCGGCATCGGCATGGCCTACCACCGCCTGCTCACACATCGCGGCTACCGCGTTCCCAAGTGGCTCGAATACTTCTTCACCGCCTGCGGAACCATGGCCCTCGAGGGAGGCCCCATCTTCTGGGTCGCCACCCACCGCGTCCACCACCAGAACTCCGACCACGAGGGCGACCCGCACACTCCGCGCGATGGCGCTTGGTGGTCGCACGCCGGTTGGATCATCTCCGGCCGCGCCCTCCACTCCGAGACGGCCCTTCTTGGCCGCTACGCCCCAGACCTTACCCGCGACAAGGGCCACGTCTGGCTCTCCCGCTTCCACTGGCTCCCGCTCGTCTTCACCGGCATCGCGCAGATCATTATCGGCGCAGCTCTCGCGCCCACAGGCCACGCCCTCTACGGAGCAGTCTCCATGCTTCTCTGGGCAACCTTCCTGCGCGTCACCATCGGCCTGCATGCCACCTGGCTGGTCAACTCCGCCACCCACATCTTCGGCTCCCGCCGCTTCGACACCCACGACGACTCGCGCAACTCCTGGTGGGTCGCCCTGCTCACCGGCGGCGAGGGATGGCACAACAACCACCACGCCCATCCCGTCAGCGCCCGCCACGGCCTCGCCTGGTACGAGTTCGACCCCAACTACTACGGCATCTGGCTCCTCGCCAAGCTCGGCCTCGCCACAAAGGTCCAGACCGCCCACTACGACCCCGCCAACCCCAAACCCGCCGGCGTCTTGTAGCCCACGCTCGCTGTATCTAAAAATATACAAAAGATATTTTGAAGATAATTCCGTAAGCCAACACTTTTGCGTAATTTTGTGCCAGAGTTGATTGCGTAGTAGCAGTAAAGGAGAAAAACAATAATGCAATCACTACTGTCCATCAGGTTTAGTCGAGAACATTGTGACGAGAAGATTGAGGAATTTCAGGCAGAGCTGGATTTACTTGATAGCGATCTCAATATCTCTCCGAAGAAAATCACCGGAAAGCTAACCGCAGCAACGGAAAACGACATTATTCAAATGGAGCTTGATCCAGATAATGTCGTAGTCAAATTTGGGAATTGGAAATATAAATTTCAATTCCTCAACCGAGATCGTAACTTCACATTGGTTCAGGGCTGGTAGGTCTATAGGAAAATTATTTAGACCTCACCCCTCCGGCAGATTCATCGCCCGCTCGACCACCTCGCCCGCCCTCACCAGATCCACCTCTTTCACCTCCAGCGAGTAGCAGTCTTCGTCCTCCACGCTCCCCTCCGCATTGGCCACAATGCGATTCCAGATTCCAGCCTCCTCCAGCACTCGCGCCACATTCTCCGCGTCGCTGCGATGCCCAAACGCCCCCAGCACCGCCGTCGTCCCATCGTCGATCGCCTCATCCGCGACCTCCACCTCCTGCCCCGGAAACAGCCCCATCTTCTCCCGCAGGATCGCCATCGCCCCGTCCAGATCGCGTTGCTGCACGATCACCTGCAGTGCTACCGGAGGCCCACCGTAGAACGATCCGCTCCCGCTATGTGCCTTCGCCACGTCGCGCACCTCAATCTCCATCCCCTCGGCTTCCAATAAATCGCATGCCTCTCCTGCTGCAATCGCGTCATGGAACGTCGTCAGCACCGCCATCCCCTTCGCTAGCCCCTTCGCCGCAGGCTCCGGCTTCAAATCAGGTTCGCGCTGCGCAACCGCAGGAAACCCCAACCCTGCATAGTAATCCGCACCCGCAGCAGCTCGTTCCGCCATGCCCATATGTCCAGCCTCCGCCGCGGGCGCCGCGTCCACCTGCAACCTCCGGCTTGCCATCTCGCTGCGCAGCACGCCCTGCGCCTCGTCCGTCAGGTCTTCGGGCCGCTCCGCCAGCCCCAGCAGTTCCGTGTCGGACATCTCGCGATACAACTCGCTCAACCGTCGCATCTCCGCGCCCCAATCCATTCCATCTCTCATCGCCCGAGAATATCACCCGCCGCGGAACTTCCCGCCCCGCCTCTGCGTAGTACACTCAGAACCAAGCCCGGTTCCGACGAGGTAGCCCATGATCTTCGTTGCCCTTCTCGCCCTTCTCTACTTCCTGCCCACCATCGTCGCTGCGAATCGCGGCCACGGCATCGCGCTCATCCTCCTGCTCAATCTCTTCTTCGGCTGGACGGTCGTCGGCTGGTTTGTCCTGCTCGTCTGGGCGCTCGTCTCCTGCCCCTGCTACCGTGTCGTTCCCGTCCCCGTCGCCTACTACTACCCGGCCAACCCCTGGCGCAGATAAAAACTCACCGCCTCGCACCACGCCGCGCTCGCCCCTACACCTTCGGCGAAAAATCCGTCAGCTTCATGAACGTAGACTCGTGCAGTTTCACAAATGCGCCGTCCTTCTCCGTCTCCGCCTGTAGGGCCACCCACTCCGCATCCGTCTTGAACTTCGCCCAGCTCTCGGTGGCGGCCTGCCGGCTATTGTGTCTCAGCATATAGACCAGCGTCCGTCCAGCCAGCGGATCGTCCGTGGGCACCCAGTACCCCACCCCATGCATCCCCATCCGCTCGAAGATCTTCGTCTCTTTCGTCCGGAACCGCTCCAGAATCCCCGCCTCCTTGCCCTCGTTCAGGTGGTAGATTCTCAGCTCATACACCGTCTCGTCCGTCACTCCGCCCGCCGCCTGCGCAGACAACTCTCCTCCCAAGCCGTTTCCAATCATCGCCGCCGCTCCCAGCCCCATCAACAACTCGCGTCGCTCCATACCGCCTCCAATTCCCGTCCTAACCCGCAACTTACCACTTACCACTGACCACGCACCACTCTCCGCACTATACTCATCTTCACGCCATGAACATCAACCGACGACACGGAGCCATTGCCCTTGCCATCACCCTCGGTGTGCTCGTGGTCGCTGGTCTCATCGCATTCAACATCGCCTGGATCATCCTCAACGAGCGCCGCCTGGTCCTGGTAGTCCTTGGCCTCATCCTCTTCGGTCTGCTCACCGCCGGCGTCATCCTCAACACCGTCTTCCTGGTCCGCGAAGTCCGCCGCAACGAGCGTCAGGACTCCTTCCTCAACGCCGTCACCCACGAACTCAAGACCCCCATCGCATCCATCCGCCTCTACCTCGAGACCCTCCAGCGCCACACCGTCCCCGAGGAACAACAGCAGCAGTTCTACCAGATCATGCTGGCCGACTCCGACCGTCTCCTCGCCACCGTCGAGCAGGTCCTCAAGGCCGGCGAACTCGGCGCTCGCCGTCCCCAGGACCGCATCCTCCTCGAGCTCGCGCCCCTCGTCTCCGACTGCATCGACATCACCCTTCTGCGCCACCACCTCCCCACCGACGCCATCCAACTCGCCCCCGTCCCCGGCAACGTCCGCCTGCACGTCCGCTCCATCCCCGAAGACCTCCGCACCGCCGTCCTCAACCTCCTCGAAAACGCCGTCAAGTACTCCCCCGACTCCATCGAAGTCCGCTGCTCGCTCGCCATCTCCGGCTACAGCAACGTCGCCCTCACCGTCACCGACGCCGGCGTCGGCCTGCCCACCGACCAGCTCAAGCGCATCTTCAAGCGCTTCTACCGCGTTCCTGGCCGCAACGCCGCGCGCATCCGGGGCACCGGCCTCGGCCTCTTCCTGGTCCGCGCCATCGCCCGCCAGCACGGCGGCAGCATCACCGCCGCCAGCCCCGGCCCCAACCTCGGCACCACCATCACCCTCACCCTCCCCCTCGCCAATCCCCAGCAGACTACCCCATGATCTACGATGAGTTCTGTGATCATTTCTCTCGTACTGCTCGCCGCAATCAGCACACCCCAACAGGTAACGAGAATTGTGGTCACCAAATCTGATCACACGATGACGCTTTACCACGATCAAACGAAGCTGCAATCTTACCGAATCTCGCTAGGCAGCAGCACGGGCCCAAAGCAACTAGCAGGAGATCGTAAAACGCCCGAAGGGCTGTATGTCGTCGACGCGAAAAATTCAACGAGTCGATTCCATCGCGCCTTTCACGTCTCATATCCCAACGCACAAGATCGGGGGCGAGCTGCGAAGAATGGAGTGAATCCCGGTGGCGACATTGAGATTCACGGACAAATGAATTCAACTGCGTGGCTAGGGCCGCTCGCGCGCTACTTCGATTGGACGGCCGGTTACATTGCACTCACCAACGACGAAATCGACGCGATCTGGCCGATTGTTCCCGTCGGAACGCCTGTTGAGATAAAACCATAAACGCGCCTATGACCCCCTCACCCCTCATCGCCCTCATCGAAGACGAAGAGCACCTCGCTCAGGGCCTGCTCTTCAATCTCGCCGCCGAGGGCTATCGCACTCATCACGAGTCCGACGGCGACGCCGCACTCGCCTATCTCCTCGCCCCGCCCGAAAAGATCGCCGCCATCGTCCTCGACTGCATGTTGCCCGGCACCGATGGCTTCACCATCGCCCGCGCCCTGCGCGACGCCCAGTGCTACACTCCCATCCTCATGCTCACCGCGCGCTCCCGTCCCGAGGACATCCTCGCCGGCCTCGAAGCCGGTGCCGACGACTATCTCCCAAAGCCCTTCGACCTCAACATCCTCCTCGTCCGCATCAAGTCCCTCCTCCGACGCACCCAGTGGCAATCCACCCAACCTTCTTTGTCATCCCGCACCCTGAGCGACCCTGAGCTTGTCGAAGGGGAGTCGAAGGGGGCGGGATCTGCTTCTCTCCCTCCGTCCCCCACCGACACATACACCTTCAACCACCGCACCATCCGCTTCGACGCCCTCGAGCTCATCGCTCCGCACCGCACCACGCACCTCACCGTCATGGAGGCGGACCTCCTCCGCTACCTCACCGACCGCGCCGGCCAGATCGTCTCCCGCAAGCAGATCCTCGAAGAGGTCTGGCGCGTCCGCGAAGACACCGACACCCGCGCCGTCGACAACTTCATCGTCCGCCTCCGCCGCTACATTGAGGACGACCCCGCCAATCCCGCCCACCTCACCACCGTTCGAGGCATCGGCTACCGCTTCCTCCCCAACCCACAATGAATGCTCTCGGCATGGCACTGACTGCTTACCATTCAGGGCAAGAGGACGCCTCGTTCACCATCGTGCGCGATGACGGCTTTGAACAAACGGTACGTGCAAAAGTATTTTTTGATGACACAAAGTTTCCCGCTCTCGAAACCTGCGCGCTCGATCTCTGCCGGGGACAGGTACTGGATGTGGGGGCTGCCGCTGGACGTCATTCCTTGGAACTGCATCGCCGCGGTCTCGATGTCTGGTCGCTGGATATCTTGCCGGAAACCCAACCGATTATGTCCCAACGCGGCGTCCCGCATCCCCTGGTCGGCGATATTTTATCTTGGGCGGAACGTTCCTTCGACACGGTTCTAATGCTGATGAATGGAATTGGAATGGTTGGCACGCCCCAAAGACTCGACGAATTCCTCCGTCATGCCCATCGCCTAGTTTCACCGGGAGGACAACTTCTCTGCGATTCCATTGACGTATCCATGACCACCGCTCCAATTCACGTCGCCCACCGCACCAGAAACTTTGAGCTTGGGCTCTATCCCGGCCAACAGCGTTTCGCAGCAAGATGTGACGGAGTCACAGGAGAGACCTTCGACTGGCTGCATATTGACGTCGCATCGCTCACTCGACACTGTTCCGCGAATGGGTGGGATTGCCAACTGATCCAGCAGCAAGCAGATGGTCATTATCTTGCCAGGATATTCCGTGTCACATAATACGCACCCGCCGGGTGCCCCGGATCTAGCTTCTTAGACCTGGGGTCTTAGTTGTTGCCGGTTCTTGCCGTCATTCCGACCGCCGCGGAGGGCCCCCGCATTTGTTTCCGTTGCCGTTGGCTCCGTTTGTCTCGCAGTGCACGGTATAGTATGCACATCTATGGCTTGCCCTCGATGGGGTGCTCTGTATGGACCTGTGCCAGCCAATGCCCGTCGCGAAGCACCCAAACAGTGGTTGCAATGAAAGTACCGGCGTAGTGCTTGTCCCCGCAGGTCGCATCTTCGGTGACACGGTAGACAGTCAATAGCGAACTTGCTGAAATCGTCCGCTGGCGCCGGTCGCTCAGCGTGAATTTGTTTAGCTTGCACCCGGATAGATTCGTTATTACCTCGTCGCGCGTACTCACCCCGTCTTCCACGCTCAGGTAGTCTTCCGTCATCATCGATCGCAACGCAACCAGGTCATTGTGCTCCAGCGCAAGCCAGAAGCTCTGTTCAAGATCGTAGACAGAAGGGGGTTGCTGAGCAAAAGCCGGCATCAGTATCGCGAACGTCACAACCAACCATCGTAGTTTCATCGGCAATCTTTCTCTCTTGGGCTTCATCGTCTTCACCGGTATCCCCTCTTGTGTAGACAGATCGGATGACATTGTATCGCTCTCGATGTCTGGCATCCCCGCACCCCCCTGCGTCTTCATCCCCCGCCCCGCCGTCTCATACTGCATGTATCCCGCCCGCCCAATCAGCCTTCTTGCATCCGCCCTCCTTGCCCTGGCTCTTCCCGCTCTCGCGGCCCAGCCCGCCCCGCATGCGCACGCGCCAAAACCTGCCGCAGTCACCGCTCCCGTCACCGTAACCGATAATGGCCGCTCCTGGACGCTCGACAATGGCATCGTCAAGGCCACCGTCAACAAGAGCAGTGGCTCTCTTGCATCGCTCATCTATCACGGCGTCGAGACCATCGGTGGCTCCGGAGGATACTGGGAGCAGACCCCGCAGGACGCGCTCCAGCTCACCAACTCCATCGACATCGACCCCTCCACCAACGGCGGCGAGCGCGCGGAAATCTCCATCAAAGGCGTCTCAGGCGGTAACCAGATGCTGGGCCGCGGTGCGCCCGGCGGTGGCACATACGACGACATGGAGATTCGTTACACCCTCGCTCGCGGCGTCAGCGGAATCTACGTCTACGCCATCTTCACCCATCCAGCCTCCTACCGCGCCGGCGGCGTCGGTTCGGAGAGCCGTTACATCGCCCGCCTCAGCCCCACCTTCGACTGGATCACCGTCGACAAGGACCGCAACATGCTGGGGTGCGCCCCCCTCGACTGGGGCACCGGAGTCGTCGTCCACGCCAAGGAGCAGCGCATCCTCAACCAGGGCGTCTACAAGAACTCCGTCGAGCACAAGTACAGCTACTCCGGCGTACAGTTCAGGACTCCCGCCTACGGCTGGTCCAGCACGAAGGACCACATCGGCATCTGGTTCATCAACCCCACTATCGAGTACCTCAGCGGCGGCCCAACCAAGCTCGAGTTGGACGACCACTTTGGCGACAATGACAACCCCGAGCCCATCATCCTCGACTACTGGGTCGGCGGACACTACGACACCGGCGCGCGCGTCAACGTCGCCGCCGGACAGGAATGGTCCCGTGTCGTCGGTCCCATCTTTGTCTACGTCAACTCGTTGGACCATCCCAAACCAACCACCCAGGCGGAACGCAACACGCTCGCCGCCACCTCCGGCTCCGGCGAACCAACCATTCCCGCCAGTTGGCACGCCAACCAAAACGCCCTCTGGCAGGACGCTCTCGCCCAGGCGAAAAAAGAAACCGCCAAGTGGCCCTACGCCTGGGTAGAAGGCGTGGACTACACCCCGCTGGACCAGCGCGCGAAGGTGACCGGGCAAATCCTGCTCACCGACCCGCTGGCGCCGAAATCGAAGACTCCTTCGACCGGCCTGCGTCACCTCACCGTCGGCCTGACCGTGCCCGACGCTCCCAATCTGCCCTGGATTCACAACGCCACCGGCTACCAGTTCTGGGCAGATGGAACGCCCGACGGCAGATTTACCATTCCCAAGGTCCGTCCCGGCAACTACACGCTTCATGCCTTTGCCGATGGTGTGCTGGGTGATTTTGCGCAGGCCAACATCACCGTCGAACCCGGCAAAACTCTCAACCTGGGCAAGCTGGAGTGGAAACCTGTGCGCTACGGTCGCCAGCTCTGGGAGATCGGATACCCCGACCGCACCGGAGACAAATTCTTCAAGGGCGACGGCGCAAACAACTGGCTGTGGGGCTGGAACATGCGCTACGCCCTCCTGTTCCCCAACGACATCACCTACACCATCGGCAAGAGCGATTACCACAAGGACTGGTTCTTCGAGGAGGTGCCCCACGCCACCAACCTGTCCTTTGTCAATCCCGCGGCCAAAGACCCCGCCAACCAGCGTTTTGGCTGGGTCAAAGGCGAGTCCCTCATCCAATATCCGCAAACCAATCAGCATGGCCCGTGGACCATCTACGGCAGCGGACGCCAGACGGTCTGGACCATCAAATTCAATATGGCCAAGCCGGTGCAAGGCATTGCCGCCCTCCGCGTGGCGTTGGCCGGCGTCAACGGTCTCCACGACGGTCTCGCCGTCGGCCTCAACGGCCAGAGCATCGGAGCCATCGGCGACGGCCGCGACCCCGACAACGCCCGCCTCATCACCACCAACAGCATCCGCTACAACGCAGATAAGGGCCTCAACCAGCAGCGCACCCTCCGTTTCGACGCCGCGCTGCTCAAGCCCGGAGTAAATGAGATGACCCTCACCGTCCCAGCCGGAGACCTGCAAAGCGGCGTCGTGTGGGACTACCTCCGCCTCGAACTCGACGAGAATCACAAATGATCCGCAAGGCATGAATACCAGGTACGTTCGCCAATCGCTCCCCGGATACCATCTCCTAGGAAGTGAGAGGTCGCTATCGAGTCACGGGCAATCCTAAGATAGAATTCTCCTCTGGCCCAACCCATCCTCTGCGGAGTACCATTCGCCCCAAGAGGCTCCCAGGCCTCGCCGTCTTCCCCGGCAAGGAGGCACTCCATGTCGAAGTGCACACTGCGCAGCATCTTTACCGTACTGATCTACGCCGGAGTCGTTATCTTCCTCTTCCCGTACTTCATCGGCCGCCTCACCCACGTCGGCTTCTTCGTCCTCGCAGGTCTTGGCCTCGCGGTCGTCTGCGGCGTCCTCCGCTGCTGCTGCACCGAAGGCGACTGCACCGAGCCCATCCCCCCCAAGCCCACCCACCACTCCACCACGCACTAGCCCCCGACGAACAAGTTGTAGCGCCGAAGGCGCGCTCTATGCCAGCCTATGGCGTGGCCTAGGTGCAGATACAGAAAAATCGAAGAGGGCTGAAGGCCCGATCTATGTGCCTTCGACCATAATTGCATCCCACACCCACTGAACTTACTCTACTCGTTAGATGCCCGAAACTTCGCCATCAACCCGCGAACCTCGCCCGCTGCGCAGACTCGTCGCCGCCACGTTGATGCTCGTCTTTCTATCGCCGCTCGTTCTGCCTCTCTTCGCCGCAACCTCCGACCCCGATGCCTCATTGCCCGCCTGCTGCCGCCGTCACGGAAAGCACCACTGCAATATGACGATGGCGATGATGGCGATGCTCGTCGCCTCCAGCGGCCCGGCACTCACCACTCCGCCCTGCCCGCTCTATCCCGCCGCAGCCACGCCCGTCCGCATCGTCACCGCGTACTTCGCCGCGCAACTCCCGCCGTCGATTGAGATTCGCCGAGACCCCGCGCCGTCCGCGCCAACTCTGCTCCGCATCTGCACCCTCTCCATCACATCAAACTGCACCCGCGGCCCTCCCGCGCGCCTCGCCTAAGCGCCCACACCTGAATCTCTATCTCAGTTCGGTCTCGTCGCCCCGCGACGCGCGCCCATGTCTCGTCACGTCCTCGTGACTCTTGGAGCCTTATGCGACCTCTCACCCTGAAACTCTCTCTCGCCCTCGGACTGCTTCTGCTCTCCGCCTCCATCGCGCGCGCCACCGTCTTCTCCCAGCTTCAGGGCGTCGTGCACGACCCTCAGCATCGCCCGCTCACCGCCGCGCACATCACCCTCGCCGCCGCGCACTCCGCCTTCACGCTCTTCGCGGACACCAACCCCGAAGGCTCATTCACCATCCCCAACATCCCACTCGGCGACTACACCGTCACCGTCACTCACGCGGGCTTTGCAACGCTACAGCAGCCGCTCACCGTGCACTCGGACACCACATCCATCCTGCACTTCCAGCTCCAGCTCGGCAGCGTCTCGCAGTCCGTCAACGTCACCGCCGACACCCAGACCGCCAACGTCGACACCGTCACACCCACCACGCTTCTCTCCCGCACCGACATCGCCCAGACTCCCGGCGCAGACCGCTCCAACTCCATGGCCATCATCACCGACTACGTTCCCGGCGCATACATGACCCACGACATGCTGCACATGCGCGGAGGCCATCAGGTCGCATGGCTCATCGACGGCGTCGAGATTCCCAACACCAACATCGCATCCAATCTCGCCGCACAAATCGACCCCAAGGACATCGACTACCTCGAAGTCCAGCGCGGCAGCTACACCGCCGACATCGGCGATCGCACCTACGGCGTCTTCAACGTCGTCCCGCGCACTGGCTTCGAGCGCGACCGCGCCGCCGAGCTCGTCCTCTCCGCCGGCAACTTCCTCCAGACCAACGACCAACTCAGCCTCGGAGACCACAACGAGCGCAGCGCCTACTACGTCAGCTTCAACGCCAATCGGAGCGACTACGGCCTCGCCCCGCCCATCGGCACCGTTCATCACGACGCCACCAACGGCGTCGGCGGCTTCGCATCCCTTCTCTACAACCGCACGCCGCAGGACCAGCTCCGTCTCATCGCCCAGCTTCGCGAGAACTTCTTCCAGATCCCCTACGATCCCAGCTCCACCGACTTCGGGGCCCAGCAGTACGACTCCAGCGGCCTGCGCGACACCCAGCACGAGTCCGACACCGCCCTCCTCTTCACCTGGCTGCACACACTCAATCCCTCCACCGTCCTCCAGATCTCGCCGCTCTTCCACAGCAACGCCACCGACTACAACTCAGCCCCCACAGACGCACCTACTGCCACCACGGTCGATCGCACCTCCAACTACGCCGGCCTGCAGGCCAATATTTCGACCGCCATCGCGCGTAACACCCTCCAGGCCGGCCTCTACTCCTTCGGCCAGCACGACAGCTATCGCTTCAACGTCCTCTTCAACGACGGCAGCGGCACCGCGCCCATCCATGAGAACGACGCCACATCTGGCGGAGTCATCGAAGAATACCTCTCCGATAGCTATAAGCCCTCCAACTGGCTCACCCTCATCGCCGGCCTGCGCCAGACCCATTTCCAAGGCCAGTTCACCGAGGATTCCACCGACCCGCGCTTCGGAGCAGCCCTGCGCATCCCGTATCTCAACTGGGTCTTCCGCACCTTTTACGGCCGCTTCTACCAACCCCCACCGCTCATCACTGCCTCCGGTCCCGTCCTCGCCTTCGCCAACGCCAACGACACCACCCTCGTCCCACTCCACGGAGAGCGCGACGAGGAGCGCCAATTCGGCCTACAGATTCCCTACCGCGGCTGGCTGCTCGACGCCGACACCTTCAAAACCCGCGTCAACAACTTCCTCGACCACTCCAACATCGGAGACTCCAGCATCTACCTCCCCGTCACCGTCGACGGAGCTCTCGTCCGCGCCTGGGAGCTCACCCTCCGTTCGCCGCGCATTGCCCGCCTCGGCCAGGCCCATCTCGCCTACTCCAACCAGATCGCCCAGCAGCGCGGCAACATCACCGGCGGCCTCATCTGCACCCCCATCGGCGACCCCGCCTGCGACGCCGGCTTTGCCTACACTCCCGTAGATCACGACCAGCGCAATACCCTCAATATCGGCTTCAACGCCACGCTCCCCGGCCACGCCTACGCCTCCACCAACATCTACTACGGCTCCGGCTTCACCAACGGCTCGCCCGACCCCACCACTCCCTACCCCAACGCCTATCTGCCCCAGCACACCACCTTCGACCTCGCCCTCGGCAAGTCCATCACCGAGAGCATCTCCGCCTCCATCACCGCCTCCAACGTCGCCAACCGCCGCATCCTGCTCGACAACTCCCTCACCTTCGGCGGCTTCCACTTCAACGATCCCCGCCAGCTCTACGCCGAACTCCGCTTCCGCTTCCACCTCTGACGCACGCCCGCTATACACTCAAATTCAGTACCGTATGCGCCTGCTCACCCGATACATCCTTCGCGAAGTCGTCTCCTACGCTCTCCTCGGCGCGGTCCTATTCACCTTCGTGCTCTTCATGCGCGACCTGCCAAAGATCCTCGAGCTGGTCGTCCGCGACTCCGCCTCCCTCACCGACGTCCTGCGCATCTTCGCCTACACTCTGCCCAACACCCTCACCGTCACCCTCCCCACCGCCGTCCTCGCAGGTATCCTCCTCGGTCTCTCCCGCCTTGCAGCCGATAGTGAAGTCACCGCCATGCGCGCCTGCGGCATTGGTGCATTCACCTTCGTCCGCATCGTCTCCATCCTCGCTTTCATCGCGCTCGACCTCGGCCTGCTCAACGCTCTCTACTTCGCACCGCGCGCCGCCACCAACCTGCTAAAGCTGGAAGACCGTCTCAAAACCTCGCAGGCTTCCTTCGAGGTTCAGCCCCGCGTCTTCTACGAAGACTTCAAGAACTACGTCCTCTACGTCCAGGACATTCCCTCTGGCGGAACC
>Ga0182030_10011367_pt1 | contig 17980 bp, 19 predicted proteins | sample 812S3MmetaG_FD_121299 | JGI IMG/M metagenome (GOLD analysis project Ga0182030, IMG submission 121299) | Permafrost microbial communities from Stordalen Mire, Sweden - 812S3M metaG (Illumina Assembly) | ecosystem: Environmental > Terrestrial > Soil > Wetlands > Permafrost | place: Sweden...
CATCGCGAAGTCCTGGAAGTCGAGGTTGGCGGCCTCAATGAAGCGCTGACGCTCCGGACCTTCGACCGGCGGGAACCCTCGGCGTTTGACTGCCTCGGCCCGTTCGCGAAACCGAAGCACCATTTCTTGGGGATCAAAGGTAGGGTTCACAACGCGATGATAGAGGCTTCAAGTGAGACTTGAGTTGGTATCATGGATTCTCAACTCAGTACTCCTGAGTTGTGGCCGCCGCCAGTTATGGCCCGTGGTCAGTGAGGAGTTGACGTGAAAAAAGGCCGCCACCGTCGGTTTGTTGAAGCGCGCGAACTCAAACGCTCGACCGGTCCCCGCGCGACAACTTGCGTCGAATGTGGCGCGGCGCCCGAGGACGTCCACGCGGAGTGGTGTCTCGCCGAAGAGGATCGGTACGACGAGATTCTCGGCTCGCTGCCTCGAACGTCGTTCAATGAAGAGGATCCCCTCGCGGCCGAGAGCTAGGCCGGCTTTCGAAAGACGGGATGGGGAAGGCGCGTGCCCTTGGGCTGCGCCGAGCGCTTATTCATGAAGGCCAGGAGCTGGTCGTAGACCTGCTGACCGACCATCGCCACCAACTCTTCACTCATTGAGTCAACGACGCGGTCTTTGCCGATGAAGGCCTTCGGGTCTTCGGTGCACCACCAATGGAAATCTGCGCCGCCGGCGCCCCAATGACTGCGGTTCCACTGCGAGATGCGGGTGATGACGTGTCCATCGTCTTCGACCTCGTCGTCGCGGCGCAGTGGGAGCTGCCAGCAGACCTCGGGCTTCAACGGGATGTAACTCTCCTCGTTGTCGATCGCCATCACGTGGAGCGCACATCCCGGGCCTCGATGAAAGTCGGGGCGATTGAGGAAGATGCACGCGTCCTGGACGAGCCGGGTGACGATTTCGCCGTTTTTCTTCACACGCGTCGTTCCCTGACGGCCCTTGGATTTGAACTGCCACTGGTCGGCGGTCAGGCGCTTGGCCGCTTTCTCCACGCGGCGTTGGTCCTTTTCGTCCGTAAAGTGCGCCCCGTAGCTGCAACAGCCCTGGACGAGCTCGGGCGTCGCCTCGGTCAGGACGCCTTGGCACCCGGCCCCGAAGATGCACTTCCAATTGCTCTCGAGGAACGTCACGTCGAACATCCACGTGCGTTGACGTTTCGTGTCTTCGAAACTGATCCACTCGTGGGCGTCAGAGGGTATTGAACTCACAGAGAGAACTTACCTGGTGTCCGCGAATGAACGTGGCCCATAGACTCGGGACATGACTACCGTCGATACTTTTGAAGTCCTGACATTGACCGACGAGGCCCGCAACGTCGTGCTCGACGCCCTCGCAGCCGAAGAGCACTCCGAGACGTTGGCGCTCTTCGTCGAAGTGACGGGCACCCGCGGCGCGGGTTACGCCTACGACCTTTACTTCTCGGACCGCGCCGATGCGCCCGAAGGCGCCGCGATCGGCAGTGACGGTGGGGTGAGCATTGTGGTGCCGCCCAAGAGCGTGGATCGTCTGCGCGGCAGCCGACTGGAGTTCGCGAGCGAAGGCGGCGGGGGTCTCGTACTGGTGAACCCGAACGCGCCGACGCCCGAGGAGATCAACCCCGGCGTTCCGGCTGACATTCTCGCCATGGGCATTGGAGGACCGCTCGCGACACTGGCGATCGAAGTGCTCGAATCCAGTGTCAATCCGGCCATTGCGTCTCACGGGGGACGCGCTGACTTGATTGCGCTCGATGAAGAGAAGAAGGTCGCGTACCTCAAGCTCTCGGGCGGATGCCAGGGCTGTGCGATGAGTCGAATGACCCTCTCCCAGGGCATTGAGACCCAACTCATCGAAGCGATTCCTGAATTGACCGGCGTCATCGACGTCACGGACCACGCCTCAGGAGAGAATCCCTTCTACGCCAAAGAGTAAGAGCGGCGTTCGGCCGTTCTAGAATTACCTGATGTTGCGCTTCCTCACGGCCGGAGAGAGTCACGGTCCATCCTTAAGTGTCATCGTCGAAGGGCTGCCCGCGGGCCTGGCGATCGGCGTCGAGGAGATCGCGGACGAGCTGGCTCGTCGCCGACTCGGTTACGGACGCGGCCCACGCATGCGCTTCGAACGAGACGAACTGCGTCTGATTGGCGGCGTGCGCCACGGACGCACCCTCGGCTCACCGGTCGCGGTCGAAATCTTGAACTCCGAATGGCCCAAATGGGAACAGGAGATGTCCGCGGCCCCGGGGACCCCCACGCAAAAGCAAACGAAACCGCGGCCCGGCCACGCCGACCTGGCCGGTATGCAGAAGTACAACTTCGATGACGCGCGCGATGTGTTGGAGCGAGCGAGTGCCCGAGAGACCGCCGCGCGAGTCGTAGCCGGCGCGCTCGCCAAAGCGCTCCTGTCGACGATTGGGGTGGCGATCGTGAGCCACGTCATCCGAATCGGTGAGGCCGCGACGCCCGCCGATCTTCGACCGCTTCCGGGTGACCTCGAGGCGATCGACGAAAACGAAGTCCGTTGCTTCGACCCCGAGAGCGCCGAGGCCATGATCGTCGAAATCAAGGCCGCGGCGAAGGTCGGCGATTCACTCGGCGGGATCGTCGAAGTCGTCGCCTACGGCGTGCCGGTCGGACTGGGTAGTCACGTCCAGTGGGATCGAAAGCTCGACGGTCTGCTCGCGGGTGCGTTGATGAGCATCCAGGCGGTCAAGGCGGTCGAAATCGGCGACGGTTTCACTCAGGCCTCCCAGCGCGGCAGTGTCGCGCACGACGCGATCGCCTACGACGCAACGTTCGTGCAGGGCGGCGGATACGTACGTCGCTCCGATCACGCCGGGGGCACGGAGGGTGGGATCTCTTCCGGTGCGCCGATCATCGCCAAAGTGGCCATGAAGCCGCTCTCAACATTGAATCGACCGGTACTCGAGACCGTGGACGTAGTGACCCACGAGACCGCGATCTCGTTCAAGGAACGTACCGATGTCACGGCCGTACCGGCGCTCGGCGTCGTGACCGAAGCAATGATGGCGCTCGTCTTGGCCGACGAGGCGTTACGAAAGTTCGGTGGGGACTCGGTCGAGGAGTTCACGCGCAACCACGCCTCGTACATTGCCAATCTGGGCTCGACCTCATCTGCCGCTCGTCCCGCCTGACCGTGAGCCGCCTCGTTCTCGTTGGACTGCCCGGTACCGGCAAGACGACCGTCGCGCTCGCGCTCGCTGAACTCTGGCGTTGCGACGCCGTTGACACTGATGACGTCCTGGCGGCGGCGGTCGGCAAGGCGGCCTCGCAGTACCTGCGCGACGAAGGCGAAGGTGCCTTTCGCTCCCGCGAACTCGAAGCGTTGCGAGCGGCTCTCGCGAATGAGACGGACGGGGTCATTGCGACCGGCGGTGGCATCGTCTGTACGCCGGCTGCGCGAGAAGCCCTCGGCGATGAGTTCACCCTGTGGCTCGACTGTGATGACGACGTCATCCTCACTCGACTCAGCGACGTCGACCGACCGTTGCTCGCCCACGGACCGGCCGAAGCGCTCGCGATGCTTCGCAGCGAACGAGGCGAGTGGTACCGCGCAGTCTCGCGCGCACGCATCGACACGTCAGCGACACTCGACGACGTGATCGCGCGCGTCACGCGCGAAGTCGAAAGGTCGACGCGATGAATGTGGTGGTTGACCTCGGCGATCGCTCCTATGACGTGGTCCTCGCCGAGGGTGCCCGGCATCAATTGGCCGAGCTGATTGCCCGACGCGCGGCGTCCGCTCGAGTCGCGCTCATCGTCACGACGCCAACGATTGCCGCTCAACCATGGTTCAATGTCGCCAGCGGAATCGATCAACACGTGCTCACGGTGCCCGATGGCGAAGCGGCGAAACGACTCGACGTGCTCGAGGAGCTCTTAGAAGAGGTGGCGCAGTTCGATCTGTCGCGTAGTGACGTACTCGTCGGCGTCGGCGGTGGGGCATTGACCGACGTCGTGGGCTTCGCGGCGGCAACGTATCTGCGCGGGGTCGCCCTGGTACAGATTCCCACGACGCTCGTGGGCCAGGTCGATGCCGCGATCGGTGGAAAGACCGGCGTCAACCTTCGATCGGGCAAGAATCTCGTCGGCGCGTTTCACCAGCCGATTGGCGTCTTGTGCGACTTCGAGACGATTGCTACGTTGCCGGAACGCGAACGCCTTAGCGGTTTGGGCGAGGTGGCCAAGTGCTGGATATTGGAAGGCGGGTTCGCCGCGGAATTGACCGACGTCTCGCTCCATGACCTCGTCGTGATGTCAGTGAAACTCAAGGCCGCAATCGTCGGTGCCGATGAACGTGAGGGTGGTCGCCGCGCGCTCTTGAACTACGGCCACACGCTGGCTCACGCGTTGGAAAAAGTGGCGTTAGCGCGCGACCGCGACGAATTGCGACACGGCGAGGCCGTGGCCATCGGTCTCGCCTTTGCCGTGCGCTTGGCCGCGGCACTCGGTCGGGTCGACGACAGTGAAGTCGTGCGACACGATGAGGTGCTGGACTTCTTTGCCCTGCAACGTCGAATCCCTGAGAATTTCCCAACGTCGTCGCTTTTGGAGGCGATGGCACACGATAAGAAGGCCCACCACGATCTGACCTTTGTGCTTGCGGGCGCCGAGGGTTTTGAGACCGTGAATGACGTCGACCCACAAACCGTGAGCGACGTGCTGGAGAGATTTCGAGGAGAGAGATGAGCAACGAAATACTGCTGTTGTCGGGTCCGAACCTGGACTTACTGGGCGATCGCAATCCCGAGATGTACGGGACGACCACGTTGGCCGAGCACGTGGCACGCTTCAGTGAGCTCGCGCGCGACGCCGGTTTCAGCGTTCGACACGTGCAGTCGAACTTCGAAGGAGACCTCATCGAGGCCGTCCACGGCGCGCGCGAGGCAGCCGTTGCGATCGTGATCAACGCCGGTGCGCTGACGCACGCCTCGTGGGCGCTCGCTGACGCACTCGACACGTTCGACGGGATAAAGGTGGAGGTCCACATTTCGAATCCCGCGGCTCGAGAACCCTTTCGCCACCTCAGTACGCTGGCCGGCTCCGTGAATGGTTCCATTGCCGGCTTCGGAGGAACCAGCTACGAACTCGCGCTCGACGCCGTTCGCCGTCTGACGTCAACTTCGTCGTAGTCGGTCGTTGAAGAGCGCTGCCTAGACTAGGCAACGCACGATTCGCGAAAGGTCTCCACGCCCATGGCTGTAATTTCAACGTCGGACATTAGGAACGGCATCACCATAAAGCTCGACGACGGGCTCTTCACGGTGATCGAGTTCCAACACGTCAAGCCGGGTAAGGGCGGCGCGTTCGTGCGCACCAAGTTGCGCAACGCCCGCTCGGGAGCGGTTATCGAACGCACGTACCGGTCGGACGAACGCCTGGAGCAGGCGATGATGGACAAGCTCGACACGCAGTACCTGTACCGCGACGGCGACGACTACATCTTCATGGACCAGTCGACCTACGACCAGGTGCCGGTCTCCTCCAAGAGCCTCGGTGGGGCGGCCAATTATCTCAAAGAGACCGGCAAGGCGATGCTGATCTTGCACGACGACGAGATCATCGGAGTGGAACTGCCCGCGTCGGTCGAGCTGACGATCACCGAGACCGAGCCCGGCATCCAGGGAGACCGTGTGTCGGGCGCACGAAAGTCCGCGACACTCGAGACCGGCCTCGTCGTGCAGGTACCGTTGTTCGTTGGACCCGGAGAACTCATCAAGGTCGACACGCGTACCGGTGAATACATGACCCGGGCCTAGCGTGAGCGAACTCGGCGTCCAACGACACCATTCTCGCGAACGGGCCCTCGAGATCATGTACGAGGCGTCGATCAAGGAGCGTCCGGTACTCGTCGTGGTTGACGAACTCAATCTGCGACCGGACGAGTACGCGCTCGCACTCTTGACGTCGAGTGAGCGCAACGAGCCTCGCGCCCACGAGCTGATAAGTGAATTCTCCATCGATTGGCCGCTCGACCGCATCGCACTGGTCGATCGATTGGTCATGACGTTGGCGGTCGGCGAGATGTTGATGGACGACGCACCACCGAAGGCCGTCATCCTCGATGAGGCGGTCGAACTCGCGAAGATCTACTCGACCGACGCGTCGCCTAAATTCGTCAATGGAGTGTTGTCTTCAATCGCTGAGCACCTCCTCAGCTGAGCAGGGGAGTCCTACGGATGCCGGGTATGGGTGGTTCGTCGTTCACGAGCACCAATCCGCTCGTCGTATCGATGTTTCATCACAACGCCTTCGAGACGAGTGTCTCGTGGATAATCGCTCTCGCGCTCGTGGTGCTCGTGGTGGCGAGCGTCCTTCGACGGGTGAACTCGTTCAACCTGTCGGCCGGCGGAGTCGGCGAAGCTCGAAGTCGGACGTACCTGCGAATGGCCTTCGGTGCGATCTGGGTCATCGACGGTATATTGCAGTTCCAGGCGTCGATGCCCTTGGGCATGGCCAACGGCATCGTCGCACCGGCCGCCGCCGGCACGCCGAGTTGGCTCCACGCACTCATGTTCGGCGGCATCGGAATTTGGAACAACCACCCAATCGCCCTGGCCGTGGGAACCGCGTGGCTCCAAGTGGGCATCGGACTGCTCCTAATCGTCTCGAACGCGACGATCGGTCGGATTGCCGCGGCAGTATCGGTGGGCTGGGCCGCGCTGATCTGGTTGGTCGGCAATGGTGCCGGCGGCATCTTCCAGTCGACGAACTCGATTCTTTTCGGCTGGCCTGGCGCGTCATTGTTCTATCTCGTAGCCGGCGTATGGCTGATGCTGCCATCGGCGAATTTCCCCGTGCGTTTCTCGCGCTATACGTTGCGAGGTCTCGGCATCCTCGCCCTGATCGGCGTGGTGTTGCAGAGCCTGCCGTCGCGCGGTTTTTGGCACGGCGGCAACACCAACGCGCTGACCGTGATGTCGAAGAACATGACCGTGACGTCTCAGCCGCACGCGTTGGCGTGGATGGTTCGCCATTTCGGCGACTTCGCGGGAACGCTGGGCGGCGGCTTCAACGTCATCGTCATCATCTGGCTCGGCGTCTGCGCCGTGGGACTCTGGATGGCCAGTGATCGTGACCTGCGCTGGCCGACACGCACTTTTGTCGTTGGCTGTCTTTTTTTCTGGGTGGTGGCCCAGGACGCTCCATTCTGGGGCGGACTCGCGACGGATGTGAACTCCTTGATCCCCCTGGCCGTATTGGCGTGGTGCGCGAGTCCGGCGCGAACTTCCTCGCCGCCGCTGCGCCGCCACCTGCCCCTCGAGATGCGATCGAGTTCCGGTGCCGTGTTCGCGTCCTTTGCTTCGGGGATGCTCATATTCTCGATCGTCTCGATGGGCTGGGCCGCCGGCGCGGCGGCCGAAAGCACGTTGTACCTCGCCCAGAACGGTCCTGCGTCGTCGGTCAATACGCGCGCACCCGGGTTCACGCTCACGGATCAGCGCGGTGCGACTTATTCGATGAACGAGCACGCCGGTCACTACACCTTGCTGACCTTCCTCGACCCCGAGTGCTGGAGTGACTGCCCACTCTTGGCCGCCCAACTGCGCCAAGTGCGGAGCGATCTTTCACCCGACGCCCCGTTGGACATCGTCGCGGTGGCGGCCGATCCGTACCACGAAACCGTGGCTGACGTAAATCACTTCATCGACATCCACGGTCTCAAGCGCGTGAAGGACTTCTACTTCGTGACCGGGCCGCTGAGCGCGGTTCGGAAGGTCTGGAGCTCGTACGGCATCGGGGTCTCGATGGTACCGACGGACAAGATGTCCATCCACTCGGATCTCATGTTCATCATCACGCCGCACGGCCGTCTCTCGTGGATCGTTCCCGACGAGCCGCTCTCGAGCTGGGCCGGTCAACATTCCGCGGAGAGCGAACTGTTAAACCTGCTGCACCAGTCGGGCGTGCACTGAGGGCCACTGATCAGCGTCGACGACGCGGCGTTCGACGTCGTGCAGCGTCAGTCGCGAGTGTCCGGAGTGGCCGTCTGATCGCTCCGGTGCACGGAGGCGAGGTACGCGTTCCACGCGTCGAGCTGAGGGTCCTCGTCATCGAACACGACCGGGGGACGCGAACTCTCGCCGCGCTCTTCTTGGAGCAGCTTGTGCCACATGTACACCGCATAGAGGCCGAGGAGCGGCCATTCGAAGACGTAGGCCCACGAGAGCGTGTTGCCACCGATCGCGCGCTTCAATTCGAAGACGAAGGCCGATATGCAGATCAGCTCGGCAAAGAAGAGGCTGACATTGAATTTGACCGTAGTCTTCGTTCCCGCCGCCATTGGAGGAATTTTAGACCGGTTCATTCTTCCGTTTCATTCGTTCTGGAATGGCCTCATATGACGGCGAACAGTGGTTCCAGGCCCGTCTCGTGGGTCTGCGCGCACCGGCGATCACTGCGACGTCAGCGATAGCGGCGTCGGCAACGACTACGATGAACACGATTCAGTAAGAGAACACGACCCTGGCATTGGTTCAAGTGACCGATGTTCGGGGTGGTCGTGAAGCGGGTCCAGTGAGGCTCGTACGACAGGAGAGCGATGAGCAACGAGGACGAACGCCAGGCGCGAACTCGCGGCCTGGCGTTCACTGCGAAGAGCCAGCTGATGACGACCGACGACGTGACGCGCGCCGTGCGTCGTATGGCCCACGAAATCATCGAGCGCAATCACGACGTCGCGTCGCTCTCGATCATTGGTCTGCAGACCGGCGGTCGCGCGCCGGCGAGCGCGCTCGCGTCGATCCTCACCGAGATCTCCGGGCAACCGGTCAGCGCCGGAATGCTCGACGTCTCGTTCTATCGCGATGACCTGTCACGAAATCCCTTGGTGACGTCCTCGGCGACGAACATCGACCACGATCTCAGCGATCGCACGGTCGTGTTGGTGGACGACGTGCTCTTCACCGGTCGCACCATCCGCGCCGCACTGAATGCCCTGTCCGATTGGGGCCGACCTCGTGCCGTGCAACTGGCCGTCTTGGTCGACCGCGGCCACCGCGAACTGCCGATCCGTCCCGACTACGTGGGCAAGAATCTCCCCACGGCCCAGGATGAAGCCATCGTCGCCACCCTCGAGGGCGTGTGGATCGGGACGAGGGAACCGTCGTGATTGAGTCCATCCGGGGTCGCAGCCTCCTCTCGCTCGACGAGCTGTCGAAAGAGGCGATCGTCGAAGTCCTCGACACGGCCGAAAGCTTCGTTGAAGTGAATCGCCGAAGCATTAAGAAGGTGCCCGCCCTGAAGGGTCGCGTAGTCGCCTCGCTCTTCTTCGAAGAGTCGACGCGCACTCGCCTCAGTTTCGAAACGGCCGCGAAACGCCTCAGTGCGGACGTCCTTTCGTTGGCCATCGCCTCGAGCAGCGTTAAAAAAGGGGAGTCCCTGCGTGACACCATCGCGACGATCGACGCGCTCGGCATCGACGCAGTCGTGATGCGCCACCGTTCAAGTGGCGCCGCGCTGCAGGTCAGCCGTTACGTACCGCACGTGCGGGTCATAAACGGAGGCGATGGTCTGCACCAGCATCCAACCCAGGGCCTCTTGGATGCCTTCACGATTCGACAGGTCCTGAGCGAACGCCACGGCACGACCGGCCTCGAGTCGGGGGCGGCCCTCTTCGAGGGTCTTCGAATCCTGATCGTGGGTGACATCCGCCATAGCCGTGTCGCGCGCAGTGACGTCGCGGCCTACGCCACGCTGGGCGCCGACGTTCGCGTCTGCGCGCCGGGCACGCTATTGCCCGAGGACGTCGCGACCTGGCCGGTCACCGTGGCCGATGACTTCGATGAAGCGCTCGCGTGGGCTGACGTCGTCGGCCTCTTGCGTTTGCAGAGCGAACGAGGATCGGGCGCCTTCGTCGCGAGTCTGAGTGAATTCACGTTCTCCCACGGGCTGACGGTCGAGCGCGCGCGACGCATGAAACCCGACGCACTGATCATGCATCCCGGTCCGATGAACCGCGGTGTGGAAATTGATTCGCGCGTCGTCGACTCGAGCCGGTCGGTGGTGGAGCGCCAGGTAAGTAACGGCGTTCCGATCCGCATGGCGGTGCTGTACCTGAGCGTCGCTGGATCGATAGAGGGGCAGACACCATGAGCGCGATCATCATTCGACAGGGCCTCGTCGTGGGCGAGCACGCCAGTGTCATCGCCGACGTATTGATCGTGGACGGTCGGATCGCCGAGGTCGCCGCGACGATCGATGCGCCGAGCGACGCCCACGAGGTTGACGCACGAGACTGCTGGGTAGGACCGGGCTTCGTGGACTTGCACACGCACCTTCGCGAGCCCGGTCGCGAGGCCGCCGAATCGATCGAGAGCGGCGCCCGGGCCGGCGCCCTAGGGGGCTACTGCGCGTTGGTGGCCATGCCCAACACCGAGCCGGCCCTCGACAACGTCGCGCTGGTCTCGTACGTGCTCGAGCGAGGTGCTCGCACGCCCCTCGATATCGCGGTGGCCGGAGCGATCACCCAGGAGCGTCGAGGTGAGTTACTCGCGCCCATGGCCGAGATGGCCGCGCTCGGAGTTCGACTCTTCACGGACGATGGTGTCGGCGTGCAGGATCCGTCGGTGATGCGACGGGCCCTCACGTACGCCAAGCCGCTCGGCGTGCGTCTCGCCCAGCACTGCGAGGACGAACAGTTGGCGGCCGGCGGCACGATGAACGAAGGGGCCCTCAGCGGGCGCCTCGGCCTCATTGGACGCCCGGCGTTAGCCGAAGAGCTGATGGTGATGCGCGACATCGAACTCGTACGCATGACTACTGCACCCCTGCATTTTCTCCATCTCTCGACGAGTCGCTCCGTGCAGTTGGTACTCGGTGCGCGCGAGGAGGGACTGCCGGTCACCTTCGAAGTGGCGCCGCACCACTTCACGCTCGACGAGGGTGCCTGCGCGAGTTACGACCCGGTGTTCAAGGTTCATCCGCCGTTGCGCACGCCCAGTGACGTCGCGGCGCTGCGCGATGCCCTACGCCGAGGTGTGGTCGATGCCGTGGCGACCGACCACGCCCCGCACGCGCCCGAATTGAAGGACCTGGTCTTTGATGAGGCCCCGGCCGGGATGCTTGGGCTCGAGCACGCCGCGGCGTTGACGTTCGAAGCGCTCGGTCCGGCGAGCGATCCGCGGACGTTCTTCGAGGTGCTGAGCCGTGGACCGGCGAGAATCGCGCAACTCCGAGCGAGCGACACTCGGGTGCGTCACAGCGCGCACGGTGCTGCAATGGTGGGTGGTGACGACGCGAACGTGACGGTCTTTGACCCGGGATCTCGCTGGAGCGTCGATCGCAATACTCTCGAGAGTCGTTCCATGAACACCCCCTACGACGGACGGGCCATGGTTGGCCGCGTGCGCGCCACCATCGCCAAGGGACGTCTCGTCGTCGATCGAGGTCTGCTCACGTGATCCGCCAACCCTCCGTACTCGTGCTCCAAGACGGCGCCACCTTCGAGGGCTACGCGGCCGGACATCTTCCCGACGAGGGCTTCACGAGCGGTGAGTTCGTCTTCAATACCACCCTCTCGGGCTACCAAGAGGTGATCACCGACCCCAGTTACGCCGGACAGATCATCAGCTTTACGTACCCGCACATCGGCAACTACGGCGTCACGCCACTCGACGACGAGTCGTTGCGACCGTGGTGTCAGGGCGTGGTGATGCGCGAGCTCTCGCACGTCCCTTCGAATTGGCGTTCGGTCGGACCGCTCGAAGGTTTTCTGCGTCAGCACCGTGTCGCGGGAATCGTGGGCGTTGACACTCGTCGGCTGACCCGACACCTGCGCTCGCACGGCGCGTTGCCGGGCGCCTTCGGCCACGGCGATCCCGAGGTCGTCGCCGCGGCGGCGCGAACGGCGCGTGGTACCGATGACACCGACCTGGTCGGCCGGGTCTCGACAGCTGCGACCTATAGCCGCGGCGCCGGTCAGCGTCACGTCGTGGCGCTCGACTACGGCATCAAGACAACGATGGTCCACCAACTCGCACAGCGCTTTCGCGTGAGCGTCGTCCCGGCCCTGACGAGTGCGGAGGAGATTCGTGCGCTACGACCCGATGGCGTCTTTCTGTCCAACGGTCCCGGTGACCCCGCGGCGCTCGGCGAGCACGTGCGGGTCCTCGAGCAGCTGTTGGGCACCGTCCCCATCTTCGGTATCTGTCTCGGTCATCAACTGTTGGCCCAAGCACTCGGCGGACGGACCTTCAAACTGCCCTTCGGCCACCACGGCAGCAACCATCCGGTCCGTGACCTAACGACCGGTCGGATCGAAATCACGGCGCAGAACCATAACTACGCGGTCGAGCCGGATTCATTGGCGCGCGGCGTCGTCAGTCACGTGAATCTGAACGACGGTGTCATTGAAGGTGTCTCGGTGCCGAGCGAACGGTGCTTCTCGGTGCAGTATCACCCCGAGGCCGGTCCGGGGCCTCACGACGCGCGCTACCTCTTCGAACGCTTCGACGACGCGTTGCGCGACGGCGCCACGATTGGCGCGTGATGCCCAAACGCACCGACATCTCCTCGATCATGGTCATCGGTTCCGGTCCGATCGTCATCGGCCAGGCCTGTGAATTCGACTACTCCGGGACCCAGGCCTGCCAAGTACTGCGTGACGAGGGTTTCAAAGTCATCCTGGTGAACTCCAATCCCGCCACGATCATGACCGACCCCGCAACGGCCGACGTCACCTACGTCGAACCGTTGGACGCCGACGTCCTCACCGATATCATCGAACGCGAACGGCCCGACGCGCTGCTCCCGACGCTGGGGGGTCAGACGGCCCTCAACTTGACCATGGAGCTCGTTCGACGCGGGGTCACGGAGCGTTTCGGCGTCGAGGTCATCGGTGCGCGACCGGAGGCGATCGCGACCGCCGAGGACCGCGACCTCTTCAAATCGGCCATGGCCGACATCGGTCTCGCCGTACCGGAATCGGGATTTGCACGCAGCGTTGAGCAGGCGCTCGACGTCGCCTCGGGCATTGGCTGGCCCGTCATGATTCGACCGAGTTTCATCCTGGGCGGATCGGGTACCGGCATCGCCCACGACGAAGCGCAACTGCGCCTCTTGGCCGGCGAAGGCATCGCGGCGTCACCGGTCTCTGAGATTCTCGTCGAGCGTTCGGTCGCCGGATGGAAAGAGTTCGAACTCGAAGTCATGCGCGACAACGCGGACAACTGCGTGGTCGTGTGCGGGATCGAGAACTTTGACCCGATGGGGGTGCACACCGGTGACTCGATCACCGTGGCCCCCATTCAAACGCTTTCGGACGTCGAGTACCAGGAGATGCGCGACGACGCCTTCGCGGTCCTTCGACGAGTCGGTGTCGAAACCGGCGGCTCCAACGTGCAGTTCGCGGTCGACCCCGCAACCGGCGAACGACTCGTTATCGAGATGAACCCGCGCGTCAGTCGTTCGAGCGCGCTGGCGTCGAAGGCCACCGGATTCCCCATCGCTAAGATCGCGGCTCGATTGGCCGTCGGCTACACACTCGACGAGATCCGAAACGACATCACCGAAGTGACGCCGGCCAGTTTCGAACCGGTGATCGACTACGTGGTGACCAAGATCCCGCGCTGGGCCTTCGAGAAGTTGCCCGGCGCGCTGGCGGAACTGGGCACCCGGATGCAGTCGGTCGGCGAGGTGATGGCCATTGGTCGGAACTTCGCCGAATCACTCCAGAAGGCCGTTCGCTCGCTCGAACAGGGCCGCACCGGTTTCGCGTTGGGACGCCATTCGGAGTTCGTGGACTTCGACATCGATCGGCTCTGGCACAGTTCGGTCGTCGCGACGCCGGAGCGGCTCTTCGCCCTGCACGAACTGCTCTGGCGCGGCGCGTCAATCGACGACGTTGTCGCTCGAACCGGCATCGACTGTTGGTTCATTCAACAGTTGAGCGAGATCATCGAGCGCGAGCGCGAACTCACTGCGGACGTGGTGCTGGAGGAGTTCAGCGTGCGTCAATGGCGACGCTTTAAGCAGTGGGGGTTCTCCGATCCTCAGATCGCCGACCTGTGTGCGCGCCCCGTCGAGGAGGTCACGGCGCTTCGGCGAGCGGCCGGTGTCGTGACCACGTTCAAGACCGTCGACACGTGCGCCGCGGAGTTCGACGCGTCGACGCCGTATCACTACAGCACCTACGAGGACACCAGCGAGGTGGTCGCCTCGGCCCGCGATCGGGTGATCATTCTCGGCTCCGGGCCGAATCGTATTGGCCAGGGCATCGAGTTCGATTACTGCTGCGTGCACGCCTCCATCGTGCTGCGCGACATGGGGTACGAGACCGTGATGGTGAACTGCAATCCCGAGACCGTGTCAACGGACTATTCGACGTCCGATCGGCTGTACTTCGAACCCCTCACGCCCGAAGACGTCGACGAGGTCTTAGCGGCCGAACAAGCTGCGTGCGTCGACGGAGCGCGGGTGCTGGGCGTGATCGTGTCACTCGGCGGACAGACCCCGCTCAAGCTGTCGCACTCCATTGACCCCGCGTTGGTCCTGGGTACGCCCGTCGCTTCGATCGACGCCGCCGAGGACCGAGAACAGTGGTCCGCCATCTGCACGTCGCTCGGACTGCGCCAACCGCCGGGCGACGTCGCGCTGAATCTCGCCGAAGCCAGGTCGATCGTGCGCGAGGTCGGCTATCCGGTCTTGGTGCGACCGAGTTACGTCCTCGGCGGACGAGGGATGGAAATCGTCTACGACGACGCGTCGCTCGAACGGGTGATGAAGGATCTGACGGGCCAGCACGGTTCTCTGGCGCGTGAGGGCGGGGTCTCCCAGAGCCGGCCCATTCTGATCGACAGTTTCCTCGAAGACGCCGTCGAAGTGGACGTCGACGCCGTGCGCGACCAATCGGGCGACGTCTTCATCGCCGGCGTGATGGAGCACGTCGAGGAGGCTGGCGTGCACTCTGGCGATTCGGCGTGCGCACTGCCGCCACAAACTCTGAGCGACGCGGTGCTCGCGACGTTGCACGCGTTCACCAAGAAAATCGCTGAGGCGCTCGGCGTCGTCGGTCTGATCAACGTGCAGTACGCCGTGAAGGCCGAAGAGGTCTTCGTCCTCGAGGCGAACCCGCGCGCCTCTCGCACGGTGCCCTTCGTCGCCAAGGCGACCGGAGTCGCGCTCGCGCAGGTCGCCGTTCGCGTCATGATGGGCCAGACGCTCCACGAATTGGTCCAACTGGGCATCGTGCCCGCCGCGACACCAGTACCGACGTACGTGTCGGTGAAGGAAGCGGTACTGCCGTTCAATCGCTTTCCCGGCGTCGACACGGTGCTCGGTCCCGAGATGCGCTCGACCGGTGAGGTCATGGGGGTGGGGGAGAGTTTCGGCATCGCCTTCGCCAAGGCGCAACTGGCGGCCGGCATTCGCCTGCCGGACCAGGGTCGGGTTTTCATGAGCCTCGCCGATCGCGACAAGGTCCAGGGACTCGAGCTCGCGCGACTCCTGTTCGACCTCGGCTTCACCATCGCCGCGACGGTGGGCACCGCCGGCTATCTCCGCGCGCACGGTGTCACGGTCGACACGTTGGTGGGCAAAGTAGGGCTGGCCGAAATGGGCGTCGACGCCGTGTCGATGATCGCTGCGGGTGAGGTGCAACTCGTGATCAACACGCCTTCGGGCAGTGGCGCGCGCGCTGACGGTGCACTTATCCGCGCGGCGTGCATCGTGCACGCGGTGTCATGTCTCACGACGATCAGCGCCGGGCTCGCGGCCGCCAAGGGGATCGCCGACACTCGGTCTCAGGGCTGGCGCGTCGCGTCGCTCCAGGAGTTGCACCAATGAGTGGACTCTCGACGAGCGTCGGTACGGTGGCGCTGCGTGCCGCGATTCTGACCGCTGCCGGAACCTCGGGCTACGGCGACGAGCTCGCCGGTTACGGCGAACTCGGAGAACTCGGCGCGGTCGTCGTCAAGTCCCTGGCCGCTTTCGCGTGGGAGGGAAACGCCGCTCCGCGCGTCGCTGCTTCGGGCGAACATATGTTGAACGCCGTCGGACTCGCGGGCCCGGGCGTGGCGGCGTGGCGCGAGCGTTATCTGCCGGACCTCGAACGACGGGGCTGTGACGTGGTGGCCTCGATCTGGGGTCGTACGGTGTCGGAGTTCGCAGAAGCGGCCGAGGCGATGGCCGGCGCCAACGTCGTGGCGTTGGAAGTCAACGCGAGTTGTCCCAACCTCGAGAGCCGTTCTTCGATTTTCGCGCACTCGGCGCTCGCGACCGCGGAGATCGTCCGTGCGTCGAAAGTGGCCGGGGTGCCGCTCTGGATCAAACTAAGCCCCAACACGCCCGACCTCGTGGCCATCGCCGACGCCGCGCTCGACGCCGGCGCCGACGCCTTGGTGTTGGTCAACACCGTGCTCGGGCTCGCCATCGACATCGAACAGCGGCGAGCGTCGCTGGGTAACGGTGGGGGCGGCATCAGCGGTCCGGGCATCTTGCCGGTGGCGCTGCGCAGCGTCTACGAGTGCCGAGCGGCCTTTCCCGACACGCCGATCGTCGGCGTCGGCGGCGTAAGTAGCGGTGAAGACGCCATCGCGATGATCATGGCCGGCGCGAACGCGGTGGAGGTGGGCACGGCGACGTTCGCGGATCCGCGCGCGCCGTGGAAGGTGCAGCGGGGTGTCGCGCGTTGGATGGAGCGCCACCACGTGACTCGGGTGAGCGACATAGTGGGAGCGGTTCATGGATGAGACCTTTGGAGTGCGACTGCGCGAACGGATTCGGGCCCTCGGTCCGCTCTGTGTTGGTGTTGATCCGAGTCGAGAGTTGCTCGAGTCCTGGGACCGTGGCGACACGGTCGAAGGAATGGAGTTCTTCGCGCGCGCCGCGCTCGAGGCGGTCGTCGGCACCGCGGCCGCCATCAAACCCCAGGTGGCCTTCTTCGAACGATTCGGTTCCGAAGGTTACCGAGTGCTCGAACGACTCATCAGTGACGCGCGCGACGCCGACGTGTTGGTGGTCGCCGACGCCAAACGTGGCGACTTCGCCGTCACGAATGCCGGCTACGCCGAGGCGTGGCTGGCCGAACGTTCGCCACTTCGCGTCGATGCCGTGACGGCGAGTCCGTATCTCGGCGTTGAGGCGCTCGCACCGCTCTTCGCGCTCGCACACGACAATTCGCGCGGCGTGTTCGTCCTCGTCGCGACGTCGAACCCGGAAGGTCGCGCCCTCCAACGAGCTCGCACGACCGAAGGTGAGCGTGTCGAGGACCTCGTGCTCCGCTCGGTCGCGGAACTGAACAAGCGTGACGATGGTCTTGGTTCGTTCGGCGTCGTGATCGGTGCGACGCGCGACGCGCCGGAGTTCGATTTGGCGCACCTGGGTGGCCCTTATTTGGTGCCGGGTGTGGGCGCCCAGGGTGCGAGTGCGGAAGACGTTGCGCGATTGTTCGCTCGTTGTCCCAAGGACACCGTGCTTGTGAATGTTGCACGATCCATACTGAACGCCGGTCCTGAGCGCGCGGCGCTGCGTGACGCGGCACGTCGATGGCGCGATGATCTCAATCAGGCGTTGGCCTGAACAAAAGTCAGCGCAGGGGAGTAATCTGAAAACGTGACTCCCACTCCGCCGAACCTCTCGCAAGAACAGCGTGTTGAGGCATCGCGGTTGGCGGTAGCGAACCGTCGCCGACGCGCCGAAGTCAAGCGTCAAGTGAAGTCGGGCGAGCTTTCACTCGAGGAACTCTTCGAACTCGCGTCACGCGAGGAGTGCGTCGCGCAAATGCGCGCCTACGACCTCATCAGTGCGTTGCCCGCCATTGGCGAGGTGAAGGCCGAACGAATCATGAACAACGCGTCGATCGCCAAGACCCGTAGGATCCGGGGTCTCGGTCCCAAGCAGCGCGCTGAACTGTTCCGAGCTCTTGTCCGCTGAACCCTTCATTGCGGTTCTCATCGGTCCGGGCGGCGTTGGCAAAGGCACCCTGGCCCGTCGGCTCGTCGAAGCCGACGACCGTCTCTGGTTGAGCAAGAGTTGGA
>Ga0182030_10011369_pt1 | contig 17979 bp, 12 predicted proteins | sample 812S3MmetaG_FD_121299 | JGI IMG/M metagenome (GOLD analysis project Ga0182030, IMG submission 121299) | Permafrost microbial communities from Stordalen Mire, Sweden - 812S3M metaG (Illumina Assembly) | ecosystem: Environmental > Terrestrial > Soil > Wetlands > Permafrost | place: Sweden...
ACGGCAAGAAATCATCTAGGGGGGCGAGGCACCTTCAGATTACGTGAGAATAAGACGTTTGATTGGTTGAAACTCTTAGCACTGTAGTTCTGCCCGGCAGAATTGATACCGCCTTCCTTTTGAGATTAATGACAAAGCAGCCCCGCGCGAGGGCGAATCACCAAGCAGTGAAGGGGGGAGGGGGGGCAGCCCCTGAAGGAGCCGCGAGTGTGAGCCCGGGATACAGTAAGGGGGAGGCCAGATGGGCTCCCAAGGGCCCCCCATATACAGTATCGGGTGGTCTTTGTTTGTCACGTGGAGAGTGAAAGACGGATGAGGTTGGTGATGTCTCAATTACCGTATATGCATGTATGCTCCCCTTGCCTCAGCGAAGCTCGCCTGCCTCAACTAATATCACTACTTTTCAAGCAGCACGCAAAGCTATCTCATATATTGCAGTTCACCTCCGTTCAAATTTGACCCTACATCCGTCTGCACTAGAAAGGACGAGGGTTAGGCGTTGTCTTTCCGTCCCAACAGGCTCGATCTTCTCTCCCACAGGCAACGCAATGAGCAAGGAAGCCTGCAGCAGTCTCACGACCGTATAAGAGACTTCCATTAGGGCAAAATCTTCCCCAAGACATTGTCTTGGTCCACCGCTAAACGGAAAATAAGCCCAGCCAATGCTTGACAGCCCCCCACCTTCCCATCTCTCGGGATGAAAGCCATCTGCATCCTGCCCGAAGAGATTTTTCCTCCTCGAGTTGACGTACTGCGAAATCACAACCAGCTCGCCTTTCCTTACGAGAATTGGGCTGTGTCCATCTGGACCGCCTCCGGTCGGCAGGATGGTGGTTTTCGTAGCGGTGCGATTATTCAACGGTACGGGTGGATAAAGACGAAGACCTACGAGTAAAACAGTCAGCTTGGATTATCATCCTACGAGTTCAGCTCCACTCACTTTCCTTAATGACGCAAGCAAGAAATGGCATTTTTCTAATCTGCTCTCGAGTGGGGTGTTCTGATTTGCCAATCACAGAGGTGACTTCATTTCGAAGGCGATCCATTACGTGAGGATGGCGGACAAGGAGGCGACTGCAAGAAATATAAACGTCAGTTTGTTATCAGCAAGAATCCTAGACGAGTACGTACAATGTCCAGGACAAACAACATGCGGTGGTATCTCTCCCAGCTAGCAAGACGTTGAGAAGCTGATCACGAAGGTCTTTACTGCTAAGAGCTTCCTCTGCGACTTGGTTGATGAACCCCTCAGACTTTTCAAATGTGTTTTTCTCCCTTTTCAAATTTTGCTCCTGAATATAACGTTCCACGAAACGGTGAACGTTGGAACAAGCTCGCCGAAATTCTGCTGGACTGTACAAGAAATGCCAAGGAGCAATTCTAAAGCGCTTGGCCAGCCCTTCCTGAGCTATGGCAAAGCTCTCTGCAAACAATTTATTCTCGCTGTCCTGGTCGATGTCGGCTCTCAAGCTGTATACTGACCGGCCCAGTAACAAAGCTGTTGTTGTATCCAGAGTAAGGTTGAAGAAGAGTGGTTGCAGATCGATGACCCCATTCCCCGGTAGATGCTCAATGAGGTTATCGACATGCTCACGGAAGTGATTGAGATTCTGATACTGAGTTCGAGCAAACTGCTTTCGTAGTAGTTCTCTCGAGTGTTTCCAGGCCAGGCCTTCTTGGGCAAAGATACCATTGCCCAGTAAAGGTGCAAAGACCTGTCGTCGAACTCCGAAGCCATAGTCTGTTGGACAAGGACCGATAATTAGTACTTGGACGGTATGCCATTACAGGGAGGGCTACCTGTGAAGTTCGTTGACAAGATGGACTCGACGTTGGCTGGATTAAGATTATGATAGGCTCGTGGACCGACCAATAAGTATTGGGAAAGGGTATTCCGAGGTTCGTAATCTTTGGCAATTGAGCATAAAAAAGCCAGAAGGCGGCCCTCTGAATTGGAGCTCCATAGTTCCTTTATCCGATCAATTCCCAGTGGCCATCTCGTTGGTAGTTCCGGAGGTGGTTGGCAACCATGAAGAACACCAAAAGCAGTGTCTGCCTGTTTTCCTGCGTCAGGATATTGTCTTAGATGATTTGTTAGTATTCCACTCACGCGATTCTCGAGATATCTCTTTGTAGCATAATGTATTATGCCCGCAACCAAGCCTACAAGAAGAACAGATTTCAAGAATAAATCAGCGCTCCATTGCGCAAACCAGTCACGGAAACTCGTGGAGAACGCGCTGTGGATGCTCATGCTTCGTATGGCAAGTGGCAAGTGTCAGTATCAGCACAGTAAATGACGAGGATTAGGAAAAGCTTTCATCGAAATTGTATGGTGGCCTACAATTTAAGCGCTATGTCGCAACAGCGTTAAAAAAAACACAGCGCCTCCAGCCAGGGGTCGTTTTTCTTCACCCCTCACCAACCGAAATAACCAACATTCTCCAAACAAGAACCCCAGAGACAGACGATTGGATTAAAGGGCAAGATGATACTGGCATAAATAGGTTTAAATGCATAAACCTTTCATATAAATATACAAGTTAGAAACAAATCTCAACAGATATAGCTATGTTTGGAATTGGTCGGGAAAATCGCACAGAATCTTAAGTACGATAAGCACCCTCGCACCCATGCTCCGGATGCCGTCCCCCGCCTGCAAAGCTATGTAACCAAAAGCCCCATTGCGGACTGTCCAACCAGATGCGCCCTCGGACCAGCGTAATATACAGGGCATTCTGCAGAGTTAGCCTGCACTCTCCACTCGCTTCTGTCGCAATTGTTGGATGTGAGGCTTCACGCCTTTTACCCTCCTTATATCCTCACTCTCCTCACTATCCTAACTCTCCTCACTCACTCTACGGGTAGAGCAACTCCCGGCTTGATCTTGATGATGATCGATCCATCTTATCAGCCAAGGTCTTTGGGCTCTTGAAGATGCCTTCGGGTCTCATTCAGCTGAACACCGTCGAAGTCCACGAAAATGGAGCTGATCGGGAAGATCGAAGCGCCTTGGTCGAGTAAGTAACTTTTTCATGATAGTCGTGTATGCGGCATTTCACTAATGCGAATGCTACAGTATCGTTGCCGTCCACGGGTTAAATGAAGATATGATCACGGCTTGGACTGATGTTGGAACTGAAACCCTCTGGCTTCGCGACTTTCTTCCCAAGGAAATACCAGTTGCACGAATACTCACATTTGGCTACGAATCCTCTGCGTCCTCATTCTACAGTGATGGGTGCGCCGAAACAATTCAAAAGCACGCACATACTCTCGTCGCTTCTTTGCAGGCTGACCGACTCCTTATGGGCTGTGAACATCGACCCATCCTGTTCATCTGCCATGGTCTCGGTGGGGTGTTAGTAAAGAAAGCGCTAGCGTACTCTGCAAGTAGGACGTCCGCACAACTAGAGCATTTATACGGGATCTTTGTCTCGACCTACGGCATCCTCTTCTTTGGAACACCGCAAAACCGCATAGATATCGCAAATTGGCTTGTGCTGGAATCAATCCAGAAATCCGAAACCCACCGCGCCATACGAGCAGATAACAAGTTAGATACCTCGACCAAAAAAGACTCGGAGACTTTGGAGATAATTACAGACCAGTTTGCGCCACTCATGAAGCAGTTCCACATTTTCTTCTTCTGGGAAGAGGTTCGCACAAGTTTTGGAAACTGGTCGGGATTCATTGTTGAAGAGTCATCTGCAGCACCAATTTTGGACAACACAGAGCGCTCTGGCATCGACGCCACTCACTCACGTATGGTAAAATTCTCAAGAACCAACTCTTCAAGCTACAGGACAGTCATTGCAGCATTGATACGATACTGTCGCTATGCACCGAAAGTTATTCCACGTCGATGGGATGTGGCAGCGGCAGCACTTGCTAGAGCGCGATCAAACGAAGCTATTGAGCTTGTGGGTTTGGATTTCGATATTCATAACGACCGGCTTTTCCATAATGAGAAGAATGTCTCGCCAGTTTCAAAGAGGATACGTAGCAGATATTTTTTCCCACCTCCAACGACCACTTTTGATTTTATTGGGCGTGAAGAAGTGTCTGTGATTTTACGTTATGCTCTCTTTCCATCAGAGACCGCGTCGCCAGTCAGCGAGCAAAGGGTATTCGTCGTTCATGGGATGGGAGGTTCGGGAAAGACGCAATTATGCTCCAAGTTTGCAAAGGACAATCAAGATCGGTAATACCTTCTGCCCTATCTCAACCTGTTTTGAATGCTGATCAACTATTTTGCAGATATTGGGCGATATTCACTATTCATGCAGCCTCTGTCGAGACCGCGAAAGAGTCCTTCGCTAAGATTGGAAAGTATGGTGGATTGGAAGAGACAGATAACGCTGGCAAATATTGGCTCTCGCAACTGGAAGAACCGTGGTTACTTATCATCGACAATGCCGATAATCCCGAGTTTCCCTTACGAGATTTCTTTCCAGAAGGTGACAGGGGACATATTCTCATAACGACCAGGAATCCAGACTTTCGGGAGTACGGAACTGGGGGCAAAGACGGTACCCCCGGAAGTGTCGAACTCAAAGGACTTAAAGAAAGAGAGGCCCTACAGCTTTTGCTTAAGAAAGCTGACGTTCCCAGACCGTGGGATGCAGCAACTGAAGCCTCGGGAATCGAGATAGCCCGCGCTCTAGGGTATCTTGCGTTGGCTTTGATTCAAGCTGGAACTTCTATTTTCCGAAAAATTTGTGGTTTAAAGGACTATCTGCATTTCCACAATGAGTATCGACGTCAGCGCCGAGCGAGGGCGCGTTCAATAGGTTCCAAAGACGACGATATTGTGTATTCCGCATTCGACTTCTCCATGAATTATCTCCACATCAAATCTACTTTGGAGAGCAAGTGCGCTGTTGAGGTCCTCAATATTATTGGATTCTACCATTTCGAACATATTAGGGTCGACATCTTTACAAGAGCTGTGGAGAACAGGAACAACACTCTTGTCACCTCAATGAATAGGACAATATCTTCAAGGCTCTTGAACGCGGTTATCACACGACTACAACCCCCTCCCACACTCCCGGGATTTCTTAGACAGCACCTTGAATTTATGAATGAGTACCCTGTGCATGAAGTACTCCACGAGCTAGCTTCGCTTTCGCTCATTAGCTATGACGATGAGAAGAACACAAGCTTTTCATTACACCCTTTAGTACACGCCTGGGCCAGAGATCGTCTCGATCAGAAAGAGAAAGCACTCTGGGCGCAGATTGCACTGAACACACTGACCGAATCTATTCTATTGCCGCCAAAAGATGCCGGACAGAGTCACGGCCAGTTTAGGAAGGACTTGCTTCCTCATCTTGATGTCTGTCTGGCGGCGTGTCCTATCAAAATTGGCGAGTATAACAGTCCGTTGAGAAAGCTTCAAGTATCCTGTGCGAAATTTTTCCAGCAAACTTTACTGCTCATCATTCGAGATCAAGCTCTCAATGCTGGGAAATGTGGTTATGTTTATGCGGAGCGCGGCCGCTTCGAAAAAGCTGCAGTTTACTTTTCAATGGTGAAAGACGCATTGGTTCAAACTATGGGCTATGAGAATGAGAGAACCATGACAGTCATGCTGGCCCTTGCTGGAACGTATTGGGGTCTCGGGCGCTTGGAAGAAGCCATCGCGCTGCAAAAGAAGGTTGTTGAGGCTCGATCAAAAGTCTTCGGTCCTGAGCACCGCGAGACCCTTCTTGCTATGGATCAACTGGGGCGCTCCTATTGGCTGAATGGACAATATCTTGAGGCTCTCAACCTGCAGCAACTCACTACAGAGCGGATGAAAATTATTTTAGGTCCAGACCATGATGAGACTCTCGCGGCTCTAGATAACTTGGGCGTGACCCTTGGGTCTTGGCATAGATTCCAAGAAAGCATGGAGATCCACCAACAAGTCCTTCATTCTAGGAAGATGAGGCTCGGAGACACAGACCTCGAAACTCTCACAACGATGAACAACCTCGCGATGGCCTTGCTCGACCTCGGACATCTAGACGAAGCTAAATCAATTATGCAGAAAGTTTACGAAGTTCGAAAGGTGAAGCTCGGCAAAGAACATCCATGGACATTATGGGCACTCTGCTATCTCGCCAAACTCAACGTTGAGCTAGGACTCCTCCAGGAGGCTGAAAATATGCTCGTAGATGGGATAGCGGCCGGTAAACGAAGCCTCAGTGAGAACCACCTCGGAGTCCTAATGGGCTGCGGTGAGCTAGCTCGAGTCTATGCGCGCCAAAGTCGGTTCGAGGAAGCGGAGAAACTCACTCTGGATACGATTCGGCGTCTTAATGAGTCGCGCGGTCACACACATCCTGATTCCATCTATGCGATGTGGAAGCTAGCACAGCTTTATGAGGTTCAAGGGAAGATTGGGAATGCTATTCAGGCTTGCGAGGTTGCTCTTGAGAAGATTTACATGAAGTTTAAGAAGCAATATCCGCTTTATGAGAAGATCGATTCGAAACTGAGACAGCTCAGGGACCAAGCCCAGTCGAAAGCCAAGAATGAAGTTCAAGATGAACATCAAGAATCTAGAGATAGTAGGAATCATGTTATACGCCAGTTTGTCCGCGGTCAACGGACGTGGTGATTAATGTTAATCGGGGAAAGTATATCTTTCATGGCTAGCCGAGATCTTGGCTCGAGGAACTTGTGGCATCGAACTCCCCCGAAGATTTCAGATCATTATCTCCAGATTAAGAAAGTGTATGCTGGACCTTTTTTTTTTTTTCAGATTTCGTGTGCATTAGATGGCACAGTTGGGGTAAAGACAAAGAGGTCTATTGGGTACAATACCTCAATAAGCTGGACCACAAAACACGGACTACTTTAGGGGTGTTGCACCATTTCGGTATTATCAAGCACTGCTTCGGAATTACTGACACCATCGAGGCTGCTGGTAAAGCTTAGTTGAACCAGGAAGTTCAACCTTGTTGGAATTCTCGCTGGAAACATCGGAGGAATTGAACTCTGTTATTGCAGCTGGTGCAGGAACCTGAGACTCGACAGCTAGCAACGATGCGATAAACTACTATGCGGTGAAAGATCTCAGGCGCTACTGTATATCACAAAGCAAGGCAGAGAGATGGCTAGATGGGATGACTGAAGGTTCGGTATACACGTCAGTGCCAATTGACGTACCGCTGTAGAGGTATTCACAAGTGCTTTAATAGACATAGGTTACAAGTACTGTGTCACGTATTTTAGTGCTTCTATAAACAAAGCAAAGTATATAATAATATCCCAGGAAATTAAAAGATATCTAAGCAAAACAAGAGTATTTATAATCTAAGCTTTCTAAGTATTATACTATATATATTATATACTTATAATTAATTATTATTTACTTAATTTTAATTAATTATAATAATTAATAATAAATAGTATTTATTTATTATTTACTATTATATATATATATATATATAGTTAGATAAGTAATTGGCCAATTGAGTTTGGGTTTTCTGCTATCTGATGAACTGTTTCCTCCTTATTGATATTGTTAATCGTGACAGTGGATTGGATAGGTGCTATTGCGCTTGAGGTGAGATTTTGAGATGGGTTCCAAACGATTGAAAAGAATTGAATGACGGAAAGAGACGCGTTATAAAGAAAACTGGACGCGATGTACTTGAATCTTGACTCTGTTGAGTTGCGCAATCATATATGAGGAAATAGACAGCCAGTGAGTGAGACACTTGTAATTGTTAGTGCAGGGGTTTTTTAGTTACAAGAGATCCCTGGTCAACCGATAATTTGCCCTATAAGCCCGCTGAAAATTACAGGGAGTTATAGGGCAGTGACCACTAAAAATTTAGGATTATCGGTTGACCAGTGAACTCTTGTATCTTATCAGCCGGTCCTGGCTTCGATGACCAATGAAATGCTGATTTATAATCAAACACCGAAGACGTGGAGACTGACGACTTCAATGAACCTCAACGCGACTTTACGAGCATGAATTAGCTTTCGCAACGTTATAAAAAATAATGGATAGTATTTGAAATTGCCGTATAGAATTCTCTTCACTCCAGTGACTGCGCAATCCAACGTCGTTCCCAACCATGGCAGTCGCTTCAACGGAACAGAGAGAGCTTGAGCTCGTCGACAAGGTCGATTTCAGGATCATCAACGTTGCGAACAATGAGGAGAAGCTTCAGGAGCTCCTGTCAAGATACCTCGTGCCCCTTTTACTGAAGGCGGCCAGTGAGCATGCCTCCGTGAGGGCCAAGGTGGCTGCCCCTGTGTTATCTCGTTGACTCCCATGGACTTGCTGACAGCGACAGGTTCTTGCCGTTGTCCAGAGAGTGAGAACGTTCAGCCAGCCTCCGAGGTATGTAATTCCCCGTTCTCATGATACGTAGAGGGTGAAACAAAGGCCTCACTATGGCAGTGTTGTGCTTCCCGTGACAGCGCTGCTCGAGTAATTCAAGACGACCACCTCGCCACTCATCAAGTACCTGGATTTGATATTTATACAACACAGCATTGGCCGCGTCTCCCCATCCAGCCGAAGGGAGCTCATCCCGGTAGCGTTGAGAGGCATTGCCAAGGAGCAACATCAACATCTACCGACATTACTGAACATCCTGTTTCGCATGCTCGCTGAGCTCAAACCTCCCTCGAGAGGCAGCAGCGAAGATGCTTCGTTTCGAGAAGAGATCGGTCTTTCCGATGCACGGGATGCCGAGCTGGTCGCGAATTGGTTTGGCAGACTGTTTCTCCTCAAGCTGGGGCCAGATCCCAGTGGGTGGGACTCCGGTCTCAACAGCACGGAGACCGAGTCTCTGACATTGGGCAAGCCGGAGACGTGGGTACCCAACGCATCTGGGGGCTTGAGCCTGCCTGAGACACGGATAAGGGCCGTCAACTTCCTGGCCAGCGGCGCCTTCACAGACAAGGAGCGGTTCATTCCCGCCCTGTATGCGGCTTCCCACGTGGACCATCGAGTCTCATCTATCGGGGAGGAGTTGTTGAAGAGAAGCACTGTTTCAACCGAGGACAATGTTCTGGTAGAGGCTCTCTTTGACGCTCACGCACAGCTTCCGCCGCCTCATCGCATTCGCATATTGAACGTCCTCAGCAAGTCCGCTACGTCGACTACATTCAATGATCAGATTTTGGCCGTGGTCAAGCGGGACATGCGCAAGGACGAGCTTCTTGGCTCCGACGGTGTCAACCGTACAGATGCGTCTGGTCTACTATTAACGAAGCTGCACAGGGCTTTGTTCGAGTACATCAACTGGGTGGCCCGCGTCGGACCCAAGAAGGGCGACTTTCATATCGGCGAGGCCGTCATCGAACAGCTTTGCGACTACATCAGGTCCCAGGGATGGCCAGGGCCGGGCCCAATAGGTGACGATGTGGTCGAAGCCCTGGACGTCGGCAAACAGTGGCTGAGAAAAGTCAGATCCACACGAGCACCGGATGAACAAGACACCTTGTCGGCCATGTATCTCTTGGGCGCCACACTCCACATTGATGGCAAATTGGAAGATGCCGAGAAGACGTTTCGGGAGTTGCTTGAGCTAAAGGAAAAGAAACTCGGGGTCGACCACTCCGACTTAATCCCCGCCCTCGACGCCCTCTGCGAGACTCTCTGCGGCCTACACCGGTACGATGAGGCGATGAAGCTTCTGGATGAGGAGCTGCGGCTGTGCGAGAAGGCATTCGGTTTCCAGCACGAGCGCACTATCAAGACGCTGAGGAACATAGGCAACGTGTACCAGATGAAAGGCGACCCTTATCTCGCAACCTCCGTCCTGCTGAGGGCCCTGGAACTGAGCGAGAATGCACTCGGCCAGGATCACCCCAGCACCACGGCCATTCAAGATGGGCTGACCGAGGTTCGCGGGCCGCAGGACTCGCTCGCCCTGAGACAAGCTCTCGCAGCCAAGCACGGCCTGCCGATACCAGGAGATCTGCTCGCCGGCTTCAGGTCGATGGACATGTCGCAGTTCCTCGGGATGTATCAGAAAGTGAGCGGAATCATGAGTGGAACCAACGACGAAGTCACCAACGCAACGGCAATGCAATTTGCCGAGTTACTAGGAGAGCGCCCAGAGCCTGTACTGGAGATACCTAGGGAGGTTGATAGCGACACCAGCGGGGATGAGGAAGCCAGTGAGGATAAGAGCTCAGGTGGGGATGTGTTACCAAAACGTGCTAGCGAAGCAGCAGTGTAAGTCGTCCCTAACACAGCCGTGCTATACTGCCCCGAAATGCAAGCAACAGATTCAGGCACTAACACGACTTCCTAGGACCAACATCATACCCGAAGCGTCAACCAAAGCTGGCTCTGACATAGCCTTCCGCTCCCTTGTTGAACGCAGCATCGCGGCGTGGGAAAGCACTAAGTCCACGCGAGGGAAGAAACGAGCCATCAAAAAACACTCGCGGTTACTCCGGAGCCTGGAGACATTGGATGACTTCCTCGCTTTCAGAGATCAGCAGTACTGGTTCTTCCAGCTTCGTAAGGCATTTCTGCGCCAAGAAGCTTTCGAGAAATGGAACCCAGACCGCTTGGACGACTACATCCTCCTGCCCATTGAAGACGGCTTCGCGAACCCGAACGACTGTATCTTCCTGAGCCACTTCTGGCACGAGCCCGAAAACCCCGACTGTGAAGGTTCAGACCTGAAGCCTTTACAAGAGCGCCTTGGCAGCGGATTATGGCGAAAAGCCGCCTATTCTGGGTCGACTTCACCTGCCTGCCGCAGTGGGTACGTACCAAGCCACAGCAAGAGTACTTCTCACGAGCACTGAAGAGCATTCCCCGGCTGGTTCGAGACTGTGCCTTCACCTGGCAGTTTCCACAGTTCCGGCCCCGCCTGTGGGTGCTCTTTGAAGCCGCCGAATTCACCCGTAACCGTGCTCAGCCCATTTCTCGTGAAGATATGGACCCCTTCATGCGACACCTCCAAGAGATGAAGGGGTACGGTGTTAGATATGTCTTGAACAGACACGGGTATAGATGCACTAATCGAAGCGACCGCGAGCTCGTCATCGGGTGGCTTGAGATTCTCCTCATCCTCTCCCGACTTGTGCCAAGCATACGCACCCGACGGGCTATTCTCAATGCCATCGACAACTCCAAGGTGCGAACATGCTATCATGAGCAGCTGGGAATTAGTATCGACAAAGAAAATGGCCTCATCACCATGGATGCGCGGAACTGGGAGTTTACCCCTGTGCTTTTCGATCATGACGTTGCAGAGTCCGACGCCCACGTCCACATGCCAATCGGCTCGTGGTATGTGAAAAAGCTCCAGAAAGAGACAGAGAAGGCTGAGAATGCACTTGAGCGAGGATATGAAAATTTCGGCAGGGCCAATGAGCGCGAGGGAGAGCACCGGATCGCAGAGGAGCTGTTTCGGAAGGCATTGGAGGAGGAGCGTGGAAGCAGCGCCATCTCCGTAATTGTCGCTCTTGACTTCCTTGCTGGGAATCTAGAGAAGCAGGGACGGTACGAAGAGGCCGAGGAGTTGCGTCGTGAGAAGACGACCGTGGCGGAAGAGAAATATGGGCCGTCTGGCAGCACTACCCGCGACAGCAAAGATGAGCTGGCAATGACCTCGCAGAACGCAAGACAGGCGGCGTATTTCCGGCGCTGGAAACACGAGCCCTTGGAAAAGATCTTAGAGATAGAACGCCCGAGTCTTCCTGAGGCCGGTCGGAGCGATGCTGAGCAGCCTGAATGCGCGGATCCGACAGGCAGCAAGGAGGCGCTTTGGATGTTGCTTGAATGGAGAAAGAAGACGCTAGGCCCCTACCACGCCAAGACACTGACGACTCTTTCGGATCTGGCCAGGGCGTTCCAGACCGAGGGAAATCCGGTAGCTGCCGAGAGACTGTTCTGGGTCGCGCTGGCGCTGAGCGACGACCTGTGGGGGCCAGAGCACTGCAACACGCTCGCCATCATGAGCCAGCTCGCGGCGGTCATGGTGTCGGCAGGCAAGAGGGACGAAGCCAAGGAGACCTACCGGCAGCAGCTGGAACGCCAATTGAGAGCCGTAGACTTTGACCACCCCGACACCTTCACCGCCAAGTTCGACCTCATGGCGATGCTTGACAGGGACGAAACTTTGCGGACTTCGAGCAAGGGCGTACAGATTCTGAGATAGTTTGCCATCATCAAGCCTACCCTCGCGAGCTTCCAGCACATTGTCCGCAAACTCCAGCAACTGCGCATTGGCGCGCTCAGAGCATTGAGCCTACAGGGAAATGTTTTACCAATATCCAGCCCATGCCAGGATCTCACCCTTATCATTTAGAGGCTTATCACTGGTTTCATTAACGCTCCTAACGTAATTCCCTACCTTTCCAGACAAAATTACCCCACCCTTCTCTTCACCACACCTAGCTAAAAAAAAAAAAGAACTACAAATCAAGCTACAGTACAAGTGCGTGCGTTATGCATTAGAGAGCCACAGCTACTGCATCTGGCCGGCGCTCGCTTCTTCACCTGGCGGCAGTCCAAGATACGCTGTCAGGTCCTCCGCCTTGTGGCCGGCGCTAGGAAACCGCAGCCGGGGATTTCAGAACGGAACAGATCCACAGGCCTCATATTTTCCTACCCTCTTAAATTGTTGGATCCTCATTACGTTTTATCAGTGTAGCAAACGTGAAAAATACCCAATCATCAATTCCGAACGCTTCCGAGTCATCACTTCTCTTGGAAGTCAATCGGATCAGGCTCAGATGGCTCCTACATAGCTGTCTTTGACTCATAGCATCCGCAAGATCGTCCAAGAAAGCTACGATGGGAGCAGGAGGAAAATAGTGGTGGTTGACGTCTCGATGCTGCCGCTGAATAGCAGGATACAAGAGAGGTCTCTGACGCAGAGCAGCACGCAGAGCAGCGTATGCGAGCGAAGTTCTCGATGTTGGGGTTGCATTCACGGCGGAACTCGCGAGGCACTACCCAGACCGGGGTGCTGCCGCGAACGAGAGCCGCAAGCGCCATTGTCAATAGAATTTGCGTTGGCTTTTGAACTTCTATATTGACTCCGAGGGTTTTTTCTCGGTCTATTCACCCAGACATGGTGTCATCCATCGACTGCGGGTGCAGCAAAACTGCGGGGACTGCATGACAGCATTTTGTTGTGGCCTCACGAATGGACCGTCATTCTTCGCCGCTGCTCCCCCACCACAGTCCATTAGTATACCTATATCGAAAACGCCCATGGTAGCACGGGGAATGTGGCGAATTCCTATGTGTCGCAACAGATTAGATTTGCGATTAACCACCTCCAATAATGAAACTATCTACAGTAGAAACTGCATCTTGCTCTGCAAATCCCCCCAGAAAGGTATTTACAGGTTCATAGCCGGCGCCACCAGGAGGTGAGTCATCACCGGCCTGTGATTCTATAGTATGGCACCATTTTCGTTTGCGGCTCGTAGGTACGCAAAATCATGACAGCTGGATTACACATGTAGATAAGCTTGGATCAGCAAATCACCGGGGAGTCTCTTTCTGACGTCAATTCTTAACTCTAAACCTACGGGAACTTTCAACCTGCAACCCGTGGCAATTTGTCAGCGTTTGTGAGTCCTTTGATGCTCTTTTCCAAGGCGGTCATTTTGCGATGCTGGTTGGTCGTGTGCATGAAGTGGAGCACCCATGTTGATCGCCTTAGTCATCTGCAGGGTGTCACCAAACTTCCTACAGAATTCTCGTATTTAGTAGACTCAACATAAAGGAAGGCAGGCGGCTAGGGTTGTCAAAGTCGGCTACGTCGCCTGGATGTCTAGACAGTTCAGCTAGAGCCAAAGACAACATACCTCATCGAACTCAGAGCCTGGATGCTGGTTTTGCAGAGTGCTATTTGCTGACGCAGCAGCTGAGAAACTACCAATGGCGAAGATGAAGGTATCGGAGCAATAAAGCTGCCGTTCTTGCATTAGGTAGGCATGGATACGCGTAAGGATGGACTCGACCGTGATGATATGACTGTAGAAACCATCCTCGTCAAAGATATTGATGTCTGTCTGGATTTCGACGTAGTTCTGCTCGTTTTCCCAACTAGGGTCAGCCGTGATAGCATCAACAAAGTCACGTAGATGGATGATGTTCAAGACGAAGACAACACGGAGGTATATATCTCCAGAACGACAGATTTTGTGGCGGACGGTGGAAGAACAGGGAATTTGCCACCAATGACCGCGAAAACGTCGGTCTGGCCCTCAAATACATTGTTGCCGATTACTAAAGGTTAGTATTTATATAAATATAGTAAAATATATAATATACTAAAAAACCAAGAAATGCTTAAGTAATTTCTGTCCCTGCGTCCTAAGATACACCGTGTTACAAGACAAGTTTTTAGTTTTGGAAACACAAGTTTTTTCTTAGCAGGTCTGCGAGGTTGTTATTGGTATGTTACTTTCTTTGATTATTTCTCCTTAAGAAGACTACTTAGCATAAGAAAAAGATTGTCATTGATAATGCTATTAATCGTTTTAATTACGCTACTAATTATCGTTTTGGCTATACCTTTCTGTTTAATTATAATAATTAAATTAAATTCAAAATTTAGAGTACTTGGGAGAAGGTTTTGTAATAAAGGAATATAATTCTAAATTTTGAAGATAGTCAAAGACAAAAATATTGTAGTTTGGGAGTTTCTTTGATATAAGGAGTTGGGTATAATTACTATATGTTTTAGTTTTAGGATTTAGTGCTAATTAGTGAGTACTAGTTTAAATTAGTCTGGATCAAATAATATTGTATGATTAAAGTTTTAGGTGATATGAGTTAGCTGTGGCTGGGGCTGTTTCCTTTGGCTGAGATCCTTAGTTTCTAATATTAATTCCTAAATTATGCGAATCGGGCTTTGATTGTGGCTTTGATGTCTACCTTTTTCTGGAGTGTACGAAAGCCAATCAAGAGCAGTATGACAACTTCCTAGTTACAAGTAGGCAGATAGACGACATTACGATAGAGTAGTTATCTGGCTATTTTATTGTATCTCTACATTAATCGTCTTCAAGGTCCATGTAGAATTGGACAGGCTAGCGCCTTATGACATTTGCCATATCATAATTTCCCGAAACTATCTGAGAACAATGTCTTCAACAACATCCTCCGGAACAAGCTCAGGATTGTTCTGCAGTGAGATTCCATCCCGAAATCCAAACATCCAAGCCTTTCCAACCACCACATAATAAGATTTAAATGACCGCAAAACCAATGCCATACTGCACCCAATGATTGTGAATACCTTATCACCAGGCTCCACCCCAGGTATTCCCACTCCAAAGGGGATATCGATCGTGCTCTCTTTAATCTTTTGCGAGGCTTCTGATAGTTTCAATGCGAATGCGGTTCTAAGGGAAGTAGTCCGTTCCCCCAATCTCAATGTCCTCTCGTTGGCTTCCTCTACTGTCTTCTCCTCCTCTGTTATCGCCTTAACTTCGAGGTTCAGTGTTTCCTGAATGATTGGATGCTCTTGAACCATTTCCTTCTGCCCTGAATAATCAATCATGATTAAATCGCGTACTGCTCGATCCAACTCCCGCAATCGCCCCTCACACTTCATGACTTGTTCAACCAGGAACGAATTAAATGGCTCAAAACTCTCAATCGGCCTCCACAGCCAAGCCGATTCTTGTCCGACACTCTCAATCGTCCCGAGCGGAATGCCTTTGACACGGAGTGTATTGTGCTCGTTCTCATACACAAATCCCGCCGGAGGGAACCTGTCAGGTAAGGGTTGAATATGTGGCTGTGCCGAAGGGGTTGCGTAGACTGTTCCACCGCAATTCAATTCTCTCCCAAAATAGTTGACCAACCAGGACGGCGCGTTCCGCTTCTTAGTATGATTGACGTGCCACCACTTTTCCCTGCACCCGACTTGCAATAGGAAATCAAGATTGTTCTCCGACACAAACCAGGCAGTGGTTATATCAGAACACATCATATGGGCTGGCCTGTTGTAGTCCACTGTAATCTGTGCCCTGGCCTCAGGAGACAGACAACCATAGTAGGCGAAGAGAGAATCTCTGGGGTTGGTGCAGAATCTGTAGCGGCCGTAGCATCCGAGCCACACTGGAACCGTTAGGTATCGCTCCCCTCGCCCGAAGCCAGGACGAATGGCAAGTCGGCGATCACCGACGACTGAGGTTCGAGCAGCATAGGCTTCGCAGTAGAAGTCGTTGAACTCTGCAAGACGCAAGAAGTCGTTCATGTTGAGAGCAAAGGTGTCAAAATGCATTATCACCTCATCGCTGTACATCAGTTCCTGCACCACCCAAGCTCTTCTGAAATACTCTGCGCTCAAAATTGTTTGCACAAGCCATGTTTTCTCCTCATACTTTTCCTTCTCTGCCTCATTCATGGTCTCCGTAGAACGCTTCGAAAGGGCTGGGAGGCCGATATCCAATCCACCACAGCTCGAAATGCGAATAAGAGGCACAGAGTCCAGATCGCCAATCCATGCTACTGTTGACTCGGCTCTCGAGTACCTGTGCAGCATTTTTGTAACTTCGATGGCTCGTTCTTTCAGATCTGACTGATTGATGACAAGTGCGTCGATCCAAAATATATGATCATCCGGATCCCAATCTCTGATCTTCGTCAAGATCCGGAACAGATTCTGCGTGACCAAGTACTTTCGACCATTCAAAAGGATCGTCTCCGGGTCGTGCTTGGGGCCCCACACATAGGATAGTGCTCTATAACTTGGTACTCCGTTCTCCGGTCCCACCATCACAGAGCAGTTGATCCGCCCGGTGCCAGCATGAATCCTGATCAGCCTCATGTCGTTCGGTGCAAGTGCTGAGTATAGCTCCGCTGCTGCTGCGGCATTTTGCTGATTGAGGCTATTCGGGTCGACATCGCGCTGGCTGGCGCCGTTATCATCTGTTCCGGCTGAGTCTTGATCCCACATTTCGCGCCATTCGCACTTATCGGAAAAGCCACCGAGACCACAGGTGGTCATGCACAAGTAGAGCTGAATTTTCTCATTTTGATCAGCGCTGCTGTTGTTGACACCAGACATGTTTCCTCGAGAGTTGACCTGTTCACTAGAGAGCATGGAAAACCGAAGATGCTCTTGCCACCAATCTACTCAAGATAATATAGTATTGACCATCGTATTCTGCATAGTAATGGACAGCTAGAGTTGCAAAGCTTAGGTGGGGTTTGCTGTGGAGATAGTCTAGTGTAATGTGTTCTGTTACGTTCGGAATCGAGACTTTGACTTTGCAGAAGGCGTCACTGATGCGCCAGACTGCCGATACTCCCCGGTGTTATAGACCTTCTTGATCTCGGTCGTGGCTGACAGTGGTCGAGATAGTGGTAGTGGGTGAATGGCCTCGGAGATGATGTAAAATGCGCCTTTGCCATCTCTATGTGAAGTCCGATAGATGTGAGCATCGTCGAGAGAGAAGGACTCTATTCCCAATAACCCAGAAATTGTCGTTGATCTCCTGTATTGATTCGTTGACAGGATAGGCTTTAGTTCGCATGGCTAGAGTCGTGTCAGAACTCAAGCTAAGTGATGTGTAAGCATCAAATGCCAATCACACCAGAGGCATCTACGCGGCCGCTAGTGTGGGAAGCAATTGGCAGACAATTGGTTTCTAGATAGAACCTTCTATGGGACGTGACCATCAGTAATGATTACCAAACTACGGCCTTTTCTCGTCTCTATTTACATCACTATTGCGATAGTGAGCTGGTATAGACAGAGCTAGTCAAATATTAATGTAAAGTGTATTGTCTAGTATATCTAAATTATATTGTACTTTTGTAGATTATAATAATGTTTTGTATTCTATATTTTATTATTGTACTTGTAAATAATTCTTAATACTATACTATTACAGAACTATACAATAAAGTATAGTAATAATATAGTAGACTCTATTCTTAGAATAATAGATATAAAAAAAGATTCTATAATAATATACAAAAAACTTAAAACTATAAAATCTTATATAATTGAACTAGCTATA
>Ga0182030_10011372_pt1 | contig 17978 bp, 14 predicted proteins | sample 812S3MmetaG_FD_121299 | JGI IMG/M metagenome (GOLD analysis project Ga0182030, IMG submission 121299) | Permafrost microbial communities from Stordalen Mire, Sweden - 812S3M metaG (Illumina Assembly) | ecosystem: Environmental > Terrestrial > Soil > Wetlands > Permafrost | place: Sweden...
ACGCTTCGTCACCGCCCTCGCGAGCGGCTCCGCAGGACTCGGGGCCGGTGTGGGTCGCTAATCCTTCACCGTATGACTCTTTCATTCACTACACCTCGCCGGTTTAACCGGCGCACAGGAGAAACCTACCATGAACCGACGCAGCGCCCTCGGAGCTCTTGGCGTGAGCGCAACTTTGTTTGGAGGTGTGGGACCGCTTGGGGCCGCACGGGCGGCAGCAACACGCGGCGTGCCTCCTCCAAAAATCACCGACGTGAAGGTAATTCTGACTCAACCCGCCGACGATCAACTGGTCATCGTCAAGGTTCTGACCAGCGAGCCAGGGCTGTACGGAGTTGGGTGCGCGACTCACCGCGAGCGGCCCCTGGCCGTCGCCACTGCCATCGAACAGTATTTGAAACCGTTTGTGATGGGACGCCACTGCGACGAGATCGAGGACATTTGGCAATCCGCGTACGTCTCCTCGTACTTCCGCAGCGGCGTTACCCTCAACAACGCCTTGAGCGGAATCGATGGGGCGCTTTGGGACATTCTGGGAAAGCGGGCCGGGTTGCCCCTCTACGCGCTGCTCGGCGGAAAGTCTCGGGCGGCGGTTCCTCTCTACTGCCACGCCAGCGCCATAGAATTGCCGGACCTGGAAGACCAGGTGCGCAAGTGGATGGCACAGGGGTATCGTCACGTTCGCGTGCAGCTTGCCGTTCCCGGGTTCGCAGGGTATGGTGTGGCGGGAGTGGCGACCTCCGACGCCGTGGCGAAGATGCGGCCGGAGGGCGTCGCGCCCTCGCCTGTCTTTGAGCCGACACCTTATGTCAACAACACCATTCGAATGTTCGATTACTTGCGCAGCAAGCTGGGCTTTGACGTGGAATTAATCCACGACGTGCATGAGCGGGTTCCCCCCGTCCAGGCGCTCGAACTGGCGAAGTCGCTTGAACCCTACCGGTTGTTCTGGCTCGAGGACCCGCTGGCCCCCGAGGATGTGGAATGGTTCCAAATCCTGCGCCAGCAAACCAGCACCCCTCTGGCGATGGGGGAGCTTTTCGTGAACCGGCACGAATGGCTGCCGCTGGTGACCAACCGCTGGATCGATTTCATCCGCATTCACATCTCTGCGGTCGGCGGCCTCAACATGGCGCGCAAGGTCGCCGCCTGCTGCGAGTTCTTCAACGTCCGCACCGGCTGGCATGGTCCAGGCAATGTCTCCCCCATCGGTCATGCTGTAAACATGCACCTGGACCTGGCCTGCTACAACTTTGGGATCCAGGAACAGAACGTGTTCTCACCGACGGTGCGCGAGGTTTTCCCGGGCGCGCCTGAAATCAAGGGTGGCTACATGTATGCGAATGACTCGCCGGGGTTGGGCATCGATGTTGATGAGAAACTCGCGGCCAAATTCCCCTACCAGACGCCCGGGGGCAGCCGGGGCAACGACCGCAGATTGGACGGAACAATTGTGCGGCCTTAGCCCGGATTTCTCACTACGAGTATGGAAGGGCGGGGCTTTACAGGCTGCGGAAAAACTCTGTGGCGCTTGGCGCTACCACTGTCAGCACCACCCCGGCGCTCGGCGCGCCACCCCTCCTCATCTGAGGAGGGGAGCGTTTTCAACAACTCCCCTCCTGATTCAGGAGGGGTGGCGCCTTGGGCGCCGGGGCGGTTGTACGCCGGGGATAGTTTTTCCGCAGCCTGTTTAGCCCCGCCCTTCCAGCACCCCCCCCAAAAAGCGTTCAAGCGTGGTGAGAAATCCGGGTTAGCCAATGGCTGACTTTGACTAGGGGAATGACGGTTATAGCGACCGCAAGGGCTTGTCTTTCTTCCTTGCTGTTGCGTTTCCATATATAGAGTAGAATAGAAACGATGGCCACGCGACTCAAGCTTCTGACTGAAACCACCGCCTCGGTGGAGGAGATTGCGCAAATATTGCGCGCCGAGCATGGCGACCCCTTCCACATTCTGGGAATGCACTTGGTGGAGGTGCAGGGCAAAGCGGCGGTGGCGATTCGCGCTTTCCTGCCGCGCGCGCATGACGCCTGGGTAGTGCGCGGCCCGGGCGAGGGCGACGTCGTGCCCCTCCGGCGCGTCCATGCGGATGGATTCTTCGAAGCGGTCTTCCCCGGCGAGCAGGCTATGTTCCCCTATCGCTTGCGCTCGGAATATGCCGGGCAGTACGAGTTCGAGGATCCTTACCGTTTCCCTCCCGTTCTATCCGACTACGATCTTCACCTTCTGGCGGAAGGCACGCACCACAAGACTTATGAAAAGCTGGGCGCGCATCTGATGGAAATCGCCGGAGTGCCCGGCGTGGCCTTCGCCGTGTGGGCGCCGAATGCCCAGCGCGTGAGCGTGGTGGGCAACTTCAATTATTGGGACGGCCGGCAGCATCCGTTGCGCGTGCGCGGCGCCACGGGCGTGTGGGAAATCTTCATTCCCGGCCTGCGCGAAGGGGAGCTTTACAAATTTGAAATCAAAGGCCGAAATCGTAACTACTTGGGCTTGAAGAGCGACCCCTACGGTTTCTACACCGAGCTGCGGCCCAAAACCGCCTCCATTGTCTATGACTTGAACCGCTACACCTGGAACGATCAGACGTGGATGGCGGAGCGCACGGCACGCCAGGGATTCCAAGCCCCGCTGGCGATTTACGAAGTTCACCTGGGCTCATGGCGGCGCACGTTGGAGGAAGACCCTCATGTCCTGAACTATCGCGAACTCGCCGACCAGTTGGCGGATTACGTCGACAAGATGGGTTTTACGCATGTGGAATTGATGCCGGTGACGGAGTATCCGCTGGATGAATCGTGGGGGTACCAGACCACCGGGTATTTCGCGCCCACCAGCCGCTTTGGCACGCCGGAAGATTTCATGTACTTCGTCGATCACTTGCACCAGCGCGGAATCGGGGTGATTCTGGACTGGGTGCCGGCGCATTTTCCCTCCGACGCGCACGGCTTGGCTTTCTTTGACGGCACCCACCTTTACGAGCACGAGGATCCGCGCCTGCGTGAGCATCCGGATTGGGGCACACGAATCTTCAATTACGGCCGCACCGAGGTGCGCACCTTCCTCTGGGCAAGTGCGCTGTTTTGGCTGGAAAAATATCACATCGACGGCCTGCGCGTGGACGCGGTCGCCTCCATGCTCTACCTCGACTACTCGCGGAAGGCCGGCGAATGGGTGCCGAACTCTTTCGGGGGCAATGAGAACCTGGAGGCCATCTCCTTTATCAAAACCTTCAACGAACTCACCCACCAGCATCATCCCGGCACCTTAACGATCGCGGAAGAATCCACCTCCTGGCCCATGGTTTCGCGCCCCCCTTACGTTGGCGGCCTGGGCTTCAGTCTGAAATGGAATATGGGTTGGATGCACGACATGTTGCAATTCTTCTCCACCGACCCCGTCTTCCGCCGCTACCGCCACTCCAACCTGACGTTTTCGTTGCTCTATGCCTTCAATGAAAACTTTGTGCTGGTGCTCTCACACGATGAGGTGGTGCACGGCAAACGCTCGCTGCTGGCCAAAATGCCGGGGGATTACTGGCAGCAGTTCGCCAACCTGCGGGCACTTTACGCTTTTCTTTACGCGCACCCCGGAAAGAAAATGGTCTTCATGGGGGCGGAACTGGGGCAGTGGATTGAGTGGAACCCCGCCCAAAGCCTGGATTGGAATTTGCTCGAATACGAACCCCACCGCAAGCTACAGGATTTGGTCGCTCACCTTAACCAACTGTACCGCACGGAGCGGGCGCTCCACCAAATCGATTTCCAACACACCGGTTTCGAATGGATCGATTTCCACGACGCCGACAATTCCGTCATTGCCTTCCTGCGTAAAGGGCAAACGCCGGGTGACCATCTGGTGGTGGTTTGCAATTTCACGCCGGTGCCACATCCGGGCTATCGCGTGGGCGTGCCGGAGGCGCGCTTCTACCGCGAAATTTTCAATACCGACGATGCGCGGTTCGGCGGAAGCGGCATGACCAACGCCGCGGGCCGCCAAGCCATCCCGCTGGCGTGGCAAAACCAGCCTTGCCACCTGGAACTAACCCTGCCGCCCCTCGGAGTGATCTATTTAAAGCCGGAGGGATAAAGCGCCGCCCGTTGGCCGGCTCTGGCTCACTGGCTAAAATTCCCGTGGGCTTCCGCATCTTGTCAGCGGGCACCTCGGATGCAAGCGAATGGATAAGGTGCTTTCATATGACATTGCCCAAAGGGAGAATGAGTGAAATTACTCTTTCCAGGATTAGGTTGTTCTTGCGTCTTTACTTCAATATAATTTTCTCGAAGACTGAACTTCAGGACATGCTTCATGAGTGATGCCCCAGCAACCGCAGATGGCCGTCGAAGCTCGCGGCTCTCCATTTCTCTTCCCATTGTGATCCATGGAAAGGACGTCCAACAAAAGGCCTTCCGGGAAACCACCCAAACGCTGATTGTCAACAGGCACGGTGCGAAGCTCGTGACGACCCACCAGATGGCCATGGGCGCGGAGGTTCTAATTGAAAACCCATCCCTGGGCAGCGTGGCCAAGGCGAAAATAGTATGGGTAAGCGGCAAGCGCAACGCGAGCGGCCTCCATGAAGTGGGAGTCCAGTTGCTGGATTCGCAAAATATCTGGGGCCTCGAATTCGCCCCCGACGACTGGACCCCTCCGGAGAAAGAACAGGGAGCGCCGGTGGCAAAAAAAGCTTCCGCCTCCCGCCCTGCGGCCGCGGAAAAAGCGCCTGCCCCAACTTCTCGTTCCGGCTCGACCAGCGAGGAGATTGCCACTCAATTCCTGCAAGAACTCCATGAGACCGCGGAGGCGCATGCGCGGCAATTTCGCGAACGGCTTGACCATGTCGTGCAACGGATTGGCCAGGAATTGGAATTGGATCTGCGTGGGCGTGCCGGCGCCGCAAAAGTGCAGCAGTTTGCGGCCATGGAGCAGCAAGTTCTGGCCTCCAGTGAAAGTCTGCGCGCGTTGAAAGCGGAAATGGAAGAGCTGGATGCGCGACTCGAGGAGACCCGGCAAAGCTTGGGCGCTACTCTTAACAGCGTTCCCCCACCGCTGACCACGAAGCAGATCCAGGAGACTCTCGAGGCGGAAGCGCTGCCCGTACTCCATCTGATAACCGAAAGCGGAATCGCCACCGCGCGTGAACGCTTTCAAGCGCAGGTGCAGGCGGACGGGGGCCAAGCGCTGGCCGCCTGGAGTGGTAATGTTCAAGCCGAAAGGGACTCCCTATTGGAGGAGGCCCGGCAACAGATTATGTCGCTGGTGAATTCCGCCCGCGATACCATGGACCGGGATCGCGACGCGGGCTTAAAGGAGATGAAGCGGCAAATCCAGGAGGAAATCCAGGCGAACGAGGAAAGGGTCGTTGCGCAGATTAAGTCGCGATTAGATGTGACCGCGGAGAGCCACGGCGCATCCTTGGTAGAGCGGCTGAATGAAACCTTGGGCGAAACGGGGGAACGGCAGGTAAACCTGCTACAAACTCAGATCGATGCCCTGTTGGCCAGCCGCATGGACGAAGCTCAGCGGCATGCTCACTCCGTGGGAGAGAGCCTGCAAAATAGCGTTGAGGATGGGTTGCGCGCTGCAGGCGAAAAGAGTTCGCGAGAATTGCAAGCGCGGCTGCAAGAAATTGCTGACCAGACCACGGCCGCATCATCCGAGCAAGTGCGAGAGCAACTGGAAGAATCGGCCCAGGCCACGGCGGAGAAGAGCCTCCAACGATGGGAAGTCCGGCTGCAAGAAATTGCCGACCAGGCCGTTGCATCATCCTCTGACCAAATACGCACACAGGTTGAAAAATCGGCCCAGGCCACGGCGGAGAAAAACCTTCAAGACTGGGAATCGCGGCTGCACGACATTGCCGGCAAGACCGTCGCTTCATCCTCGGATCAAATTCAGGCGCGGGTGGAAGAATCCGCCCACGTGATGGCGGAGAAGAGCCTTCAAGGCTGGCAATCGCGGTTGCAGGATATCGCCGACCAGGCCGTCACTTCATCCTCCGACCAAATACGCACCCAGGTTGAAAAATCGGCCCAGGCCACGGCGGAGAATAACCTTCAGGACTGGGAATCGCGGCTGCACGACATCGCCGGCAAGACCGTCGCTTCATCCTCGGATCAAATTCAGGCGCGGGTGGAAGAATCCGCCAACGTGGTGGCGGAGAAGAGCCTTCAAGGCTGGCAATCGCGGTTGCAGGATATCGCCGACCAGGCCGTCGCATCATCCTCTGACCAAATACGCACCCAGGTTGAAAAATCGGCCCAGGCCACAGCGGAGAAAAACCTTCAAGACTGGGAATCGCGGTTGCAAGACATCGCCGGCAAGACCCTCGCTTCATCCTCGGATCAAATTCAGGCGCGGGTGGAAGAATCCGCCCACGCCGCGGCGGAGAAAAGCCTTCAAGGCTGGCAATCGCGGTTGCAGGATATCGCCGACCAGACCGTTGCTTCATCCTCTGACCAAATACGCGGGCAATTAGAAGAATCCGCCAACGCCACGGCGGAGAAAAACCTCCAAGGCTGGCAGGCGCGATTGCAAGAGATCGCCGGCAAGGCCGTCGCTTCATCCTCGGATCAAATTCAAGCGCGGGTGGAAGAATCCGCCCACGCCGCGGCGGAGAAGAACCTCCAGGTCTGGCAGGCGCGATTGCAAGAGATCGCCGACCTAACCGTCGCTTCATCCGCGGATCAAATTCAGGCGCGGGTGGGAGAATCCGCCCACGCCACGGCGGAGAAAAACCTCCAAGGCTGGCAATCGCGATTGCAGGAGATCGCCGACAAGGCCGTCGCTTCCTCCTCGGGTCAAATTCAGGCGCGGGTGGAAGAATCCGCCAACGCTGCGGCGGAGAAAAGCCTTCAGGGCTGGCAATCGCGGTTGCAGGATATCGCCGGCAAGGCCGTCGCTTCCTCCTCGGATCAAATTCAGGCGCGAGTGGAAAAATCCGCCAACGCCGCGGCGGAGAAAAGCCTCCAGGGCTGGCAATCGCGGTTGCAGGAGATCGCCGACATAACCGTCGCTTCGTCCGCGGATCAAATTCAGGCGCGGGTGGAAGAATCCGCCAACGCTGCGGCGGAGAAGAGCCTTCAGGACTGGCAATCGCGATTGCAGGATATCGCCGGCAAGGCCGTCGCTTCATCCTCGGATCATATTCAGGCGCGGGTGGAAAAATCCGCCCACGCCGCGGCGGAGAAGAGCCTTCAGGACTGGCAATCGCGGTTGCAGGATATCACCGGGAAGGCCGTCGCTTCATCCTCGGATCAAATTCAAGCGCGGGTGGAACAATCCGCCAACGCCGCGGCGAAGAAAAGCCTCCAGGTCTGGCAGGCACGATTGCAGGAAATCGCCGACCTAACCGTCGCTTTATCTTCGGATAAAATTCGAACGCGGGTGGAAGAATCCGCCGGCGCCGCGGCGGAGAAAGGCCTCCAAGGCTGGCAGGCGCGGTTGCAGGAAATCGCCGACCTAACCGTCGCTTCATCCTCGGATCAAATTCGAGCGCGGGTGGAAGAATCCGCCAACGCCACGGCGGAGAAAGGCCTCCAAGGCTGGCAAGCGCGGTTGCAAGATATCGCCGGCAAAGCTGTCGCTTCATCCTCTGGCCAGATTCAGACGCGGGTGGAAGAATCCGCCAACGCCGCAGCGGAGAAAAGTCTTCAGGCCTGGCAATCGCGGTTGCAAGATATCGCCGGCAAGGCCGTCGCTTCATCCTCGGATCAAATTCAGGCGCGGGTGGAAGAATCCGGCAACGCCGCGGCAGAGAAAAGCCTTCAGGCCTGGCAATCGCGCCTGCAAGATATCGTCAACGGGACCGTTGCCTCCTCCTCCGATCAAATTCAGGCGCGGGTGGAAGAATCCGCCAACGCTGCGGCGGAGAAAAGCCTTCAGGGCTGGCAATCGCGGCTGCAAGATGTCGTCAATGAGACCGTCGCTTCATCTTCTGACCCCATACGGGAAAAGGTGGAAGAAGCGGCCAACGCCGCGGCGGAAAAGGTTCTGCAAGTCTGCAAAGGACGGCTGCGAGATGTTGCTGACCGGAGCGTTGATTCGTCTTCGGAACGAATGCGCGGGCAAATAGAAGAGGTGGCCCGCGGCACAGCCGAGAGAGGTCTGCAAGCATGGCAAACGCGGCTGCAGGAAATAACCGACAAGGCCGTCGCCGCAACCTCCGACCAAATACGGGCGCGGGCTGAGGAATCCGCCCAAGCCATGTCGGAAGAAGCTCTCCAGGCTTGGCAAGCAAAACTTCAAGAGGTTGCGGACCACACTGCCGCCTCCTCATTAGATCAAGTTCAAGGGCAGATCAACGAAGCACTGGGTCTTCTAGTGCCGAAGCTACAAGAAGTCCAGGAACGTGCGGTGAACGATGCGGTGGAGGCTTTCCGAGGCCGGCTCTCCCAGTTTCTTGGCTTGCTCCCTAGCGGCGGAAATAAGTAATCCCCACCCCCTTCCGGCTCCCCAAACTTTGTACCAGACCCATCATCCCAGCAGGGATGTGCCCAAAGGCGGCTGCAAATTTGCCGGCAATCGCCTTCCGGGTATTTGCAAATAGGGCGTCTTACGTCAAGCTATGCAGATACGCGTAACTCATCTTCACCGCTTCCAGCGGCGGCTGCTCGCACCAGTCCTGCTCGATGAAGTAGTGCTTCATCCCCGCGGTGGGCGCGGCCGCGAAGATGCGCTTCCAATCGATGGTGCCGTGACCCACGGGCGCGAACATGCCCATCTTATCGTCCTTCTCCACTGTCGCGGCGGGATGGTCCTTCATATCCTTGATGTGGAGCAGCGGGAAGCGGCCCGGATATTTCTTGAAGTAGGCCACCGGATCCTGGCCGGCGTGCGTCACCCAGAAGCAATCCATCTCAAACTTGACGAGTTTCGGATCGAGGACTTTGAGAAGATAATCATACGCCGTGGTGTCGCCGAATTTTTGGAATTCGAAGTTGTGATTGTGATAGCAGTATTGAATGCCGGCCTTCTGGGTTTGCTCGCCGGCCTTAGTAAAGAGTTCGGCGAGGTGCTTCCAGTCATCAAAGGTTTTCCGTTCCTCGGGGTCGAGAATGGCATTCACCATGTATTTCATGCCGATGATTTGGGCATTCTCGATTTCCTGTTCCCAGTTACCCTTTAGATGCTTGGTCATGTAATGCCCGCTGGGAGCGGAAAGGCCGTCATCTTTCAGGATCTGGGCAAACTGCGCCGCCGTCTTCCCGTACAGGTCGTAAATCTCGACTTCCTTGATGCCAATCGCGGCGACTTGCTTGAGCGTGCCCAGCATATCTTTCTGGAGGTCATCGCGGAGCGTGAAGAGCTGGAGGCCGACGGGCTTGCCGTAAGGATTGGCGAAAAGGCCGCCCGGTGTTTGCGTGGCGGCCAGCGCGGTTAGCCCCAGAGCGTTGGTGCGCAAGAAATTTCGTCGGTTCATCATTGCAGTCATCTCCCCTGTTATCTGACATAAGAATGCAATTACTACACTACTCGGCGCAGGGGTGCAACTGAAAACCTGTGCGAGTGACATTTCGGCGCACCGAATGACCCTCAGGCAAGGAGATGGGGCGAAGCTCACAGGCATGTTACGATGACCATATGAGAAAGGTTGCGGCGAAAGGGCATCGGCTTTCCCCTGATGAGCGCTTCATGAGCATGGCATTGCGCGAGGCGGAGCGGGGCGCCCGCGAGGGGGAAGTCCCGGTGGGAGCGCTCCTGGTCCAGGAAGGGCGGGTGCTGGCGCGCGCGCACAATCGCCCCATCCATTTGCATGACCCTTCCGCGCACGCCGAAATACTGACGTTGCGGCGCGCCGCGCGAAAGTTGCACAACTACCGGCTGGAGGGTTGCGACCTGTATGTTACAATTGAGCCTTGTGCGATGTGCGCCGGCGCCATCGTGCAGGCGCGATTGCGGCGTACCGTGTTCGGAGCGCGCGACCCCAAGGCGGGAGCATGCGGATCAGCGCTTCGTGTTCTGAATCATCGCAAGCTGAACCACCAGGTCGAGCTGGCAGGAGGTATCCTGGCTGCCGAGTGCGCTTTGGTCATTCAGGAGTTTTTCCGGAAGCGGAGGAATAATACGTAACGCGGAATGCGGTATACAGGACACGGCAGATGAGACCTTGAATCCCGTGCTCCGGGTCCCGCGTCCTGCAACCCGGTTTTTGTCGGAGAGGTACCGAAGTGGTCATAACGGGGGCGCCTCGAAAGCGTCTTGCCTGCCAAAAGCGGGCACGTGGGTTCGAATCCCACCCTCTCCGCCATTTAACTCATTTATAATCAATAGCTTGCAAGAATAAATACATTAATAGCCTATTAATATACAGCAATTCAATTGCCAATTCCGCAACCTATATCTCGAACAACGCTATCTGAGAGAAAGCAAACGCTAAAGAATCAGAAAAAAGCGAGAAACGTAGAGCGGGCCAGAAAAGCGGAAAATCCCTTGATGACCTTGATCTAAGGATTGCAAGTAAGTATCCCCCGGCAAAGCCGGAGTGCGGTTCGCCAAAATCTCATCCGCGAGGGGACATGGCGCGATCCGTCGTCTCAGTCTGCAAAGAGAGCCTGAATTCGGTCAAGGTTTGGTGAGAGGTGCAAGCGGTTTTCTCCGGGCAGGAACCAGCGCGTGCTGATGCGGCGTGAATATCCTCTTTCTTGGGAGATTCAAAAGTTGGTCCGGGTCAGGCAGCCCGATCATAACGATGATGCAATCCACCGAGTCGATTATGAGAAAGGATGCGACCTAAACTTCGGGATGGAGGTCTCCGGTTCGGGGTTTCCTTCCTGAGTCCAAGATGCGTTCGGTCCGCGTGGTAGTAACGGACGTATTCAGAGAGCAGTCGTTTCAGATGGCGTTCATTCACGGCGATCACATGATCCAGCGTGTCACGTCGGCAACTTTCGACCCAACGTTCCACCACGCCGTTTTGCCAGGGCCTCGCGAAAGAGGTCCGCACGGGGCTCATCTTCAGGTATCGAACGGCTGCGGGGACCTCCGGCCGTATTTCGCATCTCGGTCGAAGATCATAAATCTGGATGTCGACTCGAAAGGAAATGCTTCCCGTAACTGCTGGATGATCCAACTGCTTGTCGGATGCTTCGTGACGTTGAAGTGCAGGATCCGCCGGCGGTGATGGCTGATTACGAAAAAACAATAGAGTACGCCGATGGTGATCGTCGGCGCTGCGAAGCAATCCATCGCAACGATGGCCTCCCGGTGGTTGCGAAGGAAGGCGAGCCATCGTTTGGCCGGTTCGGGATCCCTAGGAGCCCGTTTCATCCAGCGTGAAATCGTCCTCTCCGAGAGATCAAAACCGAGCATGAGGAGTTCGCAATGGATCCGGGAAGCTCCCCAAGTCGGATTCTCAACAACCACTCGGAAGATCAATTCCCGATCCTTCCTCGGTGTCGGTCTTCTTCCCACCTGCCTCCTGGCCTTGGAGATCAGCCGCCAGTACTAGCGGAAACCGGCCCGGCGCCACCGGACTACGGTCTCGGGTGTCACCACGATCAGCGAGTGTTTCCATCCTGACCACAACCGGCGGATAGCAACCCACAAGAGCTTGTCGAGGGAGCCTATCCTAGGCTTCGGATGCCGACGCTTCAGCACGACGAATTGTTGGCGTAGCGCAGGATTCTCAAGAAGGAGGCTCTCACGCATCCGCCCGAAACGAACCAAAGTTCCGAGGCAGAGGATAATGGATCGAAGCATGGCTAAGAGCTATACCAGAACAGCGATGGGAGAAACGCAGCTATAACGTTGATTTTGAAGACGGCCAGCGTATTGGCGAAACACAGGGGAAAAGGTAGACTGACTGGCCCTCAGCCACTCGCCAGGCGATGCGGTGCGCGGTACCGGCGGAAAACCTGCCATACCAGCCCCCCAGCACACAAAGGACATCCACACGCGCTCCTGCGCCTCCTTCCTCGACATCGAAGCGAAAGCGGTTGCCCTGCTCGGCGAAAGCGCGAACCTCCATCGTGCGCAGCGTGTCCGCAGTGGCTTCGAAACCCTGTTCAGAGAGGGTAACAGCGTAGAAACCCCGGACAGCGTGCTCCTCCGGAACCATGACTCCCCGCTGCGCTCGGGGCGCTTTTGCTCCGGCGTGCCCAACGATTTCGAGCTTCAGACCGTCTGAATCGGTAAAAGTCAGCACGTCCTCATCGAACTGCATTCCCGATCGCTCGACCGGAATTCCTGCCGCGCGCAGCCGCTGCTCCCAATAACCCAACGACTGCTCCGGAACACTGAATGAGGTCACCGTCACCTGCCCCACTCCAGGGCTGCCTCGATCCGCCATCGGCCTCGGGAAGAAGGTAAGGATGGTTCCCGGAGTTCCGACATCGTCACCAATGTAAAGATGATACGTGCCCAGGTCATCGAAATTGGCCGTTCACTTTACCAGCCGAAGGCCAAGTAACTCCGTGTAGAAGCCCAGATTGCTCTGCGGATCGGACGCAATGGCGGTGACGTGATGAATTCCCAAAATTGGCTGCTCCATAATTGACTCCCTTCAGCTAATCGAAAACGAAGGCAGCTTTCCCGCCGTTGCCCTCTTCCACATATGAGTAAAGCTGGCCGGCATCAACCAGACGTCCGCGCCGGGCAATTGCGAGCGGCTGAAGGCGCCCGTCTAGGAAAAGCGGCGCCATTGCATTCAGACGCCGGGCACAGTCGGAAGTGGTGAGCGCCCGTGAATCGACGCCCAACAGCGTCAATCGGTGGTGATAGAAATCGCGCAGGTCAAAACCGATTCGGCGTGGACCTACGGAGGTAATTACAATCTGACGTCCGCGCTGAGCGAGCGTCGAAAGCACCGGCTCAAACCAGTTCCCTCCCACACAGTCGTAAGCTACATCGACGCCTTTTCCGTCAGTAAGTTCGCGCACCGCCGCGGTTAACGAGTCGCGCGACGTGTCAACGTGTCCTAGCAAATTCAACCCTTGATAATCGCGCGTGTCAACCGGCCCGCGGTCCACCGCGATGAGTTTCGCTCGGAGCGCCTGCCCCAAAAGAAGAACGGCATGGCCGACTCCGCCGCGAGCTCCTGTGACAAGCAGTGTTTCCTCCGCCTGAAGGTTCGCACGCTCAACGACCCCTTCATAAGCGGTGACGTAATTCACGCCAGCGCAGGCGGCTTCTTCAAAGGTAAGGTTGTAAGGTTTGGGAACGACCGCTTCGGCCGGAATGACGAGAAATTCTGCATGACTACCGTCACGGGTGAATCCAATGTCACCTCCCGTTCCCCAAACCTCCGTGTCACGCAAGTGCGCCGGCCCATCAACCGCGACCCCGGCGAAATCCCGCCCTGGGATGCGCGGCAGGGTAGTGCCCTCCATCTTCCCCGCGATATTTCGCACGTCGCTGGGATTGATTGAGGCGGCGAGCACGCCGATCTTCACCTCGTCAGAGCCAAATTCAGGTTCCGGCACATCTTCGAGCCGGAGATTGTGTAAATCGCCGAATTCATGAAAACGCAGCGCCCTCATGGCTCAAATCCTACTAAACTGCACGCAGTGAGCTAACCTCTCTCGGGTTAGCAACTCGACCGACAGCAAGGTAGTGTGTTACACGCGGTTCTCTCGGGCCGAGGTGCATGGCATGAACGCGAGCCTGGATTTTAAGGTCCGAAGCTGGCTGCAGCTACGAGCATCCAAACCTGGCTCGTAAGGAGCAGACCACGACGGGAAAGGATATCGGCCAAAGCTCCAGCCGGCAGCGCCAGAAAAAAGATGGGCAGGGTCGTGGCCGTTTGCACCACTGAAACGACAAGCGGCGAAGGCGTAAGGGAGGTCATCAACCAAGCCGCCCCCACATTCTGCATCCAGGTCCCAAGATTCAAAACCAGAGTCGCAATCCACAAGGCCCGAAATAGCGCTTGGCGGAATGGTCCGAGCCCCATCGAGGACTCGAAACTGCCCGACGCAGGGCTGATGGTCGGCGCTTGGCTTGCTGTCAATAAGCCCTCTCAAAACTTATACCCTGCCCATAGCGCCCAATAGTTAAGGTCGCGGCCCGGCTGAGTTTGTTTAAGGAAGCTACCCGCGTAAAAGATGCCATAGTCGGCTTGGAACCATAGGTGATGATTCGCCTGCCAGCGTACCTCGATGCCTGGCCGGTGGCCCACAAATCGGGCATCGCTATTGCCGGCGGCCCTGATCAGAAACCCCGGCACAGCGTAGACTCCATCATTAACACTTTCCCGCCACTGGACCACCCAATCAGTCGAAACGGATACATCGTGGGGAAACTGAGTTTGGACGCGGGTGTGCACGTCGATAAAATTGATCGGTCCAGGGCCGGTACTTGCGAGGACACCAAAGTAGTTGCCGATGGGGAATAGGGGATTAAAGGTTCCCAGAGTATTCGTCCGAGGGTTGTCGCCGCTGGAAATGTCGGCTTTCATGCTGAAACGCGGCTTTAACCGCATGGCGGGAAACCGGTATCCAGTGTCGGAGGCAACTGTCCATGCCCGGATGTTGTCGGAGCCGAAGGTACCAAACTGGCCAAGTCCTTCATAGTCGAAATCCCACCCACGGCGCTTTGTGGCCACAGGTCGCCAGAGCCTGCCCCCTACCGCCTCCACAAAATCGGTAATGGAGATCCGATCTTCCGAGCTGTTGTACCGGACGCGCGGAGCGAGTTCTGCTTCGGCCGCCGCCTGCATGCAGATGAAGTGACGCGTCATATCGCCAGCGCGCGTGTTGATTCGCAACAGGTATGGAGAACCTCGCACGACGATGCGGAAAGCCCGATTGGAGCCGGGCCGCTCGGTCAGGTCCCGGATGTGCTCGAATGCGGCGATACCGAAAGCCTGGTTCAGGCCGCGGGTCACGGCCGCGATCTTTTCTTGCGGGATCACGAGGTGCTCCATTGTTACACGCGTACAGCGACTGCGCCCAAAGGCTAAGGCGTTTTGGCGAGGCATGCATCTCCGCCGCCGAGCAGGCGGCAACACCGTTCCGGAAAGCCCTGCCTCACTTCTGGAAACAATGTTTCGCGCGTCGATGCTAATGCCAATTCAGGAGCACGGAACCGGCTGATCCCACCTCACATAGGCATATGCTAGCGGGATCTCAGTTTTCCAATCGTTCCGGTTCTGGAAACGCGAGTTGGCGACATCACACCGTTAGGCGAGTCTGTACTCGAGCTTGGGATACCAGTCGGTGCCGCGGCCCTCGGGAGTCAAGTCCAGCATCAGCCAGAGCGGATCGAGATCGGGGGCGCCGCGTGGATCTTGTCCAGGGTCCGCCATCGCGCCGCTCATCTCTCCGCTGTAGAAGTGTCGGACGACACCGTCGCGGCGAGTGAAGACGCTGAATCCCGGAAAATCCGCGTCGTCCGGGTTGACGTAGGTGCGCGTGTACTCGCCGCTCGGATCGGAGACGAACGGAAGATTGCCGAAGCCGCGCTGCCGCTTGTATTCAATGAGGCGTTCGATAGACGAACGGGCAGCGACCGCGATGGCTACGCGCTCACGCAAGTTGACGGCGATTCCATTCCACGCGCTGAGGAATGAGGTGCAACTGGGACAAGGCTCCCTGCGCTGCGGGCCGTACATCATGCTGTAGACCATTAGTGTGTCCTTTTCGCCGAAGAGACGGGAGAGAGAAGTTGGGCCTGATTCGGAGATGAACTCGAAGTCTTTGGCCAGTTGGCCTCCGAGCGGCAGCGCGCGCCGCTGACCTGCGACGCGCTCAATGTGGCGGCGCAGTTCGATCTCCTCGCCGAGCAGCGCGTTGCGCGCCGCGCGATATTCGGAGCTCTCATTTGGATAGCGGGCCCGATTGGTGGCGGCTAGTTGCTGGGCCGGAACAAGCTTTTCCGAATTGGGCATAGAACCTCCGACGGGTATACCGCGCACGTTGGTTAGCATTCGCGGCAAACGAGTCGTGACCTTCCGGGACCAGAATCTAAGGGAGCAGTGCGGGTACTCCGGTCTTGTTTGAGAGTGGATCGTCGGGCGCTCCTATTGGCGATCGTCAGGTTGGTCGAGACTTTCCAAGGCCTGGCCCGAGTTGCTCCATGATGCGGCCGACTCGGGCTATCAAACCCGATGGCTACCTTCTCGGCTCATACCGCATCGCCACCGCCCCCGAGCCGAACTCCAGCCGGCTTACGAGCTTCAAGTCGACACGCTTCGATAGCCCTGCGAACAACGTGGGCCCATGGCCCGCTAGCCTGGGCTGCACCACGAACTCGTACTCATCGATCGATTCCAGCTCCGCCAACCCCAGCGGAAGCTTCACGCCTCCCACAAGCAGTCCCTTACCCACCTCCCGTTTGAGCTGCTGAACGGCCCTCCCCAGATCCCCGCGCACGAGCTCCGCGTTCCAATCTATCCGGTCCAGGGTGCTCGACACGACGTATTTCTTTGCCGCGTCGATCGTCCGGGCGAAGGGTTCCATCCAATCAGGCCTCGCTCCCGTGCGCGCCGGCGGCCGAAACGCCGCCTCCATCATTTCGTAGGTCACCCGGCCAATGAGGAGGGCATCGGCCTGGTCGAGGTTCTCGGCCGCGTGACGATGCAAGTCTTCGTCCGCGAACATTGCACGATGATCGCAGCACCCGTCCAATGTGACGTTGATGGAATACCGAAGGGGTCGCATTACGTAAGCTTATTCCTTATTGCCAACGAGAGAGAACGTGGCTCCCTGAGGGTCCTGGCCGTTGATGATCCAGCCACCCCCCGGTACCTGCATCGGACCATTCAAGACCTTGCCGGCGCCGGTCTTGATACGTTCGACGGCTGTGCCGATCGAGTCGACGATGATGTAAAAGTTCCAGCATGAGACGGGAATATGAGGAGGCTTGGTCATCATGCCGCCGTCGCCCATTTGCTTGTGTTCGCCCTCATCGAAGATGCGGTAGACGCCCATCGGCCCCATATCCATATCGCTGACCTTAGTCCAGCCAAAGAGCTTGTTGTAAAAGCCAAACCCATTTTCGAGATCGGTTGTGTAGAGTTCGTGCCAACCGATCGTACCTGGGGTGGGCGGTGAGGGGCGTACCGGCGAGGGCATGGCGGGGTCGGGAGTAAAGATCACGATGGCGGCGCCTTGGGGATCAGACATAACAGCGAAGCGAAGCATGCCGGGAACGTCAGTGGCAGGCTTCCAAAGCTTGCCACCGGCTTCGACGATCTTTTCGATATGCGCGTCAACGTCCTCGACAGCGATATAACCAACCCACGCCGTGTGCCCGGGGATATTCAACATTCCGGCCATTCCTACGTTACCCAGATTGAATGTGGTGTACTGCATGCCATCAGTGCTGGGCATTTCCTGGGTGGTCCAGCCGACAACGTCAGAGTAGAATTGACCGGCGGCTTTTGTGTCGCTGGTCATCAGCTCGTACCAGCCGAATCTTCCTTTTGGCGTAAACATTAGGGGTGTTCTCCTGGTGAAAGGATGCAAAACAATAATCGAGGTCCAGCCGACTCGTAATTGATATCAGCATAATTTGACAGATATCAATTTACTCCGTGCTGGTATCCCTTGGCAAGATCAATGCCGTCGTGCGAACGTGGCTCGGGGTGAAACGCAAAGTCATGGCCGTTTTTCGTCGGATGGCCGCCTGATGAGCGTGGCCACAACCCGGCCCACTCCGACCGATAGACCCCCTCAACAACTGCAACAGCATCCGCGACCATGCTTGCTTTCAGAATTTTCGCGCGGGAGTGTGGATCGAAGCCCAGCCCTTTCGATTAACAGATGAAACTTCAAAAGGAGGACGAACTATCAGCCTATGGCTCTGCAGTTGGTCGAGGTTGAAGCTTTCCGTTTCGACTCGAAATTATCCGGGACTCGGAATAACATGGAAGAATCTGGAAAGTCCACAGTATTAATAGACATAGGTAAGCGGTCGCCCGCTGTCCCTGTCACACCACCGTACATGCGGGTCCGCATACGGCGGTTCGGTGGGTTGAGCGATTAGCGGACCGTCAATCGCGGAATCCCGAGCGAGTCGAAGTAGGCATTGGGCAGCGC
>Ga0182030_10011374_pt1 | contig 17975 bp, 20 predicted proteins | sample 812S3MmetaG_FD_121299 | JGI IMG/M metagenome (GOLD analysis project Ga0182030, IMG submission 121299) | Permafrost microbial communities from Stordalen Mire, Sweden - 812S3M metaG (Illumina Assembly) | ecosystem: Environmental > Terrestrial > Soil > Wetlands > Permafrost | place: Sweden...
CCGAATCTCACTCCACTGTTCCATATCTGTGTACATCCTTTCATTGTTAATGAAGGTGACACAGTTTTCGACCGCTCCGTCACATCCGTGACCCCGCTACAGTTTTCGACCGCCGTTTACATGGGGAAACAATGACCAACATTTTGAGGGGATTGCAAGTGTTGGAGAAGCAATCTCCGGCCTGGAAAGACATTGGTTCGGCCACCATTGAACACAAAGGAGAGGATAATTTGTATAGCCATCTGCGTTATTGGAAGAACGCTACGGCGGTTGCGGCGACCAACGGTCCGCCAAGTCAGGGGCAAGCATTGGGCGACAATCCTGTGGTGGAAAAGGGAGGAGTGGCCTTGGATGTTTATATTCTGCAGGCGAAGCAGCCGCTTAACTTTGTTCCTGATCAGCGTGTTTCCGTGTTATTTAATCCATACAAGGCGGAAAGCGTTATCGATCTTGTTTACAAGCTGAGTTTCCCTCCAGGCGAGCCTGCTAATTCGGCGAACACCGTCTATGACGTCATCCAAAAACAGTCCAATGAGCTGCGAGAGGCGATGCGCCACATTATTGATTTCCAACGTTAAGAGTCAAACGTGCCAGCCAGGATCGGGGACCCACAAATCGCAAAAACTGGCCGACACTTTTGATCACACTGGGATCGCGGCAGGGACGCCGGTCGCCCCGGCGCCCCCTGCACAGATCCCGGCTTAAGTGGGGCTGGCCGGGCTTATGCTTGTTGCGCGTTTAAAATTGAAAATACGCGGGGGAAGACATTCAATCATAGCGGGTGAAGATGGCGCATGACGCTGATTGATTTCATTTTGAATATTGTGGGGTTGCTGCTGTGGCTGAATTGGCGGGCGGCTGAATTGCCGGTGACAGCCCGGCCGGGAACATCATTGCTTTCGACGCTGCGGCCGGCCCAGGGCCCGCGCCCGCGATATTATTATCTCGGGGGCGTGGTGCTGTTGTTGGCAGTGCGGGCGCTGTTTTACTGGCAGGCGGGCCCACGAGTCCATTGGAGTCCGCAGCTTGCTCTGGGCCCAACCACTTTGGCGTTTCGCGCTGATTTACTGGGGCGGATGTTCCTTTTTTCGGGGTTGAGTTTTGGGGTGTCCCTCGGGATTTTTTATGTCTGGCTGCTCTTGCTTTCGTGGGCTAATGGAAAAGTCACCAATGCCGACCCAGTGCAGCGGCTGATCCGTCTCTGGTTGGGAAGATTGGAACGGTGGCCGGTGGCGATCAAGCTGTTGTTGCCGATAGTGATTAGTGTGGCCGGCTGGTATTTTCTCCACCCCTTGTTGGTGCATCTCAGCATGGTGCCGTCCATCACCCGGGGCCGCTTGCTGGCCCAGGGGGCAATCATCGGCGTAGCGGCCTGCTTGACGCTTAAGTTCCTGATCGTTGTTTTTTTGGTTTTATACCTGCTCAACAGCTACGTTTATCTGGGAGAGTCCGCCTTGTGGAACTTTGTCAACGCGACGGCGCGCCGTTTTTTGCAGCCATTGCGGGGGGTGCCGTTGCGGGCGGGAAAAATCGATTTTGCCCCGTTGGCAGGGATTGTGATGGTCATGCTGGCGAGTGACGCGGCCCAGCGCGGATTGCGTTGGCTTTATCAAAAATTGCCCTGAACCGGATCGGGGGAAGAGGGTTGACATGGGAAGATTTTGGAAGATTCTGTCGTTGTGATTTTACAACACAAAAGCATCGTCCTGGCTGGTTTAATCGGAGGTTTGATTTCATGCCGGGGGCATGCGGCTGATTGGACGCAGTTTCGCGGGCCGAATCATGACGGCGCCAGCCCGGAGAAGATTTTGACCTCGTGGCCGCAGGGCGGATTGCGGCAGATCTGGAAAGTTCCGCTTCAGGACGGGTTTAGCGCCATGACGGTCGGCGGCGACAAGGTTTTTACGCTGGTGGCACGGGAGTCGGAAGGCGCCACTATGGAAGTTTGCCTGGCTCTCGATGCGGCCAGCGGGCGGGAGCTTTGGGCGGCGCCACTCGGGGTTGCGCAATACGATGGCGGCGGCAATAAAGGCACGCCCGATAACGACGGCGGGGATGGTCCCCGTTCCACTCCCACTTATGATGATGGGAAAGTCTACACTTATTCGTCGCGGATGGTTTTGCAGTGCTTCGATGCGATGAAAGGGAAACAAATCTGGTCCTGCAACGTAATCAAGGAACATGCCGGCCATAACATCCATTGGGAGAGCGCGGCGTCACCTTTGATTGATGGCGATTTGGTTTTCATCGCCGGCGGCGGGACTGGACAGGCGTTGCTGGCGTTTGACAAAAAGGACGGCCGCGTGGTGTGGAAAGGCCAGAACGATTTAATGACGCAGTCCACGCCTGTCGCTGCGACGATTCTAGGGCAGCGGCAGATTATTTTCTTTACCCAAAACGGATTGGTTTCGGTTGCGCCCAAGACGGGGGCGGTGTTATGGCGCTATCCCTTTCGGTTTACCACGTCGACGGCGATGTCGCCGGTGGTCGCCGGGAATATCGTGTACTGTTCGGCGGCCTATGGAGTTGGTTCCAGCGCCTGCCAGATCAGCAAATCAGGTGATAGCTTTTCCGCGAATCGGCTCTGGTATCAACCGGCCAATATCATTGCCAGCCATTGGAGCACGCCCGTTTGCGCGGGCGGTTATCTTTACGGTATTTTCGGCCAGGCGAAGTTTGGCCAGGCCCCGCTCAAATGCGTCGAACTGGCGACGGGCCGCGTCCTTTGGTCACGGGAGGGATTTGGGCCGGGAGGATGCACTTTGGTGGATGGCAATGTGCTGGTCTTGAGCGATGCGGGAGACTTGGTTTTGGTCAAGGCCAGCCCCGCGGCTTACACCGAAGTGGAGCGGGAACATGCCCTGGCCGGAAAATGTTGGAACTACGCCAGCATTAGCAATGGACGCATCTACGCCCGCAGCACGAGGGAAGGGGTCAGCCTGGAAGCCTCTGTCAAGTAATTTTACCTGCCTTCGACTGTCAATAAGTGGGTGCGCTTTTTTAGGGTGCGCAAGGTGGCAAAAATCACAAACCCGCCGATGAAAACGGCAAACCAGATCACATCGACCTTGAAACGCTTTTCGGTGATGGAATCCCCGATTAGGTCCAAGAGGAAAAAGACGGTGATGATGAGGAAGAATGCGTTGTATTCGCGTTGCAGGACCGTGCGCCAGCAGAAGGGAACAGGCGAGGGTTTCCAGCCGTGAAAACGGGGGATGAATGCGGGCGTGGCCGCACTCCATTGTTCGAACACCTCGCCGAAACGCGTGCGCAGGAAAGCCTCTTCGGCCAGCATGATGCGTTCGTAATAGAGAGCATACAAACAGGATGTCAGGAGCACCAGCCACCAAACATGAAGGGACATGGTGACTCCGATTATGATGAGATAGTTGGCTAGATACAGCGGATGGCGGACAACGGAATACAGGCCGGTAGTGTTAAGGGTATTGGCGACTTGTTCGCGGGTATTGCGTCCCGATGTTCCGATGGGAGCTCTTCCTACCACCATGATGCGCAAAGCCAGCCCGGCAAAGGATATAACCATGCAGCTTCCCTGCCAAAATTCGTTGAGCATATGGCTTTGACCCAGATAGGTGGAGGAAGCAAGGCAAACGAAGAATATCGGCAATATGGCCAGCGGGAGATAGCTCCGATACCTGAAAAGCCAGCCGCCTGATGTTTCAAGTTGATTACGTAAGGACATTAAACAGCATTCGTCCTATATTTATTCTGATTTCTGCCACGTTAATGGGCAGATGATAAACTATTCCGATCGGAAGGCAACTCAAAATAGGACTCAGCCTACAGAACCGCGTCGACTGCTTCATAAGTCCGGAAAAACTCTTGCCACAAGGCGTTTGTGAAAAAAGCTCGGTGAGGTCGAGGGGAATCGGACCCCGGGCCAGCCATTCTTCGATCTTGAAGGGACCGAATCATCTCGGACTGACGGATATTGACGATGAACGGGTTCTTGCCTATTGTCGCGAAAGGAACAGGTGTCATGAATTTTAAACTGATTTTCAAAACTCTGCTGATTATCGCCTTGCTGGCCTTGCTCGTCATCATGGGCATGCATAACGGGCAAACCGTCGAGTTGAAGATGCCGCCCATTTTGCCGAGGGCGCAGAAACAGCCGGCGGCTCTGATGTATTTTGCCTTTTTCGCCGTGGGCTTTTTGGCCGGGACATTGTTGATGGTCGGCGGCAAAAAGGGCGGGGGTGGGAAATCCAGCAGGGTGCAAACCTGAGCCACAACGAGAATAATTTTTACAGCCGTTCCACCATTCTCTTGTACGCCAAAATGCCGTTGACGATGGCCTGGGCCATGCGCTTGCGGAAGGTGGTGTCGTAAATATTTCTCGCGTCAGAGGGATTGCTCATGAACCCGCCCTCGATCAAGACGGCGGGCATGCAGGCGTCGCACAAGACCTTGAAGCGCGACCGCTTCAAGCCGATGTCTTCCAGGGGCACGCTGGCGGTGATGGCCCTCTGCATGGCATAAGCCAGCAGGACGTTTTGGTCGTCGTGGGCGTTGCCGGCTTCGCGCGCGTGAATGGCCTTGCCGCCGCCTTCATTGCTGGAATTGACGCCAGCCGGGGCCAGACAAAAAACCTCCAAGCCGCGCAAGTCCCGGGTGTCCGAGTTGTAATGCAGGCTGACAAACAGGTCCGCCCCCTGGCGGCGGGCGATGAGGGGCCGGTCCGGCAATTCAACCGCGGCGTCGTCTTCCCGCGTCAAACAAACTTTCAATCCCTCGTGTTTCAATAATTCCGCCACTTCCCGGGCCAGGAGGAGGGAGTAATTTTTTTCGTAATTGCGCCCGCTGACGGTGCCCTTGTCCTTGCCGCCGTGGCCGGGATCAAGGCAAATGGTTTTGAGATGGGTGTCGGTTTTTTGGGGGAACAGGATTGGGCCGATGGTTGTGGCGGCATCGACCAGGGAAAGGAAGAGTGAGCCGTTGCGATTGACTACGGGCAATGAGAGCCAGACGTTGACTCCGCCGATTTCGGCCCGCCGGCTGTCCACTCCCAGGTTTAATTGGGCCGAGGGACTGTTCAGTGTGATTGTCCCGTCTTTTTTGGTCCATTTCATGGTGAACCCCGCAGTGTCGGCCCAATCGGCCAGGTGAATGTAGTCGCTGCCGGAAATGACCGTGCGATTAAGATTGTGCAGGGAAACGCGCGCTTGGGCGGCCAGGCCAGCCATCAGAAAAAGAGAAACAAGCAGCGCTTTCATATTGTAGCGCACATTGTGCCTGACGCGGACCAAGAATTCAAGCGCGTAAATCGCGACTCAAAGAGCCGCCATGCGTAACAGAATTAACCTTTTTATCAGGCGACACCGCATTCCTATTGTTTTGTGAGTCCCATGCGTTCGTGTCCGCATCGTCCTGGAAGTCATAGTTTTTTCCCGAGATGATGAGCGAACACTGATGCTCGATCCGAATTTGCTTCCCTTTCCATGTTCCCTGAAGGGTGTCGGCATCTGACTTTTGATGTTGCGAGCATCCATCAACAAACAGGGTCGCGCCTAATAAAACAGCCGTGATTATGTTTTTCATAATCGAATTTCAGCAGGCTGCGCTTATTTCCTCACGAATGTGAGTGCCGACTACTGTAAAAAGCCGGACAACCGCCGGATCGGCCATGCCTTTTCATTAATGGCCCGAAGGCGCCGTTTTGATTAACTGTTTCCGCAAGGATCGGACGTTTTCAATTAATACCATGGCAACCCGTTTGGTGATTTCGCAGCCAAACTCGAGGTCGTTGTCGCATTTTGACCTTAATCGCGTGCCGTAGAAGAAAATCGCTTCGGTGGGTTCGATGGCGCGTGCGGTGAAGTGCCAGTTATAGGGCGGAAACAGCCAGGACCAGCCCAGGTCTTCTCCGGGACCAACGGTTTGGACCTGCACATAAGCCCCGTCCTCGTTCGCAGTCATCAGAGCCACGCTGCCCTTGAGCACCGCATAAAACCGGTTGGCCGGATCACCTTCCTGGAAGACAAGGCTGGCCGGATCAAACGTCGTCCGTCTCGCGCACTCCGTCAGCGTTCGGAGATGGGCTGGCGCCAGGCCTTTAAAAATATTCAACCGGGCCACCTGATCGTAGAGGGATGGCTCGGGATCGAGAAGCGACTGCCCGTCCTTTCTGTCAAGCATCGAAGTCATACCGTGTAATCCTCAAGTTTTTCCCCGGAAGGCGATGGTATGGGAATGGTCAATACGGGACAGTGAGCGTGCCGCTCGATTTTGTCAACCGTGCTTGCAAATAGGGCGTGTCCGAACAAATGGTGGTGCGCAGGAACTACGATTAAATCGGCTTTGACATCGCGGGCGGCCAGGATGATTTCCTCCCAAACAGATTCTCCTGCCAGGCGAACCAGCGTTTCAACATCATCCGGATTAAGGGCGTGGGTCTGGCAAGCGTGATACAGTTTTTGCTGCGCCTCGGAAGCAAATTTCTCCTGTTCTCCCGGCCCGAATGAGGGATAAACAAGCGGGTTTTCCACCACATGGAGAACGATGACTTTGCCGCCCATTTTTTCGGCCAGGTGGGTGGCGTAGCGGAATGCAAACATCGCGTGCTCGGAAAAATCAATTGGCGCAAGGATCGTCTTCAGCCGAAACGACTTTTCATCCGCGGCAGTTTGATCATCGGAATCTATTACGGGCGCATGTTTCATAAATCGCTTTCTTCGCTTCAGGGCTGCATCAAGCCGCTGCTTGCATCATGATAAGGCATGAGTCGTGCCAGTAGTGCAAATTGTCGGAAGTAGTTGAATCTGAGGCATATCGGAAAGCATTGTACTTTAAGGGATGGAACGAACCGCGAACCCTCGCGAAGACATTGCGAAATATCGACGTTTTCGGTTGCCAAAACCGACGTTCTACGCGCAGATCCCTCGACAAACCTCTTTGGCACGGTAATTGATGCTTCTTTCGGTATGAACATCTTCGGGGGTTCGTTTCAATCGGTTAAAGTGGCCCGCGTATGAATTATGAGTGAGAGGACACCTGTTTCTGAGGAATGCGGTAAATTTTATCAAAGCGGCGTGGTGGCAATGGAAAAAGGGGACTTGAATTCGGCCATCGCGTCATTCATGCAGGCACTTGAAATTGAGCCTGGATTCCTGCTGTGCCGCCAGGCGTTGCGTGGCGCACAAAAAAAGGCGGCGATAAAAAAGCCCGGCTTTTTTAAGCGGCTTTTTCAGAAAAGCTGTTTCTCCACCACCTTGGGCGAAGCGGAGGTTTTACTGCATCTGCAGCCGCTCAGGACAATTTCCCTCGCGGAACAGGTTTTGAACCAGGACCCGGGAAACGTTACTGCTCACAAGCTGCTGGCCCAAGCCGCGCTGGCTGCGGATCTCCCGGGCACGGCGGTTTTGTCGTTGCAGGAATTGGCCAATGAACATCCGTATCACCGAGCCACCCAAATGGAATTGGCTGAGGCATTGGCCGCGAGCGGGGATACTTCCTCTGCGGCGGCAGTTTACGGCCAATTGTTGAAGGATAATCCGCGCGACGGAAAGGTGCTCGAGGCTCTAAAGAGAATTCCCTCCCAATCCGTGGCGGAGCCATCCGCCGCACCGGAGGAAGGCCATACTGATCAACCCGCTGCTTCGGCTGGTTCCTCGTCACCCCGGCCGGTTCGGCCGCAACAGGGGCAAGCCAAACCGGGCTCCGCCGATGATGCGATCATTCAGCGGTTTGAGCCGCTCTTGCAACACGGCCCACGAAATATAAAATTCCTCAAAATGCTGGCCGAAGCTTATGCGCGCAAAATGATGTTCGACAAATCTTTATCCTTTTACAAACGCGCCTTGGAAATAGCGGGGGGAAAGAACGAGGCCATCGAAGCGGCGATTGCGCAAACAACGCTGAAGAAAATGGATTCGGAATTGCGGCGTCTGGACCCCAAAACCCCGGAGTACTCCGCGCAGTGCGAACGAATACAGAATCAGCGGCTGGAATATCAATGGCAAACTATGGCGAATTCTCATTGATTGTATTATAATAAATTTTGACGGAAGCAGCTTAAGTTATGAATAGCGGACAAAACGGAAAAGGTGATCGCCCCAGGAATAACTGGGGCTTGAATTGGTACTCCGGCTACGATGCCATCAACTGGCCCCGGCAGCGGCAACGGCAGGAATCCCCAAATCGGAGGGAAACAGGCCGCGCCACGGGCCAAGGTTCGTCCAGCGAGCGAGCCAACATTGAGAAAACCACTTCCGCGATGGAGTGGTGAGCAATACCCAATTCTCGACCCAAGAGTGCAAGATCTGAAGGCGGGTTCCCGGCAACTGAGCTTGCAAAGTGAGTCGCGCCAATAAAACACATTCCCTCAAGCGTTTCCCTTGACATCCGCGGAATGGGGACCACCATTGCAGGCTTATGATTATCGGTGTACCTAAGGAGATTAAACTTCAAGAACACCGCGTGGCACTTTTGCCAGCAGCGGTTTACCAGTTGATTAAACGCGGCCATCGTGTGGTGGTCGAGCGCGCCGCCGGGGCGGGCTCGGGCTACCCTGATGCCGAGTACGAACGCGCCGGCGCGGAGATGACTTCAGACCACAAAGCCGCTTTTGAAAAGGCCGACATGGTGGTCAAGGTCAAGGAACCGCAGGAATCGGAATATTCCCTCCTGCATCCGGGGCAGATCCTGTTTACTTACCTTCACCTGGCGGCTGACCGCCCTTTGACCGACGCCCTGTTGAAATCAGGAGTGACGGGCATTGCCTACGAGACAATCGAGGTGAACCACCGATTGCCTCTGCTCGAACCGATGAGTGAGATCGCGGGCCGGATGTCGATTCTGGTGGGCGGATTCTTTTTAGCCAAGCACAACGGCGGAAGCGGCGTGTTGCTCGGCGGTGTGCCAGGCGTTTTGCCGGGGCGCGTCGTAGTGGTTGGCGGTGGCACCAGCGGCATCAATGCCGCGCGCATGGCCATGGGCATGGGAGCGGAAGTGACCGTGTTGGAAGTGGACTTGGAACGCATGCGTTTTCTCGACATCACGCTGCACACGGCGCACACTTTGTTTTCCAGTGAAGCGCATTTGGCGGATCTGATGCCGACGGTGGATTTGTTGATTGGCGCCGTGCTGCTGCCCGGGGCCAAGGCACCCAAATTGATCAACCGCGAAATGTTGCGCCAGATGCGTCCGGGCAGCGTGCTGGTGGACATTGCCATCGACCAGGGCGGATGCGCGGATACTTCACGCCCCACGACGCATGACCACCCGGTGTTTGTGGAGGAGGGCGTAACTCATTATTGTGTGACGAACATGCCCGGCGCGTTCGCCCGCACTGCCACCCAGGCTTTGACCAATGTTACGTACCGCTACTTCGAATTGCTGGCTGATTTGGGCTTGGCCGAAGCCTGCCAAAAGCAACCTGCTCTGGTGGGCGGCATCAACATCATGAAGGGCAAAGTCACTCATAAAGCTGTCGCCGAAGCGCACGGTCTGAAATTTGTCGCGCCGCAGTTGGATTGAGTCCATTGACATCGTTTCATACTGCACGATATTGCTTCGGGTTTGTTTTCGAGGACGGCAGGTCCTGAAGTGGAGGTGCAGTATGAAAAAGTTTTTAATGGTGTGTTGCGGTGTATTGTTTTTGCAGGCGGTGAATGCCCTGGGGCAAACAAATGCCGCGCCAGCAGGCCGCCAACCGGTTTCGCGCGGGCAGTCGCAGGGAGAAAAAGGAGCTTCCAAGTTGAAGAACGCAACTCCGTCCGTGGCTCCGCCGCAAGGCAGTTTTAGACATAGTACGGAAATGGCGCCCTCGGACTACGCGGCTGCGATCCAGCGAGCCAGCCGGGAGGGGCTTTTAGTGCCAACGGCGCCGGCGAAAAATTACGGTCCGACGCTGGAGGGAATTTTCCGGGGTTATAGTGATCAAGCGGGGGAAACTTGCATTCGCGACACCGTGATAACGATCTTTCCCACCGGGCGCTAACCCGGTCGGGAGTGCAGAGGTTAGAAATATTGATTGCATTTTCACCGCAGTGGTGAAACTTATGATCAGTCAGGCATTTCGTATCCATCCAGGCTTGGTGGATTCTCAGTTGAAAAGATTCAATGATAATTTGAAACCCGATAATCGGGAACGCTCCAGGAGGACGATCTGTTTGGAAAAAAGAGTGATATGAACAATCGATTATATGTGGAAAACTTGAGCCCGGGCATCACCGATGCCAGTTTGAGGGATTTGTTTTCCAAAAAAGGGGAGGTCCTCGAGGTGAAATTAATGCTTGACCCGGGCACGGGGCGCTCTAATGGCAGAGCTTATGTGACAATGGCCACCCCGGAGCTGGCCGCCGCAGCGCTCTCGCTCCACAGCCACAGTTTGGATGGACGAAACATCGCGGTGACCGAGGCGCGTCCAGTGGAAGCGCGGCCGGTGGGCCTGATCGGCCATGGCTTTGATGTATACCAAAGCCCTGAACAAAAAGCCGCTTCGCGCCAGGCCAACAAAGGGGGCGGACGCAATCGGGGACGACGGCGTTTTGCTTCGAGATAAGCACTGCTGACTGAGCCGTGGCGGGAATTTAACCCGCTACGCCTGGGTTTAGTCAATTTCCCACAGGGTTCCTTCCTCGTCGCGGTTTTCCGTTATTCCGAGAAAAGATTTTGTTTCCACGATGGCGTCCTCGTAGGTGGTGGCGTCCAGCCGCATGGTGTTTTTGGTGCCGATCGTATTGTCGTACTCGACCCCGAAGGCGTCATCTTCCTGGTCCACAATAAGTGCCCGTTTTTTCATGTCGCCGGGAACGGCAGGGCCTGTGGCGGGTGGATCAAGATCTGACGGCAAGTTATTCACACCACCACAGTAAAGCCGATTGCCCGGGAACACAACCGATTAACCTTCTTCTCGACATTGTGGCATGGCTTGGGTAAGTAGGGCGCGTGCAGCAGGTTTTTCCCAGCTTGTTACTGTTGATTCCGGCCTACAACGAAGAGCACCGGATCGAACCGGTATTGCGGGCCTACGCGGAGTATTTTCGGAAAAATTACAGTGGAAAATTTCAGTTGGTCGCGGTCTTGAATGGCTGCCGGGACGATACGCTTGGCGTGGTGGAACGGGTTGCCGCCGAGTACGGCGAAGTCAGCGCCGTCGTGTTCGAGGAGCCTATTGGCAAGGGCGGCGCCTTGATCGAGGGTTTGCGCTTGGCGCCGCGGGCTGATCTCATCGGCTACGTGGATGCGGACGGAGCGACCGAGCCGCCGGCCTTTGCCGATTTGGTGCGCCGTTCCGGAGAGGCGGACTGCGTCATCGGCTCGCGCTGGATTCCGGGAGCCGTCCTGCACCAAATGCAAACGGGGCAGCGGCGACTGGCCAGCCGGACCTTTCATGCCATCGTGCAATTGCTTTTCTGGATGAACATCAGAGATACCCAGTGCGGGGCCAAGGTCATTCAACGGTCGGCGGTGGAGAAAATTCATTCTTCGCTGTGCATCGCTGACATGGCGTTTGATATTAATCTTCTTTACATATTGAAACGCGAGGGATTCACGGTGTTGGAAGTGCCGACGGAGTGGACGGATAAAGTGGGGTCCAAGGTGGCTTTGGGCAAAACCTCCTTTACCATGCTGCTTTCAGTCATTCGCTTGCGCTGGATTTATTCGCCCCTGGCCCCATTGCGAAAGCTTTTTACTCCACTGGAGAACTGGCTGTATCGGAAATTGAACGCGCCGCCGCCGAATCCGGACCCGCAACGGAAGCGGCGGAAGTAGTGCGGCAGAACCAGGCGGCCAGAGCGCACAGCAGCAGGCTGGCCCCGCCTAATGTTTGAATCACCCGAATAAAGGCCGCAAAGGGCTTTAAGGCCAGCAGCCCCGGGGCCTCCAGGCAGAGGCAGGCTGCGTAAAGCGCGGGCACCAGGACGAGCCACGGCACGGCTTCGAATCGAGCGCGGGCCAGGATGTTCTGCACCAAAACATTGGCCACGGTCAGCGGCAGCAAAGCCCAGGCAAACCAGGGAACCAGCGGTGCGGCCTCCCACATTTCGCGATTGCTGAAATACATCAATTGCAATGGCAAACGGGGAAACAGCGTGCAGCCCACCGCCGCCAGCACGCCAAAGAGTATCGTCGCTGCCAGGGTCATGCCCAGGGAATCGGCCCGCTCGGCCCGGGCCACGTTTTGCGCGACGCGGGCGAACATGACCAGGGCCACCGGCGCGATGAATTGGATGATGGCAAATCCGGTCAGCATCGCGCCGCCGTAAAGCGCGGTTTGGCCTGTATCGGAAAACAGGCCCTGGACAAAGAGCATATCAATACTTGACATAACCAGAACGGTGCCGAGGCCCAGAGTCAGCGGCAAGGCCGTGCCCAGCCAGTTTTGCCAGCGGAAGGCGACCGCCGGGCGCGTCTGCCAGAGGACACGGGTCATGCAGGCGGCGATGATCACGGTGATCAATTGTCCAACCACCGCCGCAAACATCCCGCTGGCCGCTTTCCCGCTCAGCGCGAATATCATCAGCAGCATGACGGAAAACCGGCCCACCCCATCGCTGATTTGCAACCACCCCAATCCGCCAAAATGATGTTTCCCCTGCAACAGCCCTTTGCCGATGGGAATCCACAAAGTTGTCAATCCGATCAGAACCGTGAAGTAGAGCGCTGCCGGATTGGAAATCATGAGCAGCCGGGACAGCGGGCGGGTACCGGCGAGCACGACTCCGCCGCACACCAGCCAAACCAAAAATGTCCAGAGCAAAATCGCCCGTGTGGCCGCGCGCAATTGTTCCTCCTGCCCGTCGTTGGTCACGGCAGCCGCTTGTCGCGCAAAAATGGTTTGCAAGGCGGAGGCGGGAACTCCCAGGATAATCGTCAGCCGCAACAGGCTGACAAATGCGGAGTATTCCTGCGAACCCATTTTGCGGGCCACGGTGTGGACCATGGCCATGCCCAGGCCGCCGGCAAAAGTGGCGATGACCATCCAACCGCTCTGGCGGACGAAGGCGGATTTGCTCTTGGCACTCATTTATTTCAGGGAAGCGAACGGAGGAATTTAAGAAGCAGCGTGGTGGCGGATTCGAGCGATTTCCGCGAAATCCATTCGTCGGCGGTGTGGGCTTGCGCAATGTCGCCGGGGCCGAAAACGATGCTGGGAATTCCGCCGTGGGCCAGGATGGATGCGTCGCAAAAATAATCCGCTCCCGCCGGTTTTTTCTGTCCGGCGATTTGCAGGAATTTCTGCACAAGCGGCCGTTGCGAATCTGTTTCCAAGGGCAGGCAACCGGCGGATTTCTCGCTGGCTAACGTGGCGCGCAAGCCGTAGCGGCGCAGCCAGGCCGCCATTTCGGCGCGAACGGAACGATCCGTTTCGCCCGGAAGAATGCGCCGGTCCACCCGCGCCACGCAGCTCGCCGGGACGATGTTGGGCTGCGTGCCGCCTTGAATAAAGCCGACATTGACCGTGGCGCAACCGAGCAACGGATGCCGCTGTTCCCGCAAATGCCTCGCATAATCGGTTTCGAAGAGATGGACGATGCGGGCCATTTCATGGACGGCATTTTTGCCGAGATGCGGGCAGGACCCGTGGGCGGCTCTTCCGCGTGTTTCCAGTCGAATCCACAGGCTGCCTTTGTGAGCGGTGACAATTTGAAGACGCGTCGGTTCGCCGACGATCGCCAAATCGCCCTTGCAACCGCTGGCGGCCAGGGCGCGCGAGCCGGTTTGAGCGTTTTCCTCATCCATCAAGCCGGCAAAAATAATTTCCGTTGCAGCGGGCCGGGGCCCGTGGCGCGCCAGTTGGCTTAAAGCAGTGAACATGGCGGCGACCGGCCCTTTGGCATCGCACGCTCCGCGTCCATAAAGGCGGCCGTTGGCCATGCGCGGAACAAGCTGCGCCTCAGAGACAACGTTCACGGTGTCCAGGTGCGGGACTAAAAGGAGCCGTTGCTTGATTTTGCCAGGCGGGGATAGGGTCGCCAGCAGATTTAATCGCCCGGGCGAAACCTTTTGAAAATGAACGTCCAAGCCTTCCCCAGCCGCTTTGGCAGCGAGGAAATCTCGCACCCGGCCTTCGCCGGCCCGGACGTCGTTGGGGGGCAGAAAGGCCGGATTGACGCTGGGCAACGCAATCAACTCCCGCAACAACTTTTCGGTCTCCGTCATTCGTCCGGCCCATTTTAGAGGTTAAGGGTTGAAGATGAAAGAAAGGAGAGGAAAAAAATCTTGAGGATTTACTTGGCGATTTCCGCCGCCGCATTTACGTTCTTCCGGGCATCGGCTTAAATGCCTCCGCCCTCGTACATCATAAAGAGAGCAAGCATGGTTGACACCGAAAAACCCAACCCGACTGCGCCCGCCGCGGCTACGCCGCCCAAAAGAAAAGCGCCCAATGTCCGGCTTTCCTCCCGCCTGAATGAGGCGGCCCGGATGGACGCTCCCGAGGCCTTGCACCTGCTGGAGTCGGCGGCCGAAGGTTTGACAGAGACGGTGGCTTGCGAACGCTTGCAACAGGTTGGACCGAATGAAGTTTCACGGGAGAAACGGCATGACTGGCTGGTGCGGTTCTTGCACGCTGTCCGCAATCCGCTGGTGATTTTGTTGTCGATATTGGCCGTGATCACGTTTGCCACCGCCGAGGGGCCAAGTGATATCGCGGGGGGATGGATCATGGTCGTCATGGTCATCCTGGGTGTGGCCTTGCGTTATATCCAGGAGACGAAGGCCGATGCTGCCGCGGCTAAACTCAAAGCCATGATCAACGTCACCGCCACCGTCCTGCGCGAGGGGAAGACGAGGGAGGTGCCTTTGCGGGAATTAGTGCCCGGCGATGTGGTCAAACTTTCCGCGGGCGACATGATCCCCGCCGATGTGCGGGTGCTTGCGTGCAAAGACCTTTTCATCATTCAGGCAACTTTGACCGGAGAGAGCCTGCCGGTGGAGAAATTTGACGCCCGGGAAACGCGCGAAGGCATTTCGCCCCTGGAATCCTCCAATCTTTGTTTCTTGGGCACGAGCGTGGAGAGTGGCGCGGCCCAGGCGCTGGTTGTGGAAACCGGGCTGCAAACTTATCTGGGCAATATTGCCAAGAGCGTTACCGCTCAATCCGTGGAAACGAGCTTTGACAAGGGAATCAAAAGATTCACCTGGCTCATGCTGCGCTTCATGGCGGTCATGGTGCCGGTGGTGTTTTTGATCAACGGCTTGACCAAACACGATTGGAAGCAGGCCTTTTTCTTTGCCTTGGCAGTCGCGGTGGGATTGACCCCGGAAATGCTGCCGATGATCGTCTCGGTTTGCCTGTCCTAGGGGGCTCTGTTAATGGCGCGCAAAAAAGTCATCGTCAAACGCCTCAATTCCATTCAGAACTTCGGGGCCATGGATGTCCTTTGCACCGATAAAACCGGCACGCTGACCCGCGACCATGTCATTCTGGAAATTCATTGCGACGTATTCAAAAATGAAAGCAATGCCGTCCTCTTGGATGCCTATCTCATCAGCCATTTTCAAACCGGCCTGAAGAATGTATTGGACCGCGCTGTGTTGGAACATCCGGACATAGACAAAAAGCTTTCCATCGCGAATTACCGGAAGGTGGACGAAATCCCATTCGACTTTTCCCGCCGCATGATGTCGGTCATCGTTGAAACGCCGGGAAATGATTACGAGATTCTGACCAAGGGCGCGCCGGAGGCGGTTTTCAGCCGATGCAGCCAATTCGAAAGCGAAGGGGAATATTTCCCCATGGAACCGATCCTGATGGGCGATCTGGTTCAGGAATACAACGACCTGAGCGCGGACGGTTTCCGTGTCCTGGCCGTGGCCTCCAAGAAGGTGGACAAGCGGGCAGCCTATGCCAAGGCGGATGAAGCAGACCTGATTCTAAAGGGCTACATCGCTTTTTTGGATCCGCCAAAGGAAACCGCCACCCAGGCCATTGCGGCGCTGCAACAGCATGGCGTCGTCGTAAAAGTATTGACAGGAGATAATGACCTTGTCACCCGCAAAGTTTGCTGTGAAGTCGGGTTGGAGACGGGGCAAATCCTATTGGGCAGCGTCGTCGAAACCATGACCGACCAGCAGCTTTCGCAGGCGGTGGAGACGACTCACGTTTTCGCGCGGCTTTCCCCCAGTCACAAGCAACGGGTTGTCGAAGCCTTGCGCCACAACGGGCACGTGGTTGGTTTTATGGGCGACGGCATCAATGACGCCCCTGCCTTGCGCGCGGCGGACGTGGGCATTTCCGTGGATACTGCAGTGGACATTGCGCGGGAATCGGCAGACATGATCCTGCTGGAAAAAAGTTTGATGGTGCTGGAGGAGGGCGTGTTGGAAGGGCGCAAGGTGTTTGTCAATATCCTCAAATATATTCGCATGGGAGCCAGTTCGAATTTTGGCAATATGTTCAGCGTGCTGGGCGCGAGCGCGCTTTTCCCCTTTGTGCCCATGCTGCCAATTCAAATCCTGACCAACAATTTGCTCTACGATTTTTCCCAGGTGCCGATTCCGACCGACAACGTGGGGCAGGATCTGATCGCAAAACCGCATCCGTGGGATATAGGAGAGATCACGCGCTTTATTCTTTTCATCGGGCCGATTAGTTCGATTTTCGATTACACGACCTACGCGGCGATGTGGTTTATTTTCAAGTGCCGCGAGGCGGGCTTGGCGCCGCCGCCCGAACTGGCCGCGCATTTCGCCCATGCCGATTTGGATCATACCTACGCGGCCGCGCTGTTTCAGACGGGCTGGTTTGTGGAGTCACTCATGACGCAAACGTTGATCATACACGTTATCCGGACCCGGCAGATACCATTCATACAGGCGCGGGCTAGCGTGCCTTTGACGATTACAACCGTGGTCATTATGGCGATAGGCGCGTGGTTGCCCTACTCGCCCTTCTCGCTCATGCTGGGCTTTGTGCCTTTGCCGGGATTCTACTGGCCGATCCTATTTGTAACTCTGCTCTGTTACGTGGTATTGACGCAATTGGTCAAGATGTGGCTGATCCGCAAGAAGTGGCTATAGGCAGGGAGGCAACTGGGTCCAGAACGAGCGCCGTAGGCGCGGCATCTTTGTAGAATTCAATCGAAAAACAATTCCAGCTCCGGCAGGGGCGGCATCTTCTGGGAAAGTGACCGAAGTTATCGCCCTCACGGGGGTTCTTCGCTGTTTTGCTGGAAACCCTGTCAGGGTTTTCGGACTTCACTGCCGTCTGGTATCCGTTGCCAGATTATGAAATCATGACCGCATATTGTCCCCTTCGACTAAGGCACTACCGCATAAATCAGGACAGATGCGATCAAAGATACCGCTCCAAAAGACAAAAGGAAGAGAGGTAAAATCCAAGAGCCCATGATCGTCGGAATATCGGCCTGCGTCGGATCATCGGGTGGATAGCGCACTTTAACTTTTCGCCCGATGGAATGTGCCACACCGCCGAAGCCGGTGGACTCGGTGAACACAACCTTCTCGCCGCTTGGGCCTTGAAATTCGACTTCCCGCCGGTAGGTCCTCCCGCCTTTGGACGAAGCTCTTTCTTTAAGCCCGACGACGGTGCCGTGGGTGGCATTCCATTGGGTCATCATTTTGTAAGTCCTGCGAAACAAGTAACCGCCAATACCGGCAAAAAGACTGCCCATTCCCAACGCGACAGTGCCTCCGATCAGGCGGCCTTCGATTGGCATATGCTGGCTCACAATCCTGAGATTGCCGGAAAAGGTTCCGTGGGGCGATTACAATTTGCCGGATTTTTAAAATAATAACTGCCAATTTAATACCGAATTATTGGCGTTGAATTGAATTTTCCCGGGGCTCCGGTTTAATCTTCCGGTGTTATAATCGTTCCGGGATTGTAGCACCCTTGTAGCACGAATGTAGCACCAAATGTAGGGTTCCTCAACGTTTTCAGTGGAATAGAGGTGGAGTCTTTGTATTTTTAGGGCATGACACCTGAAAAACTATTTCATGAACTATTGGGTTTGGGTTTGAACTGGGAAGTGGCTGAGAGCCGC
>Ga0182030_10011375_pt1 | contig 17975 bp, 9 predicted proteins | sample 812S3MmetaG_FD_121299 | JGI IMG/M metagenome (GOLD analysis project Ga0182030, IMG submission 121299) | Permafrost microbial communities from Stordalen Mire, Sweden - 812S3M metaG (Illumina Assembly) | ecosystem: Environmental > Terrestrial > Soil > Wetlands > Permafrost | place: Sweden...
CCGCGCGCGTTGTTGTCCTTCTGGAAATAGGCGGCGGCGGCCAGGATGTTGATCTGGCTTGAATCGGTGCCTGCCAGGGAAAATGTTCCCGGTTGTTCCAGCGGTTCGCGGAGCACGCCCAGCGCGCGATCAGGCAGGCGCGACGCGAGGTAGCACTGTGCCAGCCAGAATCGCGCGGCCAGATTGTCCGGCAGCAACTGGTGGACGCGTTCAAAGGGGGCGACGGCTTGGCGCGACAAACCGCCTCGCATCGAGAAGACGCCGCTTTCGAATGTAAAACTGGGTTCGTCAAACGGCCCGTTCTCATCCAACACGGCGTTCCAAGAACGGTATTTGCCGAACTTGTCGGCGGAGGTCTTGGACAAGTCCACCGGCACGGTTTGCCCGGCCTGCAGGCTGTGGTTAAAATCCAGGTTGATCTGGGCGACGATGTTGTCCGGATTGAGCTTTTGCGCAGCCGCAAAGTGCGCTGCGGCGGCCGGCAGTTCATTGGCGCGCTGGGCTTGGACGCCCCAGAAGTTCAGCCTGCGCGAGTAGAAAACCCCGGCAGCACTGGCGTTCGGATTCGGCTCGCGCGGGATGTGAAAAAATTTCAGTAATTTTTCGCCGAAGCCTGCCGGCGTGTTCGGATTCGTCGGCGTGACGGCCTGGATGACCGGGTCGAACGCGAGCTTTTCCGCATGGGACCAAAAGGCTTCGTTGGCGGCAATCAGGTTCTGGTCTGGCTGCGGCGGTAGCAGCGTGTCGTTCGGCAGCGTGTTTAATTTATAGACCAGCCCGTGCGGTTCCAGGCAAAACTGCTCAAAGTAGTAGCCGAAGCTCGGCTGCAGGTAGTAAAGCTCGTTGGTTTTGGCCAGCATGGCCAGCAGGCTGATGAGGTGCAGCTGGCTGATGCCGTTGGTCTGCTCGGACGCGCTGATGGTGTCCGGCCATTTTTGCGGGGAAGTTTTATGAAGATAGCTGTGATAAGACGGCACTCCCAGCGAGGCGGTGTCCACCAGCAAAAAATCCTGGGCGCGGCCTTTACGCACGAGGGCCGACTTGACCAGAAGCGTCTGTCGGGAGTCGTCGCTCAAGCAAATACCGCCCGCCGGCGGCAGGTTTTCCACCGCGAGTTCGCCGTAATTTTTGAAGGTTTCGTCGTTGGCGTTCCGGATTTGCGGGACGTTTTTATAAATGAGCCCCGTTGCGGCGAAGGCGGCAAACAACCACACGCCGGCAAACACCAGGCGGTCCAAGACCATGGTGGGATTCATTCGTTGCCGCCGCGGACGTTCTTGGGAACGGTCGCGAGCGCGCTCCTGGACTGGCTTGCCGAAGATCAGCAGGAAATACCCCGTGAAATAGCCCACGCTCAGCGCACCCAGATAATAAAAGGTCAGGAATGGCGGTAAAAAGTTGAGCTGGCGGAGAATTTCAAGATTTCTTGGGCTGAAGGGCGGATCAAAGGCGACCCAGACGCAGACAAACAGCAGGATGGCATGAACCACATGAAACATGAAACTGGTCAATGCCAGGCCGACTTTGCTGTTGTCACCAAAGGATGATTTCCAGCGGACGGCGATGACCAAGACCGGCAGCAACGAGGCCGAAGAAAGCAGCAGCACCGCTTTCCGAACTCCAGGCATAACAAAAAACATTTTCACCATGCCCAGCTCCGGCCCCAGATTGAGTTTCAATGCCTGCCAGAAGGTGATGGGCATCTTGTGGGAATTCACGGCCAACAGCGGCAACAACAGGTAAAACAATGTGCCGGCCAGCCCGCAGAAAAACATGCGCGAAAGAAAGCGCAGGTTGAAAAAACTCAAGCCGCGAATCCAGATGGTGGCGCAGAAAAAAACCGGTAGAAAACCGATCATGGCCCAGTTCTCCGACATGCCCGCCCCGACAACTGCGGCGGCCAGAAACAAACGCCCCTCGCGCTCATCCAGCCGGTATTCCAACAGCAACCAGATCACCAAGGCGAAGAGGAGCAGGTCGAACATTTCCGGCGTGCAACTAGTCGCCTGCTCCCAAAACGTCATCTGCAAACCGCAGACCAGCACGGCGAAAACCGGCGGCAGCCACGCACTTCCGGTGGTCAAAAATGAAAACACGCTGCGTTCGCGTTCGCGTTGCACGTCCGTCCGGTCCTGGGGCAAAATCGCGACCGAGCGTGCCAGCAAGCCCAGCGTCAGTGCCGCGCACCCGGCGGAAAACAGGTTCAATGCGATGGGTATCTGCGATGCTGGCAGCCAGCGGAACGGAGCGGTGACAACATAAAAAAGCGGGTTGTAAATTTCCGGCTGCCAGATCCAGCCGGACACTTTGGTGACCGCCTGACAGTTGAATAGTGACACCCAGCGGTTCAGGGTCAGCCAGTAAACTACAAAAACCACCGCCGTCAGCAGCCACGGCAGGATTCGCGGGGTGAAGTTTTTTCGCGGGTCGGTCTGTTGTCTGGTCGCCATTGGGTCTGCTAATTTGAATCCATTAACGGCGGCTTGGCAAGGTTTTGTCCTGCCCGCAAATCCGCCACGCACTCGACGTGCTGCGTCTGCGGAAACATGTCCAGCGGCTGCACGCGTGCCAGTTCAAAGACACCCTCCGCGCACAATATGTTCAAATCCCGCGCCATCGTCGCCGGATGGCACGAAACGTAAATGATCTGCGCGGGCCGCGTTTCACGCAATAACCGCAGGGTTTCCGGCCAGCAGCCCTTGCGCGGCGGATCAAGGATCACGGCCGTCCTTTCCGGCGAAAATTTCTGCAGCAGCTCGGGCAAAATGTCCTCTACCTGCGCCGCGATGAATTCGCCGTTTTTGATGTTCCGGGTTTCCGCATTTTTTCGCGCGGCTTTGATCGCCAGTTGGTCGGATTCCACGCCTACGAACGACTCGACGACATCGGCGGTTTCAATCCCGAAAAATCCGACGCCGCAATACAAGTCCACCAGATGTTTCGCGCCGCTCGATTTCAGAAATCCCCGCACGGTCTCGACCAGTTTCGGCAGCAGGAAAAAATTGTTCTGGAAAAAAGAACTTTCCGGCACGTTCCAGTTTTCCGGCTGCACGCGTAGGACGACCTTAATGCCGCCCTTCGGCGGCGGATTGGCACGGACTTCCTTGATTTGCTCGTTCAACACCGGCTCGGCGATCTTGCATTCCTCGATGTCCACCACGAAATTGTTGTCCGCGCGGATGAAGCCGATCTCCAGCTTCTTGGCCGGGCCGTTCCACTGGCTGCGGATCATAATGCGGTTGCGATAGCCATAGGGCGAAGGGCAGGGGATGACCGGCGCGACGAGCTCGCGCGCGATTTTCCCGAAACGCTCGAACAAGTCCGCGATCTGCTTGTGCTTGAAACGCAATTGCGCCGCGTATCCGATGTGCTGATACTGGCAGCCACCGCATTGCGTGAAGTAACGGCATTCCGGCGTGACGCGCTCCGGCGACGGCGTGACGACGCGCAGCAGTTTTGCCCGCGCAAAATTCTTTTTGACCTCGGTGATCTCCACCTCGACCGTTTCGCCAACGATGACGAACGGCACGAACACGACGAAGTCATCAATCCGTCCGACGCCTTCGCCGCCGAACGCAAGATCGTGGATGGTCAGGGAAATTTTATCCGCCAGTTTGAGAGGCACGCCTGCAGGTTAGAGATATTGGCGGGCCGGAAAAGCCTTTTCACCAGGCTCTGGATTAGATATTCAGGCTCGAATAAAAAATTGGCAACTTTTATGTCTTACAAATCTTGGACATGGATACTGCCAAGAGGTTCGCGCGTGCCATCGGGGTTGAGATAGAAAACTGAATAATTACCAATAGCAAGTTTGCCCAAATCTGCCGGCGGACAACTCGCATCTCTTTTTCCGGGAAGAATTGTTCGAATAGTTAGAAGCACATTCGTGGAATCAACATGAGCCGCAGGTAAATCACAAGCCAGTCCGGAATATTTGACGGCAAGATTACATCGGATTGGCAGGATAATGTGTTGCCTATCGTCACGACTAGGAGTGCCGATGGTCAAGCCGCCAACTGATTGAACAAATTTCCAATCACGTGCAGAACTAAAAAAAGATTGGCCGAAGCTCTGATATAAAACTATTAGCAGTAGCCCAATAACAAAAATTAGTCTTTTGAACTTAATTTTCATAATGCGCAAAAAACAGACGCCGTTACGGTTTCTTCAGTCCGGCAATCGCCTCTTTCATTTCATCAAAGTGCGTCTGCGGATTCATCGCGTCGGTGACGTGGACGATTTTTCCGTCGAGGCCGATGAGGAAGCTCACCCGCTTGGACATCGCCATTATGGGCATTTTCACGTCATACACCTCGATGATCTTGCCGTCCGGGTCGGCGATGAGCGTGAAGTTCAATTTATATTCGTCGGCAAATTTCTTGTGGCTCTCCACCGAATCATGGCTTACGCCGATTACTTCCACGTTGTTCGTCTGTAAATCACCCATGCGGTCGCGGAAGCCACAGGCTTCCTTTGTGCAGCCGCCCGTGAAATCCTTCGGGTAAAAATACAGCAGCACGATTTTCTTGCCGACGAGATCGGCGAACTTGAATTCCTTGCCGTCCTGGTCCTGGCCGGTGAACAGCGGCGCGGGGTCGCCGACATTGGGCATCGCGGCAAGGACGGAGGTTGCGGAGAAGAACAGTGAAGTGAGCAGCAGTTTTAGTTTCATGGTGGCAATGTAGGAGACGAGGTAACGAGGCTCAAACTTTTTAATTTGCAATGAAATACCTCACGTCGTCGCCTGCCTTTTTTGACGCGGCGAACGGCGCAAACCATTTTGCAACCACAGCCGCCAAACGAGCCAGAACGCCTCGTTGACGATGCCTCCGGCCATTTTGGATTGTCCATGTGTCCGGTCGGTGAAGATGATCGGCACTTCAACAATCTTGTAGCCCTGCCGCCAGAGCCGATGCGTCAGTTCAATTTGAAAACTGTAGCCGTTCGACCGGACTTCATCAAGGTTGATGGCTTGTAGCGCGCGGCGGCGGAAACATTTATAGCCGCCGGTCGGATCGCTGAACGGCATGCCCGTGACGATCATCACATACTTTCCGGCGAACCGGCTCAACATCAGCCGGCCGAGCGGCCAGTTGATGACGCGGATGCCGCCGACGTAACGCGAGCCGAGCACGAGGTCGGCATCCTTCGCTGCCTCCAGAAAGGCCGGAATATCGTCCGGATTATGCGAAAAATCGCAGTCCATCTCAAAAATAAATTCGTAGCCTTGCTCCAATGCCCATTTGAAGCCCGCGATGTAGGCGCGCCCCAGGCCTTCCTTGCCCGCGCGGTGCAAAACATGGATTTGCGGATGCTGCGCGGCGAGTTCATCCGCGATTTTACCCGTACCATCGGGCGAATTGTCGTCCACGACCAGAACGTCCACGCCGACCGGCAGCGACAACAGCTTCGCCGCCATGCGCGGGAGATTGTCCCGTTCATTGTAAGTCGGCACGATGATGAGCGTCTGGTTCATGTGGCGCGCAGATTGTTAAAAAGATTCGACGCGAAAACAAGCGGGCAGTTCAACCGTGCAAAAGTTTCGTTGCCAGAGGGAATGGAATATTGTCAGCGACGATGCGCGTGGCCTTTTTTAGCGCAATGCGCCCGCATCTGGATTCGCCGCATGAAAAGCTTGATTCGGGAGCCGGGTGACGAGGCTCATTTCAAAATCGAAACGACCGACTCCCTGCACCATCAGCAACCTTGCCGAATTGAACCTGCAACTTCATCGGTCCAAGTTAACTTATTAGTCAATCCGCCTTGACCCGGAAAAACTGCTGAGGTGCTGTGCTTGGTTGAACCACAGATTGAGGAAAGCCCGGCCCATAGGTTTGCAGGTCGGTCCAAACCGGGTTTTTAAGACTCGTGGCCCCTTGCAGAACGGCTTCGTTGAAGTCGCCGGTCGTAAAATTAATCTGGATGTTGCCGGGAGTACTGCTTTGAACTTGCATTTGTGGTGTGCGGTCGAATGCCGCAAAAAAGCCAGACACTCGGTTGGTGGGACTTTGGCCCAAAGAACGAAAGGTACCACCCAAGAAGGCATAATCGTCTGTTAGAGTAATCACATTTGGTCCGACATCCGGCGAAGGGTTCCAGGCATCACCCGATGCATCTATTGCGGAGAGACACGCGACGTTTTGATCAAAGTTACCACCGGCCGAAGTGAATAAACCGCCGAGATAGATAACTGTCTCCGTAGCGGCGACGGCAGATGCGGTGGAATATAACGACAAAGCCGCGTCAATTGGCACCAGCGAACCGTCGACCAGGCTGAACGCGGCATAATTGTTCAACGAGATGGCACCACTGCCATTTAGATTGATCGTCGTAAATGCACCAATAACATGCAGAGTATCCGTCGTGGCACTCAAGCCTGTCACCGCCCGGTTCGGATCCGGAATCCAGTTGATGTTTGTGCCAGTACCCGATGAAACCTCAGTCAAATATGGAATGGCCAAAGCATTGACCGTTGTGAAATCACCCCCCACGTACAGGTTGGTGCCCACTACAGCCAAAGCACTGACACCCGCATAACCGCCTCCCAAGTTCGCATTGAAACCCGGAATCAGACTGCCGGTGGATGGATCCAAGGCAGCCAGGAATCTTCGTGGCTGACCATTCACGGTGGTGAAAGCCCCCCCGACAAATAAACCGTTGGGAGAGGTTCCAACAGAATTGATGGAAACGCTTCCGAACGTATTCGCCGCAAGGAAATTGAATGAAAGTGGATTTCCCAAGATGGGATCCACCGCTCCCAGACCGGAACCGACGCTTGGAATTGCATTAGTCGTATTGTAATTGGTGAAACTGCCGCCCACATAAATGCAATTTGTTCCGCAAGCCAGGCTCAAAACCGGCGCATCGAATCCGGGCGCCCAAGGGAGGGCGGCACCAGTGGCAAGCGAAAGTGCCGCCGCACGCATACGCGCAACACCGCCGAACGACTGAAAAGCGCCTCCAATCAAGACTTTTCCATCCGCACTCGCCAAGGCGTTGGCTCCATAAACTGCTCCGGCCGGCCCATTGAATTCCGTCCCAACTGGTGCGGCGAGAGTGAGGTTGGAAGTAATATTAATGCCCACGATCAGATGATGCGGCTGGGTCAGCGCATTAGTGAACTGCCCGCCTACATAAAGCGAAGTGCCTTGAAGCAGAATGGAATCAACCAGATTCACGGTACCGACGCTTTGGAGAGCCAGATCAAGGGGTTGAGCTGATCCGGCACCGATAAGACCGATGGAGGCAAATCCACGGCGATTGGCAACGGAAATGGTCGTGAAATCACCGCCAACATACGCATTGGTGGAGGTGATAGAAAGCGCGCGTACAATGCCATTGGGATTCGGATTCCAAGAAGTCGCCACGGCAGTGTTAATATCCAGTTCAGCCAACCGATTTCTTGATTTTGTGCCAATGGTGCTGAACTGGCCACCAACATAAACGTCGGTGGGGGTGACAAATAACGTGAAAACGGGTAAGTCAACTGACGAAGGATTAAAAGAATTCGCCAGCGCCGTACTGGTTGATATTTCCGCAAGGTTCTGCACGTTGGAGTTACCAACGGAATAGAAGTTGCCCCCAACAAAAACCAAACCATTAGTAACTTGCAAGGCGTTGACTGAACCGGCAAGCAGCGGATTCCAACTAACAACGGGGTTGGTGACACTCACTCCTGCAAGACCTTGCACCGCCAAACCATTGATTTTAGAGAAAGTCCCACCGATGTATAGGATCCCGCTGTTAAGTGCGAGAGCATTAACAGTGCTGCCAACTAAATTGGCGTTCCAGCTTGTATCCGGAGTCAAATCAGGATTTAAATGCGCAATGTTGGTGATTGCCGTAGTGCCGATGCTGGTAAACGTTCCCCCAACGAACCACCCGCTCGCACCGTCAGAGATCACAGTCTTGATAGTGCCATTGATCGGAGGCGGCGCAGCCTGCAGCCCTCCAGTTGTTTGATCAAATAATGCGAGCGGACCAGTATGAGGACCCACATATGAAAAATCGCCGCCGATGTAAACGATGCCATTCGTTGCGAGAATGGCATTCACCGGTCCATCAGTTAGCCAAAATTGCGAATTCGGAAATGCAGCCGGCTGGCCGTGCAACTGGCAAGCCACCATGCCGTAACAGGCAAGGGCGATAAACTTTGTGGGCGTCACGAGCGAATTAACGCGGCGTGATTGGGTAAATAGAAAACGAATGGTTTTAGTAATCATAAAAGTAATATTTAAAGTTGACTGCCTCTGGATTTACCTTTTTCGCACAAATTTATTCTGGCTGTCAAGTAATTAGTTCGGAAATTTAAGGAAAGACCTTGTGATATTTTCAAAAACTGGCCAGCTTCGGTTTACTGGCTGCTGACGCGATTTTATTTTTATTTCCGTCACCTGCAAAATGGCGCAAACTGTCATCATGTCAGGACTCATCGCCATCGTCGGCCGCCCCAACGTCGGGAAATCCGCGCTGTTCAACCGGATCGTCAAACGGCGCATTGCCATCGTCCATGACGAGCCCGGCGTCACGCGCGACCGCGTCACCGTCGAGGCCGAATGGAATGGAAAATCTTTCACGCTTGTGGACACCGGCGGCATCGGCCTGCTGCGCCGCGAGAAATCCGAAGACGTCATTGTCAAAGCCGCGCTCGAACAGGTTGAAATCGCCATTGACGCCGCAAGCGCGATCATCCTCGTTGTCAATGTCCAGGAAGGCGTGGTGCCATTGGATCGTGAGGTTGCGCAAAAATTACGGACCAGCGGCAAGCCCATTTTAGTCGCGATCAACAAAGTGGACACGAGCCTCGCGGAAAAAAACATGGACGAGTTTTCCCGGCTCGGCTTCGAGAAAATGTTTCCCGTCAGCGCGATTCATGGCGATGGCATTCAAAATTTGATGGACGCGGCGACGGCTTGTCTGCCCGTCCAAACTGCTGAACCCGAAGTTCTCGACGCGGAAGTTTTGGAGGCGACCGGCGAAGCCGATGCGCCTGTCCGGCGCAAGAAAGGCCCATTACGACTGGCGATTGTCGGCCGGCCGAACGTGGGCAAATCGTCCATCATCAATGCGCTCACGAAATCCGAGCGTGTCATCGTCAGCCCGATTCCCGGCACGACGCGCGATTCCGTGGATGTTCCGTTCGAGGTCGAGACCGAAGGCGGTCGCGAAAAATATGTGCTCGTGGACACCGCCGGCATCCGCAAGACGCGGAGCATTGACGACTCCGTGGAATTTTTCAGCGTGCAACGGTCGGAAGAATCCATATCGCGCTGCGACATCGCTATTTTGGTTCTGGATGCGGAAGCCGGCATCCTGGAGCAGGATAAAAAAATCGCGGACCGCATCGTTGAGAACCGCCGCGCCTGCATTTTGGTCGTGAACAAATGGGATTTGTTCGAGCAGGACATCCGCGAAAAGCGCAAGGAAGAAATCATTTCGCGCGAGAAAAAAGAAAATCGTTCCGCGCCGAAAAAGATGACGACGCTGGGTGAATTCGGCGAGTGGGTGCAGGAAAAATTATTCTTCCTCGATTATGCACCCGTAATTTTCACGTCGGCCAAATCCGGTTTTCATCTGGATCGTTTGCTCGAAGCGGTGCGATACGTCGCCGCACAGTTGCAGCAGAAAGTCCCGACTTCGATCCTGAATCGCACGTTGCACGACGCGGTTGAAAAACGTCAGCCGGTCAGCGCGGCGGGGCATCGTTTGAAATTTTATTACGCCACGCAGGTGCGGCAATCACCGCCGGCGTTCCTGCTGTTCGTGAACCGCGACGAGCTATTTTCCGATCCGTACAAAAAATATCTTGCGGGCGAAATGCGCCGTGCGTTCGGTTACGAAGGCTGCCCCATCACCTTCGTGCCAAAAGCGCGGCCCAAAACGGTCGAATCGGTGCGGAAACCCAAGCCGTCCAATAAAAATCTGGCGGGCCGGATGGACGCGTACCGGGCGGCGCGGCATGAAAGATATTCGCGCAAGCCAAAGAAAAAATCGCGCTGAAGTTGTTCGCACTGGCGAATAAGTTGTCAGTTTTTCAACGCTGAAGCGGAAAAGTCTTTGATTTCATTTGGGAATATCGTTCACGCAACTTTTTTGCAAAATTTTCTTGAAATCCACAACGGGTGGTAGCATGATGTCGCCCGTTCCCCAATTAGTAGGGGAGCTTCAGTTTTGAGAAAAAGCCCGTTTTTCTTGGAAATTGACCGTTTTTTGTCCGGTAAGTTTCTGTCTCGCTTGAAACTGGCCGGATGGGTTCTGAAAATTTAACCTGGAGTTTTTAACATGATTGATGCCCGTGAAGATGTCTCGGCGCCGGCTCCCAAAGCTGCCACCCGCCGCAACCAAAAAGTATCCGCCACCCGTTCCGTGAAACCAGAAAGATCCGAATCCCAAAAGTCGCTGCGCATCGAACGCGTGTTCAGCGACGCGAAGGTGAAACCGTTCGACCAGATCGAATGGGACCGGCGCACCGCCGAAATCACCGACGACAGCGGCAAGGTGATTTTCAAGCAGGAAAATGTCGAGGTGCCGAAGTCGTGGTCGCTGCTCGCCACCAAGGTCGTCGTTTCAAAATATTTTTACGGCGAGCAAAACACTTCCGAGCGCGAAACTTCCGTGCGTCAGCTCATCCACCGCATCACCCGCACCATTTCCGACTGGGGCATCGCGGACGGTTATTTCAGCAAGGCGGACGGCGAAATCTTTTACGAGGAGCTGACTTGGCTGTGCCTGAACCAATACGGAGCGTTCAATTCGCCGGTGTGGTTCAACGTCGGCTTATATCACGAATATGGTGTCGGCAAAAATTCCAGCAAGGGCAACTGGTTTTACAATCGTGAGACCGGCGAGGCCGAACGTGCCAAGACCCAATACGAATATCCGCAGGGCAGCGCGTGCTTCATCCAGTCCGTCAAGGATGACATGGAATCCATTATGCACCTCGCCTATAGCGAAGCCATGTTGTTCAAATATGGTTCCGGCACCGGCACCGATTTGACGCCGATCCGTTCCAGCCGTGAAAAATTAAGCGGTGGCGGCCGCCCCAGCGGCCCGATGAGCTTCCTGAAAGTTTATGATCAGGTGGCGAACGTCGTGAAGTCCGGCGGCAAGACGCGCCGCGCCGCGAAGATGAACACCCTGCGCGACTGGCACGGCGACATCGAGGAATTCATCGACGCCAAGCAAAAGGAAGAAAAGAAGGCGTGGGCGTTGATTGAGCAGGGCTACGACGGCTCTTACAACGGCGATGCCTATGGCAGCGTGATGTATCAGAACGAAAATCTTTCCGTGCGCGCCAGTGACGAATTTTTTGAGGCCGCCCTGGCGGGCAAGGATTGGTGGACGCGCACCGTCAAGGGCGACAAGCCACTCCAGAAAAAGAACGCCAGCGTGCTGCTGGATAAAATTGCCGAGGGCACGCACATCTGTGGCGATCCCGGCATCCAATACGACGGCGCGATCCAGAAATGGCACACCTGCAAGGGCACCGAGCCGATCCACTCCACAAATCCGTGCAGCGAATACGTTTTCGTCAACAACACCGCGTGCAATTTGGCGTCGCTGAATTTGATGAAATTCAAACGCGACGATGACAAGTTCGACATCGAACGTTTCAAGGCGGCCGTGCGCATTTACATCACGGCGCAGGAAATTCTCGTGGACAACGCGAGCTATCCGACCAAGGACATCGCGGAAAACTCGCATATTTTCCGCACGCTCGGCCTCGGTTTCGCGAACCTCGGTTCGCTCTGCATGAGCTACGGTCTCCCTTACGATTCCGACGAAGGTCGCGCGCTGGCCGGTGCCATCACGGCGATCATGACCGGTCACGCTTACGAGCAGAGCGCGGATATCGCCGCCACCACCGGCGCGTTTGCCGGCTATCGCGATTCCCGTTGCGCGGGTGTTGATAGGCCAGTGTCCAAGGACAACGTGGAATCCATGCTTGGCGTCATCAAGCGGCACCGCGACGCCGTCGAGGAAATTCAGCCGAGCGCGGAATTTAATTATCTCAAAGATGAAGCGCGCACCTGCTGGGACGGCGCACTCGCCAAAGGCCATGAGCACGGCTATCGCAACGCGCAGGTCACCGTGTTGGCACCGACGGGCACGATTGCGTTTTTGATGGATTGCGACACGACTGGCGTGGAACCCGACATCGCGCTCGTGAAATACAAACTGCTCGCGGGCGGCGGCATGTTGAAGATCGTCAATCGCGGCGTGCCGGATGCGCTGCGCCGGCTGGGTTACGACGTCGCGACCGTCACCAAAATCATCGCGCACATCGAGCAGCACGACACGATTGAAGATATTCAGGAAAATGGCGTGACCATTCATAGCGGCTTGAAGGCGGAACATCTGCCGGTCTTCGATTGCGCGTTCAAACCGCATCAAGGCAAACGCAGCATCGGTTACCTGGCGCATCTGAAAATGATGGGTGCCGCGCAGCCGTTCATCAGCGGCGCGATTTCCAAGACCGTCAACATGCCGAACGAATGCACCGTCGCCGAGGTCCGCGATACTTACGTTCAGGCGTGGAAGATGGGCCTGAAATGCGTGGCGATCTATCGCGACGGATCTAAGCGTTCGCAGCCGCTCAACACGAAAAAAACCAACGAAGGCGCGAACAAAACCGCCGCGCCGACCGCCGCCGAAACGGTCGTGTTGGAAGCCCGTTTGCAGGAACTCGAACGGGAAGTGGTGAAGCTTCGTTCTGACTCCGGCAAACCGTTGCGCCGTCGTTTGACCGACACGCGTTCGGCGCTCACGCACAAGTTTGACATCGCCGGTCACGAAGGGTATCTCACCGTCGGCTTGTTCGACGACAACCAGCCCGGCGAACTGTTCATCACGATGGCGAAGGAAGGTTCGACCATTGGCGGTTTGATGGACAGCATCGGGACGCTCACGAGCATGGCGTTGCAATACGGCGTGCCGCTGGATGCACTCGTCCGCAAGTTCGCACACCAGCGTTTTGAGCCGAGCGGCTTCACGAAAAATCCCGAGATCCGCAACGCCTCGTCCATCACCGACTATGTTTTCCGCTGGCTGGCGCTGCAATTCATCCCCGGCTACCGCGAGAGCGTGACAGTGGCGCGGACACAGCCGGAGCTGGCCATGCCCGGCCTGGAAGAAGAAATTAAAAAAAAGATAAATCGGCCGGTGCCTGAACTGCCGATCGCCGAGGACACCGATGTCATCGAAACGAAGGCGGGCAACGGTCACAGCCACCACGCGCGGACACTGACCTCGATGATCACCAACCAGCAGGACGCGCCAACGTGTCCGAACTGCGGTAACGTTGTTGTCCGCAACGGCGCGTGCTACAAATGCCTGAACTGCGGCGAAAGCCTCGGTTGCTCGTAAAAAATAATTCGCAAAGCAAGCCGGAGAATTTGCGTTCTCCGGCTTGTTTCATTTTCGCGGCGGGATTATGTTTCGCCCATGAGCGATAACAATAATTTCATTCGCGAAGATCCATGGCGCATCTTCCGCATCATGGCCGAGTTCGTGGACTCGTTCCAGACGATGTCACAGGTCGGCCCGGCGGTGACGATTTTCGGCTCCGCCCGGACAAAACCCACTGAATTGTATTATCGAGCCGCGCACGACATTGCCAAAGGTCTCGCCAAACATAATCTCGCCGTCGTCACCGGCGGCGGCCCCGGCATCATGGAAGCCGCCAACAAAGGCGCCGAGAAGAACGGCGGCAAATCCGTCGGCCTCAACATCGAACTGCCGCACGAACAATCCGGCAACCGCTACGCCAATATTCCGGTCCACTTCCATTATTTTTTCGCCCGCAAAGTGTGCTTCGTGAAATACAGCCTCGGCTTCGTTTACATGCCCGGCGGCTTCGGTACGCTCGACGAATTGTTCGAGGTGCTCACGCTGGTGCAGACGCAGCGCATTCCGCAGTTCCCGCTCATCCTGTTCGGGCGCGAATACTGGAAAGGCCTGATCGCCTGGATGAAAACGCGTCTGGAAAAAGATGGTCTCATCAGTCCCGGCGACCTCGATCTGCTTAAAATCACCGACGACGTGGACGAAGTTATTGCCATCATCCGAGACTACGAACGCCGCGTCGGGCCGCCCGCCATCACGCCCCGGGCGTTTGCTTGACTTGAAAACAGCCATGACTTTGCCGCTTCGTATTTCAAAAAGTTCGCGCCATTCAACAATTACCGGAGATTTTGGCGAAGCACTGGTGCTTTATTGGTTGTCGAAACATAGTTTTGAATGTGCATCGGTCCGCAGATAAAAGAAGTTATGGGGATTTCAGTTAAAAGTCGCAGTCGTAGTGTAGGCAACGAATCAGAGTTTATGAGCATCCCAAAAGATAATTTTGAAAAGGCTAAGTTAGCCGGTGATGCTTTTGGCTGTGTTCCATATTTTGCTATTGTGATTGATGCTGGGGAATCAATTAAAGGGTTCATAGTGTCCCTGTCATATCTGCTGGAACTTTTTCCAAAGGGTAGGAGTACTTGTGCATGGAAAATGACGCCCAAGTATCTCGAAAAATATTTCAAAGACGTTGAAATTAAAATTTTCGAGTTTCAAACGACGACAAAAACGTGGTGGTAGTGACCATGCGCCCGCTGATCCAGGAAATCCAGACCACGCACACGCCGGAATCGCTCATCGAGCAATTGCATGGCGAACGCGGCAGGATTTTGCTCCGCAGCAGTTCGTTTGATTCGCCACAAGCGCGTTACTCCTTTGTCACTGCAAATCCATTTCTTACCTTTCGTTCCTTTGGCTCGCGGAGCGAAATTTCCCGATCCCGGACCCCGGACTCTCGACCCCAAATCCAATTCGGCAATCCATGGCATTTGCTTGACGCGCTCATGTCGCGCTGCGAGTTGCTCGACGAAATTGATCTACCTTTTCCGCTTGGCGGCGCGTTTGGTTACTGGGGTTACGACCTGAAAAACTTCACCGAACCCAAACTCCCGCGCCGCGCGGTGAACGATTTGGAACTGCCCGACTGCCACGTTGGATTCTACGACAGCCTCGTCGTCTTCGACCATCGCCTCGGCAGAGTTTGCGTCGTCTCAACCGGTTTGAACGCGGATGGTTCACGCAACGAAGTGCAGGCGAAGGAGCAGGTGGAATTTTGGCGAACCTTGCTATCGTCCGAAAATGGAAGGGCGGGCAGTCCTCTGCCCGCCGAGGCGTTGGCTGCAACCGAACGGTGCATACCGAGTGACGCACCCTGTCTGCAATCTAACTTTACCCGCACCAATTTTCTCGCCGCCGTCGAACGCGCTCAGCGTTACATCTGCGCCGGGGATATTTATCAGGTCAACCTTTCGCAACGGCTGACCGCAAAGTGCAGTTTTACCGGCTGGGAACTGTTTGAAAAATTAAGCGCCGTTTCGCCCGCGCCATTTTCCGCGTTTCTGGATTGCGATGGCGGGGGGCGGCACTGCCGCTTTGAAATCGCGTCCTCCTCGCCGGAACAATTTCTGCGCATGAGCGGTTCGCACATCCAGACACGCCCGATCAAAGGCACACGTCCGCGTGACAACGACCCGACGCGCGACGCGCAGCTCGCCTACGAATTGCAGACCAGCGCCAAAGAACTCGCCGAGTTGGTGATGATCACCGACCTGCTGCGGAACGACCTCGGCAAAGTCTGCGAATACGGCTCCGTACAAGTGCCGGAACTTGCGAAGCTGGAAAAATTCGCGCAGGTGCAGCACCTCGTCTCTACCGTCGAAGGCCGGCTGCGGAATGACGTGACACATTTTACCGCGTTCGCCTCGTGTTTTCCCGGCGGCAGCATCACCGGCGCGCCGAAATTCCGCGCGATGGAGATCATTGACGAACTCGAACCGGTTTCGCGCGGGCCCTATTGCGGCGCGATCGGCTATCTCGGCTTCAACCGCGAAAGCCAGTTGAACATCGCCATCCGCACGGCGGTCTGCCGGGACGGCGTCGCACATTTTAACGTCGGGGCCGGCATCGTGGCCGATTCCAATCCGGCGGCGGAATACGAGGAGACGCTGGCGAAGGCGCGCGGTTTTTTTGCGGCGCTGGAAGTCGCGGAGCGACAGATGGAAATTAGCCAGCTACGAAGTGGCTGAATGCCGGCCGGATGAAATAATTCGTGCCGGCGGGCCGATGGAAGATTCACGGTGGATTCTACCGTCCCTTCCGGACGGTTTTATTATGGGCTAATTTCCGGCGGTCGCTCCGCGACTCATTTGGGCTACTTCACTTTTTCACGCGTTCATGCCGCAGACGACGCGCTGACGCTTTTGCGAATTCACAGAAGGACATTATACATGGCGCGGGCGGCGTGTATAATGGTTTGGACATTTTCACAACCCACTATTGCGCTTTATTGATGATGTTTTGAAGTCGTTGTTTGACGAACGTGGCTTTCACGAACACCAGTAAGGTTTCTGTTCCGCTATTCGGACTGCTGCCAATTGTTTGGCCACCGTCGCTAATCTTATTGTGAAGAACCGTCATTTCCCCTGATTTCACAAGTGAAGGTTGTCCATTTTGTTTCGTAATTTTAATTGTTGGCGAGACGCCGCTCTCCAACTCCCGCAATTCGCATTGGATTTTCAAACTGATCTTTGAATCTGGATGAACCGTTGGGGTTACATCCAAAGTTATTCCGACATCTGAATTTGTGCCGTCAATCTGAACGGGCTTTGTTATTGATACAGTCGCTTGATTTCCAGAAATACAAATAGCTCTTGGTGCGCCAAAATATTCTACATCTGGATATTGTTTGAGCAAATCTTGAAACGCCGGGGAGTTCTGATTGATTGTGGCGTTGAGTTTGGAAAAGCCGGCGATAACCGCATCAACTTTTGCCGTCGGCGTCTTGAGAAAAAAAGTGGCAATCAACACTTGTTGCGCATTTGTAATCGTCTGAATTTGACTGGAAGTTGAACTGGACGAATTGTCAGACAGAGCAATTGTTGCCGTGCCGCCAACCAGCAAAGCCACCGTTCCAGCAATAATTGCCAATTTGATTTTTAACCAAGTCATAGTTTTCATAGTTCCTTTTACAAGGGTTAAGGTTGATGCTCCGGCAATTGACCCTGTTACAATTGTCACGGCAGTCACAGATTTTGCCAGCGCCACAGGCGCGGCTTGAATGGAATTGGCCGAAATCACACCGGCTGTGATGACCGTGGTTGAACTCACGCCGCGTTTCGTGAAAAATTTCCGCAGCTTTTCCAGCGCGCGGTTCACGCGTATCTTGGCCGCGTCCTCGCTTGCGCCCAGCGCCGTGCCAATCTCCTTGAAATTCCGGCCATCAAAAAATCGCAACACCAAGGCGTCGTGATCTTTCCGGCCGAGCTGCTCCATCGTATCGTCAAGCAGCGGCGCGATCTGATACCAGGTTTCTTCCGCCTCCGTTTCACTTCGGCGCGACAAGTCGGGTTGCGATTGGTCGAGTTGTGATTGCATATACGCCTCCTGTTCGCGTTGTTGCCGCCGCTGTTGAATGGTCAGCGCATTGGCGCTCGCGTAACGCGCCGTGCGGCAAAGCCAGCCGGCCAGAATTGTTTTGTCGCCGAGCGAGTCCGCCTTGCGCGCCAGAATGATGAACACCGCCTGCGTGATTTCCTCCGCCAGATGCGGGTTGCGCACCGACCGCAGCGCCACGGAATAAACCAAATTGACGTGGCATGACACGAGCGTAGCGAAAGCCTCCTCGGAATTATTCCGGGCATATTCCCGCAACAGGACCAGGTCGTCGTTCAGCATTTCACAGATATATCTACGCCGACCTGGAAACGTAACAGATTATTTTCGCGTCGAAGTTTTCCGGGCTAATAAAAGACCGGCAAAAAAATTAAATTCTAATCGCCAAATCCAGGTGATTTTTGAAAACATTTATTGCACAAATCTGATTAATGAGTAAAAAGTAAGTGAACGCAGGCTTATCCGCCGCGTCATTACCAGAACATAATGCAGACCGCTAATAAGCAAACGCCGCCCGGCGC
>Ga0182030_10011376_pt1 | contig 17973 bp, 11 predicted proteins | sample 812S3MmetaG_FD_121299 | JGI IMG/M metagenome (GOLD analysis project Ga0182030, IMG submission 121299) | Permafrost microbial communities from Stordalen Mire, Sweden - 812S3M metaG (Illumina Assembly) | ecosystem: Environmental > Terrestrial > Soil > Wetlands > Permafrost | place: Sweden...
CCCCACCCGACGAACACCCAACACCCCCACACGCGCCTCCAACCCCCGCTCGGCCCCCACCGACGCCCCCAACCGGAACCCCACAAGCACATGATCAGCCACATAAGGCCCCAACCCACCCCAGGCGAGCGGCGCCAGGTGCGTGTCATGCGCCAACCGCTGGTTGAGCTCCAACTGCGCAACACTCGCACTAGAGGCCGGCACGGGCACGCGGACCGCCGCCGAAGCGTCTTTCCCCCCCGCTTCCGCCACCGAAACCAGAGCAAACATCGCCCCGACTGCCGCACCGAGGCAGGCAAGCCGGACCAGCGTCGTCCTCCGAGTCACCCCGCGCAAGCTGGTGATGCTAGCCCTTCCCCTTCGCGTTGGCTGATGGAAGGTGAGGGACATGACCGTTCGCCCGAGGGCGCAGTCGGCGCCGATCGTAACGCGGGTCCCGGAGCCGTCGAACCGGCGCGGACGTGACCTCGGACACCGGTGTTAGGTCGGCGCCGGTGGTCGAGGATCAGCCGTCTGCGGTTACGGCGTCAAGCTCGATCCCGCTGGACTTCAGCTCGACGAATGGCAGCTGCACGGCATCCGACTGGACTTTGACGCGGGCACGGATCGCCATACGCTCACGCAGGATCATGCGCAGGATCCGCACGCCGTCGCGCATGGCGTTGAGCTTGCTCTCGCCGAAGATCCGCTCGTGCTCCATCGAGGGAACCTCGCGAATCTTCAGCTTCGCGCGTCCGGCACGAACGTGGATCAGCACCTCGCCCTCAAAGCCGCCGCGATTGACCTGGAGATGCTTCAGGCAATCGGTCCAGAAGGCGTTGTAGCCGTAGGTGAGATCGGTATATGGCGTCCGGAACAGCAGGTTGACGATCGCAGTGAGCCCGCGGTTGCCGAAGCTGCGCAGGCGCGTGAGATCGAGGCTGCCACCGCCGTCGAGGTAGCGGGAACCCTTCGCGTAGTCGCCGCCGTCGAGCAGCGCGCCGACGAAGCGCGGGATCTCCGCGGGGTCGGTCGAGCCGTCGGCGTCGAGCATCACGATGATGTCGCCGGTCGCGGCGGCGAAGCCGCACGCGAGTGCGTTGCCCTTTCCCGAAGCGTTCTGGAGCACGACGCGGATGTCGGGACGAAGCATCTGCGCGACCGCAACAGTGTCGTCGATCGAATGGCCGTCCACGAGCACGACCTCGTCGACCATCTCGGGGATCCGGGTCAGGACGTGGGGCAGGTTACCCGCCTCGTTGAGCGTCGGGATGATCGCGCTGATCCGCGGCACCACCGGTCGGCCCGGTCCCCCTCGCAGCTGGTCGACAAAGGTCACGCCATCAGTATGTCGTCTCGCAACCCTTACCACCCGGGCAATTTCTCCCCCACTCCACACCTCCATTAGCCTCAGTCCCATCCTCATTTCCCCAAGCCGGCGAGGCATTGTTATGGCGTCCGGGCCACACAATACAACGCCGCCCCCGCGAGAGATCCGACCCGCCGACGGCGACGGCTAAGCCGCTACCGCCAGGTCAGGGAACGCAAGCTGCGAGTCGCCGACGTCGGTGCTCGGCAGCGGATCCTCTTCGAGGCCGAGCGCTCGTTTCCGCGACCTCGTGCGGATCATCCGGTCGGCGACTTGAGTCGCAGCGCGTGGCCGGACACAAGACGCATTGCGGCTCGAGCCGCGCGCGAGGCCACGATTGCAGCACGCGAGTGCTCCGGCGTCATCGCGCGCGCAGCCGCCGTGGTCACGTGCAGGTGCGTGCCCGCCGCGAGGCCCGGCGCGCTCACCACCTCAAGCTCGACCGTCGGCCCGGACTGTGCGACTTCGCGGTACTCGCCCTCGCTGTCGAGGACTCGGTTGTGCAGCACACGTCCGCGGCGGCGGATCGGCCAACGCCCGACGTTCAGCTTCACGATTCCCTCGCTTCCCCCGGTTTATCAGCGGGCCGCAGCTCGCTCCGTGGACCGAGATACTCGACGTTTACATCACTAATCAACCCAGGTCACGCTACTACGCGGCTAGTCGGACTGCCGAGCCGGGCGCTCGCGAGCCCAAGTACCATGTACAGATGCCCGGTCTTTGGGAGCGGTAAACGGCCGCGCGAATGGGGCTCAATCTTCTCGAGGACCTGGCGGAGGCCTCGCTCCCGAGCCGGCACTGGCGTGGGACCCAGGCAGCATTGGCAACATTAGGCTCGGTGATCCACGCTGCCGTGCGAGCCGTACAGTTGGCAGCTGATCCAATTCCCGCAAGCGCGAGCAAGCGGCAGCACGAATGATCGAAATGAGCCTGCAACAAGACCATAGCCAGCGATTGACCCGCTGGAGCGGCGGCGGGATCGCGGACGGCCGCTCATCGCATCGCGCTCTGTACCGGCGCGGCGTCGCGATACTGGCGCTGTTCCTCATGCTGTCGGTCGGTGTTCCCTCGACCGCCGCCGCCCAGGTGCCCACGGTGACGAGCACTCGCCACGAACGGGTCCGCACGCCCGGCGAGTACGCGATCGTCGTGTCCATCCCGCCCGTCGCAGTCGCACAATCGATCACCGTCGCTGCCGCCAACCAGGTGCAGCGCCACGTCCAGATCGGACCGTCTGCGGTGCACCTCGCGTTCCACGTTGACGTCCCTCACCACAGCTACATCGTGCTCGCGACCAGCAAGGGAACGCCAGTGCACTTCACTGTGGCTGAGGCGCTTCAGCAGCCGCCCTCCGGCGCCACCGGCACGTCCGGGACTACCGGCCAGACCGGCGCCACCGGTGCGAGCAGCCCGACCGGAGTGGTCGATATCGGGGCGCCCGACGGCCCGTACAACACGCTCGTCTGGTCCGACGAGTTCAACGGACCGGCCGGAAGTGCGCCAAACCCGGTCAACTGGACGGCAGACGACTATGGCGCGTGCGGCACCGGCACCCTGTCCACAAACACCCAGAACCTTGCGAACGCCTCACTCAACGGCGCCGGCGACCTCGCGATCTCGGCGCTCGCCGGCCCTGCCGGGGGGTACACCTCGGCCGCACTCGACAGCTACGGGAAGTTCTCGTTCGAGTACGGGAGGCTCGAGGCACGGATCGCGGAGCCGGCGGGAGTCGGGCTGTGTGCGCAGTTCTGGCTGCTTGGGAACAGCGCCACGCTCGGCCCCGAGTGCTGGCCAAACTGCGGCGAGATCGACGTCCACGAGGCGCTTGGCAACCTCCCCCTCCAGGCCGATGCGTTCCTGCACGGACCCGTGCCAAACCAGCCCGGCTATCAGCAGTGGGGTAGCGGGATCGAATCGGCGCTCCCATTGACCAGTGGCTTCCACACCTACGGGATCACGTGGCGGCCCAACAAAATAACCTGGACGATCGACGGTGTACCGTGGGTGACGGCGACGCCAAGATCCCTGACCAGCGGATCGACGTGGGTCTTCAACGGTAACCCGTTCCACATCATCCTCGACCTCGCGGTGGGAGGTTGGCCGGGGCCGCCGAACGCGAGCACGAAGTTCCCCGCGACGATGCTCGTCGACTGGATCCGCCTCTACCAGTAGCGCGGCGGGCCCCGCCGAAGCGGCCAACGCGGTTCAAGCAGATGTGCGCGCGTAGCCGCGCTGCTGGCGACGGCTCGCAAGGTACGCGAACGGGCCAGCGGCGATGCCCGCCCGCTCGATCCAGTCGTAGCGGTGGTCGTACGCCGGGCCTTTGCGCACGTTCTTGCGCGACGTTGGGTCAAGCAGGTAGCGGAGCGCGCGGGGCAGCCGGCGCAGCACGGCCAGCGCCTGCCCGCCAACCATCTGCTTCATCACCATCGCCGATAGTCCGACGCCGTAGCAGAAGACCTCGCGACGCACGTGGTCGGTCGCATCCGGATGGCGGTGGAAGATCATCGCCGCCGGTTCGTAGACGATCGTATGGCCGGCCAGAAGCAGCCGCACGTAGAGATCGAGATCCTCACCGCCGCGTGCGATCGTGCCTGCTCCCAGCGCCTGATCGAATCCGCCGAGCTCGTGAGCGATTTCACGGCGGATCGCCGTGCACGCACCCGAGCCGTACTCCCCCGCGGCGAACGGCGCCAGTGGCGAGGTGGGCGTGCTGATGTGGAACACCCGGCGCTCGAAGCCCTTGCCGAAACCGGCGAACTGCTCGATGAAGACCTGCTCATCGGTCTCGAGGTCCGCCGGCAGGATCAATCCGGTGACGCAGGCGACATCAGGCTCGGAGGCAAACGCCCGGCCGAGCCAGTCGATCCAGCGCGGGTTCACCAGCACGTCGTCGTCGGTCACGGCGACGACGTCGCCGGTCGAAGCGTCGATGCCAGTGTTGCGTGCCCAAGAGAGCCCGACGCGAGACTCCTCGACATACCGCACGCGCTCGTCGTCGCCGAACCGCTCGCCAAGCGCCGCGGCGACCGGCGAGCCTTGGGGCCGGTTTTCGACGACGATGACCTCGAGCGGCGCCGGGTCACAGGCGAGCACGGACGCGACCGTCGCGAGCAGCGACTCGGGCTGAGCACAAGTCGTAACAACCACGCTGACGCTGGGCACGGCGCCGTAGCGCGGCACCGATGCGGCGGTTTCTGGCGGCAGGTCCGAGAACAGACTGCGAAGCTCGGCCGGCTCGATGCGCGTCCCGCCATCGAGCGTCAGCGATTGCACAGCTAGGGGCACGCCGCCGCGTGTCGCGATCAGCAGTGCGCTGCGGTACGGATCGCCCTCGCGGGCCAGCTCGAGTGGCTCCGCGCGATCCAACTCGATCGTGCGTACGGCGACGGGTGCGAGCAACGAGCTGCTCGGGTGCCGCTCCGAGGGTGTGCCTGCTTCCGCCATCCTACGGCGCACCCGCGTCGTCGCTGCGACGCTTCAGCGTCTCGACCCGTCGGCGGAGTCGACGCGCTCGGCGCGCGGCGCGGGTGCGCCGGCGCTCCTTCCTCCAGGCGAGCGGCAGTCCGTGTCCCGTGAGCACCAGCGCAAGCCGCTCGGTGGACGTGTCGTGCATCACCGTCCAGCGGGCAATCGCGAACGGGTCGTCGAGCGGATGCGAGAGCGCGTTCTTGACCGCCACCGCAGAGGTGAAGCCTGCTGCGATGACCGCAGCGCGGACGTGGCGATCATAGGCACCGTGCGGGTAGGCGAACGTTTCGATGCGACGTTGCATGTGCTGTTCGAGAACGCTTCGCGATTCCGCTATCTCCTGCGTCGCGTCCGCGAGCGGAATTGACTCCAGATACGGATGCGACACCGTGTGGGCGCCGACCTCGGTTCCCGCCGCGGCGAGCTCGCGGAGGGCGGCGACGGACGGGCCGTCCGGAAGCCCGATACGGTTGGTCTGGACGTAGATCGTGCTCGGGATACCCGCCTCGCGCAGGCGCTCGACGGCAGCTTGCGTGTTCGCAAAGGTGTCGTCGAACGTGACGGCGACGGGTCGTGCGGGCAGCGGTCGATCGCCGCGCAGACCTGCTACGAGCTCGGAGATGGTCATCGCCGTGCACCCAGCATCCGCGATCGCGGCGACGTGCTCGCCAAAGAGCTTCGGCGTGACCGTGTAGGGCTCCTGTCCGACGGCAGGTTCGTCATCGACCGAGTGATAGAGCAGCACGGGAATCGCGAAGCCGTGCACGGGACGCATCGATGCGAGCGTCATGCGCCGCTCCCAATTCGTCTGGCGCCGGTGAGCAGCAGTGCCCGCGTGCGACCGTAAGCCCAAGTGGTCGCGGCGAGGCCGACGATGATGGCGCCGGCTCGTCTGAGCCCCCCGGTGCGGCCGCGGAACGCGCCGGCGATCTCGCGTGCGACCGCGCGCGGCAGGACCGAGCGCACATAAGCCCGTTCCGAGCGGAGCCCGTCCCGCGTCCCGGCCAGAGCGGTCAGGTAGCCCTTCGCGTCGCCCTCGACCCGGCAGCGGCGCAGGAAGAAGCGCCACGTGGCGCGCTGCGCCGGAACGGCGTGGCGGACGCGCGCGCGGGGCCGGTACACCCAGTACCGGCCCGGATACAGATTCGCGGCGCGGATGCAGAACTCGGTCTCCTCGGCGGTGCCGGACACGCTCTTGCCGCGCTCGAGCCGGCTTAGCTCCGGTGCGAACGTGCCCGTACGCCGGAGCACGTCCGCGCACATCGACATGTTCGCGCCGATCGGGCTGCGGATCTTCCCGTTGTCGACTGGCAGACCAACGTAGGTACAACCAACAACCCAGTCGAACTCTGCCGGGAACCAGGCGGGGCGTTCGGTCTCCCACAGGGGATCGACGCGACCACCGGCGCCGAGCACTTTCGGGTCGTCGTAGGCGGCGTGCATCTCTTCGAGCCAGACGTCGTCGGCGATTGCATCGTCGTCGAGAAACGCGAGGATCGCGCCGCTGGCGTGGTCACCGCCGGTGAGTCGCCCGCCCGAGAGACCGGCGGCGTGTGTGTTCATCAACACGCTGACGCCTTCGATGCGCTCCTCCGCGCGGCGCTTGAGCTCCTCGTTTCCGTCGATCACGACAATCGTTTCGAGCGCCGAATAGGTCTGGTTTTGCACCGACTCAACGGCTCGCACCAGGTCATCCCAGCGTTCGAGCGTGTAGGCACAGATGATTACCGAGACGCTGTCGCCGACGACCCGCGCCGACGGTCGAGCTTCGGCAAGCGACCCTGGCATCCGATCCATTGGCACCAGCGTAGCGAGGAGGACAGAACCGGGTGGGTAGCTAACTTACCCGCGGTCCGCCAACGCGGCGTCCTTCGCGATGACCGAGCCGACAAGCCGGACCGGGGACGAATTCCCCGAGGCACGATCGGCACCGCTGCGCAATAGTAGTGGGGTGCGGGACCATTGGGCGTTGGGGAAGGCGCGCGCGTGTAGCTGCGCGTTGAGCGGGGCGAACCGTTGAGGCGTCGTCTGATCACGGCTTTCGCGATCGTCGCGCTCGCCGCCACTGGCGGCGTCGCCGGCGTGAGCCTTTCGAGTGGCGGCAGTGCTTCGCATCGCCTTACCGCGACCTCGCGGCCGCTCGTGCTCGCGGATCGTCCCGAGGCTCAGCCGCGCGTCTCCACGGCGCGCGCAGGTCACCGCCGCCATCGCCTGCCCGAGCCCGCGAGCGTCCGGAGAGCCGGCAAGCCCGCAACAACGCACGTCGGCGGCGGGAAGCCCGCCAGCACGGGCGCTCACCGGCGGTCGGTGCCGGTCGCGCACATCGCCGATGGGACAGGGTTGGCAGTGACCGCAACCGTCACGGGCGGCACCGGCGGCACGATCAGCGGCACGATGTCGGTTAGCGGCAGCTGCGGCCCAGCCGGCACGACGGTGACATGTAACGCCACCGGCGCGGACACCGTGACGCTCACGGCCAGCCCAACGAGTAGCAGCTTCACGTTCGCGGGCTGGACGGGGGGCACGTGCGGCGCATCGGCAGGCACCAACGCCCAGTGCACGATCGTCGCTGCTACGACAACGGGGACCGCAGACTCGGAGACAGCCACCTTCAATGCGGTCGTGATAGCCCAGGGCACGGTCACAGGCAACGCCTCACCGTCCGCTGACGGGTCCGTCGCCGCGAGTGACGGCACAGCAGGCTCCAGCTGCTCGGGCAACAGCTGCACGGCCGACGTCGGCAGCACCGTGACGCTCACAGAATCACCTACGAGCGGCTACACGTTCACGGGCTGGAGTGGCGGCACGTGCGTTACAACGACGAGCACGACCTGCTCTGTGCTCGTCACCACCGGTACCCAGACCTTTACCGCAAGCTTCGCCGCGACGACCCACACGATCACCGCCTCGGCCGGCGCGAACGGAACGGTCGCCGCGACCGACAACGGCACCGCCTGCCCCAGCAACGTCTGCGCGGCCCCCACCGGCGACACCGTCGTCATCACGACAACCCCAGCTACCGGCTACCAGTTCTCCAGCTGGACCGGCACACTCTGCGCCGGACAGGGCGCCACCTGCACGATCGACGTCACAGCCACCACGGCCAGCGAAACAGAAACCGCAAGCTTCAGCGGCGCTGCGCTCACGATCACCTACGGTGGCACGAACGGGACCGTGACCGCCACCGACAACAGCGTGGCGTGCACGGGTGGCACTTGCAGCGCCCACGGCGGCGACACGATCACGCTGACCGCGACGGCGAACTCCTTCTACACCTTCTCCGGCTGGAGCACCGGCGGCACATGCACTGGCACGGCGAATGTCTGCACCCTGACGAGCATTACCAAGAGCGAGACCGACACGGCGCTCTTCACACTTTCCGGCACGCTCGACCCGGCCACCGCCGTGTATGTATCGCCGTCCGGCAGTGACGGCAACAGCGGTACGGCCGCTTCTCCGGTGGCGACACCGGGAAGAGGGCTCGCGATCGCGGCGGGCTCGAGCGGCGCGAAGAACCAGGTGTGGATCGCGCAGGGCACCTACTCAGGTCCGCTCGCGGTGACCGCGGCCGACGACGGCCTTCAGGTGTACGGCAACTTCAGCGTCAGCGGTAGCACGTGGACCCAGTCGACGACGACGCCGTCGGCTACGACGATCTCCGGCAGCCCGGAAGGCCTGATCGCCACCGGCGCGGTCGTCTCGTTCGACCTCGTCAACTTCGCCGGCCAGGCGCCGAGTGGGCCGTCGTCGTCCGCCTACGGAGTTGTCGCGCTCAGCGGCTCGAACATCACGCTGACCGGTGCGTCGGTCACTGCCGGGGACGGATCGGCCGGCCTCAACGGCGGCGCGGGCACGCCGGGCCTGCCCGGCGGAGCGGGTGGCGCCGGCGGCGCGGGACAGACTCCCGCCCAGGTCGCAGCCGCATGCCTCGCCTCGAACGGCACGCGCTGCGACCCGGTCGATGGCAACGGCGGCAGCGCCGGGCGTGGCGTGAACGGGAACGACTACTTCGTGCTGTTCGCCCCCCCCAACGAGAAAAATCCCCTGCTCCACGCGATGACCTTGGCGCTCCCGACCCCCGCCGCCGGCCCGTCGGCGGGCGACGGTGGCTTCGGCGGCTACGGCAATACACACTCAGCATCGACGCTCCAAGGCTGCACGGGCAAAGGGAAGACCCTCGCCTGCGGCCCCGAGCGGATCGTCAAGAAGCGGCGCCAGGTGATCGGGACCTACTACGGAGGCTGGGGTTCGACGCCGGTCAACACGTCAGCCGCAGCAGCCGAGGGCGGCGGCGGCAAACCCGGCTACGCGAACCTCGCGGGCGACGGGTTTGCCGGTAGCAACGGCACAGACGCTGCCAATGGCGTCGCCGGTGCCGACGGCTCGCCCGGCTCCAGCGCTTCCCCCGCGGGCCCGACCTGGACACCGGGCAACGGCACAGCCGGGTCCTCCGGAGGCCCCGGGGCCGGCGGAGGCGGCGGCGGCGGCGGCGGCGGCAACATCGCGCTCGTCCAAACGGCACAGGCCTCGGGCTCAGGTAACGGCGGTGGCGGTGGCGGTGGCGGCGGCAGCGGCGGCACCGGCGGTGGCGCAGGCGCTGGCGGCGGCGGCTCGTTCGGCGTCTACCTCAACGGCGCGTCGAACGTGACGATCGTGACGGGCAGCGCGGTCGCGGCCGGTAACGGCGGCGCCGGCGGCAACGGTGGTCCGGGCGGCGCCGGTGGGGCCGGTGGCACGGGCGGCGCCGGCGGTACAGACGGAGTACCGGAGGAGGGCGCCGGCGGCAACGGCGGCAACGGCAGCGACGGCGGACCGGGCGGTGCTGGCGGCGGCGGTGCTGGCGGCCCGAGCATCGCTGTCTATGCCGCCGACGCGAGCTCGACGCCCCAGATCGAGTCCGGCACGCCACTGAAAACCGGCAGCGGCGGCAGCGGCGGCCATTCGGGCGCCACCGGCGGCTCCCCGCAGCTTGCGCCGAGCGGCGCCAGCGTCGCGTGTCTGGGCAACTGCAAGTCGATCACGAGTCTGCCGCTCGTCCTGCCGGCGCTCGGCCTGGTCCACAACGGCTCCGTCGTCGCGCAGCTCGAATGCGAGGCGGCTTGCCACGGTACCGGGTCGCTGCAGCTGCTCGGCGGCGGGGGGCACGGATTCGCTCGCACCAGCTTCCGCCTCGGCGCCAAGGGCTTCGCGACCCTGCACATGACCTTGAACAAGGCAGCACGCGCCCGCTTCGGCCACACCAAGAGCCTGATCGTGGAGCTCACCGTTACCGCGACCGTCGCGGGCGGCGTCGCCGACACCTATGTGACGATGCTCGACCTCGCCCGCACGGCGCCCAAGCCACGCCCGCACCACAAGTGACTAGAGCTCGGCGCTGAACGCGTCGCCGTTCTCCGATGCGCCGCGCGGAGATCGCGCTAGTGGCGGAAGCGATACACCGTGACGTCCCCGTTGCGGTAGTAGAGCTTCCAAGCTCGCGCGGTCCGGAGCTCCCGCGTGAGAGTCGGGATGCCGGTCGGCGAGTTGTAGTAGCGCGCGTATTCCAGCATGCTGCGGCTGAGCAGGAGATAGGCGTGCTTCGCGTGTAGGCCGCGCACAAACCCGTCGACCGACGCGACGCTCGCGCCATTCACCGTGATCGCTCCGTACTGAATGTCGTCCGGGATCTTGGTGACGGTGTATCGCCCCGGGTTGGCGACATCCAGCAGCGGAAAGTTGTCAGCCGCGGTGATGATCGTTGAGCCCACGGGCACATGGTCGTAGAGCCACAGCCCGCTGGTGACCTCCGCCGGCGAGAAAGTGTAGACCGCCACCGCTCCGTAGAGTCCCTGCAGGCTCAGCATCAGTGCGATGCCAACGCCCAGCGCCACGATTGCAAACCGAAGGGCCGCCGCGCGCAACCGATAAACCGCTGAGGCGATCAGCAGCGAACACCACGGTGCCGAGAAAAGGAACACGCGATAGATCGCCTCGCCGCCGTAGTTCTGGGCAAAGAGCACGACGAATGGGCTGAACGCGAGTACCGCCGGGACGACGACGCGACCAGGTGCGCGCCATGCACGAACGACGATGCCAACGGCGAGCAGCCACACGGCCACGGAAAGGAGCCGTACGCAATTCGCAGTGAACGCCTCGGCCGCGGAGGTGGGAACGCCGATTCGCCCGGCGCCGTTCTGCACCACGTTGAAGCCCGAAAAGATGCCTCCGTACGCGGTCTCGATCAGCTGGTAGTGCGGGATCAGATAACCGACCGCCATCATGGCGGTGGCCAGGAGGAGCCACCGAGGCCGCACCAGATCGAGCACCGTTAGCGCGCCGACGCCGGCAATGGCGATGTACGGCGTAAGTTGGTGCGTCACGACCATCGTGGCGAAGATGAGGAGCGCCGCCACAACCGCGAGTGTGTGGCCGGCATCGCGCCCGAGCGGCAGATCGGCCCCGCGCCTCGCGTATGCCTGAAGCCGAGCCACCGCGCCGCCGCGCGTGCTGGCGGGCTCCGCCATGAGCAGCCAGCGAACCATGATCAGGACGAATCCGAGCCACAGCACGTAGTCGAAGGCTTGCGGCGACAGATAGTCCTGCCCGACCCAAGCCGCGGCGATCTCGAAGAGCACTACTCCAAGTGCCGGCACACGCCGGTCCCGGCTCAACACGCGGAAAATGGCGAACAGCATCAGGCAGTTCAGAAGCTCAAACGCGAGCGGAGCCCAACGAGCGATCCCGAAGACGTTGACGCCACTTTCCTTCGAGATCCCGGCGAGCGCCGCAAACAACGCGGGCCAGTCCTGGTAGATGTTGTTGGGGTTGCTCACGCGACCGTTCGCAGCCAACGTGCGCGCGACGCCGATGTGCTTGTAGACCCAGGAGTACTCCGGCGCGTGCGAAAGCAATGGCACGGTCGCGTGGATGACGATGACGAGCGCGACTATGTAGAGCGCGAGTACCCACTGGCGCGGGCGGACCCGCGAGATCTCGAGCGCAAAGCCGCCGACGAGCAGTGCGATGCCGACGAAGAACCAGGCGCTGACCGATGCGAGAAGGCCGTATAGGCCAACCGTCGAGATATTCAGCTGCGCGACGCTCGCCGCCCACGCCGCCAAACCGATTCCCAGCGGCAGGACGAACGCCGCGCCGCCGGCGTGCGAGACGACACGAGTAGACGTCGTGCGGTAATCGCTTGCCCGCGTACGATTGGCGCTTACGGCGCTAGAAGAATCGGCCACGCCTGTCTCTAGTGAGCGGGGAGCGGGGACACGCCGCGCTGCGTAATGATCCGATGAAGGCACGAGACGCCACTGGGCACGGCGAGCGCCGCTAGCGCCGCGGGATGCCACCACGCGAGCCAGATCAAGCCGGCAGCAGTTAGCGCAAATGCCGCAAGGCTCAGCGCGACTGTCGCGGCCAGCTGTGCAACGCCATCACCGGTATCCAGGCGGCAAGTCAGCGCCGGTCCGAAGCCGGCGACGGCCAAGATGAGGACCGCCCCGAGCGTGACTGCATGCCCGGGAGCGGCGAGCATCAAGGCCGGCGCGAGCACCGCCACGGCCAGCCCGACCCACGCCGTGACGATCATCCTGCGCTGAGCCTCGGGCCAAGCGGGCGCCGCCCGCCGTCGCGCCGGGGGCCGGGGCGGGCGTCCGGCCTCGCCGAACGCCACGGGCGTCGGCGATCTGAGGACCGTTCTCACATGTGCCCATGCGCCCGGGGCCATCAGCACGGCAGCGCCGACCTGCGAGATGAAATACGCCCAGCCAACCCCCATGATGCCGAGCCGCGGAACGAGGACGAGGCTCAGCACGAGCATCACTCCCGTCCAGCATGCCTGGATCGCCGTCAAGAGCCAGACCTTCTGATCGAGCCACGTGAACGAGATGTACACGGCGGTAACCATCATGAAGGGCGCACTGGCGCCGACCAAGCGCAGCAGCGGACCTCCGTGGGCTCCGTATGCATGGCTGATCACGCCCAGCACCGTCGGCCCGATGCCCGAGCATCCAACGACCGCGATCACCATCACGACGAGCCACATGACGAGAGCGCGCCGCAACAGGCGCGCGGAATAAGCGCCCTCGGTCACGGTCTCGACGATGAACGACGTGCTGATGTTCCAGCTCACCGTGGAGATTCCACCCCAGACCAGCCATGGGATCGCGAAGTAGGCCTCCTGCGTTGCTCCAAGCTCCCAGATAACGATCAGCGGAAGCAGCGCCGCGACCGCAACCGAACAAAGCGTGTTGAGGTACTCGGCCGCGACGAACGACGCGAGCCGGCGCCGCTCCGGCAGCCCGCCCCCCTCCTGGCGCGAGGCCTTCGGAAGCGAGTGCGAGAAGAGGAGCGCGTTGACGAGGATGACGGCGACGGCGACGGGGAGCACCCAGGCGTACACGATCGCCGTTCGCGTCGCTACGAAGGACACAAGCCAGACCAGCAGACCCAGCTTGAAGATCGCGAACGAAGCGTTCTCGATCGGCACCCAGTGGGTGATCCGCAACGCCGTGAGGACCGAGTCCTGGAGGGCAAAGATTGCGAAAAGCGCTACGGAAACAATGAACAGGCCCTGCGAAACGAGCCCGGGAGCGACGAAGCTCGAGACGCTGCCGCTGACGATCACGAGCGCGCCGAGACCCAGCGCCGCAGCAACGACCAGGAGGTAGCCGCGGCGCACGAAGTACGTGCTCAGGCGACCGGCTGCCGGAAGGAAGCGAATGAAGATGCGCGCGAGGTTGAACTGAGCAACGATCGAGAGCAGCGTCAAGACGGAGATCTCGGCGTAGGCGCGACCGACCGCCTGGGGGTGATGCGTTCGCGCCGCGAGCCCCCAGAATAGGAGGCCGAAGATGCTCGTCGCCGCGGTCGCGCCGGTGAGATAGAACGCGTTCGCGGTGATCTTGTCTGCTCGGACCTTACTCACGGTCGCAATCCGACAGCGCCGCGCGCCCGCCGCGAGCGCCTTGCACGAGAGCATCTGGCCCGTCGTGGCAGCACGACGCGCAGCGTCGGCTCGCTGCACCCACGCCCGACAAGCTCTAGTTGTGCGGTCCGGTCATCAATTGTCACGCGTGAGCGTCCTCAGCCGTGCGGTTGGGCTCACGGGCGCGATCGGCGTTGATTATCGACGCTCCGCTTCGCCGGGTTGACAAAAGCTGCGGTGGGAGGCAGCACCTTCCCTGCGAGCTCTTCAGGGCTAAACAGCACCACCAACGATAGCTGCTCAGCTCCGGTTCGGAGGGCATTTAACGCCCCGTCACCCCATCGGGCGACGGTCGCGTGGACTAATTCGCGACCGCCCGATGAACCGCCGGCGCCGCGAGCCCCGCGAGACGGTGACGCAGCTCCAGCTCAACCATGACCCTGATCGCAAAGCGGCTCCCACCATCCCCGCCATCAACCCGCTCAGCCACCGAAGCTACCTACTCCCAGCCACCGGCCGACCGCCAGCGGCGCGCGCGACGCGCGCTGCGCGCGTATGCGAGCGGCCCGCGCGCCATGCCGTGCAGCTCCAGAAGCGCCAGATTCGAGACGCCGGTCTTGGCAGCAGGGTCGGCGCCCTCAGGCGTCTTCGTTCGCAGCCGCTTCAAAAACAGGCGGCCCATCACCGCGACTACCTCAGGCGTCGTCCTGAGCATCGCGGCGAGGTGACGGGGGTCCTCCAGCACCAGCGCAAGCATCATCGCGCTGAAGCCGACGCCGTAGTTCTCGATCTGCCGCCGCAACTCCTCGTCCTCGCGTCGATGTACGTGCAACGCCAGCGACGCCGGCTCAAAGGCGACGCTGTAACCGCGCCAGGCGAGCTGCATCCAGACGACCAGGTCCTCACCGCCGTGGGTTGGCGTGCCGGCGCCAAGCCGAACGTCGAAGCCGCCGATCTGCCGCAGCAAGTCGGTGCGAAATGCCATGCTCGCTCCGCCGCCGACCTTGCTGCCGATCGAGTACAGCGAGCAACGGCTGACGGGATCGCCGGCTTCGTTCAACGCGACCAGCGTCGTCCGGTGAGGCCCAGCCGGCCGCTCGAGTCGATAGCTCAGCGGCTCGAGACCCGAAGTAGGCGGCTGGTAGTACTCCTCAAAGGCGACCTGCGCCTCGGACTCGATCTCGGCTGGAATTATCATGCCCGCGACTCCGGCTTCCTCTGGGTGGGCGGCGAAGCGCCGGGCGTAGGCCGTCAACCAACCGCGATCGACCGTCACGTCATCGTCTGTGAACGCGACGATCTCGCCCGCCGCGGCATTCAACCCGCGATTGCGGGCCGCCGACAGGCCTGGCTGCGACTCGCGCAACAGGCGCACGCGCGGGTAATCCTCAACCCACCCAACCGACTCGCCGTTCGCATGCCGGTTGTCCACCACCAGAACCTCATAGTTCGGGTAATCAAGCGCTGCGAGCGAGGCGAGGCAGTTATGCAGCTCCTGCTCACGCTCGAAAGTCGTGCACACCACGACCGACGCGAGCACCGGCTGGCCCATATCGACCGCCGGCGCCGCCGCACGCGGCTCAAACTCCCGACCACGAAAGTGCTCGACCAACTCGGCCGCCGTGATGCGATCATCGACAAACGGCAGCTTGATAACGGCACGCGCTTCGCCACCAACCCGCGCAAGCACCCACAAGCCAACATAACGCCCCCCGCGCGGGTGCGCCGCCAGAATCTCCTCCGGAGGATGCTCCACATCGACAACCACGATCCTGATCGGAAAGCGGCGCTCGCCGTCCCCGCCATGAACCGGCTCAGACGCCAACGCTACCTACCCCCAACCACCGGCGGCGCGCAGCGGCGCGCGCTGTGGTGCGATCACGCGCGTTGACACCGGTTGACGCACAGCGCATGGCAGCGGCGAGACCCTAGCACACGCTTCGCGCGTCAAGCCGGGTAGCCTTGCGCGGCCGAATGAGTTGCCGGCGATGCGCGTCCAGCCGCAGGAGCAAGGCTCCTCCGCAGAGCAAAAACGTCGCATTTTGCGGGAAATCGTGCGGCGCACAGTTATGTCGCCTCCATCCGTCGTGGGGCCATGGTAGATTGCCGCCGTCCATAGCCGAATCTCTGGCGACGAACGCCAGTGAGCCGGGGGCCCAAGTTGTTGGGGCGAATTTCGTGGATTGCCACGATTAGCGCTGCTCTTTAGCGCGAGCCCGTCAGCTAACCCGGTAGGCCCAAAAGAGAGGTGGCAAGTAATGCGACTGAGTCACGCCATCGCGGCGCGGAGTGCGCTGCGGCCGGGTCGAGGGTTACGTTATCGCGCTCTCGGCAGCGAATCGCTGTTTCGCGTGCTCGGAGCTACAGGCCCAACAGTCGAAGTGGAGGTCGTCTCAGCTCCAGGCCTAGTGCCCGGATTGAGGCTCCATCTGTCGCTCGCTGGCGCGCGTGCCGGCGAGCCGGTTAAGCTCGCCGCAAACCCGCAGGCGAGGCTCAGATCCCACTTGCTCGGCTGCTTCGCGATCGCCCGTACAGCCGGAATCCATTGACTCGCACAGGTCTGTGAACCCCAGACCGTGGCTTTCTACAACTGCACAACGCCGAATTCTCAGCCCTTCGGGTGCTGAGAAACCGGGGGCCCAGATCGGCTGGGGCGCAATCGTGGGATTCCACGAGAACGGCGCTCTAACGCCGCGAGCGCGCCAGCTAACCCGGTAGGCCGACGACAGGGGTATTCATGGGACGTCTTGCCCAACATCCGGATGCAACGGCGACCGGCGTCGTACCGCCGCCGCTCGCACTAGCCGGCCCTTCCGTTGGCGAACGACGTGACGTCGCGCGCCGCGTCGCCTCAGCGACGGCCACCCCGCAACGGAGCGCCAAGGGCGCTGCCGTGGGTAATTCAGGCGCCGCGCGCACCTCGGTTGACTCGATGTGGCGGGATGCGCGGTCCTCGCTCGCGTTCTGTGCCGATGACCTGAGCACCGGCATCGTCGTGGTCACCGCTGCCGCGACGACGGTCAGTCGCGACGCTGGGCGGGCTAGGTCTGCCACGACGCCGAGCACGCTGGACGTGTTGTCCGTCCCATCTCGGCGGCGGCTGGCTCCGGTCGTTGCGATGCTGGGCGTGATCGCCGCCTCGACGACCTCGGTGGAGACCTCGTCGGGCGGTGCACTAAGCAAAGGCGCGGTGACGCTGGGCGGGCGCAGTGAGCTTCTGGCGGCCAGCGTCCCCGATCGGCGCCCGCGCCGGAAGACAGTGCTGCCAACGCGCCGGAAGATCAGCGAAGTGCCGAGCGAACATCCGATCTTCCACCGTCGCCCGCGGCCAAAGGTGGCTGTGCCGGTCGCGCTCAGCAGCCGCCGGCAGCCCGCGGGCGGCGAGTCGACCGCACATCCGACATTTGTCGCGCACGCGACCGCCAAGCGCGCGACCGTCGTCTATCGAGCCCGCGTTGCCTCCGTGATGCTGCGCGCCGTGACTCGCCACCGCGCGCTTCCGCGCGCGGCTCGCCTGCGATGGCTCCTTGCGCGACCGGTCAAGGCGCGGGGCTTCTATGCGGTCCACGTGACCCTGACAAGCAGCGTCCCACACGACCCGATCGTCGTGCTCGTCAGTCACGCACGCTTCAAGATCACGACCACCGATCATCGGGCGACCCGCGACATCGCTACACGCGTGTGGTCGCACGGCCACGCCCTCGTGGTCCGCGCGCGGGCCGAGCGGCCGACGAAACTCAAGCTGGACGTCACTTACCGCTACGTTCAAGCTCCGATCCTGCTCGTCCGGGAGCATGTCCCCACGTCCGGGCCTTACAACGTGCGGATCGTCGTTCACGGCAAGTCACGCCCTGCGACGAACGTCGCCATACGAATCGGGGCCTCGACGAAGCCGTACATCGTCTCCGTGAGCCGGCGCGACCCGGCAACGCTCGTCGAGAAAGCCGTCATCGGCGGCAGAAAACTGATCGTGCGGGCGAGCAGCCTCTTCGCACGGCCGAGCATGAAGATCACGATGACCAGGATCCTCACGAGCGTCGCCGCCGCGCCACCGCCAACCGCTCCGTCGGCTGCGACTGGGTCGACTGGTGCTTCGGGGTCGTCGGGTTCGGGTGGGTCGTCGGGGTCGTTGGTGCCGGCTGGTGTTGGTGGTAGTTGGCATATGGTGTTCAACGATTCGTTCACTGGGTCTAGCCTTGATACGTCGAAGTGGTCGACGGGGTGGTTTGGGTCGGGCATCACG
>Ga0182030_10011377_pt1 | contig 17972 bp, 13 predicted proteins | sample 812S3MmetaG_FD_121299 | JGI IMG/M metagenome (GOLD analysis project Ga0182030, IMG submission 121299) | Permafrost microbial communities from Stordalen Mire, Sweden - 812S3M metaG (Illumina Assembly) | ecosystem: Environmental > Terrestrial > Soil > Wetlands > Permafrost | place: Sweden...
CGCCATTTCCATTCGCATCAGGATGAATTTGTGGACATTCTCGAAGCGATTCGATGGCCGTTTACTTGGAGAGGGGCGACCGATCGGCCGGTGACGTCGTGACCTACCCTGACGACGACATCAAGATTGATAAGATGCCCGATGGTTGGCTTCAGGTTGTTCCCAAGGATGACTCACCGTACTGAGGCGATGCCGTCGGAGTCTATACACTGGGCGTTTACCGGAGATGACCCGATGGATTGTCGATACTTCGCGCGTTTTTAAGGGTAAGAGTGTACGCGCCCCATTCGAAGTCGACCGCAAAAAATACGATTCAGTGCGGCCCCACCGCCCGCAGGTAGTGGCGCAGTGCATCCAACTGCGCGTCGTCGAGTTCCGGAAAGGCTGGCATGCCGTGCGTCACCAGCGCTCCGTCGCGCACGATCGAGGCGAATGCCGCAGGCGACGCGGGCACCGGCGAGGCGCGCAAGTCCGGCGCGATGCCGCCGGCAACGGCGGCCGGCCCGTGGCACAACTGGCAGCGCGCGTATTCGAAGGCGCCGCGCGCGGTTTTCTCCGGGTCCGACGGAGGCTCCTCCGAAGCGACGACGGTGTGGTGCGGCGGCGGGGTGGCGGGCAGCTTCGCCGTCGCGTCGAGGGCGAAGGTCAGCAGGCGCCGCGGATGAATGCGCGAATCCCAGCCCCATTGTGCCGAGATCGAGCCGAACGCGCCCACGGAGCCGTTGAGGGGTCCCGCCGTGATGCTGACATACTGGCGGCCGTCGACGCTGTAGGTGATCGGCATGCCGGTCACCGCCACGCCCGCGAAGAACGACCACGCATCCCTGCCGGTATCCGCCGTGTAGGCATGCAGGTAACCATCCGCCAGACCTTGGAACACCAGATTGCCGGCGGTGGCCAGGGTGCCGCCGTTGGAGATGCCCCGCGTTTTCACCTCCCAGACGGTTTTCTGGGCCTTGGGATCCCAGGCCTTGAGGACGCTGCGGCCGGCGTCGGAGGGCACGTCAGCCGAGCCCAATGTCAACCCGGAGAACTCGGGCGTGTAGAGCCGCGGATTCCAGGGATTCTTGTTCACGCCCACATCGCCGAAGGGCGAGGGCATCTCGATGGTCGGCTCATACACCAGTCCGGTCAAAGGACTCCACGACTGCGGCAGCCAGTGATGCACCGCTTCGAAGCTGGGCCAGAGCACCACTTCCTTGTCGAGGTAGCGCACATTCGGGCTTTCCACCGGGCGTCCCGTCGCGAGGTCGACGCGTTCAGCCCAGGTCACCGTCCCCAATTTGTCGGCGGAGATGAGCCGACCGTCCCGTCGGTCGATGACGTAGAAAAAGCCGTTCTTCGCCGCGTGCAGGATCACCTTGCGGGGCTTGCCGTCGACGGTGAGGTCGGCGAGGGTCATGTCGGTCGCGGAGTCGTAGTCCCAGGCGTCCCCCGGAGTGGTCTGGTAGTGCCACACGTAGCGGCCGGTGTCGGCATCGAGCGCCACCACGGAGGCCACGAATAAATTGTCACCGCCGCCCGGGCTGCGAATCTTCCAGTTCATCGGGCCCCCATTGCCGGTGCCCAGGTAAATCCGGTTGAACTCTGGATCGTAGGTCATCGCGTTCCAGACGGCACCGCCGCCGCCATGCGTCCAGTATTCGCCCGTCCAAGTCTTGGCCGCCATGGGCATCACGTCGTCGGAGGCGGCGCCGTCCTTTGTGCCGGGTTTGCCAGGGACCACGAAAAAGCGCCATAGCTGCCGTCCGTCCGCGGCGTCGTACGCCGTGACGTAGCCGCGCAGCGGCACAAAGTCGCCGCCCGCATTCCCGATGATGACCTTGCCGTTGAATACCCGGGGCGGCCCGGATATGAAGGCCTGCGATCCGGGCGTCAGCGTCTGCACGCTCCAGGCCAGATGGCCGTTTGAGGCATTGAGCGCGAGGAGCCGGCCGTCATGCGTGGCGACGTAGACGCGGTCCTTCCAGAACGCGAGGCCGCGGATCCCCCAGCCCATCCGCAATTTGACGCCGGCGGCTTGCGCCACCTTCGGGTCGTAGCGCCACAGCAATTTGCCGCTCTTCGCATCGACGGCATGCACGATGCTGTAGCCGGCGGCCAGGTAAATCACGCCGTCGACTTCCACGGGCGCGGTGATGGAGTTGGTGACGTCCAGATCGAGCGACCAGGCCAACCCAAGGCGTGAAACCGTCTTGTCGTTGATTTGCGTGAGGGGACTGAAGTGCGTTTCCCCATAGGTACGGCCATAGGCGGGCCAGTTGGTGCCGTCCGCGTCATCCGCGAGCGCCCGATTGTCGACCGGCCCCGCTGCCCACGCCGGTTGGCCGGCCCGAAGGTACCCCATCAGCACCAGGACTCCGAACAGCCCGATACAGGCGGCGCGCAGTCGTCGATTCATAGGCACTCCAGCAGTTCACCCAGGGAACGCAACACATGGTCGGGTCGTCGCTTGCCGGTCTCGAGGGCCCACGCATCGGCCGCGGTGACGCCGGTGGTGACGCCGAACGACGTCGCGCCGCCGCGCCGCGCCATGATGATCTCGACCGCAGGATCGTCGCCGACCACGCCGATCGCGCGGCAGGGCAGCTTGAGTTTGCGCGCGACGTGGCGCAGCGCGTGCAGCGACGGCTTGCCCGTCAGCACCACCCGCGCCCGGGTCATCCGGCGAAGCGCGCCCAAGATGGCGTAGGAGTAACCGATGGTGCGGCCCTGTTTCGTGGCGAAGAACGGGACGTCGGAGGCGGCGTACAGCGTCGCACCCGCCCAAATGGCGAGGCAGGCAGCCTCGATGTCCTTCATCGTGCAGTCCGGATGCCAGCCCACGTACACCGCCTGGACGTCCCGATCGCCGGGCTCGCCCGTGTGCACGGTTTCTATACCGGCGGCGGCCAGCGCGTGGCCGACACCGCGACTGCCGAGAATGAGCGCACGGCGCACGCCGTGGCGGACCATCAGTTCGGCGGCGATGCTCGAGGGCGTCAGCATGTGCGCGTCGGCCACCGGCAGTCCGTGGGCGCGCAGTTTGGCGGCCTGCTCGGCCGGCGGATAGGCGCTGCCGTTCGTGAGGACGACGAAGGGCACCGAGCGACGCTCGAGTTCCGACAACAGTTCCACCGCCCCCGGAAGGATCTCGTAGCCACCCAGCGACCGGTCGCTCAGCAGCAGGGTGCCGTCCAGATCGAACATGAAGCCCTCGAGGCGCGGCAGCGGCGGGTTCAAGAGTGGCGCCGCAATTCGAGCTTGAGACCGGCCTTTTGCACGCTAATGTGGGTGAGATCGCGGCGGGCCGTGAGTTCACGGATCAGGCGCATCATCGGTTTCGCGGTCGCATCGTAGTGGCGCTCGGCCGGTCCCGCCGCCAGCATCGCATCGACCTGGGGGCCTGGCATGGTCGCGCGCAGTAGGAACTCCTCGTCCGAAAGCCGGCGGCCGATGCGCCCGCGCAGCTCGTTGAGCGGTGCCATCGAGGGCTCGTCGCGCAGTTCCCGCGTGCGCGCCAGGGACTCGATGCGGTCCATGACGTCCGGGGCGATCGGCACGGTGGGGCGCCCGAAGCGGCCGATGGCATAGCGGATCGCCTCGTCCGGAACCACCTTGTATCGTTCCCCCGTCGTGACGTTCATCACGGCCAAGGTCATGAGGACCTGCGCAAACGGCGTCATGACGATGGGCCAGCCGAGTTCCTCACGGACCCGCCCCAATTCCTCGATCACGGCCCCCTCCAGGTGCGAGACCCGGGATTCGGCGAGCTGGCGGCGGGTGGTGCCCACCATGCCGCCGGGAAGCTGATGGCGCAGATAGCGGGCGTCGAATGCCTGCGGCACGCCCACCGGCAGGTTTTCGGCCGCCGCGAGTTGCGTGAAATAGCGGCCCACCTGGGCGAGCGCCTCGTCGTCGAGGTCCACCCGATGACCCAGAGCCCGGAGGTTCGCGACCACGCGCTCGGAGGGTGGATTCGAGGTGCCGTCGGCCGCCGCGCCCGACGCGCACTGCAGGGCGTCGATGCCGAGCGCGGGGGCGTCCATGTAGGTGTGTTCAGCGAGGCCGATCGTGCAGTGAGAATGCAGCTCCAGTGACTTGCCGCCGATCACGGCCTTGAGCGCGGGTATGAGGGTCGCGGCCCGCGCCGGCGACAGCAGCCCGCCCGGATCCTTGATGTAGAGTGCGTCCACGTCCCGGCACGCGGCCAGGCGGCGCGCGCAGGCCACGTAGTAGGCATCGTCGTGGATCGGGCTCAGCGTGAAAACGAGCGCGGCGATGACGAACTCGCCCCCGCCGCCTTTCACCATGCGCGCGCATTCCATCGTCGAGTCCGCATCGTTCATCGGGTCGGCCAGGCAGAAACGCCGGATGCCGTTGCGCGCCAGCGTGCGGAACGCGAGATCCATGAATTCGGGGCTCGCGGTTTCCCAGGAGATGAAGCGGAACCCCGTCGACATGAACTGTAGCGGAGTGTTCGGAGTGGCCGCCGCCGTCAACCGGATACGCTCCCAGGGATCTTCGCGCTTGTAGCGCACCGCGACCCCCATGTGCGTCGAGGTCGTGAAGTCGATGGCGCGAAAGCCCACGCGGTCCATGACGGGCGCGATTGAGAGTGTCCTGGCGGTGTCGATGCCCAGCGCGGCCCAGAGGCACTGATTGCCGTCGCGCAGGGAGGTCTCAACCAGTTGGATGTCGGACATGCATTCGCTCGGTGGGTTTTAAGCGGGCGGACGAATCCGCATCAGCACTTCGCCATACTCCACGAGCGTGCCGTCCGCGGGCAGGATGGCAGTGATCGTGCCGCGCGCGCCCGCGCGCACGGTGTTCATCAGCTTCATCACTTCGATGATCGCGATCACGGTATCCGCCTCCACCTCCGATCCCACCTCGACGAAAGACGGGGAGCCGGGCTTCGGGGCGCGATAAAACGTGCCGAGCATGGGTGATTCGATCGGCGTGGTGCCGGGTGCGTCCGCCGGCGGGGCAGGCGGCGCGGCGATCGACCCAGTCGCGGCGGCCGGCGTACCGGCTGGCGCTGCAGCAGGCGCACCGACGGCCGCCGCGCCGCGCCGCAGGCTGAGCTTGACGCCTTCCATTTCCAGGGTCAGTTCGTCGAAGACCGACTGTTCCACCAGGCGCATGATTTCCGCGACTTCCGCCGCCGTGAGACTCACCGCTGGCCTCCGAAGATCGACATGACGTGAAGCAGCGGATCGTCCACCTTCGCGGCGGCGGCTTGGGCGTCCTTGTTAGACCACACTGTCTCCGGCCGGCTCTGGAGCAGCAGAATGCGGTTCGAGTGGACGTCGACCGCCCATTCGATGTCCTGCGGCCGGCCGTAATGCTTTTCCACCCGGCGACCGATGGCCCTTAAGGCCAGCAACTCCTCATCGGACATGCAGGGGGCGCGGCGCAAGTCGTCGGCCACCGGAGTGTCGACGACGCCGCCGGCCGGTGCGGGCCGGTGCGACAGCGCCTTGTCCGAGATGTCGCGCACCGAAATCTCGCCGGTGATCTTGCCGACGACCCAGCGGTCGGGCGTGACCTCGCCGCCGACGACCGCCGATCCCAAGCCCCAGGCGGCCTCGATCGTGATCACCGAGCGGTCGCCGGTGGTTGGGCTGCGCGTGAACATCACGCCGGCCGTGCGTGCGTCGACCATGCGCTGCACGACGACGGCCATCGCGACCGTGGATTCCGGCATGACCCGGGCGCGCCGGTAGCTGATTGACTCGACGGAATAGAGGCTGGCCCAGCAGCTGCGGATCTTGTGCAGCACATCGTCGCTCCGGGTCACCCACAGATATGTGTCCTGCAGGCCCGCGAAGCTCGCGTCGGCGGCGTCTTCGGTGGTCGCCGAGGAGCGCACCGCCACGATCGGCGTTCGTCCCGCCTCGCCGAGCGCGGCGTAGGCGTCCTCGATGGCACGGCTCAGGTCGGGTGGCAGGGGCGCGGCTTCGACACGCGCCCGCAGCTCCCGTGACACCTCACCGATGCGGTCGAGATCGGCCGAGTCGAGCGCCTCGACCTTGGCGCGCAGCGGCGCCTCCGTCTCCAGGACGGCGATGAAGCGTTCGAAGGCCTCGGTGCGCACCACGAACCCCGGCGGCACGTCGATGCCCGCCCGCTCGAGTTCGCCGAGGCTTCCGCCTTTGCCGCCCACGTGCGGCCGGTCTTCGAGCCCCAGGTCACGGAACCAGCTGATGAAATTCGGCTCTGTCACGGGTGCCCCGTCAATCCAACAGCGTCACGATGCCGCGGCCGCCATCGACGCGGATGCGCTGACCGTCCTTGATCTTGAGCGTGGCGTTGCCGGTGCCGACCACCGCCGGCAGTCCGTATTCTCGGGCGACGATGGCCGCGTGGCTCATGGAGCCGCCGATGTCGGAGACGGCGCCGCGGATCTTTTGGAAGATCGGCGCCCAGGTGGGGTTCGTCACCTGGCACACCAGAATGTCGCCGCTCTGCAGCTTCGAGATCTCGTCGACGGACTTGACGATGCGCGCGATTCCCTCCACGACGCCCGAGGACGCCGCGAAACCGCGAACCTCGTTGGTGTCCGGACCGCTGCCCGCCGACAGCCAGTTGTCGAGGCTTTCCCGGGTGATGCCCCAGAGCATCACGATCGCCGGATCGTCGATGACGTCCGGGATGGGACCCAGCGCGGGGGGCGTGTCGTGCTTCGCCCATTCGGCAATGGCGGCCCTGCGCTGCTCGACGATGGGGGGCCAGTGGGAAGGCCCGCGCGGCGGCGCTCCGGTGGACCACGAATTCATGAGATCGATGATCGCCGCCTCCAACTCGTAGTGCGTGAGTTGGAAGACGTCCTCGGTCTTCGCGAAGAGTCCCGCGCCCGCGAGCAGCGCCCCGAATTCCCGAATCTTGTTGAAGAACAGGTTCGTGTACCAATGCTCGCAGTAAAACTTGTGGCCCTCGACGTAGGGAAAGACGCGGTGCGCGAGACCGATCATCTGGTCGTAGGCCGTGCGATCGTCGTCGGTGGCGAGCAGCTCGCGATAATCCGCAATCAGCTGCACGCGCTCCTCGATCAGCTTGGCAAGGTCGCGCTCCAGCGACTCTCCCGCCCGGACACGCCGCATGTACTGGGGCAGCGCCGCGAACGGCATCGACAGATCGTCGTTCCAGCTGCGGTGGTAATGATAGAACCCGTCGCCGACGTTGATGTTGAACCAGGGGTCGCGCGTCTTCTTCAGTTCCGCGAGCCACAGGCCGCCGGATTCGCCCGCCCCCTGCAGCGAGCGCAGGATCTCGTCGGCAGCGACACCCTCGATGAAGTGCGAGTCGACGTCGAGGCGCACGGCCTCGCGTGCCAGCCGGCGCAGCTCTTCGTCCGGCCGAAAAATCTCCGCCTCGATGCCGGCGACCATGCGCGCGATGGTCTGGTCGGTGATCTCCGGAAAGGCCTTCTTGCAGAAGCCGAAGAAGGTGAGGTAAGCGCCGTAGCCGAGCAGGAGAAACTCGAAATGATGGTGCCACATCCGGAAGTACCCCTCGAGGGTCTTCTGATAGGTGACCAGCAGATCGTGGTTGGAAGCCACGCCGCGGCCGGCGTGCACGTGTTCGAGCGGCTCGAAGTCGGGCAGCAGCGGCGTGGGCAACGCGCGCGCGTCCTCGATCAGCCGCAGCATCTTTTCCTTCCACTGGGCGTACAGCGTTTCCCAGTTCTTGTAGTAGTGGAAGGCCCGCTTCTGAAACTCCGCCGTGCGACGCGCGATCTCCTCGGGGTCGGTAACCGCATTGCCGCCGATGTAGACGCGGCCGTTGATGATGCGATGATCGATGCCGAGTGTGGTCGGCAGGCTGTAGACCCGGGTGTTCGCCGCACCCAGCGCGCAGTAGGCCGCTTCGGCGGTGATCATGTCGAAGGCACACATCGGTTCCGGGAAATGCATCGAATTGTAGAACCAGAACCGCTCGTCGTCGGTCTTGGTGAACTGGATATGGTAAGGATAGGCCGCCTGCGCGGCCTCGGTGCCGGGCACGATCGCCACGGAGCTCGGAAGCGGAAATCCGCGTGTCTTAGCCTGCACATTCATATCGAGACTCCCCTCGCCATCTCCAGCAGTCGGTCCGCGTCAACGTACCAGCGTACGCCAACATTCGCGCGGTGCATGTGCACCAGAGTGCAACATATGCGGCCCCCCGCTGCAATCGGCGCCGGCCGTCAGCACACGGCGCGTCCGGCTTGCGTCGGGTTTGGAGCGGGCGCACCATTCGCGCGGAATCGTCGGGCAAGCCTGGAGGCGCGTCGTGCAGACTGTAGCGGGTAGAGTGGCATTCGTCACCGGTGGGGCGAGCGGAATCGGCCTGGGTGTGGCCGGGGCGTTCCTCGAGGCGGGAATGAAGGTGGTGATCGCGGACCTGCGCCAGGATCACATCGATTCGGCGCTGGCGGGTCTTGCCGGGCGGGCACCCCCCGGGCATCTGCATTCGATCCGGCTCGACGTCACCGACCGGGCGGCCATGGCGGCTGCGGCGGAGGAGACCGACCGGACCTTTGGCAAACTGCACGTGCTCGTCAACAATGCCGGCGTCGGCATCCAGGGGCCGTTCCGCGGCATCACGTATGCGGATTGGGATTTCGGCATGGGCGTGAACCTGGGCGGCGTCATCAACGGACTGCAGACGTTCCTGCCGCGGATCCGGGCGCACGGCGAGGGCGGTCATGTGGTCAACACCGCCTCGCTCGCGGCGCTGGTGCCGATGCCGGCGGATTTCGTGGTCTACGTCGCGGCGAAGGCCGCCGTCGTGACCATTTCAGAAACCATCCGGGAGGCTCTCAAGGACGAACGCATCGGCGTGACGGTTCTGTGTCCCGGTCCCGTCCGCACGAACATTCACGAACTGTCCAGAAATCGACCGCCGCAATTCGGCGTGGGCGCCGCGTTTCGCGAGGCCGAAGAGGCGGGCGCGACCCGGGTGCCTTTTCCCAGCATGATGGAACCGTCCGAGGTCGGCGCGCGCGTCCTCCACGCGGTGCAGAACGACGAACTGTACGTCATCACGCACGGCGAATGGCGCACCGCTGCGGACCGGCGGCACGCCGCCCAGGTCGCCGCAATGCCGGAGAAGCTCGATCCCGCTCTCGTCGCGATGCTCGCGGGAAGGCGCTGAAGTATGGCCACCATCGTCGGCGCCATCGCCACCTCGCACACCCCGACGATCGGGTTCGCCAAGGATCGGGGGCTCGATCAGGATCCCGTCTGGAAGCCGATATTCGAGGCGTACGTGCCCGTGCGCGCGTGGCTCGCCGAACGGCGGCCGGACGTGCTGCTGACGATTTACAACGACCACATGACCTCGTTTTTCTTCGATCATTATTCGCCGTTTGCGCTCGGCGTCGACGACTCGTACCGGCCCGCGGACGAAGGGGGGGGCGTGCGCCAGGTGCCGCCGCTCCCGGGTGCGCCCGAGCTGGCGCGCTTCATCGGCACCAGTCTGTTCGCCGAGGAATTTGACATATCGTTTTTTCGCGGCAAGCCCGTGGATCACGGCTGCTTCTCGCCGCTGTCGATGCTGGCCGATCCGGACGGCACGTGGCCGTGGAAAGTGCTGCCCCTGCAGGTCGGCGTGCTGCAGTTTCCGGTGCCGACGGCTCGCCGCTGTTATCGCCTCGGCGCGGCGCTCGGGCGGGCGATCCGCGCGTACCCCGAGGATCTGCGCGTCGCCATCGTGGCAACCGGCGGGCTGTCGCATCAGGTGCATGGAGAGCGCTGCGGCTTCAACAATCCCGATTGGGATCGTCAGTTTCTCGATCTCCTCGAAACGGACCCGGAGGCGCTGACGCGCCTGACGCACGCCGAGTACGCGGAGCGGGGCGGCATGGAGGGCGCCGAGGTCATCATGTGGCTCATCATGCGTGGCGCCCTGACCGGGCGGATCCGCCGGCTGCACCGCACCTACTACCTGCCCTCCATGACGGCCATCGCCACGGCGATCTACGAGAACGACGGGGACTATCCGCCCGTGGCGCCATTCCGCGACCTGCAGCTCGAGGGCGCCGAGAAGCTCGAAGGCACCTATCCGTACACCTTGGAGCGCAGCGCCAAGGCCTACCGGCTCAACGGCTTTCTTCATGACCTCATCATCCCGGAATTCCGCGAGTCGTTCCGCCGCGACGGCGATGCACTCATGCAGACGCATCAGTTGACGGCGGAGGAGGCCGACCTCGTGCGCCGGCGCGATTGGCGCGGGCTGATTCACTATGGCGTGATTTTCTTCGTGCTGGAGAAACTCGCGGCGGTGGTGGGCGTATCGAATCCCCAGGTGTATGCCGCCATGCGCGGCCAGTCGCTGGCGGACTTCCAGGCCACACGCAACGCCCAGATCGAGTACGGCGTCGGCGTGAAGAGCGGCCGCTGACGGCGGTCTGCACACGTGCGCCGTCGAAGTGACCTCTCGTGAACTCCCAGCTTAGCCAGGCCATCGTCCGCATTCGCGAGATGATCCTGCGCGGCGAAGTCACGCCGGGGCAGCGCCTGGCCGAGGCGCCGCTGGCGGAACTGCTCGGCATGTCGCGGACGCCGGTGCGTCAGGCCCTGCCGCTGCTGGCGCAGGAAGGCCTGTTGCTCGAACACGCCACCCGGGGATTCGTGGTCCGCGCGTTCACCGCGTCGGACATCGTCGATGCCATCGAGCTGCGCGGTGCGCTCGAGGGGTTCGCCGTCCGGCGCCTGGCGGAACAGGGCGTGTCCAAGACGGTGCTGCGTGCGCTGCGCGAGTGCCTCGAGGATGGCGATGCCATCCTGCACAAACGACGCGTGGAGGAATGCGACGAAGCGCACTACGCCGACATGAATGTCCGCTTCCATACCCTCATCGTCGGGGCGGCCGGCAGTCCGCTCCTGTCCGAGGCCATGGAGCGCAACAATCGGATTCCCTTTGCCGGAGCGCAGGCAGTGGCGTTCGACAAGTCCAATCTGGACCAGATGTACGACCTCTTGTCCTACGCGCATCGCCAGCACCACGTCATCGTAGATGCGGTGGTGGCGGGCCATAGCGCCCGTGCCGAGGCGTTGATGCGCGAGCACGCGAATTCGACCAAGGCGAGCATCAACGTCGCCGAATTCCAGGTGCTGCGGGTCCTTCCGAGGGCCCGGGGCGCGCGTTAGAATCATTTAGCCGGGCTCGTGGGGTGGACGTGCGCCTTGGGACCGAGTTTTGTGCCTTCCTGGCAGCGCGATGCGTCCCGGGGCGCGCAATACTGCGCCCTTCAATTTCCATGGGGCTGCGGCCTCGCGCCGCCGCCCCCGCACTGCAAGAGGAACCATGAGCGTCAAGACCCTCGACGATGTTTTGAAGGCCGCGAAAAGCCCCGCGGATTTGCTGCGCAACCAACAGACGGGCCCCAACGTGTATCCGGGCGTGCCGGCGGAATACACGAACTGGCGCGACGAGCAGCGCGCCTGGCAGGAGACCTGCGTTCTGTTCAACCAGAGTTACCACATGGCCGACCTGGCCGTCGAGGGTCCGGATGCGTTGAAGCTGCTGTCCTACCTCGGGGTGAACAGCTTTCAGAACTTCGCCGTCGACAAGGCCAAGCAGTTCGTGCCGTGCAATTACGACGGACACGTCATCGGCGACGTCATCCTGTTCTACCTGGCGCCCAATCAGTTCAACCTGGTCGGACGGGCGCCGGTGCTCAATTGGATCCAATACCATGCCGCGACGGGCGGCTACGATGTGCGCGTGGAATTGGACGAGCGCACGGCCCGCCGTGCCGATCCGACGCGCCGCAATTCCTACCGCTTCCAGCTCCAGGGGCCGAATGCGATGAAGGTCCTCGCCGCGGCGCTCGGCAAGGCCGCCCCCGAGCTCAAATTTTTCAACATGACCACGATGAGCATCGCGGGCAAGCCGGTGCGCGCGCTGCGCCACGGCATGGCGGGTCAACCGGGATACGAACTGTTCGGGCCGTGGGATGACGGTGAAACCGTGCGGCAGGCCTTGATCAAGGCGGGGCAGGACTTCGGCCTGCGGCTGGTCGGCGGCCGGGCGTACTCCTCCAACACCATCGAATCCGGGTGGATTCCCTCGCCGCTGCCGGCCGTGTACACGGGCAGCAAGATGCAGGCTTATCGGGAATGGTTGCCGGCGACCGGCTATGAGGCCACCTGTTCCTTGGGCGGCAGCTTCCAATCGGACGACATCGAGGACTACTACCTGACGCCGTGGGATCTCGGCTATGGTGCCTTCGTCAAGTTCGATCACGATTTCATCGGTCGCGAAGCGTTGGAAAAGATGGCCGCCGGGCCGCACCGCAGGAAGGTGACGCTGGCACTCGACAACGAGGACGTGGCGCGCGTCATCAGCTCCATGTTCCAGAAGGGCAAGCGCGCCAAGTACATCGATTTCCCGTCCGCCGTGTACTGCATGCATCCATTCGACTCCGTGAGCATCGACGGCAAGGCCGCCGGCGTCTCGACGTGGATCGGCTACAGTTCGAACGAGGGGCGCATGTTGACGCTCGCGATCCTCGACGAACGGCACGCGAAGCCGGGAACGAAGGTCCAGCTGTTGTGGGGCGAGGCGGACGGCGGATCCCGCAAACCCACCGTTGAGCCGCACGTGCAGACCGAGATCAAGGCGACGGTCAGCCCCGTCCCGTATTCGGAAGTCGCGCGCGACTCGTACGCCGACAGCTGGCGCACGCGCCAGGCCGGAACTTGACGGGCGGTCGCGTGACAGATCGCGACGTGCCCGACGGCCCGCTGCCGAATGCCGAGCGCCGCGCCTTCGTGCACGGCGTCAGCATGCTGACCGGTGTGCTCGCGCTCGGCAGCCCGCTCGCCGCGCTGATGCCGAGCCGGACCTGGGCGGTGGAATTCAAGGTCCTCTCCACGGCGGAGGCGGCGGCCCTGCTCGCGATGATCCGAACGTTGGCGCCGCACGACGGCCTCGATGATTCTGCGTACGCGCTGGTCGTCGGCGCCATCGACACGGACGCTGCCGCGTCGCCGCAGGCGCACGCCGATCTCACCGCGGGCATCGCCACGTTGGGCCCCGGCTTCGCCGCCCTGACCGAGGACGCCCGCGTCCAGCACCTGAAGGGCATCGAATCCGGCGCCTTTTTCCAGTCGATGCGGCTCCGGACCATCACCACGCTGTACGCCAGTCCGATCGCGTGGGCACATTTCGGCTTCGAGGGTGAGGCGTTTTCGAAGGGCGGCTACCTGCTGCGCGGTTTCAACGATCTCAAGTGGCTGCCCGACGTTTCATTGGCCGACAGCGGCCCGATGCCGTTCGGCTAGCAGGAGCAGACGACTTGCCACGTTTCGACCTCAGCGATCAGGACGTCGTCGTCATCGTCGGTTCCGGTGCCGGCGGCGGCACTATGGCCAACGAGCTCACGCGCCGTGGGCTCAAGGTGGTGCTGTTCGAAGCCGGCAAGCGCCAGTCGCCGGCGACCTTCTCCCAGAACCCCAGCGAGGCGTTCGCGCAGCTGACGTGGCTGGAACCGCGCTCGCAAAGCGGGACGTGGGATCCGGTGAAAAATTCGCCGGCGATGCCGGCCTGGCATTGCCGCACGGTGGGCGGCACGACGGTGCATTGGACGGCCGCGACGCCCCGCCTGCAACCCTACGAAATCAGGGCGCGCAGCACCTACGGCGACATTCGCGGCGCCACACTGGCGGACTGGCCCATCGAGTACGCCGAACTCAAGCGCTGGTATCAGGTGACCGAAAAGCGGCTCGGTGTCACACGCCGCAACGGCAATCCAGGCATGCCTGCGTCGAACAATTTCAAAGTCCTGCACGAAGGCGCCAAACGCCTGGGCTACAAGCGCGTGCACACCAACTACCTGGCGATCAACTCGCGCGCGCGGGACGGCCGCGGACTGTGCATCCAACAGGGCTTCTGCACCCAGGGCTGCAAGACCGCCGCCAAGTGGAGCACGCTATACACCGAGATTCCGCGCGCCGAGGCCAGCGGCAAACTCGACCTGCGCACCGAATGCTTCGTCACCCGCGTCGAACATGACGACGCGGGCCGGGCCAGCGGGGTCGTCTACCGGGATGCCGACGGGATCGAACAGCGCCAGCGTGCCCGCATCGTCTGCGTCGCCGGAAACGCGATCGAGACCGCGCGCCTGCTGCTGCTGTCGGAGTCCGGACGCTTCAAGCACGGTCTCGCCAACGGCTCGGACCAGGTGGGCCGCAACTACTGCCACCATGCCCTGAGTTTCGTGTTCGGCATCTTCGACCGCCCGGTGAGCTTCTGGCGCGGGGCGGTGCTCGCGGGCGTGGTCGAGGACGAGAACGTGCACGACCCGCGCCGCGGTTTTGCAGGCGGCTATCATTTGGAACTCGCGATGCTCGACCTGCCGTCGCTGCCGCTCATTGGCATGCCCTACGGTTGGGGACGGGATTACGCCTCCGTCATCGATAGTTACCGCAACATGGCGGGCATGCTGGTCAACGGCGAAGACCTGCCGCGCGCCGGGAATCGCATCACGCTGTCGAAGACGCTGAAGGACCCGCATGGGCTGCCCGTGGCGCACATCCACTGCGAGCCTCACGAGAACGACATCGCCATGCTGAAGCACGCCACGGGCCAGGGGCGAAAGATTTACGAGGCGGTGGGCGCCAAGCGCACCGTCGTGAGCGCCATACCTCCCGCGACGCATCAGATGGGAACGGCGCGCATGAGTCATGACCCGGACACGGGCGTCACCAACCCGTACGGGCGCACGCACGAGGTGCCGAACCTGTTCATCTCCGACGGCAGCGTGCAGACCACGGCCGGTGCGGCCAATCCCACGTTGACGATCGTCTCGCTGGTGCTGCGTCAGGCCGATCACATCGAGCGGGAGATCGCGGCCCAGCGGCTTTAGTGCGGCGGGCCCGCGTGCGCAGGTCGCGATAGTTCACCCAATGCGCTCCCATGCTAGTGGGATTTCACTATCGGCCAACATGGTTTGTGCGGCGATACCCTATAATGAGGACCGCGCCGGGTGTTGCACAAAAGCAACACCGGTGCCGGCAGAAGAACAGCGATAAGGATTGGCGGTGCGGCATCTGCCCCACGGCCAAATGGCTAGCTCTCAGGGGGAATTATGATCAAGCGTTCAGGCAAGAAACGTGCACTGTCGGTCCGATCGGGATCGCAGTCGGTTTTGACCATCGGTGCCCTCGGCATCCTTTCATTGTTCATCGCGGGAACCGGTCACGCGCAGGCGCCGGCACCCTCCGGCGCTTCGGGCACCGGCGAACTGGAAGAGGTCGTCGTGACGGCCCAGCGCCGTTCGGAGAACCTGCAAAACGTTCCCATCGCCATCTCGGCCTTCACGGCGGAGTCGTTGCAGAGCCGCAATATCGTCGACGTGACTCAAATCGGAAATCTGTCCCCGGGCGTGAACCTGGACGCCGGTGCACCCTTCTCGGGTGACCGCTCGGTGTTGTCCGCCTCGATTCGCGGCATCGGCCAGGACGACTTTGCGTTCAACTTAAACCCCGGCGTCGGCGTCTATGTCGACGGCGTGTACCTGGCGCGAACGATCGGCGCCAACCAGCAGCTGCTCGACGTGGATCGCATCGAAATCCTGAAGGGCCCTCAGGGCACCTTGTTCGGTGCCAACACCATCGGCGGCGCCATCAACATCGTAACCCACGATCCGGGCAACGAGGCACGCGTCGTCGCCACCGCCACGGGCGGAAGCTACGACCGGCGCGATTTCGCCTTCACGGCGGACCTGCCCTTGATCTCCGATACCTTATTGTCGTCCATCAGCGTGTCGTCGCAGAACCAGACGGGCTGGCAGAAGGTCATCCCCTATCCGAGCAGCACCCCGTATGGCAACGCGCCCTACGTGGTCGACCCGCAAACGGCGTACCCGAAGTCGGGTTATCAGACCGCCGACAACTACGGTGGCACCGGCGTGGGCACGATCCGCGGCAAACTGGTGTGGAAGGCGAGCGACAAACTCAAAATGACGTTCGAGGCCGACTGGTCGCACGAGGACCAGACGGCGCTGCCCTACACGATTCTCGGATCCTATAGCGGCAATCTGAACACCTCGACCTTTGCGACCCTGTACAACACGTGCATCAGCAACAATGCAGCGTCATTGCCCGCCGCCATCGCTGCCGTCGGTGGTCCGCCGGTGTTCGCCCAGTCTCTGCCCGGAGTGCCGCCCTTCGCCCTCGGGTGCTCCAATCCGCGTTCCGCGGTTCCCGGTGTTTCCACCGGCGGCGCTCCGCTGCTCGGCGCCGGCTACGTGGGCGGTCCCGCGGGTCCGTTCAACTACCTGAACCATCCGGGCACCGCGTACCTCGGGTCCAGTTCGCCGCGCATCTACGACAGCTTCGCGGCCACGAATACCGGCAATCTCAACACCACCTATGCCAACGGCCCGGACTTTGCGAAAAACAACGTGTTCGGCACGGCGATCACGGCGAATTACGATGTCACCGATTCGCTGGCGCTGAAGTCGATCACCGCCTACCGTCAGATCACGTGGAATATCGGCACGGATCTGGACGGGACGCCCGAGACGCTGCAGGAAGTCACCGACGAGCAGCACCAGTTTCAGGTGTCCGAGGAGTTCCAGGTGCTCGGCAAGGCGCTGGACAACAAGTTGAACTATGTCGCCGGCCTCTACGCCTTCAAGGAATTTGGCCACGTGCATGACTTCGTGCCCTTCGAGTCCCTGCTGTTCGTCATCGACCAGGCGAACGACGTGACGAACATCGACTATGCCGCGTTCTTTCACGGCGACTACCGGCTCGACGACCACTGGGGCTTCACGGCGGGCGGCCGCTTCACGGAAGCGAAAACGAGCTTCCTGGGCGGCCAGAGCGATCTGAACGACTTCCCCTTCTTCGGGGGCACCGACACGATCTTCCGCTATTTCCCCAACATTCCCGACAGCCAGGCCTGGCACATCTTCGATCCCACGCTCGGCGTCCAGTATCACTTCACCGACAACGTGATGAGCTACCTGAGCTGGGGCAAGGGTTTCAAGGAAGGCGGCTGGACCACGCGTCTGTCCGCTCCGATCACGAGCCCCGCGGACGCGCGCTTCCAACCTGAGTACTCGTCGACGTTCGAGCTCGGTTTGAAATCCGAACTGTTGGACCATCATTTGCTGGTCAATGGAGCCGTCTACTACACCAAGTACGACGGCATCCAGCTGAACATCCAGGAGGGCATCTCGCCGGTGTACGTCAATGCCGGCGATGCGAGGATCAAGGGCGCCGAGATCGAGACGCAGTACATCGTCGGCGGCGGCCTGCAGTTGAATCTCACCGGCTCCTTCATCAACGCGTACTACGTGTCGACCCTGCCGGGCGCGAACTTCCCCCAGTACGCGCTGCCGGATGGCTCGACCGTCTGCCCGAACGGAGGCGTCAATCCCATCAATCCGGCGCTCGCCTCGATTTGCACCTTCAAAGGCGATGGGACGTCATCCTCGAATGCGAAGCTGCCGAAGACGCCGCGCTGGAAAGTGACATTCGACCCCGAGTACACCTTCACGTTGGCCAACCAGGCCCAGATTCGCTTGATCCCCTCGTACACCTATACCGATACCTTGTTCAACGACTCGTTGAATACGCCGCAGCTGAAGCGTCCGGTGACGAACATGGTCGACGCCTCCGTCCACTATGTGTCGCCGAACGCGCTGTACGACTTCGCGTTGGGTGGGACCAACCTGACCGACACCCGGTTCGTCACGGCGGGATCGCCGAACTACGGTGCCGGCGAAGTGGGCGGGTACTACAATCCGCCGCGGATGTGGTATCTGAGCTTGCGCGTCAAGTTCAAACCGTAACGCCAACCCATGCGATCCTCGGATCCCGCGCCGTGACGGTGCGGGATCCGTCGAGGACCGGGAGCCATGCCAGAGACTTCAAACGCCACGCCGCCTGACCTGCTCGGATCCTTCTGGACGCTCGCCGTCGGCGCCGATCCGCTCGGCGACCATCGCTGCCTGCACGACTTCCGCAAACGCGTGGAAATTGCCGCCC
>Ga0182030_10011379_pt1 | contig 17972 bp, 16 predicted proteins | sample 812S3MmetaG_FD_121299 | JGI IMG/M metagenome (GOLD analysis project Ga0182030, IMG submission 121299) | Permafrost microbial communities from Stordalen Mire, Sweden - 812S3M metaG (Illumina Assembly) | ecosystem: Environmental > Terrestrial > Soil > Wetlands > Permafrost | place: Sweden...
TACCGACCCTGCAGGGGTCGAACGGTTCGGCCCCGCCGGGGCCGAGAGGTTTTCAGACGCATCGGCACCGTAGGTTCCACCTACGGCTACTCACGTTGCTCCCCTTACGGGGAAGCTGGCAACGGTCAAACCTCTTCGAGTCTCACTGGTCGAACCAGTGGCTTACCTTCGGGATAGTTAATCGCTGTATGTGTTTTACTATTCACTGTTCACTATTTACCGTTTCTGTTCACTTCTCCAAGGAGGAACCATGCTTCGTCGCTTGTCATGTGTATCGTGCGGCCTGCTGCCGCTGGCCGCCATCGCGTTTCTGCTTCCCCTAAGCGGCTTTTCGCAAACAGATTCGAATGAGCCCATCAAGGTGGGAATCATCGGCCTGGACACTTCGCATGTGATTGCGTTCACAAAAGCCCTGAACGATCCCTCCGACAAAGACCATGTCGCGGGCCTCCGGGTGGTTGCTGCGTACAAGGGAGGCAGTCCTGACGTGGAAGAAAGTTGGAAGCGGGTGGACCAATACACCGCGGAATTGCGCGACAAGTGGAAGATCGAGATTGTGGATGACATTCCCACCCTCTGTAGCAAAGTCGATGCGGTGCTGCTGGAGAGCGTCGACGGGCGGCCGCATTTGGAGCAAGTAAGGCCGGTGTTCGCGGCGCACAAACCGGTGTTTATCGATAAGCCGCTGGCCGGCAGTTATAAAGACGCCAAGGAAATTGCCGAACTGGGCCAAGCGGCGGGCGTGCCGTGGTTCACCGCCTCCAGCCTGCGCTTCTGGCGCGAAACCGAACGCTTGAAGAACCCCGAGGGCATCGGCCACGTTCTGGCTTTTGACGTTCTGGGACCAACCATCAGGGAACCGCATGAGCCCTCCTTGTTTAATTACGGCGATCACGCCATCGAAATGCTTTACCAGCTCATGGGGCCGGGATGCGAATCTGTTACGATGCAAACCTCGGGAAACCAGGACGTGGTGGTGGGAAAGTGGAAGGACGGGCGCCTGGGGGTGATGCGGGGATTCAGCAGCGGGCTCTATGCTTTTTCCATTACCGTATACGGCGACAAGGGCGTTCTTCACTCGGAAGGAAAACCCGAGGGCTATGGCCCGCTGCTGGTGCAGATTGCCAAGTTTTTCCAGACCCGCGTCGCGCCCGTGGACCCCAACGAATCCCTGGAGGTATTAGCTTTTATGGAGGCGGCCGACCTGAGTAGAACCCGCGAAGGAGTTGCCGTTCCGCTCCGCGAAATCATGAAGTAGGTTCAAGGGTAAAGTTTAAAGGGTAAAGGATAAATCCGGGGGTGGCGCCGACATTGCCTTTTATGTCGGCGACCGTTAAAAAGCCAAGACAGGCCAGGGTTAGGAAGCGTGGATAGCGATGTTGCGCGCCGGAGCGCATACATGAAAAGCAATGTATGCGCCACCCGCGAATCGCCGGCATCTTGCCAGCCAAAGCCGCCCGGATGGCGGCACTACCGTGTAAAGCCAATTGCGAATAAATCCACGAGTCGCCAACCAAGGAGCACTAGATGATAAAAACAAAAGGATGGGCTGGTCTGGTGGAGCTTCAACGCACGCGTTGGTTGATTGTAACCCTCCTGGCCTTGGGCCTCACTTGCCTGGCGCTGGCTGCCGGCCCATCACACGTGCCGCAGGAGGCGCCGGCGAATCTCTCCGGTAATGGGCGGGTGCTGGCACAGATTTACAACTCGGGGTTCGACCTTGCGCACGACAGTTACAACGGCATCAGCTCCGCCAGCGATGGAAAGATTTACTACGTGCTTTCGTCGCAGACCATCGACACAGGCGCGCAAATTTACTCTTTTGATCCTGCCACGGAAAAGATCCGGCACCTTGGCGACCTCACCGAAGTGTGCGGGGAAAAAGGTCTGAAGGCCATTCCGCAGAACAAATCACACGTGCGGTTTTGGGAAGCGAACGGGAAGCTCTACTTTGCCTCTCACATCGGATATTACGCAATAAAGAACGGGATGGAGGCCATGGGGGTTCCGCCGGCCGGCTACAAGCCCTATCCGGGCGGCCATTTCCTTGCTTACGACATGGCCACCGGCAAGTTCGAAAACCTGGCCCTCGCTCCCCACGGCGAGGGGATCATTGCCATGACCATGGATCCCGCGCGCGGACGACTTTACGGTTTGACTTGGCCTACGGGCTACTTGATCCGCTTCGATCTGCGCACGAAGGAACTCAAGGATCTGGGGCTGTATTCGGCCTTGGGCGAAAGCGTTCGGGGACCGCAATACCGCACCCTTTGCCGCTCCCTGGTGGTCGATCCACGCGATGGGTCGGTCTACTTTACCACCGCTGATGGGTTTATACTGCGGTATCGATATGATCGGGATGCGGTGGAAAAGGTCGTGGGAGAGGACCTGCACAAGGATTACTTCGGCGTGTATGACCCGACGTCTTCGGGAAGCATGGGGTACAACTGGCGGCAAGTCGCCTGGTATCCGTCCGAAAACATGGTTTATGGAGTTCATGGAAACTCGGGATATTTGTTCCGCTTCGACCCGCGCATTCCCCGCGTGGAGGTGCTGGACCGCATCACCTCACTGCCTTCGCAGCGCAGCGGGATGTATGATGAGTTCAGTTATGGGTACCTGGGATTTATCCTCGGCCCGGATGGCAAAACTTTGTATTACCTGACCGGTGGGCCCATTTATCGCGGCGGCAAGAGGGTGGCCGGGAAGAGCGTGGCGCAGAAGGGTGAATCGAAGGGGGAGGAAGACCTGCACCTCATCACCTACTACATTCCGACGGGGAAGTATATCGACCACGGGGCCATATTTTTCTCCGACGGCCAGAGACCCAAAGAGGTCAATTCCATCGCCGTGGGCAAGGATGGCTCCGTGTACGCCCTCGCCGCCGTCACCCAGAACGGGCAGAATCGGACCGATTTAATGAGGATTCCCGGGCCCATTAAAAGCCAGTAGCCCGCATTTCTCATCGCGTTTCGACGCCCCTGGCGGGCGGCCGGAAGGGCGGAGCTTTACAGAGATTTCACCACAGAAACGCAGAGGTTACGGAGAAGAGCAGCAGAAAAAAATGGGCATCAGCTTTGGAATTATCCCCGCTCCACGGTGAGTTACAACCTGGCAAACACACGGGCGAAGGTGGCGAGCGTTTCCTCCACGTCCTGCTGGTTATGAACGGTGGAGACGTACATGCGCCCATCGGGAACCAGGATGACGCCTTCCTCCATCGCTAAATACAAAAAGCGCTGCAAGCGCTGGGAGTCGTCCTCCAGGGTATCGCGGTATTCCATCAAGTCGCCACGCCTGGTGAAATGCAAGCACATTGCCGCACCGAAGCCAATGACCTGGAGCGGGAGGTTGTGCTGTTGCCCGAGGTGTTGCAGCCCGGCGCGAAGCTTTTCCCCCGTGCAATTCGCGCGCTTGATGGCCGCGCCGCCGTCGCGCGCCAGTTCCTCCAGCACGGCGTTAGCGCCCGCCAGAGATGTGGGGTTTCCGTTGTACGAGCCCCCGAAAACCACTCCCCCGGTAAACATCATCTCCATGATTTCCTTGCGGCCTCCTACCACGCTGAGCGGAAGTCCGCCGCCGACGGCTTTCCCAAAAGTGGCGCAATCGGGGATAACACCGTAATAGCTCTGCGCGCCTCCCAATGCCATGCGGAAACCCGTGATGACCTCGTCAAACACCAGCAAGGCGCCATGCCGGTGCGCCAATTCCTGCGCCGCTTGCAAGTAGCCGGGCTTGGGCATTAAACAGCCGCTATTGCAAAGGACCGGCTCCATCATGATCGCCGCGACCGTTTCCGAGTGCTCCGCCAGGAGCTTCTCCAGAAGGTCCACGTCATTCCAGGGCGCCACAATGACATTCTCAACCGAGTTGGTAACTTGCCCTACGGACTCTTGAACCACATGGGGTCTTTCCCTCGGGCCCGTCTGCTCGGACCGCGGGTGGTGACTGAGCAGCACCGAGTCCATCCAGCCGTGGTAATGGCCCTCGAACTTCAGAATCAGTGGCCGCCGCGTGAAAGCCCGTGCCAGGCGCTGGACAAGCTGCACGGCTTCGCTGCCGCTGGAAGTGAATGCCACACGCTCTGCGCACGGAACGCAGGCCTGAACGCGCTCCGCGACGGTAATTTCCAACTCATGCTGCGCCCCGTAACTGTAGGGCCGCTCGGCCTGCACCCGCATCGCCTCCACCATGCGCGGATGGCTATAGCCAAGAATATTCGGCCCCCAAGCAAGCTGGTAATCAATGTATTCGTTTCCATCCACGTCGAGCAGGCGCGCGCCACGGCCGCTCGAAAAGTAAAGTGGCACCGGAGATGTCGCCCGCACGGGGCTGCTGACACCACCGGTCAGGGAATGACGAGCTCGTTCGTATAAGGCACGCGATTTGTCCCAGGTGCGAATCATTTCTCGGTTCCTTTTTTCCCCGTGCAGGCAGAAGCCGTGGATTTACGAAGGATCAACTCGGTTGGCGCCGCAATTCGGTTTTGGCTCCGCGTCCCATGGATCGGATCGAGCCGCTCGCGCCCCGCCCGCCCGCCCACCTCGGCAGAATCGGATCGCGTAGTCGTGAGCGGCCGGCCGGTTTCTGGGGCGCGAGTCAAGAGTTTGAGTGATTTAGGTAGTGGTGTCATTTGGAAGTGCCAAGGGCGTCCCGCCCGTGAACGGTCACGGCCAAGATGGGCGTGCCATAGCAAATGACACCACTACCAACTGTTCCCCTGTTCGGCGCGGCTTCATTGCTTGATGATGGTGCCATCGGACCGCCGGATTTCTCCCCATCCGCCGTTGAGATGGTCGGGGCCGTCACGGAAGGGATACCTCGCGGCGAGCTGTTCATTCACTTCAATCCCCCAGCCCGGCGACTCGCTGGCCCACAGATATCCATCTTTATAAGCTGCACAGCCCGTAAAGATCTCGGCTTCCACTCCGCTGATGATACCACCCTCCTGGATGCCGAAGTTGTAGCTGGCCAGGTCCAGATGCAATTGCGCCGTGTGACCCACGGGCGAGACGTCCCCGGGGCCGTGCCATGCGGTTTTGACCCCGAACTGCTCCCCGAGGATGGCGATTTTTCGCGCCGGCGTCAGACCTCCGGCTTGCGACAGATGGACGCGGATATAATCGATAAGGCGACCGGCAATCAGCGGCTGCCACTCGTGCGGGCTATTGAAAAGCTCGCCCATGGCCAATGAGGTTGCGCACTGTTGCCGGATCTGCCGGAAATAGTCGATGTCCTCGGGTGAAAGTACGTCTTCCAGGTAGAACAACCGGATGGGCTCAAGGTCTTTGGCAAATTGGACGGCTTCGTGCGGGCTCACGCGTTCGTGCACGTCATGAATCAGTCCGATTTCTTCCCCCAACTGTTTCCGGCACTCTTCCAGCATTTGCCGCGCATGGCGCATGTAAGGATCCGCATCGAACACTGGGCCCTCGTGCAAGCCGCGCGCCCCAGGGCCGCCTCGCGGGCCATACGCGGCCATGCCGGGCACGCCCGTCATGATTTTGATACATCGGAACCCCTTTTCCATCACCGCGCGGGCGCGGTCGATGGCCTCCGGAGCTTCCATGCCGCCCACGGTGGCGTAGGTTAACGCCGCTTCGCGCGCCTTGCCGCCCAGCAACTGGTACACCGGCATGTTGGCCTGCCTACCCTTGATGTCCCACAGCGCCTCGTCAATCCCGCTGATCGCATTGTTGAGCACGGGGCCGTTGCGCCAGTAGGAACTGTTGTAGCAGGCCTGCCAGGTATCCTCGATGCGGTCAGCCGGCTTCCCGATCAGGAACGGCTTGAGATATTTTTCCACCGCGGGCGGCACCAGATCGGCGCGCTGGGTGAAAGTGGCGCAGCCGTAACCATAAAGGCCGTCCTGATCGGTGAGGATCTTAACCACCACCAGCCGCACGCCGGATGGCTGAGTGGTGATTACTTTGATGTCTTTGATAATGGGCGACGGCAGGCCGCGTACCGCGCGGGCCGATTGCTCTTCTGCCGCCAGGCGCCTGGCCGGCAAAGCCGCACCAAAGGCTCCCGCCGCAGCAAGTTGAAAACATTTCCTTCTATCCATCAGAGGCTCCCTTCCGGACGAGAGTTAGGCCACAATTTTAATGCGCCCAAGTTATATCAGGGGACACCTCAATAAAGGGAAATTTATGTACGCTAACAGCCTCTCGAATCCTCGGCAAGCTCGGTGCCTATTCCCGTCAGAACGGGCTGGCGCTGGCGCTGCGCGAGGTCGGGAGGATCGTGCGTACCCTATTCATGCTGGAGTGGCTACACCTGGCCGATCCGCTGTCCCTCCAGGGGATGATCGTTCGTCCGGCGGAACGGGCCGGTTTGCAGGTCGAAGGCGACCTGGCCCTCCGCCTTCTGCGCGACACAGGGAGCGAGCCGGGCGCGTTGGCGCTCATGGCCCACCTTTAGGATGAGTTGTACCGGCGCCGCGAAGCGGACTTCGTGGGAGTCAGGGATAGGACTTCTACACGTAGACCGTTTTACGGCTAAGTGGATTATTCCACGACCTGTAGCGCGGACCTGTTTTTTAGGTCCGCGGCTCTTCCGCCCTTCACAACGAAAAGCCGCGGACCTCAAGAACAGGTCCGCGCTGCCCCGCTCATTCCAGCAAATGGCGGCATTCACCTCGGTGGGCTTTGATCTGACCAACCGCGGTGCGCCTAAGGTATGAATGAAGCGGGCAGCAATCTGCTAACCCGCATTTCTCACCACGCTTGAAGGGGGCGGTTGGAGGAGCGGGGCTTTGCAGGCTGCGGAAAAGCCCTGCTTTTCGGGCCATTCGACATCGCTCGCATTTCAAGTTAGGATTCAGAGGCGAACTTCCCAAGCGAAGAAGCCGCAGGATTCACTCGAAAAATGGCCACGATAGCCCTTGATGCCACCTACAGCGCCGATCCGCAGCTTACCGGCATCGGTGTATATTCGCGCCGCCTCATCGAAGCCCTGCTCACTCTGGAAACGCCGCACCGGTTTCTGATTTGTTACCGTTTGTCACGGCTTGGCCGGCGGCAGTACTTTCTACAGCCGGGATCTCTACCCGGCGCGCGGGCGCAATTCTCAGTGCGCATCTATCAGGAGCCGGTCACGTTCTGGCTGCCCTGGCAAGCACAACTTTTTCACAGTCTTGCCCAGCGCCCACCGGCTTTCCACTTCCGTCAGGAAATTGTGACCGTCTTCGATATCTTTCCTATTACCGGCGAGAACTATTCCACCGCGGACTTCCGCGAGAAATTTTCCGCACTCCTAATGCAAGCCGTGGGCCGCGCCACGCGGGTCATTACTTCCTCGCATGCCACGGAGAGTCTGCTCATTTCGCGCGCCCAAGTCCCCCCAGAGAAAATCCGGGTGATTCCGCTGGGCGTCGTTCCCCCCGCCGTCATGCTTACGCCGCAAGAGCGCAGGCGGGAGCGCGCTCGCATCCTCGGTGGTGAAGGTGAAATGGTCTTGAGCGTAGGGGTAATACAAACCCGCAAAAATACTCTCAATATGCTCAAGGCGCTGAAGACTCTTCCGGCAGGATACACACTGGTTCTTTCCGGAGGCAATGGCTACGGCAGCGAGGCCATCCATGAATTTATCCGCAACGAATCCTTGGGGAATCGCGTGAAACTGCTCGGATTCATTGACGACGCACAACTGGCGCGTCTCTATCAGGCGGCGAGCGTCTTTCTTTTTCCCTCGTTGGAAGAGGGTTTTGGCATTCCCATATTGGAGGCGATGGCGGGTGGCGTGCCCGTGGTGACCTCCAACGTTTCATCGATGCCGGAAGTGGGAGGAGAAGCAGCCCTGTACGTGGATCCACACAACCCCGCGGACATTGCGGAAAAGGTTGTTCAGGCAGTTGAGGATTCGGTGCTGCGCGCGGCCCTGGTGCAAAAGGGACTGGCGCGGGCAGGCGAATTCACCTGGCGGCGCACCGCCGAGGCGACTTTGGCGGTTTACGATGAGGTGTTGAGGTTGTAGATGGGGTTTCTTAGCAAACTAGGCTGTCCACGCTGTAAGTTTCAGGGATGCTTGTCAATTTGACCCAGGGTAAGCCCCTCACCCACCGCCTTGCGGTCCCCCCTCTCCCCCAGGGTGGAGAGGGCAGAAACCTTCAGTTGACAATTCTCAGTTGCCAGCAACCTCTTCGTCTTGGAGCGGCGAGACTCATGAACGTGGCATCAAAGACTGAGCATTTTCTTCCCTCGCCCCCTTGGGGGAGAGGGGGTCTCTCAGGAGCAATTTGATGAATATTTTCCTCAAACCCACTTAATGTGAACCGCATTGGAATTGAGCCAGCACTTCAAGCGGGCGTAGCGCGGACCGGTTTTGTAGGTCGGCGGCTCGTCCCCCACAGGCAAGGAAAAGCCGCGGACCTTCAAAACAGGTCCGCGCTACCTTCCGCTTTCATGGTAATCTTGTGCCCATAGGAGTTGATCTATGGCGACCAAAACCCTGCTGACCATCGAACAATATGCCGCCCTCGATGAACCCGTCGGCGTGCGTTATGAATTGAGCCAGGGGGATCTTATCGTGACGCCTTCCGCCAGCTACTTTCACAATGACATTCGCGATCGCTTCAATGCACGGCTGCGGGCCTTTCTGGATGCGTATCCGTGTGGAAATGTGATCAGTGAAATGGATATGAGGCTCGGGGCCGATACTGTCCGCAGACCCGACATCGCGTTCATTCGTGAGGAGAGTCTGGAGGGCATCGATCTTGAGCGAGTCCCTTTGCCTATCGCTCCAGACCTGGCTATCGAAATCGTCTCCAAGAACGACCGCGCCGATGATCTGATTTTGAAAGTCTCGCAATATCTTCAGGCGGGAGTTCAGGCGGTCTGGCTTTTCTATCCCAGCACTCAACTCGCCTACCGTTACGTTCCGGGCAAACCTGAGCCGGAGGTTCGCAGCGCCAAGGCAGGTGACCGGTTCGAAGAGTCGGAATTGCTCAAGGGATTTTCATTGCCGCTTTCTGAAATCTTGAAGTAGGTGGGAAGGCCGCTACGTCCCCGTGCTGCTGTAATTTGCCACCCCGCGGTTCCAAAGCACAACCGCCAGCACGGAGAACCCTGCCGCGACGACGGGCACCAGATGGAAATATAGCGTGAAAGCGGTTCGTCCCAGGAAGTGGGTGGTGGGATAAAAAGTGGCGAACCCAAAGGGAATGATCCAACTCAGCAAAAACTGAATGAAGACGTTGTAAATGGTTAAGGGATAGCGGCTGAAATTGAGCATATTGAAAACCGGCGGCACAATTCCCACGCGATCTTCAAACCAGAATGACACCGCCGTCAGGATCAGGAAAACCGACAGATAAATCACGCCCCCACAAACGATCATCACCACGAACCAGAGATAATCCGGGATTTTCATGACCAGATGCAAGCGGTGAACGCAAAGGGCCACCACGGCGATGCCGGTTACGACCTCTTGCAGCGACTCCAGCCGGAATTTCTCAAAGATCACTTGGAACAGCGTGGCGACGGGCCGCAAGAGCACTCGATCAAATTTCCCCTCGACGATGTAAAGCTCGCTGAAATCGTAGAGATTCCAACTGATCACATTGAAAAAGCCCAGGGGAATAAGTGAGAAGCCATAGAGGAACATGATCTCGTTGAACGACCAGTCTTGCAAGCGTGGGATTTTCGTAAACAAGACCAGAACAAAACCAAACCCCAGCACCGTGGCCGCCATGGAGGAGAAAAAGGCGATGATGAAGTCCGCTTTATACGCCAGGCGCACTTTTGCGTACTGCGCGAAATATTGAACCAAGAGCCGAAAGTGTCTCTTCATCGCCTTCCTTTCCTCCTCGGCTGACGAGGGAGTGATTGGAGTTTACTACCCTCGCCCCCCAGGGGGTGAGGGTAGAACACTTCTTACTTTTGCCTTTTGCATTTTGCGTTTTGACTTGCTCTTCCTGCTGCGCCGTTACCCACCCTGGATGATCACTTTCCGGGTTGACCAGCGCCACAGCCCATCGCCGAGGGCAAACAGAATCGCGACCCAGAAAATCTGAATGGCGATGGCGCGCGCCAGGCCGCCCCCATTCAGCTTGCCCAGGTAAATCAACATGGGCACGTAGCTGATGTATTCGAAGGGCATCACCCCCAGGATTTTCTGAACCATGTGCGGGAAAAAGGTCATGGGCAGCAGGAGTCCGGAAAAAAGCTCCAGCAGAAAGAACTTGGCGCGCATCAGTCCCAGGATGGATTGCAAGCGCAGGGCGAAAGTGCCCACGGCAAAATTGATGGCGGCGACGATCAGGAAACTCAAGAGGACGCTGACCAGAAATGCCGCGGCATGTCCAATCCCCACGGGCAGGCGCAAAGGATATACCAAAAACAACACCAAGGCGGTGGGGACAGTCAGCAGGGCCAGGCGGAACACCGATTCCCCCGCCGCCCGCGCCACATACATGACCTGAATGTTCACGGGTTTGATCAGGTCCATCGCCAGCCGGCCTTCGATGACCTGGTAGGCAAGGTCCTGGTCGATATTGTTGAAATAGAACGAACGGATAATCCATCCCACGCCGATGTAAGTCAGAAGATGGGCGAAGTCAAACCCCTCGATTGAGGCACTGTGGGCATAGATGGCTTTCCAAATAAAGTAATACACAGAAACATAAATAAAGTAAGTAACGATTCCCGTATAGTACCGCAAGCGGAAAGCGAGGGTATTGATAAAGCCCACGCGGGCGAATGCCCAGTAGAGGCGCACAACTTTACTGATGGAAGGGGAAGGCCTTTTACCGGGGATCGGATGGGCTGCGTCTCGCGGCGGCATCAGCCCACCTCGCCGCTCAGATAGATGCGCTTGACGATTTCCTCGATGGGCTCCTCTTCCACGAAGAGGTCACGCACTTGCAGTGTGTTCACGACCTGGCGAATCACGTCGGCGCTGGAATGGCGCTTCCTGTCAAAGCGGATCAAATAGGTAAGCTCGTCGACGCGTTGGCAAACGATCCCGTCAGTTTCTATCTGGGCAAGGCGCGGGACCTGCGAGCGGTCCTTCAAAAAGAACTTCACCTGGTTGTACGTAACCAGGCGCGTCTTCATCTGCTCCAGGTCGCCGTCGAACAGAATGCGCCCCTTGTCGATGATGATGAGGCGTTGGGAGAGCTCTTCAATATCGGAGAGGTCGTGCGTGGTCAACAACACGGTGGTGCCCTCCGTGCGATTGATCTCCTTCAGGAATTCACGGATACGTTCCTTGGCCACCACGTCAAGGCCGATGGTGGGCTCATCCAGGAAAAGCAGCGGCGGATTGTGGAGCAGAGAAGCGGCCAAATCACAGCGCATGCGTTCGCCCAAACTGAGCTTGCGCACGGGCGTGTGCAAATATTCCTTCAGATTGAGTAGTTCGCCGAAAACATCCAGGCGCCGTTGAAAGTCGGTGACGGGAATTTCATAGATCTCTTTAAGGAGCTTGAATGACTCGATGACGGCGATATCCCACCAAAGCTGGGTGCGCTGGCCGAAAACCACGCCGATGTGTTTGGTGTAGTGACGGCGCTCGCGATAAGGAACGAATCCGTTGGAGACCACGCGTCCGCCCGTGGGAGACAGGATGCCGGTAAGGATTTTGATGGTGGTAGATTTCCCCGCTCCGTTGGCTCCGATATAACCCACCATCTCGCCGGGTTCGATGGAAAAGCTCACGTGGTCTACCGCATGTACCGTCACGTATTCACGGACGATAAGGTTCTGCAAAGCCCCCAAGACGCCTTCGCGCCGGCGGAAGGTGCGGAATTCCTTCACCAAGTCGTGAACTTCAATGATGGGCGGCATGCGGAGAAATCTTCCTCGGCGGGATGGGCAACCACCGCCGACCCCAAGGTTTGGATTCTAGCAGAGTCCTGGCTCCCCCATCACTCGCCAATAACCTTGATCAGCACCCGCTTGCGGCGCTGGCCATCGAACTCGGCATAATAAACCTGCTGCCAGGGGCCGAAGTCGAGCTTGCCGTTCGTGACGGGCACCACGGCTTGGTGACCGATCAGCAGACTTTTCAAGTGGGAATCGCCATTGTCCTCGCCCGTGTGGTGGTGGCGGTAATCGGCGCGGAAGGGGGCCAGTTTTTCCAACCACTCGTCGATGTCGGCAATCAAGCCGTCTTCCGCATCGTTCACGTAAATGCCCGCGGTGATGTGCATGGCCGAGACCAGGATCAAGCCTTCCTTGATCTGCGACTTGGCCAGCGCCTTCTCAACCTCGTCGGTAATGTTGATGAACTCCCGATGCTTTTTCGTATTGAACCACAGATACTCGGTATGTGATTTCATCGCCTGCCCTCTTTGTGGAGTCTGGTTTCGCCGGAGCGGCGGGGGTGAAGCCCCGCCGAAAGCGCGTCTGCCGCCCTCTGTTCGTATCGCGCTCGGAAACTTCGGAGAATAGCAGAGTTTGGGCATCGGCGTCGCGCCTGAAAAATTCGAATCCGCGACACTGCAAGTGGGTTTGGCGTGATTCCTAATTGTGGTAGGCTTATGCGGCTTGAACCATGAGGTGGCCGAGTGCCGGGGTGGTTGTCCGCGGTGGATCGTTTTTCCGCAGCCTGTTTAGCCCCTGAAGAAATACGGCTTCAGGGCCTAAAGGCCCGTTCAACCCTCTGTCCAGGGGCGGCGCGGCTAAGTACGCTGCGGAAAAACTCGTAGGGTTCCGTGCCCTGCAAGGGCACAAGTTAATAGCCGGGGGCAACGCCCCCGGAATGTGTGACGTTCGACTCCCGACCCTGAAGGGGTCGCACAACCCCTGGCCAGGTGGCACAATTTTGGTGTGTTGGCGCGCATATGCGACCCTTTGCAGGGTCGGACCAAGTTGGGGGTACGTTTTCCGGGGGCGCTGCCCCCGGCTACTTAATAGATCCCCTCCGGGGATCATGGATTGACAGTGCCGCTGCGTTTTTCCGCATCCTGTAAGGCCCGGCCCTTCCGGGAGCAATTTATAATCGCGCTTATTGATGCAATCAGGCACTAGTTCCCTATATTAGGAGAAAGAAGATGAAAATACTTATTCGAACCGTCTTCACAGCAGTTCTTATTTTTTCCCTCACGGAAGCGGCTTTCCCACAGATCGGCATGTTTACGAATCAACAGCGCCTTGACCTGACGCGCGAGTGGAAAGGCGATCGGTTCCCGGACGGGCGCCCCAAGGTGCCCGACTCCATCCTCGAGGGAATAGGCGATGTGGATGCCGAGGAAGCCTGGGGCGTACTCCAATCGCATGGCTTCAAGTACCAGTTCGAAGGCGGCTGGCGGGAGCTCAACCCGGGAGGGCGGATGGTGGGCCGTGTGTTCACCGCCGTGTTCATGCCCCAGCGGCCCGATGTGAACGCCGTGATCAACGACAAAGGCAAGGCTGAGGGGCGCGTTGGAGCCCAGAACTCCTGGCCGATTGACATGCTCTTGCCCGGCGACGTCCTGGTGGTGGACCTTTTTGGAAAGATCAAGGACGGCACCTACGCGGGTGACAACCTCTCCACCGCGATTTTCGCAAAGAGCCACAACGGTTTGGTGGTGGATGGCGCGGTGCGGGACGCTACGGGCATCTCCGAAATCAAAGGCATGCACGTTTTCGTTCGTGACTTTGACCCCTCCGCCCTGCGCGACACAACCCTGATGGGTATCAATGTGCCCATCCGCATCGGTCATGTCACGGTGCTGCCCGGTGACGTGGCCGTGAGCGATCCCGAGGGAATCACCTTCATCCCTCCCCAACTCGCCCAGGAGGTCATCGACAAGGCCCAAATGACCCACGCCGTCGATGACTGGGGGCACCAGATGCTGCGCGAAGGTAAGTACACGCCCGGCCAGATCGACCGCAAGTGGACCAAGCCGATGATTCAGGAGTTCAATAAATGGCTGGAACAGAAAGGCCTGAAATTGCACATGCCGGAAGAGTAGCCGCCCTGGGGCGAAGGCAAACTTTGGAGGCCAGACTACGATGAATAATTCCGATCCCTATGTTATGAACCGTCGTGGAATCCTGAAGGGTTCTGCGGCCGCGTTGGGAGGCGCGCTACTCAGCGGCGAGCCGATGGAGGCCTACCCCAAAGGCGTCAGCATGAATTCCAGCCCTTCGGCGCTGAGGATTACCGACCTGCGCGTGGCAACGGTGGTAAAGCCCGGGCCCGGCCCTTGCCCCATCATTCGCATTGACACCAATCAGGGAGTCTACGGACTCGGCGAGGTCCGCGATGGCGCCAGCGCCACCTATGCTCTAATGCTGAAGAGCCGGATTCTTAACGAGAACCCCCTGCAAGTGGATCGAATCTTCCGCAAGATCAAGCAATTCGGCGGACCGGCGCGCCAGGCGGGCGGCGTTTGCGCCGTGGAGATGGCCTTGTGGGACATTGCGGGCAAGGTTTACAACGTGCCCGTCTATGTCATGCTGGGCGGCAAGGTTCGCGACAAAATCCGCGTCTACGCCGACACCACGGAGTCCAATGATCCGAAGATTTATGCCCAGAGAATGAAAGAGCGCAAAGAAGTGATGGGCCTGACCTGGCTCAAAATGGACTTGGGAGTCGAAATGGTTGCGGACAAGCCCGGCACCGTGACCCAACGCTCCGGCCTGAGCGAATGGGAAAAAACGGAGGTCCCGCATCCCCTGCTGGCGATGGAGGTCACCGATAAGGGCATCGCTCTGCTCGAGGAATACGTTGCCGCGGTGCGCGATGCCGTGGGCATGGAGATTCCCCTTTCCATGGATCACCTCGGCCACCTCGGCGTGAAGTCGATCATCCGGCTGGGCAAGGCATATGAGAAGTACAACCTCTCGTGGATCGAGGACGTGATTCCCTGGGAGTTGACCGATCTGCTGAAGCAGATTTCCGACCAGAGTCCCACACCGATCTTGACGGGCGAGGATATTTACCTCAAGGAAGGCTTCCAGGTTCTCTGCGCGAATCATGCGGTGAGTAAGATTCACCCTGACCTGGCGACCTCGGGCGGCATCCTTGAGACCCACAAAATCGGTGACATGGCGTGGGAATACGCGGTGCCCATGGCGATGCACTTCGCCGGGACGCCGGTAAGCTGCATGGCCAACGTACACTGCGCCGCCGCGACGCTCAACTTCCTGGCGCTGGAAAATCACTCCCTGGATGTGCCCTGGTGGAGCGACCTGGTGGAGGGCGTGGAGAAGCCGATCGTCAATCACGGTTGGATTACCGTGCCGGATAAACCGGGGCTGGGCGTGACGCTCAACGAAGATGCGGTGAAACAACATCTGAAGCCCGGGACCGGTTATTTCGAACCTACCACGCAGTGGGACCACGACACGTCTTGGGATCGGGAGTGGAGCTAACGGATGCCTTCCAAACCAAAATACATCGCCGGACTGGTGCAGATGTCGTGCTCCCTCAGCCCGGAGGAGAACCTGCAAAAGGCCTCGGCTCTCGTGGAAGAGGCAGCCCAAATCGGGGCGGAGGTTGTGTGCTTGCCGGAGCTTTTCCGCACCCAATACTTCTGCCAGCGCGAGGATGCCGAGCTGTTTGATCTTGCCGAGACGGTTCCCGGCCCTACCACCGAAACCTTGGGAAAAGTCGCCAAAGCGCGAGGCGTGGTTATTATTGCCCCCCTCTTCGAGCGCCGCGCCGCCGGCGTTTATCACAACAGCGCGGCAGTGATTGATGCCACCGGCGAGGTGGTGGGCCTCTACCGCAAGATGCACATTCCCGACGACCCCGCCTACTACGAAAAATTCTACTTCACGGCCGGCGACCTGGGATTTCGCGCCTTTGACACGCAAGTGGGCCGCATCGCGACGCTGATCTGCTGGGATCAATGGTATCCGGAGGGAGCTCGCCTGGCGGCCTTGCGTGGGCCCAACATACTGTTCTACCCGACGGCCATCGGCTGGCATCCGGCGGAGAAGGAGCGGTATGGGGCCGGTCAGCGTGACGCCTGGCAGACCATTCAGCGCGGCCACGCTATCGCCAACGGCGTGTATGTGGCGGCGGTCAATCGCGTGGGCTTTGAAAAAACCGCCGCCGGCGCCGGGCTGGAGTTCTGGGGCTCCACGTTCATCTGCGATCCCTTTGGCGTTGTGCTGGGCGAGGCCTCAACGGAGGGGGAGGAAATCCTTATCGCGGAAATCGATCTGGCGCGCCTCGAGGACGTGCGGCGCCATTGGCCTTTTTTCCGCGATCGGCGAATTGACGCTTATGCTGAAATCACCAACCGCTTTCTGGACGAGGATCCGTGGCGCAAAAAATAGGGGCTGGGGACCGGAGGCTAGGTGCTGGGGGCGGGGGACTGGGGACTGGGGAACGGAACGTGGTTTCCGGCGATGCGCAATTAGGTGCGGGGGAGCAGGAGTTGGGTTCCGAGGATCGGGAACCGGATTCTGGAAACCGGGGTTTGGTCATTCCCGAGTCCCCAGAACCCAGTACCCAGCGCCTAGCGCCCAGTCCCCAGTCCCCAGCACCCAGTTCCCAGCACCCAGCCCCTAGCCCCCAGTCCCTAAAGCGCTACCGCATGCCCGCCGAATGGGAACCGCACGAAGCCACCTGGATCGGCTGGCCGCACAACCTCACGGACTGGCCGCAGAAGTTCGCGCCCATCCCTTGGGTATACGGTGAGATCGTCCGCCAGATCGTCCCCGGCGAAGTCGTTCGGATCTTGGTGAACTCGCAAGCGCATGAGGAAAAGGCGCGCCGCATCCTCAAGAGGATCGGGGTGGACTCGTCGCGAGTGGAGTTCTTTCGCTTTCCCACCGATCGCGGCTGGACGCGCGACTTTGGCCCCATATTCGTGCGGCGTGATGCGCCGCACGCCGACGTGGCCATCGCGCGTTTCGGCTTCACGGGTTGGGCGAAATATCCCAACTGGCGAAAGGATTGCCAAGTGCCGGAGCGCGTGGCGCGGGCGCTTTGCCTGCGGATGTTCGACGCCGTGGTGAGGGGCCGGAGGTTTGTTTTGGAGGGCGGCAGCATTGACTCGAACGGGCGGGGCACGCTGCTGACCACCGAGGAATGCCTGCTTGACCCTTGGACGCAAGTCCGCAACCCGGGCTTCCGCCGCGAGGAGATTGCCGCGGTCTTTCGGCGATATCTCGGCGTGACGAACGTTCTCTGGCTGGGAAAGGGCATTGCCGGCGACGACACCCACGGTCATGTTGACGATTTGTGCCGGTTTGTGGGGCCGCGCACGGTGGTTCTTTGCCAGGAAAAGAATCCGCACGATGCAAATTATTCGCCGCTTCAGGAAAACTGGGAACGCATCAAGGGCCTGCGCCTGGAAGACGGCTCGAAAGTTGAGGCGGTGCCGCTGCCTATGCCGTCGCCCGTCTACCTCAATGGTCAACGCCTGCCCGCGAGCTATGCCAACTTTTATATTTCCAATGCCGCGGTTTTGGTCCCGACTTTCAATGACCCCCGTGACCGCATTGCCCTGGGAACGCTCGCCGACCTCTTTCACGATCGCCCGGTGGTGGGGATTCACGCCGTCGATTTAGTTTGGGGTTTGGGAACCCTGCACTGTCTCACGCAGCAGCAGCCGGCACCGTAACAGGTGCCAGGTGTCAGATCCGAACTCGAAATTCGAGGCATGGCTGCCCCTGAGGTAAGCCACTGGTTCGACCCGTGAGACGCGAAGAGGTTTGACCGTTGCCAGGTTCCCCACAAGGGAAACACCGTGAGTAGCCGTAGGTGAAACCTACGGATCGGGATCATGGAAGTAGGGGCGGTTCGCGAACCGCCCCTACACCCAATTCGCGCGGGGCCGAACCATTCGACTCCTTCTTCCAGGAGTTACGCGCGCGAAATCAAAATTCAAAAAACCCTCTCCCTTCGGGAGAGGGAGGACCGCAAGGCGGTGGGTGAGGGGGCTCTCTCGGGACCAGTATCGCAGCTAGTGTGGTGTCCCACGTAAGAATTGACAATAGGCGAGACCCCCTCACCCGGCCCGCCCCGGCTGGCGATTACGCCGGATGCGCGCCACCCTCTCCCCCAAAGGGGCGAGGGCAATAAAA